>VYLB01000179.1_pt1 | contig 25050 bp, 25 predicted proteins | sample 5114431 | NCBI WGS metagenome assembly VYLB01 (sample SAMN12291786, study PRJNA351875) | freshwater metagenome | isolation source: freshwater lake | place: USA: Michigan, Gull Lake | collected 2013-08-08
TGTTCTGACGATGCCTGACTTATCAAGATCACGTTGATTTTTTCCTTAGCCAACGTGCCAAATAATCGCATTGACACACCTACTACACCTTGCAAGCCACTCCCCTGCACGTTGAACAAACTGATGTTGCCCATTGAAGAGACTCCTTTTATAATCAGTGACTTTCCATTCGCATTCGCACTAATGACCGAACCAGGAAAAGTCGGATTGAAGGTGTTTTTGATACAGATTGGAATCTTTTTCTCCATGGCTGGCTGCATCGTTGCAGGAAAGATCACCTTCGCACCAAAATGAGAAAGTTCCATGGCCTCCTCGTAGGTCATTTCTTTAACAGTAAATGCCTTCTTCACTTTGCGCGGATCGGCTGTCATCATTCCATCTACATCCGTCCAAATTTCTAACGAGGTCGCATCTAAAGCTGCTGCAAAAATAGCTGCCGTATAGTCGGATCCACTTCTCCCAATCGTGGTCGTTTCGCCCGAGGCAGACGAACCAATAAAGCCAGTGATCACTTGCAGGTTAGTATGTCGATTGAAATACTCTTGTATCAATTCGTTGGTTTTTTTAAAATCAATTTTAGCATAACCAAAATTGTTATCGGTGCGAACGATCGTCCGAGAATCCAAAAATTCAGATTTGATATTTCGCCCATTGATTGCTTCAGCTATAACATAGGCAGAAAGCCGCTCGCCAAAACTCATGATATAATCGAGTGAACGTAACGTCCTTTCTTTCACCAAGAAAATCCCATGAAGAATGTCTTCCAATTCATTGATTGTGAACTTGACCTGAGCAATCACACTGCTTTGCTTTTGAATATCAATCAACTCGCGAACGGCTTCCAAATGTCTCTTTTCCAATTGCTCTAGTTGCACTTTGTACCCCACATCTCCAGCAAGCGCCATCGTGCTCAATTGAATAAGAGAATCCGTTACTCCACCAAACGCAGAGAACACCACTGCCATTCTCTCTTTCTTAACGTACGCCAAAAGGATGTCAATAACCGATTTAATCCGTTCAGGGTTGGCGACTGAGGAGCCACCGAATTTAAGAACTTTCATTTTAAAAAGTGTTGATATTGAAAAGTGTTGAAGTTCTGAAAATGAGATCTCTCATTTTACAGACTAAAAAAAATTATACACTGGGGAAATTGGGGATATAGTGGGAGCTACCCCGTAATGGTGGTTGTAATCGTTGTAATGCAAGAAGCAATTACGCGTACTGAGTATGATGAACAGCTGTTTTCCATAAATAAGTTTGGCAATAAGCAAATAGAGTTCGGTTAATGCAAAATATTTTTCTCTTTTCACAAAAGAAAAATAACAAACTAACGGTTAGTAGCCGCTCGGTTTCGCGATCTTTTTTTGTAACTTGCTTCATTATCTAATAGTTCAAAAATATGCCGGCTGAGAACTTAAAATACACCCTACTGGATAAGATAATATCAGTCAACGATATGAGTCTGTTGCAAAAGGTAAATGACCTACTTGGCAACGTAAATATCGACCAACCTATTTTCAAGTTAACAGATGCCCAAAAGGAGATGCTGATGAATAGCGAAGAAGATATTCTCAAAGGCGATCTTACTACTAATGACGAGCTGAATGCTGAGGAAGACTTATGGCTAAACGGATAGTCTGGACGAGTACTGCCAAAAAAGCCAGAAGAGAAATACTTGAATATTGGATAAAGCACAACAGGTCTTCGGTTTATTCAAAAAAACTATCAAAACTGTTTAGAACAAAAGCATCTTTATTGGAGACTAAACATTACCTCGGCAAGCCTACCGATTTTTACGATGTTCGTGTTTCTTTGGTCAGTAACTTTTCCATTTTTTATAAGGTGCAACCCAACGAAATAGTAATTGTAGGAATTTGGGATAATCGAAGAAACCCAGATGACCTGCGCAAAAACCTAGAACTATAACAGAACAGCATCCAAAATCATAAACCTAAGATAGTTTCATGGCTCGCAAAAAGAAACACCCCAAAGATTCCTTCGTCAGCATGACCGAACTCGTGCTCCCCAATGATACCAATACACTGAATAATTTAATGGGAGGCCGACTTATGCACTGGATGGATATTGTTTCTGCGATAGCCGGTCAAAAGCACTGCAATAGTATTGTGGTAACCGCATCAGTTGACAACATCTCCTTTCGGGAACCTATTCGACTGGGAGATGTCGTCACCCTTCGTGCGAGAGCAACGCGTGCGTTTAATTCATCATTGGAAATACGAATCGATGTGGATGCAGAGAACATCCCCGCAGGAAAAAAAATTGCAAGCCACTCGGCATACTTTACTTTTGTGGCGGTAGATGCAAATGGTGCGCCCGTGGAAATTCCAGAAGTAGAACCTGAGACAGAAGAAGAAATGGAATTGTACAAAGGAGCTCTGCGCAGAAGACAACTTCGATTAATCTTAGGCGGAAGGATGAAGCCAAGCGAAGCGCACGAGTTAAAATCGCTGTTTGATACTAAATGATGTAACTGCCGAACTGAGACTCTCGAAGGCTGACGACTATTTTTAAAAAACGATGCAAGAAATTTTTGAAAGCACCTATCAAGAAGAACTATACCTCATCAAACCGAGAGTGACGGTGGTGATACCGGTTCCATGGGCAGAAGTGAAAGAAGCAGAAAAGGCGCTACTGTCAAAAATATTAGGCGCTGTCAAACAGAGTTTGGACTCAGTGGCAATCAAACAACAATCGCAGCTCGATTTGTCATTGTGGATGGAAAAACCAGAGCGCGTATTGTGCTTTAGTCCGGCTGAAGGCTTGCCAAAATTTGAATTGCTGCCTGCACAAGGCACCTCGGTGATTGTTTCATTGCCGCTGCCGGAGTTGATGGCAAATGATGAGGCTAAAAAGAAACTGTGGGCAGGGTTGAAGGTGATGTTTTCTTGATATTCGAAGTTCTTGCACCAGCCCAGAATTGCTTTAGCAAGCCCGTTGGGCTTACCACTCATTTGTAATACCACACCTTCTCAATTGTTTCAGTGAGGGAACTACCGTTTAACTACGGGAAATCTCCATTTCTAAGCCCAAAGTCCTAATTTCCAGCCCGAAAATGCCTATTGACCAATGCCTAAGTTCTTCTATATTTGCGGAACTTTTTTTAGCCCTTCCAACGAGGGGCGTGAATTTTAAACCTTAAAACCTGTATGCTAAATCAATTGTTGTTTGCGCTGCCCTTCTTCGGTGTTCTGGGCTTATTGTATGTTGTTTGGAAAAGTGCCTGGGTGGCTAATCAAGATGCCGGCACCGACAAAATGAAGAAAATTGCCGGCCACATTGCCGAGGGCGCTATGGCCTTTTTAAAAGCCGAGTATAAGGTGCTCGTTGTTTTTGTGGCTTGTGTGGCGGTACTTCTGGCTGTAACGGCCAATGGCACAACCTCTTCATGGCTAGTAGGTGTATCTTTTGCTCTTGGGGCATTCAGCTCTGCGCTCGCAGGTTTCATTGGCATGCGGGTGGCTACCAAAGCAAACGTACGCACGACCAACGCAGCTCGGAAAAGTTTGGGCAAAGCCCTTGAGATCGCTTTTGTAGGCGGCTCGGTAATGGGAATGGGTGTGGTTGGTATTGGTGTACTTGGGCTTAGTATTCTTTTGATTGTATATGGAAATATGTTTGGTTTGGATACCCAAGACAATGTTACAAGGGTAATCACTATCATAACCGGGTTTTCCTTTGGAGCATCTTCTATCGCTTTGTTTGCACGTGTGGGTGGCGGTATTTACACTAAAGCTGCTGATGTAGGCGCTGACCTAGTAGGTAAAGTAGAAGCGGGTATCCCTGAAGATCACCCATTGAACCCTGCAACGATTGCCGATAACGTGGGTGACAACGTAGGTGACGTGGCTGGTATGGGTGCCGATTTATTTGAATCGTATGTAGGTTCTATTGTGGGTACGATGGTATTAGGTGCTGCGTTTATGGTACCTGGCTTTAGCGATAATTTCAATGGACTTTCTGCGGTATTGTTGCCGTTGGTGCTGGCAGGTGTTGGTATCATTATGTCGTTTGTTGGAACATTCTTCGTGAAAGTAAAAGAAGGTGGCGATCCACAAAGAGCATTGAATATGGGCGAGTTTTCTTCATCCATTGTCATGATCATCGCTTCGTATTTCATCATTACTTGGATGCTTCCGGCAGAATGGACGTACAATGATCTGTTGTACAGAGACGATGCGGGTAATCCAACAGTTCGTGTAATGACTTCATTGGGCGTGTTCTGGGCAACCATCATCGGGCTAGTTGGCGGTGTGTTGGTTGGTTTGATTACTGAATATTATACAGCTATGGGCAAGAAGCCTGTACTCTCTATTGTAAGGCAATCTTCTACCGGTGCAGCAACCAACATCATCGCTGGCTTGGGAGTAGGCATGATGTCAACCATGCTTCCTACATTGGTAATTGCGTTCTCAATCATTGGTGCATTTTACTTTGGCGGATTATACGGTATCGCTATTGCAGCGGTAGGTATGCTCTCTAATTTGGGTATTCAATTAGCAGTAGATGCTTATGGACCTATCTCTGACAATGCAGGTGGAATAGCTGAAATGTCTGAACTTCCGAAAGAAGTTCGTCAGCGTACAGATAAATTAGATGCGGTAGGTAACACTACAGCAGCAATCGGTAAAGGTTTTGCAATTGCTTCTGCAGCACTTACAGCATTGGCTTTGTTTGGCGCATTCATGACTACTGCTCAAATCCATGCGATTGATGTATCAAAAGCAAACGTAATGGCAGGCTTGTTCATTGGCGGTATGCTGCCATTTGTATTCTCTGCGATGGCAATGGGTGCAGTAGGTCGTGCGGCTATGGCAATGATCGAAGAAGTGAGAAGACAATTCAATGACATCCCTCCTCTTAAGGCTGCCTTGGCTGCTATGAAGAGAAATGGCGATAAAGAAATGAAAGATTGGTCAGCTGATGACCAAAAGATATTTCATGATGCAGACGGTTCCGCTGAGTATGGCAAGTGCGTAGAGATTTCTACCAAAGCTGCATTAAAGGAAATGGTTCTTCCTGGTTTGATGGCCGTGATCGTGCCTGTAGTTATTGCTTTCCTCCCTGGTTTTGGTGTAGAAGCCCTTGGCGGGATGTTGGCAGGTGTTACAGTTTCTGGTGTATTGATGGCGATCTTCCAATCAAACGCTGGTGGTGCTTGGGATAACGCCAAGAAAAGCTTTGAAGAAGGCGTAGAGATCAATGGGCAGATGTACTACAAGAAATCAGAGCCTCACAAGGCTGCGGTAACTGGCGATACGGTCGGTGATCCATTCAAAGATACCTCTGGCCCTTCGTTAAACATTTTAATTAAGTTGATGTCTATTGTGGCATTGGTAATTGCTCCACTTTTGGTTTCTGATGTAAAGAAAGAGGCGAAGATAGAAGTGAAGCCTACGATTGAATCGGTAACTCCGGTTGCTGAAACACAACCAGCAGCCCATTAAATTTTATTTCAAATTCCAAAAAGCCCTGCCTCGGCAGGGCTTTTTGCTTTTGTAAAAGTTAATCCAGTTGGTACCTTTAGGCCAGATCAATCAATATTATGCCTGCTAGACTATTTACCTCAGCCCTTTTTTGCTTGGTGTTTACGCAATTCGCATCGGCTCAAACATCCATTCTTGGAACCTGGAAATCCATTGATGACAAAACAGGCGAAGCCAAATCAATTGTTGAAATCTATGAACGAGGAGCTAAGATTTATGGAAAAATCATAAAAATATTCCCGCAAAAAGGTGTCACTGATCCGATTTGTACAAAATGCCCAAAAAACGATCCCCGATTCAACAAGAAAATTCTAGGAATGGAAATCATCAAAGAACTTGTCCCTGATGGAAATGAGTTTGAAGGGGGGGATATCCTCGACCCTGAAGTTGGGAAAGTTTACAGTTGCAAACTTTGGCTAGAAGGCGGTCAACTGAAAGTTCGGGGTTACTTAGGCCCGTTTTATCGTACCCAAACTTGGGAAAAAACAACTCCCTGAGCAACTCAACCTAAAAAGAAAGAACTTTAACTTAAATTACCACCCACAATATTACTTAACGGTTACCAATAGTGGCACTACGTGTATTTAAATCAAGTTCTGAGTTAGACGAGAAGGAAATCTTCGAACGAATCACAAAAGGGGACGAAAAAGCCCTTGAACTGATTTACAAAAAGTATTACCGGATGATGACCAAATTGGTCGTCACCAATAGTGGAACGGAAGAGGAGGCGAGAGATGTTTATCAGGATGCGTTGGTAGTATTCTGGCAAAAAGCCAGATCGGGGAACCTGATCTTGACCTCCAAAATGAGTACGTTCATCTATAGCATTTGTCAAAATCTATGGAGAAAAGAGTTGGATAGAAAAAAGCGACTTTCCAATGAACAAAAGGACACCCCTACCACCATGGATATGGATAGTCCGGAAAGGGAGAAAATAGTGGCGAAATGCCTGGATCAGTTGGGCGAAACGTGTAGAAAGGTATTGATGTACTATTATTTTGATGAAATGTCGATGCAGGAAATAGCGGAAAAGTTGGGGTTTGCAAACACCGACACTGCTAAGACCAAAAAATATAAGTGCAAACAAAAATTAGACGAACTAGTAAAAGCTCAGTATTCTGAGCAGGATTTTTTAGACTAGCAGATCATGAACAATTTTGAGTTAATAGATGACTATTTGACCAACCGCCTAACTGGCGAGGGGAAAATAGCTTTTGAAAAACAGGTGGAGGCTGATCCATCATTAAAGGCTGACCTTCAGTTGCAAAAGGTAATTTTGGAAAGCGTAAAGAAGGCACGTGCTGCAGAATTGAAAACGATGCTTCAATACGTACCCGTGGGCGGAAGTACAGGGATCGCACAATTTTCAGTTATGAAAATGGCAGCAGGAATCATCGGTGCAGGTCTTCTTATAGCCGCGTTGAGTTACTATTTCAAAAATTCTGGTGAGAACGGACCTAATATGTCGACCTCGCTGGAATACTCCATTAAAAAGGTAAACCCAAATGACTTTGAACCGCTAGAAGAGCCTACAGTAACAACGCCAGCAGAGGAGAAAAAAGATGAATCTACTAAGCAGGAAGAGAAACAGCCCAACAAGCCAGTGGTGAGAACAGGTGAAAAAGAGAAAATCACAACCTCAAAACCCAAGATAGAGTTGGTTGATCCTACTAAAGACATGATTGATAGTGACTCTCGGCCCTTGACCAAACAACAAATGGCCGGATCGGCCGTCAGTAGCTCGAAAATCACGGTTGATGTTTTATCCGATAACAAGAAATATTCGTTCCATTACCAATTTTCAGAGGGCAAGTTATTATTGTATGGAGCTTTTGATAAGGCTCTGTATGAGATATTGGAAATAAACGGTGAAACTCATAATGTGTTTATGTTTTATAAAGAACAGTACTATTTGCTGGATGTGAACCAAACCAAAGCAGCGCCTTTGCAGCCGATAACGGACCGCGAACTGATTTCAAAGCTAAAAGAGTATAGAGGTAGGTAGTGAGTTTTAGTAGTTGAGTTTTGAAACACCCTCCCATGGAGGGTGTTTCTTTTTATCCGCTATATTTGTGGCTTAATGAACGAACCCTCGAAGCACAAATATCGAAAGAAGAGGCTAGGCACCTACCCTTATGTAAGTGTTGTGTTTAGTATTACGCTAGCGCTTTTTGCCATTGGTGTATTTGGCACACTGGTGATCTATTCTAACGAACTAGAAAATGTCGTGCGCGATAATGTGAAGGTTCAGGTTTATTTGAAAAATCAACTTTCGAAGGAGCAAACTGATAAAATTGAAAGTCAGCTAAAAGCTAAGAACTTCGTCAAAAAGGGTGGCAACAATGGAGCTATCCAATTTGTATCTAAAGAAACAGCAGCCAAACAATTCATCAAAGAGACGGGCGAAGACTTTAAGCGGTTTTTAGGAGAAAATCCACTTCGAAATGCTTTCTTGGTGAAAATTGACCCTGCATTCCACGATAAATCCAGCTTGACGAAAATAAAGGCAGAAATCGAAAAAATCCAGGGTGTGTTTCAGGTCTACTACGTGGAAAACGTGATTGACTCAATCAATCAAAATGTCGCAAAGATTGGGCTAGTGCTGATGGGATTGGTTGCTATCTTGTTGGTGACTGTTGTTCTTCTCATTAACAATACGGTGCGACTAGCACTTTTTTCACAGCGATTCATTATCCGCAGCATGCAATTGGTGGGAGCCAAACGATGGTTTATTCAACGCCCTTTTCTTTTTCAGGCGATGTGGCACGGTGCCTTGGCTGGCTTACTTTCTTGCGGCTTGTTATATGCCGTTGTTTCATTTGCAACCACAAAAATTGAGGACTTAGCTCTCATTCAGAATACGCAACGGCTCTACCTGCTCGCAGGGTCGCTTTTGATTACAGGTATTATAGTGGCAACCATCAGTACCTATCGAGCTGTAGGTAAATATTTACGATTATCACTAGACGAATTATTTTAACGCGATGAACAAACTTGCTTTTGGAAAGAAGAACTACCAATTAATGATAATTGGAATTATCACATTGGTTATTGGTTTCACAATTATGTCAATGGATAAAGAACCATATGGCTTTGGCTTTCTCGGGCTCACTCTGGGGCCGCTCATTGTGATTGCTGGTTTCATTGTCGAGATCGCAGCGATCGTACATACGCCCAAAGAGAAAAAGTAAACTTCATGTCAATTATTGAGGCCGTCATCCTTGCGATTGTGGAGGGACTAACAGAATATTTGCCTGTGTCTTCCACAGGGCATATGATTATCGTCTCTTCTCTAATGGGGATGAGTTCAAGCTCATTTGTAAAGACATTTACAGTAGCCATTCAACTTGGAGCAATTCTGTCCGTAGTCGTTCTCTACTGGAAAAGATTTTTTCAAACGATGGACTTTTATTTCAAGTTGTTTGTCGCGTTTTTGCCAGCGATGATCATAGGGCTGTTGCTAAACGATTTTATCGATCAACTATTGGAACGAGTGGAAGTCGTGGCGGTGATGCTCATTCTGGGTGGGATCGTCTTTTTGTTTGTTGATCAGCTATTCCAAAAAAATGAAGAACAGGGTTTATCGTCAGTGTCCTACCCCACCGCTTTTAAAATTGGAATGTTCCAGACAATTGCGATGATTCCGGGAGTATCTCGTTCAGCAGCTACTATACTTGGTGGGCTTACCCAGCAGCTCACAAAGAAAATGGCTGCAGAGTTTTCCTTTTTTCTGGCCGTGCCCACTATGTTTGCCGCCACCGCCTACAAGCTTTTGAAATTTTGCAAGGAAGGAAATGCGTTTGGGCAACAGGAATTAATGTTGCTTTTAGTTGGAAATCTGGTTGCGTTTATCGTTGGAATGATTGCGATTAAATCGTTCATCAATTTCTTGACGAAGCATGGATTCAAAGTATTTGGCTATTATCGGATTGTACTTGGGCTAATCATCTTGATGCTGTACTTCATGGACATTCCATTATCCGTTGTCTAATGGAAGTCGCAGAAGGAAGACTCTTACTGATCAATAAACCCCTGAACTGGACGTCATTCGATGTGGTGAATAAACTTCGCTACAAACTAAAAACAAAAAAAATTGGCCATGCGGGGACCCTCGATCCTTTGGCTACTGGGCTATTGATCATTTGTACCGGTAAAATGACCAAGCAAATTGATGGCTACCAAGCAAAGGAAAAGGAATACACCGGTCACTTCGTAATTGGGCAAACCACGCCCTCGCACGACTTAGAGACGGAAGTTTCTCCACCCATTGATGTTTCAACGATTACCAATGAACAACTGATTGGTGCTGCTAAAAAATTCACTGGAGAGATTCAACAAATACCACCCTTACACTCCGCAATAAAAGTGGATGGCAAACGTGCTTACAAACTCGCCCGTCAGGGAAGTGATTTAGAACTCAAACCACGCACAGTAACTGTTTCTGAATTTGAGATAACATCGATCCAAAAACCAATAGTTACCTTTCGAATTGTTTGTTCAAAAGGGACATACATTCGTAGTTTAGCACGCGATTTCGGCAATGCTGTTGGGACTGGTGCTTATCTTGGCTCGCTTTGCAGAACAAGAATTGGGGACTTTTTACTGAGCGATGCCAAAATACTCGACCAAATTGAGCCGGTTTAGTAATGAAAATCTACTACAGCCTCGAAGATTTTTCAAAACTCACCAATGGTGTGGTAACCAGCGGAACTTTTGACGGTGTTCATCTTGGGCACCAAAAAATCATTCGCAGGCTCAAAGAAGTTGCCGAAAAAAGCAAAGGAGAGACAGTGGTAATTACGTTTTGGCCACACCCTCGATTGATCCTAAAACCAGCAGATGATTCATTGAAGCTTCTTAACACATTTGAAGAGAAGGCCGCGCTACTCAAAGAGCAGGGCATCCAACATCTCTTACGAATTCCCTTCACCAAAGAGTTTTCTCAAATTACATCCCAGCAATTCATAAACTCTGTGTTAGTGAATACGATTGGCACCAAAAAATTAGTAATAGGGTATGATCACCGCTTTGGCAACAACAGAGAGGGCAGCTTTGAACAGTTGAAAATCAGTGGCCCCAACTTTGGTTTTGAGGTAGAAGAAATAGAGCGACAAGACATTGATCATGTTGCGGTGAGTTCATCCAAAATTAGAAAGGCGTTGGAAGAAGCGGATCTCGCAAGTGCCACACACCTTTTAGGTCGCCCCTACTCTATTAGTGGGCAAGTCGTTCGCGGAGATAAACTAGGGAGAGTACTCGGCTATCCTACAGCGAATATTGATGTAGACTCTCGACTAAAGTTAATACCAGCAGATGGTATTTACGCAGTAACTATACAACACGAACATCAGGTATTGAAAGGAATGCTATATATCGGTAATCGACCAACCATCAATGGCACTAAAAAAGTTATTGAAGTAAACATCTTTGACTTCAATAAAGAGATTTATGGAGAGACCTTAACGGTCGCGTTTCACCAGTTGATTCGAACGGATACGAAGTTTGGTGATTTAGAGGGATTAAAAAATCAGCTGCATCAAGACAAAAAGGATGCATTAGCCATTTTACAACGCATACCTATTTGATGCTACGCCTCAGCTACTTCCAATTCTAGCCGGGCCTCCTCCAAATCTAGTTCATATTCAATCTTTCTCTGCGCTTCATCACCAATTTTATTAGCTTGGTACATCAAATCAAGGAAGACTCGCTCCTGTTTTATTAATTCATGCTGAATGCGATGTAACTCTCCTATTTGTCCTTCCGTCAGGCGATTGGAGTCATCTTTATGTAGCCGCTGAATACGAATTTCATATTTGGATTTGATCTGTGCTAAGACGGCATCGTCCAACCCGAGGGAATAATTCTCTTCAATATGCTCTATCACTGAAGATGCGATTTGGTGACGGATGGCATCTTCTTCCTTTTTGGTACCCACGTCACCTTTTACCCCCAGCTTTTTCACCAGAAGAGGGAGTGTCATACCTTGAAAGACCAACGTAGAAAAAATAACAGCAAACGTCAGGAAAATGATCAAGTCCCGATTGGGGAATGGTGTTGTTCCCTGCAACATCAATGGTAGTGCCATTGCAGCAGCGAGCGATACCACTCCTCGCATACCCGACCAGGCAACAATGGAAACATTTCGGGCACTAAACTCAGGTTCGCGTCTACGTACACCGCTACTGAGTCTTGGCAGATATGCAGCAGGGAATACCCAAACAATTCGTGCCAGGATAGTTGCCGCACTCACAAGAAAACCATACCACAGCAGTGTGGTGAACGAATGCTCCTGAATATTTGCCAACACAGTCTTAAGCTGTAGGCCGATTAAAATAAAAATAACACCATTCAAAATGAAGTTCACAGTATCCCAGGTTGAGTACGCCTGAATCCGTGACTGGTGACTAAAAATTTTTGAAGAACGTTGACTCAAAAACAATCCACATCCAACCACTGAGAGTACACCCGATACATGAATTTGCTCTGCAAACAAATAGGCGATGTAAGGTGTAATAAACGTGAGCGTAGTATCTGTGGTGGGGTTATCTGGTGTAATCCTGTGTATCCAAAAAAGCAGTTGCCCGACAATTAACCCGATAACAATTCCAACCCCAGCGACATAGAAAAAATTAATACTTGCCAACCAAAAGATAAATGTACCTGTGGCAGTTGCCGCAATTGCATAACGCATAGCAATAAGTCCTGTCGCATCGTTAACTAAACTTTCTCCTTCCAAAATGGTTATCAATCGTTTTGGCACACCCAGCCCTTTGGTTGCGGCAGTAGCGGCTACCGCATCGGGTGGTGAAACAATTGCGCCCAAGACAAACGATTCTGGCCAGCCAAAGCCGGGAATCAGATAGTGCGCAACACAAGCAATGGCGGTAGTCGTGAACAATACACAACCAACAGCAAGTAAGGAGATGGCTCGTCTGGCTTTCTTAAAGTCAGTCCATGAAGTCGTCCACGCAGCCGCATAAAGAGCGGGAGGTAAAAAGATGAGGAATACCACATCTGGATTTAACTCAACAACAGGTAATTGAGGAATAAGGCTGATACCAATTCCTGCCAAAACGAGCAACACCGGGTAAGGTATTTTAACACGATCTGTCACCTCCGCCAGTGCTGTTACCACCGCCAAAAGAAGAATGATGACGGTAATTTCTTCTAACTCCATGAAACCAACTACTTAATTGACACTTACGGTCAAATTAAAAGCTATTTATCGTGTCTGCAAAACAAAATAGATTCGGCAATTTAGCTAAACCTTACCAAACCCACGAACCTTTTTTCAAAACACTTGTTTTATCTTTACTTGATGAAAATCTCTATTTCCCGAAAGGAACATTTTAACGCTGCCCACCGACTGTTTAATCCCAATTGGAGTAACGAAAAAAATGATGCTGTATTTGGTAAGTGTAACAACCCCAATTATCATGGCCACAACTATGAAGTCATCGTTACGCTTGTAGGTGAAGCCGATCCGGAAACCGGATATTTGTTTGACATGAAAATATTGAGTGATCTGATTAAAGAAAACGTGCTGAATCATTTTGACCATAAAAACCTTAACTTAGATACAGTTTACTTCAAGGACTTGAACCCAACAGCGGAAAACATCGCAGTAGTCATTTGGAAGATACTGAGACAAAAAATTGATAACCGATTCGAGCTTAAAATAAAACTGTATGAGACAGAAAGAAATTTCGTTGAATATCCTGCCCATTAAACCTTTTGACGAGGAAGATTTAGATCACCCGGGAGATAATGACAGTTTTGGGACTTGACCTTAATGATGATAGCTTAAAAGGTACGCCTCGAAGAGTGGCAAAAATGTACGTGAAAGAAGCCTTTAGTGGGCTTAATCCCGATAATCGGCCAACGACCAGATTATTTGAAAATAAGTACAACTACGACCAAATGTTGGTCGAGAAGGATATCACCTTCTTTTCACATTGCGAACATCATTTTGTGCCCATCTACGGGAAGATCCATGTAGCCTACTTCTCCTCAGGCAAGGTGATAGGGCTTTCCAAAATCAATCGCTTCGTCCAGTATTTTGCGAAACGCCCTCAAGTGCAGGAAAGGCTTACTGTACAAATTGGGAAGGAGTTAGAGCGCGTATTGGGTACGACTGACGTTGGTGTGGTAGTCGATGCCAATCACATGTGTGTGGCTTCCCGAGGAGTTGGCGACACAAATAGTAAGACCGGAACAGCCTATTTCGCAGGAAAATTCAAGGACGAAAACGTAAAACGCGAATTTCTCAACTACATCAACGCCAAATAGCAATCAACGAACTTGACTGTCACTTTTATGTTCGAAAGCGTCAACATCTATAGCCGAACAAACCTTAGCAAATAAGCCAAATTAGCACCTATTTGAAAGCATTTATTTAGGGCTGACGGTTTAAGTATCGCCAAAGCCAGAAAAGTTGTTGGCAAACCTCTTACCCTTTCAGAAAAGATATTGTACTCGCATCTACATGCAGACCAAAAGCTTGAAAATTTTGGAAGAGGCAAGTCGTATGTTGACTTTGCTCCTGATCGCGTGGCTATGCAAGACGCGACAGCACAAATGGCATTGCTTCAGTTCATGTCTGCCGGAAGACCAAAAGTTGCGGTTCCATCTACAGTACATTGTGATCACTTGATTACTGCCAAAGTTGGTGCTGCCGATGATTTGAGTTTTGCAACTACCGAGAGCAAGGAAGTGTTCGATTTTCTTTCTTCGGTTTCAAATAAATATGGTCTTGGATTTTGGAAGCCAGGGGCAGGTATTATTCATCAGGTAGTACTAGAAAATTATGCGTTCCCCGGAGGCATGATGATTGGAACTGATTCACATACTGTAAATGCCGGTGGCCTGGGAATGGTTGCCATTGGCGTAGGTGGTGCTGATGCTGTAGACCTGATGGCAGGCATGGCGTGGGAATTGAAATTCCCTAAACTAATCGGAGTAAAGCTTACTGGAAAACTAAATGGTTGGACATCGGCAAAAGACGTCATTTTAAAAGTTGCCGGCATCCTAACCGTTAAGGGAGGAACAGGGGCGATTGTAGAATACTTTGGCGAAGGAGCGACTTCCATGAGTTGTACCGGTAAAGGGACGATTTGCAACATGGGCGCAGAGATTGGTGCTCGTCTGGCTGATAAAATCAAAAATCATCTCACGGCAGATCCGGAAGTATACCAGAACCCATCGAAGTATTTTGACCAAGTTATAGAGATAGACTTAAATACGCTAGAACCTCATTTGAATGGACCTTTTACTCCGGATTTGGCAACGCCCATTTCAAAAATGAAAGAAGCTGCATTGGCGAATGGATGGCCTACCAAAATTGAAGTTGGCTTGATAGGCAGTTGTACAAACTCTTCTTACGAAGATATAAGCCGTTCTGTAAGTTTAGCAAAACAGGTTACTTCTAAAGGATTAAAATTAAAGTCACAATTTACAATTACACCCGGAAGTGAACAGGTTCGTTTTACAATTGAACGTGACGGATTCTTGGATGTGTTCGATAAAATTGGCGCCACTGTATTTGCAAATGCATGCGGACCCTGCATCGGTATGTGGGCCAGAGTGGGCGCAGAGAAGGCAGAAAAAAATACCATTGTCCATAGCTTCAACAGAAACTTTGCGAAGCGTGCCGATGGCAATCCAAATACGTTTGCCTTTGTTGGAAGTCCAGAAATCGTAACGGCAATGGCTATTGCTGGAGATTTGAGTTTCAACCCACTCACTGATTATCTGACGAATGAACAAGGACAAAAGGTAAAACTTGATCCTCCAACCGGTAGTGAGCTTCCAGCAAAAGGCTTTGATGTAAAAGATCCAGGGTTTCAAGCTCCAGCGAAAGATTTGGCACCATTCGCTCCTTGGGAAAAAACAGACTTGAAAGGATTGCGTTTGTTGATTAAAGCCAAAGGAAAATGTACGACCGATCATATTTCCATGGCGGGAAAATGGCTAAAATACAGAGGTCATTTGGACAACATCTCGAATAACCTGCTAATCGGAGCAACTAACTACTTCAATGAAAAAGTAAACAGCGTAAAAAATGGCTTGACTGGCGAGCATGATGAAGTGCCTAAGGTGCAACGTTCTTACAAGGCAAAAGGAATTGGAAGCATAGTGGTCGGTGACGAAAACTATGGCGAAGGTTCTTCACGCGAACATGCAGCTATGGAGCCACGCTTCCTTGGGGTAAGAGCCATTCTTGTGAAATCGTTTGCTCGGATACACGAAACAAACTTGAAAAAGCAAGGCATGTTGGCGCTGACATTCGCTAACAAAGAAGACTACAACAAGATTTTGGAAGACGATCGCATTGATATCGTTGGGCTAACGACTTTCGCTCCGGAAAAGCCACTGACCCTAGTGTTAAATCACATTGATGGTAAAAAAGAAACGATCACTGTCAATCATACATACAATGCAAGTCAAATCGAGTGGTTTAAAGCAGGCTCTGCGTTGAATAAGATGGGCACTGATGATGCCAAAAAGAAATCAACAGCTAAGAAAAAGCCCACTGCAAAAACTGTAGCCAAAAAGATTGTTAAGAAAGCTGCACCTAAAAAGAAGGTAGTTGCCAAGAAAGTAGTGAAGAAGGCAACTAAGAAAACCGTTAAGAAGGTGGTGAAATCAGCAAAAAAATCAGCTGCAAAAAAGAAAGTAGCGGCTAAGAAGAAAAAATAGAAAGGCTACCAGAAATCAAAAAAAGCTCTGACTCAATTGTTGGAGCTTTTATCCAATCCAACGAACCAACTAAAGCCCCTGCGCAAAAAAAAAGAAAACAGAATCCTTCTGATCTCTTAAACGTTTCAAATTTACCAATTAGATTAGTTCAGATTTTACCAGCCATTCGTACCTAAATGCGCTACCTGCTTATTTTGCTATTTTCTTTTTTCTTATTTGCCCTTTTCCCTTTTTGTGGATATGGGATAGTAGACACACTGCGTATAGTCGACCAAAATAGGGTATTGGAAGTAGGCAGCGGTGCTCGCTATTATTTGGACACAACGGGCACGCTTACAATTGAAGATATTATTAAGGCACCAATGAAGAGCAGTTTCGCATCTCAAAAGGCACAAGTACCCATATTTAACAACAAAAAGGGTCGCGTGTGGTTTACATTTGAGCTATTAAATGAATTGGATGAAGCGGTATACCTACAGCTCTCCAATATCTTCATTCTCAAGCTAGACCTGTATGTTGTAGATTCTGTTGGAGTCCATTTGGTGAAAAGCACAGGATTTCTACGCAAATTCAGTGCGCGAGATATGCCTGTCTCACAGTATGTGATCAGAATCCCGCCCACTGCGAGGGGCGGTACCTCTACCCTTATTGGTTCGTTATATGCCGAGGGCTTTCCCTCCTGGACGCCCTTGAAGATTGGCAGTGCAAGTGCCTTAGTGGCTGCCAGCCGGTCATCAGAGTTTATTTCAATTGGGGTGATTGCTGTGATGCTAGTGATGTTCCTCTATAACTTGAGCATCTGCATATTGTTGCGCGACAGGCTGTATGCAGCATACTTGGTTTATTTGTTCTCCTCCATCTGTTATGTTTTATTCAGCTCAGGCTTTTGGTTCGAGTGGTTTTGGCCTAACAACCCTATTTGGAATCTAAGCAGATGGCCGGTAGGAGTCTTCCTCATGGGGCTGCCAATATTTATTAATGCCTTCTTAGGGGTGCAGCAATACATGCCCCGGTTTTATAAAATCTCATACATCATTTATTTTTTATCCGCTGCAATTATCTTGATAGGTCTTTTTGATGATTATTTTCCAAAAGAATCTACCCTGTGGCTGATCAACCTAACCAGTACCACTTTAACAACGTATGCGGTTTGTTGCTCAGCGTACCTGACATATCGAAAAACACCTACAGTTTTTTTGTTTCTGGTGGGTTGGGTACCGGTTATGTTGGTCTCAATGGCCTATGTGCCAATAGTAAACGGGTTCTACTATAATGAATTTATAAAAGACCATGGGTTTGAACTTGCCATTGCGTGGGAAATCGTTGTTTTTTCGCTTGCCCTCGGTCATCGCTACAACCTGATGCGGCAGGAGAAATTGAAGGTGCAGGCCGAGAACCTACAACTCGTGCTGGATCAAAATCGAACTTTAGAATCTAAAGTGAAGGAGCGAACAGAAGAGATCATCGCGCAAAATGAGGAGTTGGTTATGCAGCAGGAAGAAATTAAAGCACAGCGCGATTTATTGGAAGAGCAAAAATTGAAATTGGAAGAATCTCAGGCCATCATTTCCGAGCACAACAAGGAGTTATCATCGGCCGTTGTCGCCCGCACAATGGAACTCGCTCAAAGCAATGAGGAGTTAAAAGGGCAATATCAGCAATTGGAGCAGTATAGCTTTATTACTGCGCACAACCTGCGTGGTCCGGTGGCAAGCATTCTGGGGTTGACCTCACTATTCGACAAACAAAACCTGGCTAATCCTGAAAACCGGCAAGTAATTGAAAAATTGATGAGTTCCACACACCGCCTAGATGAAGTTATCCATGATATGGCTACCATATTGGAAGCAAAAAGCAGCAAGTCGGTGGATGCAGAGGAAATTTTTACAGTGGCTTTAAAGGAAAAAATAACAAACTTGTTCTTCAACGAGTTGAAAGAATCAAGTGCTTCCATCGAATGGCGAGTTGGCACTGAGATGATTATTGTTCCCAAAATTTACTTAGAGAGCATACTTCTTAATCTCATTTCAAACGCTTTGAAGTACAGGGATCAAAACCGATCACTTAAAATTATTATCACCATCAATAAAGAAGGAGCAGGTTATGTGTTAAAAGTGGAAGACAATGGAATAGGGTTCAACATCGCACGCCAGCATCATAAAGTATTCCAACCGTTTCAGCGCTTTCACACGGGCTTTGCAGGCAAAGGATTGGGGTTGTACCTCGTCAAAACACACGTTACAGCCATGAAAGGGAGCATCCATATCGAAAGCCGAGAGCACGAAGGAACCACTGTGGAGATTCTTATTCCCAGCCCCTAAGATATCGGTAAAGTATAGTGAGTTTATTGTTCAATGCCTTTTATCAACATGCCATCACTTTGGGATTGACTATATTTCTTACTAAAAGCTCGTCCTACAAAGCTTGTTATAAACGTTGATGCTAAAGCATATTAGGATTACAACCATTCGAAAAAAAGCTGGAATTAGCGTAGCTTAAGACAGTAGAATAGTGGCCCAACAAAACACGCCTGCCTCAATGCTTTTCTTCAACCACAGCCACGCGCTTCGATAGCGAAATAAGTTCTTTTAGAACAATGCCTTGGTCTTCGCGCAATTGCTTTATCTCTTGGGTGACCACATTAAACTTTTCGTTCATTGCATTGAACTTTACATCATTTTCAGCGAGTGCGCGGCTCATAATCTCAATACTCCGTTCTGTTCGATCTGCTCGATCGGACAATTGATCGCCCTTTTTTAGGTATTCTGCCAATAATTCTATGATCCTTTCCTCTAAATTCATATTTATACTTTTATAAATTTCAATCTACACAATCTAGAAAATCACTCTCAAAATACCGACTGAATCTCTACTACCAATTTAATCCCTCTGTTTCAATTCTTCAAATCCACTTTTGTATTCGGTGGTGTTTCCTTGGGTTCTTTTTATATAACGCTCTAACCTGTGTCCATCTCCCCGAATAGGTGCATAACCTATTCTTTGCCACGATAGCCATGGTTTTGTTGGGAAGCAATACTCAGCCACTCCATGAAAGCTCTCGTAACTCAATGCTTCTCTTCAACCACAGCCACCCGCTTTGACAGAGAAATGAGTTCCTTTAGCAATACACTCTGCTCTTCGCGCATGCTGTTTTGATTTTCATACATCCGGTTTTGGTCTTCACGCAGTTGCTTGATCTCCTGGCTTACCACATTGAACTTCTCGTTCATTTTTTCATTCGTTGCAATGGACTTTTCGTTCATCGTGTTGAACTTTTCGTTCATCTCATTGAACTTTACATTCATCATGTTGAACTTTACATCATTCTCGGCAAGAGCCGCCAATAATTCGATGATCCTTTCCTCTAAATTCATATTTATACGTTTATGAATTACAATTTATCCAATCTTTGCAATTACAATCAAAATGCCTACTGCATCTCTACTACCAAGTTAATGCAATCGGGTCAATTCTTCAAATTCACTTTTGTATTCGGTGGAGTTTCCTTTGGCCCTTTCACATACCGCTCTAACCACGTGTCCATTTCCCAGAACATGTGCATCACCGATTCTTTTCCACGATAGCCATGGCTTTCATAGGGAAGCAATACAAAACGAGCTGTTCCACCATGCCCCTTGATCGCATTGTACATTCGCTCGCTTTGGATGGGAAATGTACCCGTGTTGTTATCGGCTTCGCCATGTATCATCAAAATCGGTTCTTTAATTTTATCTGCATAAGAGAAAGGTGACATTTCATAATACACTTGTGGCGCTTGCCAATAGGTGCGTTCTTCAGCTTGAAACCCAAAGGGCGTCAATGTGCGATTGTAAGCACCACTTCGTGCGATGCCCGCTCTGAATAAATCCGAATGAGCCAATAAATTACCAGTCATAAATGCTCCGTAGCTATGACCTCCGGCTGCCACACGGGTAGGATCAACAACACCCAGCGAAGCGCCATAATCGATAGCTGCTTTAGCGCTTGACACCAATTGTTGAACGTAAGTGTCATTCGGTTCTGTTTCTCCTTCTCCCACAATTGGGATGGATGCATTGTCTAAAATCGCATAGCCCCTCAACACCCAGTAAATAGGGCTGCCCCAATTTAATCGAGTGAATTCATAAGGCGAACCCTTCACCTGACCTGCCGTGCTCTTTGATTTAAACTCTGCCGGATAAGCCCAAAAGAAAGTAGGAAGTAGTCCATCTTCTTTTTTATAACCGGGAGGCAAATAAAGATCGGCTGTAAGTTCAACACCATCTGCACGTTTATATTTCAACACTTGCTTTTTAACGTCCTTCAACTGTGGATATGGATGCGGAAATGCAGTCAGTGGTTGCACACTTTTCGAACCGATCGTTCGCGTGTAGTAGTTAGGGTTTTCGGTCTGCGATTCGCGCGATGTAACAAAAGTTCCTTTCTTAACATCCAGCATAGCGACTACCGTTTCATAGTAGGGAGCCTCGCTCCGCCATTGTCTAGTAACTTTTCCAGTTGTCAAATCAATCTTATCAAGGAAAGGGCGATCACCTTCCGGTGAAGCGCCATCACCCGTCAAATAAGCCGAGTTATTGTTGATCAACATGACTGATCTACCAAATGAATTTGTAGTGCTAACCACGTTTCCCGGATCGGCATACACATCTTCCGATGAAAAGTCAAAGACGGTTTTCCTTGGTGATACGTTAGTCGGGTCAATCTGATATACGCGCTGTTTGCGATCTGACCACCAGCTTTCATACACCCAAGCCACTTTTTCATTTCCCCAACTGATGCCGCCATATCGCAGTGGCAAACTCACCATTTCTGAAGGCGTGGTCGTAAAAGGTGCCGGCCATTGAAAAAGCTTATCACGCACATCTGCTTTTACTTTTGGGTCTCCTCCATCTTGTGCTTCGGCCCAATAAAGCGCTGATGCCACATCATTTCGCCAGGCATGACCTCGTGGGCCTTTAATAGACGAACTAAAACCAAGTGGAATATTATCAGCCAGTGGAATGGAAGCTACATGTTTAACCAAAATGCCACCAGTCGTTAAAACATCTACTGACTGTGGAAACAAACCGGCAGGAACCAAATAGGAATAAGGGCGTTGAATTTCTTTGGTAAGAATAAAACGCGCGTCTGGCGATGGTGATTGACTCAAATAGATGCCGGGCTCTCCCAGTAGGGATTCCGCTCCTTCTAAATTAATAAGTGTCAACTGAGAGGTACAGTAATGATCGAAGAGCGATTCATCGTACGGGTTTTTTAGCAAATCCTGATAAGTGCGATTGGGTGCTTTCTTTCCGAGATTTTCTTCTACCACAGGGCCAACAGGTACTCTTGACTTGGGTGGCATCACTTTTCCATCATTGGCTGCTGCCAGATAAACTATACTAGCTGAGGTAGAAAGCCACGCAAATGGATTCCCAATCGTGTTGTTTACTTTTTTAGAAGAAATCTTCCGTGCACTTAAAGCCGTGAAGTCGACCACCCAAAGTTCCAGACGATCTGGAAAAGTTTGTAAGAATGCGGCCTTCTTGCTATCGGGCGCAAACTGAAAATTACTCATCTGTAAAGGAGAAGGTAAATTGGCTACCGAAGATAGCTGTGTTTCTTTCATGGCTTTTATCTTCAGACCAACAAAAAAATTATTGCGGCTTTGCCCAAAATTATCGGGGTTGATGCGTAGACCTGCAATGCGTAATTCCGGACGAGAGAGTTCTTCAATGGTAGGGTAATCTGAGCGTTCTAGAAAAACCATCCATGCTTTGTCTGGTGAGAAAAGAACGGCAGGAGTTGACGGAGCCTCTACAAGATCTGCAATAGCTTGTGGTGGCCGCTGATAGGTGGCAGCATCTTGGGCAGATACACTTGCAAAGCAAAAAGTAAAAAAGGCGATAAATAACTTTTTCATAGGATTTGTAGATTATGCAATCGGGCTTTCAGTCAGAAATATATGGAAATCTCGGCTCAACCCCGATTGTTTTATGCAAGCGGCAGGAGATCGATTATGAATAATAGGCTTCTTTCATTACCATTCTAAATTCATTCAACATCATCGCAGTAGCGCCCCACACTATTTCACCCTCTATCTCAAAATGTGGAGCAAGCATTGGGTAAATTTTGGCTGCCACAATTTCCTTTACCATTACAGCATCATCTCTTAAAAGTTCCTCCACATCTCCCTCAATTATTTTGTCAACTTCTGAAAGTTGCGGAACAAAAAGAGGTTTCCGTTCTGCGAAAGCAACCACCGGGGTAACAAGAAAATTACTTGGAATCACAAAAAACGGACTGAGCTTTCCAATCACCTTCACCAGATCGCCAGGTACGCCTATCTCCTCTTCTGCCTCTCGCAGAGCCGTTTCCAGATAGCTCTCATCAGGCTCAGACTTACCCCCTGGGAAACTCACTTGCGCGCTATGAGCCCCAACATATTCTTGCCTTTTAGTGAGAGGAAATTTAAGTCGTTCCCGTTCGGGGTAAAGCAAAATCAATACACTGCCCGGTCTGGGCGGAACCTTGTGTTCAAATTTAGGTTTGATTAGCCCCGTTGGAGTCGCTCGAAGTGGTTCATGCGCTTTATCTCCCGGCAAGGGTTGAGTAAGCCTAATCTCCAATCTCCCTATGATCTCGTGCCAACTCACTTGCAAGCCTTAACCAAATCGGTAGTCATCATCTTATCGCCAAGCTCCTCCGATTTTTTAAACGAAGTGCAAGCCAGAGCTGTCTTTCCATTCTTTAGATATGCCATACCCAAATAAAAATAAATCTTATCTACAAAATTGTCCATGTCTAGCGATTGTTTCAACAAACGCTCTGCTGATGGATAGTCGCCCTTCATCAAATAAAACACACCTTTATTTCGATACGCCCATGCATTGTAGGGGTCTGAAGAAATACTCTCATTAATGTCAGCTTCAGCTTTTTCCATCTCATTTAAACTGAGAAAAACAAAACCACGGTTGTTAAGAAAATAGGATTGCTTGGGATCGAGTACGATGGCTTTGTTGACCATTTCTAACGCCTCTTGATAGTTACCTTTTTCCGTCTCAATGAGAGAAAGTGTGTTATAAATGTTTGGCTCATCTTTCTTTACTTCAGCCAATTTCTCCAACTCCAATTTCGCCAAATCAAAATCCTTTCGATAAAAATGTACAATAGCATGATTTACTTTGTAATCTGTATTAGTCGGTTCTATTTGGATCGATTTAGCAAATGCGTCCAGCGCGTTATCGAATTTGCGCATTTTTGTAAACACCAACCCTTTTGTAAAATACACCAAAGCAGTGTCGGATTTTGTGGCCGCCACTTTATCTAAATCTTCGATAGCTTTGTAATACTCTTTCAATTCGTAGGCAGTATTAGCACGATTCAATAGAGCATTTAGAAAACCAGGCTGACACTCGATCGCTTTGGTGTACTTCTCCATTGCTAACTCAAATCTACCTTGCTCGAAATAGACTGTTCCAAGATTGTTCCATGCATCGGCATAGCAAGGCTCAACCCGAATTGCTTCGCCAAAATAGTAAGCAGCCTGGTCAAAACTGCGCTGTTTGGTGGCTAGATTACCCTTTAACAAAAACTGCTGCAAACGTGCCTCTTTTGAATCTGAACAAGAGAGCACCGTAAATAGGCATACTAATGAGATTAAACGTATCATAACAAACAAAAATACGATAATCTAAACAGGATTGGCTAACAGTTGTTTTACACTTGCTAACTGAAAAGACCATAACTTTTTAGGCAACAACTTTGAATAATTGGAAGGAATCTCTTTCTTTGCTACGCAATAACACATGAATAACACTCAGAACATCCATCACCACCATCTTGCAGCAGGCTTGTTGGTTGGCTTTATGTTTTGATTTTACGATAAAAACTTAAGAAAGGCTTACCAACATCGGTAAGCCTTTTTTGTTTAAAGACAGTCAAGGAAATAAATAACTATAGAACGCATACATAAATGAATTCAACTCTTCGAATCGCCATTCAAAAATCAGGTCGCTTACAGGAAGACTCACTGAAGCTTTTGAAAGAAAGTGGCCTTCAATTTAGCAACGGCAAAGACCAGCTAAAGACCCAGGTAAGAAATCTTCCTATAGAACTCCTTTTTCTTCGTGACGATGACATTCCACAATATGTAGAAGACAAGGTAGCAGATGCAGGCATTGTGGGTGAGAATGTTTTTGTTGAGAAACAAAAGAAGAATGAATTGGTCAGACGCCTGGATTTTGCCAAGTGTCGATTGTCTATTGCCATCCCCAGATCTGAAAGTTTCACAGGTATCTCCTACCTGGAAGGGAAAAATATTGCAACCTCCTTTCCGGTGATTGTGCAGAAGTACCTGGATAAAAATAAAATCAAGGCAGGCATTCATGAGATCAGTGGATCAGTAGAAATTGCTCCTGGTATCGGGTTAGCCGATGCCATCTGCGATATCGTAAGTACAGGCAGCACATTGTTAAGCAATGGATTGAAAGAGGTAGACATCGTCATGCAAAGCGAAGCTATTTTGATTGCCACCCCTGAATTAGAAGTAGCTAAAAGGGAGATCCTCGATAAACTCCTGTTTAGAATGCAGGCTGTTCAGTCAGCAAAAAACAATAAATACATATTGTTGAATTGTCCGAATGGAGCCATTGAAAAAATTACAAGCGTGATTCCTGGAATGAAAAGTCCGACTATTATGCCACTGAGCAGAGTAGGCTGGTCAAGCTTACATTCGGTTGTAGATGAGAATGACTTCTGGGAAAAAATTGATTTGTTAAAATCATTTGGTGCTGAAGGGATTTTGGTAATTCCTATCGAGAAAATGATCGCTTAGTCTTAAAGATAATGGAAGTCAGAAATCGAGAAT
>VYLB01000180.1_pt1 | contig 24088 bp, 20 predicted proteins | sample 5114431 | NCBI WGS metagenome assembly VYLB01 (sample SAMN12291786, study PRJNA351875) | freshwater metagenome | isolation source: freshwater lake | place: USA: Michigan, Gull Lake | collected 2013-08-08
TCGGTTTTGGCAACAGATTGTTATGACCTCACCCCCTAACCTAGGAGGAGAGGGGGAACTAGGAAAAGAGGGGTATGCTTCCCGCGTTAACCTTTCTCTTTCCACTAAAAACCCTCCGAAGCAATCTTACCCCTTGTCATGGACAAAAGGCGATCGCCATAAGTTCAGAAAACGGGTTTCTTCAAGAAACCCGTTTTCTAGATATTGTTTTTTGGCTGAGAGTTTAAACATCAATTGGTGGATTTAAAGAGTGGTTTTCCTTCTGGTAATCGCCTAATTTTCCCCGACTCATCCCGTTCTACTTCTGCAAAAACATAATTGCCATTACTATCTTGCTTTAAGCATAATTTCCCATCTATTTGTTCATAAACAGGTGGACAAAATTGAGGGATTCCTCCAAATTCTACTACCTCACCCCCTAGTTCTTGTAAGATAGGACATAAGATGAGATTTTCTTCCTCATCAAAGACGAAATTATGAGTATTCGGATCTCGTAAAGGGAGAGGATAAATCGGTAAACCCATCGAACTCGTCAAAGCCTTTCCTGCTGCATCCCTAACTGGCTCTAAAAAAATTGGTTTTCCTTGAGAATTCTTGACAATTTCTTGAGTTTTTATATCCCTTAAAACAATTGTTCCAGTCGGGATAACTTCCTTTTCTCTTAGCCTTAAATGAGCCTGGTGTAAATTCGGTAAATTCTTCTCCGATATGTTAAAATGTTTTGTATATTGAATTGCTGCTTTAACAAAGCCCAAGCGTTCTAATAATACCTGAATCCCTTGCTGATCCATACTGATTAATAAGTCAATATCGCTAACCTTTAGTTCTTCCGCTTTAGCGATTGCCGCTTTAATCAACAAATTAATTGTGTCCGGTTTGCGGTGCTTTTCTTTAACATACATCCCCAAAACTGCACCCACACGACGGGGAATGAAAGGATTTTCCCACATTTCCAAAGCAGAAATCTGGGGAGGTGGGGTCTCATCATAAACATAAGTAAAGAGAAACCCGACGATTTGCTGCTCATATTCCAAGACAAAACCGAAAGATAGAGGTTTTTTAAGCTGATACCTCACATATCCTTCATAGTCAAAATCAGGTTTCAGATTCATCGAGGGATCAGCTTGCGATCGCCTTTGAGCAAAATCTCGCCAAAGAGGAGAGATCGCTATTGCATCTTCAGGTCTAGCTAGTCGTTGATGATACATAGTTTCGCCAAGATTATGCTTGTTTTCCATACTATATTCTGACAAGTCTGCTTTGGCAACAGATAAGTAGTCACTGATAAATGATAACTGGTAACTGATATTACAAAATTACCACCAGTTTGTCAAGCCCCAATTTCCTCGCCAATTTTCTTGCCACGTCTATTCCCCGTAACTCCATATTACTTATTAAAGGCATGGTTCTTTCCTCCTCAAATTGTTTAATTTTACTCTCTAAACTTGACTGTAATTCAGTGGATAAAGCATCATATTGTCAATGATTTCAAACAGCTTAATTATCTGTTCCCTCTCGAAATACTTTTCATACAATCCCCTGATTAACTTCCACTTCCACTGTTCCCGTTGGTGGCAGCTTCCCAGTAGTCGCTTTTGTTTTCAGGTGTGCCACGACGATTATAGCAAAAGGATTACTACTTGCTTCCAATTAGTCACTGATAACTGATAACTGGTAACTGATAACTGAATAGAGTTTGTCAGCGAAACGTTTTTTTGTCTTAAAGTCCAGAAAACGGGTTTCTTCAAGAAACCCGTTTTCTAGGTGGGTTCATTTTGATGGAGGATATAGCTTTATTCTTCAATAAGTATCATCTTCTTATCTTATCGAGTGCGATTGCCTTTCTTATATTCATCTGAAACAGGTTAGGGAAGTGGCTTAAAAAAAATTAGCTTCAGCAGGGTTGACAAACTTGCCTTGAACCACTTGATCAATGAAGTAGTCGTGCAGAATTTTGCTATTTTTGAGAGAGGCACTCTGGCAAGGGGCGGCTTTTTACCCCATTCCCGATCTCCTAAATCCCTGACCGGTCACTGATAACTGAAAAATCCCCTATCCCCCAATAACTAAAGGAAAGATAAAGTTATCGATCGCCCTCCGGAGCCAGTGTCAGAATAAAAGCAGGGAGATGACCAAGGAAAACCGACAACTCTCCATCTTTTTCCCGTCATCGCCCCTAAAATTTATTTGGTTCAGATTTATGCAAACTGCCAATCCTCGTCAAACGGAGAAAAAAGAGCATCCCAGTGGCGATAAACGCTTCAAAGTCCTCGACATTACCATGAAGCGGGCAGGATATAATCAATCAGCCCTGATTGAAGTCCTGCACAAAGCTCAAGAAGCCTTTGGATTCCTAGAAGAAGATGTTCTCCTCTACGTTGCCCGGGCGCTAAAACTGCCCCTCAGTCGCGTCTATGGAGTAGCAACCTTCTACCATCTCTTTTCCCTGAAACCGGCGGGAAAACACACCTGTATCGTCTGTATGGGGACTGCTTGTTATGTCAAAGGCAGCGGCAAAATCCTCGAAGACATCGAAAACAGCTTTGATGTCAAAGTGGGAGAAACCACCGCCGATGGAGAAATTTCCCTAGGGTCGGCCCGTTGTATCGGGGCCTGTGGGATTGCGCCGGCCGTGGTCTTCGATGGAGTCGTGGCCCCTAAACAAGATTCGGAAACTGTCTTAGCGAAACTACAGAGTTTCTCCCAGTAATTTTTCACTCTAGTGGATTGAGAAGAATATGGACTTACAAGAATTATTGGCAGTGGCCGAGAAAGAAAAAACTAGACAAAAAAGCATCCGGGTGCATTGTTGCACTTCCACCGGTTGCCAAGCTGCTAACTCCCTCCAAATCAAAAAAAACCTCGCCACTGCCGTCAAAGAAGCAGACCTAGAGGATAAAGTCGAAGTGGTCGGGGTCGGTTGTATGGGTTTTTGTGGTCGCGGTCCGTTGGTGGAAGTGGATCCCCAGGATCTCTTATACGAAGAAGTCACCCCGGAAAGTGCGGCCAGCATTGTTGCGGCCTTAAACGGCGGCAAAACCGAGGTGCAATTAGGGGACTCAAAACATCCCTTTTTCTCCCATCAAGTCAAAATTGTCCGGGAAAATAGCGGTAAAATCGATCCCGATCGCATTGAGGAATATATCGCCGTCGGGGGTTATCAATCTCTCTACAAGGCCCTCTACGAGATGACTCCGGCCCAGGTGGTGGAGGAAATCACCAAAAGCGGTTTGCGCGGCCGGGGAGGTGCGGGTTATCCCACCGGTTTAAAATGGGCGACGGTGGCTAAACAACCGGGTCAACAAAAATACGTTATCTGTAATGCGGATGAAGGCGACCCCGGGGCGTTTATGGACCGTAGTGTTTTGGAAAGTGACCCCCATTTAGTCCTGGAAGGAATGGCGATCGCTGCCTATGCTGTGGGGGCCGATCATGGTTATATCTATGTTAGAGCCGAATATCCTCTGGCGATCGATCGTCTGCAAAAAGCGATTAATCAGGCCAAAAAATTTGGTTTAATGGGTTCCCAAGTATTCGAGTCCACTTTCGATTTTAAGGTGGATATCCGCATCGGGGCGGGAGCTTTTGTCTGTGGAGAGGAAACCGCTCTCATCCATTCCATCGAAGGCGGCCGCGGCACTCCCCGCACCCGTCCCCCCTATCCGGCCCAATCGGGCCTCGATGGTTGTCCCACCCTGATTAATAACGTGGAGTCCTACGCTAATATCGCCGCTATTATCCGCTCTGGAGCCGCTTGGTACGCCAATATCGGTACTGCCAGCAGTAAAGGCACAAAAATCTTCGCTTTGACGGGAAAAATCCGCAATAATGGGCTGATTGAAGTGCCGATGGGCATTACTCTCCGGGAAATTGTCGAGGAGATGGGGGGTGGTGTTCCCGATGGTCAAGTGAAAGCGGTACAAACCGGCGGCCCCTCTGGGGGTTGTATTCCCGCTAATTTACTCGATACTCCCGTGGATTACGAATCCTTAGCCAAACTCGGTTCGATGATGGGATCTGGGGGGATGGTGGTCATGGATGATAGTACCAGTATGGTGGAAGTGGCGAAATTCTATATGGAATTCTGTCGCGAGGAGTCCTGTGGTAAATGTATCCCCTGTCGCACGGGAACAGTACAAATGTTTGAATTATTGGCCAAAATTATCGCTCGAAAAGCCGATATTCACGACCTCGAAAACTTAGAACATCTCTGTCAAATGGTCAAGGAAACCAGTCTTTGTGGTCTTGGCCAAAGCGCTCCCAATCCGATTTTAAGTACCCTAAAGTATTTTAAGGAGGAATATCTGGCTCTGTTACAGGAAAGCAAGCACCCTGTCTCTGTTTGAGATTGACATCCTCGCCGCCGTAAAACGGACGGCGATTCCTCACCACGCCACTTTTTTAGGGTGGTCGCGTCAATGGGGTTGACGCAGATAGCGAAAAACGCTTAATTGCTTAAGTCAGTTTTTAGCTTGGTTATCGCTTTTTCCATTGTAGCTTAAAGCCGTCGTAAAACGACGGGGTTTTAACCCAAATTTTCGATAACTCGATCGATTTTTCCGGCTGCGGCAAGTCAGGTCAGCAGCCGGGTTATCTTGGAGAAAGTTAGCAGTAGTCTCAGGAGACAATAGATTATGACTTGGCGCGGCTCAACCGATACAAAAGATCGCATTTTTGCAGCTTTAGTATATCTTTTACCCTTATATTCGGCTTTTGCCTTCGGTATCTTTATCTTTCAGCAAATTCCTTTTTTAGGAGCGGCCTTAGCAATAGTTTTAACTCCCTTAGCTTTTCTCTATAGTTCTCTGGGAAGCTTTGGCAGTTTAATTATCTTTTTCGTCCTCTTTTTCGCCGTGGTACGCAATCCCCGCATCAGTCATTTTATCCGGTTTAACACCATGCAGGCGATTTTAATCGATATTTTGGTGTATTTATTGGGATTGGCCTTAGGTTTCGTCGCTAGGGGTTTAGGGGCGAATTTGGTGGTAGAAACTCTTTTTAACGTCGTCTTTTTGGGAGCATTTGCCGCCTGTGTTTACAGCATTATACAGTCGGTTATCGGCAAATACGCCGATATTCCCACAATTTCCGAGGCGGCCTATTCTCAAGTGGGAGGTTAGGTCAGCTTGAGTTTGTCCCCTTTTTCGGCTACAGTCTCTCCAGAATCAATGCGTTCGCTGCCAGGCCACATCTATGAGTCCATTTAAACAGACCCTACGGGAACTCAACGCTCAGAAGGGGAAAATAGCCGCTTCTGTGGGCAGAAAAACGCCTAAACGGGTTAATCGTTGGTTTAAATGGCTTTCTCCCGGTCTTTTTGTCAAACGCTGGCTTTTAATCAGTTTAAGCGGCGTTTTTCTCACCTCCTTCGGTTTGGCTATTTGGGTAAAATTAACCCCGGTTAATCGCTTTTTAGAGTTTGTTTCCCAAGCATTAGAAATGATCGCCCGTTTAGTCCCCAATTCTGTTTCCGGGCCGCTGGCGGTTTTGCTGGGTGTCTTTTTGTTATTCTGGGGTCAGAGTCGCACCGTCGAAACGATTACAGAAGCACTACAACCGGACGCATCGGAGGAATTAGTCGATCGCCTACGGGCCCATCGTCGTCTCCATCGCGGCCCGAAAATTGTGGCAATCGGTGGCGGTACGGGTTTATCGACGCTTTTACGGGGTTTAAAACAGTATAGTTCTAATATCACCGCTATTGTCACCGTAGCTGATGATGGCGGTTCTTCGGGCCGATTACGTCGGGAAATGGGCATTTTACCCCCGGGGGATATTCGCAATTGTATCGCCGCTTTGGCCGATGAGGAAAAGTTATTAACGGAATTGTTTCAATATCGCTTTCATGCTGGGGATGGTTTATCGGGCCACAGTTTTGGTAATTTATTTATCAGCGCTATGACCGAGATTACCGGCGATCTGGAACAGGCGATCGATGCTAGTGCCAAAGTTTTGGCCATTCGCGGCAAAGTGCTACCTGCTACCCTTACCGATGTTAGTCTCTGGGCTAAGTTAGCCGATGGGCGCATTATTGAGGGAGAATCGAAGATAACCGAAGCTATGGGGCAAATTCGTCAGATTGGCTGTCATCCTGCCGATCCGGTCGCTTTACCGGCTGCTTTAGCGGCAATCAAGGAGGCAGATTATATTATCATCGGGCCGGGTAGTCTTTATACCAGTATTATCCCTAATTTGTTGGTTCCCGCAATTCGTCAGGCCCTAGCACAGGTGACAGTCCCCCGTGTCTATGTTTGTAATATTATGACCCAGCCGGGGGAAACGGATAATTATTCGGTGGCTGATCATATTCGGGCGATCGAAAAAGTCTGCGAGGAACGCGTCTTTGATGCAGTTTTAGCCCAAAGAACTGCACCATCGCCCCAATCTCTACAATTATACGCCCAAGAGCATAGTCATCCTGTGTTTTTAGACCGCGAGGAGGTGGGAAAAATGGGTTATCGCATTGTTTTAGCGAATGTAATGGCAGAAGATGAAGTTACTGCCAAAGTTAGTCATGATCCCCAACGTTTAGCGCGAGTTTTATGGCGCTGGTATGCTAAAAAGTGAATAGCGAGTTGACTAAATGTTTTTATCTAGCTTTGTCAAGTTATAAAATCATATTTTTTGCTTTAATTTGCCGACATTAGCCAAATTTGCTGATTAAAGCCCTAGGAAAAAATTAGCCTAAAAACCATTTCGCATTATTCTGTGTTATACTCAGATTTTCAAGAGAGATGATCATGCACTACTCTACTAAATCTAATCAAGAGACAGGTGCGACAGTCTATTCCCCAAGCGATGGAAGTGAATTAATTCCTGCTGAGGTTAAACTAGATATAAACGGGCAAAACTATCAATCACTTAATATACCTCTCCCAGAGGGCTATACAGTAGATGATGAAGGAATCATCAATAACTATGGTAGCGAACCCAAGATTTATCTATCAAAATACCCATCTTTAGAACAGCAAAAATGGTATATTTTGCAAGGATTAGGGGCGGTTTTGTTGGTTGCTTTGGTGTTATTAATCACCTTTTCCGTTAGCTAGATAAAAACCGTAGGATTGACATTTAAGTTGAGCGAGACAAGAAAACTTTAATTTACACCATAGAGTCTGCATCCCAAGTATCGGGAGCATATATTGGAACCGACTCTATCTATCTGTCCAAATAGTAAATCTGACAGCTGAACTTTTTTACTTTGCTACACTTGACAATTTTTTTCAGTTTTTTGTGGGCTTCTTCGTGATCAACAATAGAACAACCAATAGAGATAACTTCTCAAAGGAAATTCAACAGGTATGAAATTTAATCCTTCTATTAGTCAAGAACCTCGCTATCAGGCAATTCCTGTTATGCAGATAACTTCCAAAGAAACCCTTCTCCATTGGTTAGAACGCACAGGAAGATTAAAATTACGTCAATCTGATGCTCATCCCGATTCGCAAATTTTAGAAGAACTAGACGATATTATCGATCCAGATAATTATGCTATAGAAGAAGAGGAATAAATAGTCTTAAGTAGGTGGGTGGAATTAAATATAAGATGAACGTAGGTTGGGTTGAAGCATGAAACCCAACGCCCGCTCATGTTACGCTACTGCTAACCCATCCTACAAATAATTGTGCCTCCCTACTTACTGGGAGTTAGGAGTGAAATTTCAATTATCTAATATTCAGGAGATTAAGAAAGTGGTATCAACGAAAAAAACGGCTTTAATTTACTGTGAAAATCAGTTTGGACGTGTGGACGGAAAAACGGCAGCTGGCTTGATCCGACAATCAGAAATATATACAATTGTTGGTGTGCTGGATAGTTCCTTAGCAGGAAAAGATGCGGGAGAAGCATTAGGAGACAAAAAAAATCATATTCCCATTTTTGCTAATTTACAAACAGCCTTAGAAAAACTTAGAGATGTTCCCAATTGTTATATCTACGGCAAAGCACCCTTAGAAGCGTTTATCCCCCCCCTAGAAAGGCTGCTAATTTTAGAAGCAATGGCAGAAGGAATGGATATTATTAATGGTTTGCATCAATTCTTCTCCGAGGATTTAGAATTTAGGGAGCAAGCTAGTCAGTATGGTGTGCAAATTACAGACATTCGTAAACCACCACAATTAGCTGATCTTCATGTATTTACTGGGCAAATTTCCCAAGTAAATATACCCGTTATTGCCTTTTTAGGAACCGATTGTGCTTGCGGAAAAATGACCACTGCGGTAGCAGTTAATCAAACTCTCCAAGGCTTGGGTATTAAGTCTGTCTTAGTCGCTACTGGACAAACTAGCTTGATGCAGGGAGCAAGATATGGGGTTTCGATCGATGCTTTGGTTTCTCAATTTGTCATCGGTGAAATTGAAAATGCTGTGGTTCAAGCTTTTGAGCAAGAAAAACCCGATATTATTTTAGTGGAAGGACAAAGTTCTCTGAGTCATCCTGCTTTTATGAGTTCCGTGGGAATTTTGAAAGGAAGTATGCCCGATGGGATTATTTTACAACATCCCCCAGCCCGAAAATTTCGCTGTGATTTTCCTCATTTAGCCATGCCAAAATTACAGGAAGAAATTTCACTAATTGAGGCAATTTCTCCCACTAAAGTTATCGCTATTGCGATTAATCACGAAAATCTCACTGCAGCAGCCACTGAGCGTATTATTGCCAAATATGAGCGAGATTTTCAGTTACCGACTACTGATGTTTTGTTACACGGATGTGAGAAATTAGTCCAAGCTTTATGCGCTCGCTTTCCGAAATTAAACCAGAAAATCAAAGGGGAAATTTTAGCTGCAATTCCCGCAATTGGGAGCAAATAGGCTGATGAAAGACCTTTTACCCAGAATCGAGATTTCTCTCCCGAAAATACGCCATAATGCTCGTTTACTCTGCCAATTCTACGGCAGCAAGGGACTTTCTGTGATGGGAGTTTCCAAAGCGATTTTGGGTGATCCCTCGATCGCCTTGGCGATGATTCAAGGTGGAGTCAACTTTATCGCTGACTCTCGAATCGAAAATATTCTCAAAATGAAACAAGCAGGAATAGTGACAACTTTTGTTCTGTTGCGTACTGCCTTGAGTCAAGCAGAATCAGTGGTTAACATTGCAGATATCAGCTTAAATACCGAATTAGCAACAATTCAGGAACTTTCCTATTATGCTCAAGAAAAGCAAAAAATACACCGCATTATTATCATGACGGAGTTAGGGGATTTACGCGAAGGTGTACTGCCGAAAGATCTCGTCAAGTTCATCAAAAAGACCCTCGCTTTTCCCTTTATCAAAATTATTGGACTGGGTTGTAATTTGGCTTGTTATGGAGGTATTAAACCTGATAGCCATAATATGAGCAAATTATCTGTGTTAACAGATACAATTGAGCAGGAATTTTTAATAAAATTACCGATTATTTCAGGAGGCAATTCTGCTAACTATCAATGGTATCAAAAAAGTAGCGAAGTTGGTCGGATTAATAATCTGCGTTTAGGAGAATCAATTTTATTAGGTTGTGAAACAGTTAATCGACAAGTGATACCAGGCTTATATACCGATGCTTTTCGGTTAATTGCTGAAGTAATCGAATCCAAAGATAAACCATCTCTACCCTCTGGAGAAATTGGTCGAGATGCTTTTGGTAATGTTCCCAGCTTTATCGACCAAGGCATTCACCGTCGACTTATTATTGCATTAGGAAGACAGGATATTCTTATCTCTGGATTACAAACAAGTCAGGAGATAAAAATATTAGGTTCTAGTAGCGATCATCTAGTTCTTGATAGTCATAACAAGAGTTTAAAAGTAGGAAGCGAAGTCAGTTTTAATCTTGATTACGGAGGACTTTTAACAGCCATGACTTCTCCTTTTATTACTAAAAGTTATGCTCTCAATGCAGTAGCACAACTGTATTGATCGATTAATAAATATCCACAGATATATTTAGGGTCTGCTGGCTTATCACCTTGACATCAGCGCCGTAGAGATTTGTGCCCAATTACTATCCTATCGCTAAATTCTGGGAAGAAATCAAAATCCCCCTAAATCCTTAACAAATTCCTAATCATCTCGTTTGGCACCATGATAAGCAGCCCCGAGGTATAATTCCCCTACTTTCGGGTTATTGAGTAAATCTTGACCCGATCCCTGAAAACGATCTTGACCACTTTCTAAAACATAACCTCGATCGGACATCATTAGGGCTTTTTTGGCATTCTGTTCCACTAAAATAATTGCAGTTCCCGTCTGATTAATCGCTTTTATCTGTTCAAAAACGCTGGTTACTAAGATAGGAGATAAAGCTGCCGAAGGTTCATCGAGAATTAATAAATCCGGTTGCAACATCAGCGCTCGTCCCATGGCTAACATCTGTCTTTCTCCTCCGGATAAAGTGCCAGCTTTCTGACGACGGCGCTCAAGCAAACGGGGAAACATGGCATAAATGCGCTCTTTTAAAGATTTTATATTTCCTTTGCTCGTAAAAGCTCCCATTTCAAGGTTTTCTTCAATGCTCAGGGATGGAAAAACATTAGCAATTTGGGGAACATAACCCATTCCGAGGGGAACGATTTGATTAGATTTCCAACCGGCGATATTTTGTCCCTTAAAAGTGATAGTTCCAGCACTGGGTTTTAATAAACCAAAAATCGTCTTAGCGAGGGTAGATTTTCCCGCACCATTGGGACCTATAACCGTGACTAATTCCCTCGGTGCAATGCGAAAGTTAACCCCTTGCAATATGTATAAATCCTGCACATAACCAGCATAAACTTGTTCAACTTCTAAAAGATAATCCATGGTAAGGTAAAAAGGAGATAGGAGACAGTAATATGAATTATGAATTATGAATTGGGAAGTGGGAAGCATTTTCAGTGAACAGTAATCAGTGAACTGATAACTGATAACTGATAACTGATAACTGATAACTGATAACTGATAACTGATAACTGATAACTGATAACTGATAACTGATAACTGATAACTGATAACTGATAACTGATAAAGTTTTTTGTAAATCGGGACGTTCTTCTGGCAGAATTGCACCTTCGACGGGGCATACTTGTAGACAGATACCACAGTCGATACAAGTGGCAAAATCAATCCAATACCAATCGGTTCCTTTAACATTTTTACCCGGTCCCGGATGGATGCAAGCAACGGGACAAGCGGAAACACAATCGGCAACCCCTTCACAAGTTCCAGTGACGATCGAATGTGGCACAGTGTTTTCTCCTCTAATTCTTAACATTACTTTACCACTTTTAGGCGCGTTCGGAAACTTTCCCTTAATTCCCTAAAATATTGGCAGTTTTTTCTTGATCTTAGCAAGAAGTAAAATAGAAGTTTTCGCTAGGGTTTTTACTATTCCCTTACGGGAGGACAAATAGTTAATTTCTTCCTGTAATTTCTGATTATTTTTCTGGAGATAATTATGATTATTTTCTAATTCTTTTAGGGATATTTCCATCCCTTGCATAGTATGATAATCTTGCTGTTGTTTCAGATACATTATCTGTTGTGCTTCCTGTAATTTTCTTAACTCTAACCAGACTTGATTCTGACTTGATTCCTTAGTTTCACTGAGCGCATACCAGAGAAAATCAGTGATTTCTTCCGCTATTTTTTGATTAACTTCAAAAAACTCGATAATATCAATTTTTTCGTTGGAAATTTTGTGGTATAACTTTCTTAAATCTTGGGCAATATCAGAGGAAAAAGCGATGATTCTAGAAGCGGATAAAATTGCATAGTGTTTTTCTACATCTACTGGTAAATTGCCGTTTTCTTCTGGGAATTCATAAGCAAGTAAAAGTAGAGAAGGAGTGTTTAAGGGACTGGTATAAAAAGTGGAAATAAATAAATTTGCCTGTAGGCGATCGCAAATAGCTTGAATTTTTCTGGCATCCTTTCCCGTACAATTATAATCGTAGGATTCCGCAGGCCAATATTTAAATTCTTCCCATCTTGGTGCGGTGTTATTTCTATCTAAAATAACAATGTATTGACTAATTTCTAATTGACTCCAATGCTCTAGAATTGAAGACCAAACCCTGGCTAATTTTCCTTGATCGATTTGAAAGATCACGCCATCAATAACAATAATTGGGCATCTCTTCCGGGAGATAGCTTGAATTGTTTGTAATTTTTCTCGCTCATCTTCCTGTAAAATTATGCCTAAATCTTCCATCTTAACCAGATTTGTTTTAATTTCTATATCCTTAATGTCTGGGTGAGGAATTTCATAGATTTTACACACTTGATAATGTTCCTGTAATGCTTGACCATTACTGCCATGTTCTAAACCTTGCAGATTTAGATAATATAACCCTAAAATCTCAGGAATTAAAGCCATTTTTTCGCCTTGAATGCCGATTCTTAACCAAAATTCGTAATCACCAGCACAGCGAAAATTTTCCTGAAAATAACCATATTTATCGTGCAGCATTTTTCGCCACATTGGTTGAGAACCCACACAACAACCTTGACGCATCTGTTGATAGGAGTAATTTGGCCAATTCCAATGTTTTAAAGCTGGGGTGGTGGCAAAAGTGTCATTTTTGAGGGTGGTAATTAATTGATCGGCATAAACCAAGCTAATCTCTCTATTGTTATCTAGATAATTAGCCATAATTTCCAGAGCATTAAAACAGCGACGATCATCAGTATTCCCATTGGTGATATAGGAACCCCTAGCTAGTTTAATAGCACGATTCCAAGCGCGGTAGAGGGTTTCTCGTTCTCTAGTCCTCTGGTAAATAATATTAGGATAATTTTCTTGAAACTCTTGGATAATCTCCCCTTCATTCTCCGGAGAAGCACTATCGATAATAATAATTTCTACTTCTCCCTTTTGATAAAGAGTTTGAGTAACTAAATCCTCTAGACAACCCCGGATAAACTCCGCTGATTTATAGGTAGAAACAATTACAGAAACTTTGATCCTCTGCACTGGTATAGAGTTATTAAAACTAGGATTCATCGGCTTATCTGATCGCAATTCAAGACAGGGAAATTTTTTGATAATTTTGAAAAAGAAGATTTTAAGACTCTATATTCGATCGGGAGAATTGTCAAGATGTTATCGACTCGTATTGGGATACCAGTTTATTTACCTTTGGCTTGTTACTTGACATACTAAAAAACTATAATAGGAAGGCTGTGGAAAATGAGCAACAATGACCGTATCTTCCTCCCTAGACTGGCTAACCCGTGGAACCAGTGACCTATTCCCCCATCAACCCGACTCCCAAGCTCCTAGGGAAAATTTAACCCAACTACTGCAAACTACCGATCGCCCTTTAAGAATTAAACTAGGTATTGACCCCACCGGCAGCGATATTCACCTAGGTCATAGTATCCCTTTTCGGAAACTGCGTGCTTTCCAGGATGCCGGTCATGTAGCAGTGGTGATTATTGGCGATTTTACCGCTAGAATCGGCGATCCGACGGGAAAATCGGAAGTTAGAAAACAATTAACCATCGAAGAAGTGAGAGCCAATGCCGAGAATTATCTGGCACAATTACGCCCAATTTTAGATTTTAACACGCCTAATCGCCTAGAAATTCGCTATAACTCGGAATGGTTGGGGAAATTAGACCTATCGCAAATTCTCGAACTCCTCTCAACCATGACCGTCGGGCAAATGTTGGCAAAAGAAGGCTTTTCCGAACGCTACGACCAGGAAACCCCGATTTTTCTCCATGAATTTCTCTATCCCTTAATGCAGGGTTATGATTCCGTAGCTGTCGAGGCCGATGTCGAATTGGGAGGAACTGATCAAAAATTTAATATTGCCGTCGGTCGTGATTTGCAGAAATATTTCGGTAAGAAACCGCAATTCGGGCTACTTTTACCGATTTTAATCGGAACCGATGGCAGTCAAAAAATGTCCAAATCCCTGAATAATTATGTGGGATTGCGGGAATCGGCCCTGTCCATGTACTCGAAACTGGAAAAAACCCCCGACGCTTTGTTAAAAGATTATTACGAACTATTGACAAATTTGCCCTTAGATGCTATGGCGAGCAATCCGCGAGAGGCACAAAAACAACTGGCGATCGAGGTAGTTGCCCAGTTTCACGGAGAAGAGGAGGCATTAAAAGCACAAAAAACGGCGCAGGAGATAGTTCTACAGGGAAATACGGCAGCAGCTGCTTCTGTACCCGAATTTTCCCTAGCAGCGGTCACTTTTCCCCTGAAATTATTCTATCTTCTCTCAGCCACCGGCTTGTGTAAAAGTAGCGGTGAAGGGAGAAGACAGATTCAGGGGGGCGCGGTGAGAATCGATAGCGAGAAAATCACCGATGTGGACAAAAGTTTTGAGACAGCCGAAGCTTTAACGGGAAAAGTCCTACAGGTGGGCAAAAATAAATTTATTCGCTTCGTAGCTTAAATAGGCGAAAAAGTCCCTATTCGGCGGCTTTTTCCAGGATTTCTAACTCAAAATCTCGAAAATGGGCTTTAAACTTTTTACTGAACTCGACGAGGACGGGTAGGTTGGCGCTAACCGCTCTACCACGCCATTCGGTGACAATCCCTTTCACCTCTCCCTCTAGTCCTTTCACGTCAAAAGGATCTGATTTATGTTCAGGATGGTGATAAACTACCACAGACTCAATTACACGAACTCGATCGCCAACTTTCATAAACTCTCTAGCGAAGACAAACGCCTATTTATTGTATCTTTGAAGACAATCTTATCATTCTACGCCGTATCAGGGAACGGGGAACTGAAAACTCTTAAGATTGAAACCTAGAGCCTGAGCTTTTTTCTCCAGTTAACGGAGGCAGGGGGCAGGAGGCAGCGGGCTGACGGCTAAAAAACTGATAACTGCTCACTGATTTGATAGCATGGGGGAAAACCGATAGAGAGTGAAGCGGTATGAGTGACTATAAAGATTCTTCTTCCATGCGCTATTTCTTGGCAGGATTAAAACCCTTTGCCCAACCTTTATTTTGGCTACCGTTAGGAATATTTTCCTTGGCTCTAATTGCTTTGTGGGTATATCAACAGAATCCTGAATGGTTGGGTTCGGTATTAGATACCCCAGGAATGTCCTTGGAGGAGCGGGAAATCCGGGCTAACCAGATTACCGATACTCCTCTCCCCACTACTGTACCATTGCCGGCCATTCCTGCTCATAATAATACCGCTCGCCCGAACAAACCGGCCTCGACGCAGCCTTTTGACCCTTTAAATACTAATCCCGATAACAACCAGAAAAGCTCTTTATTCAGTCCGTTAATGCCGCAGACTAAGCAAAATCAGCCACCGAAGGCTAGTAAAAGTCTGCAACCGATTCAAGTGCGACCGATTAGTGGCGACACTAGCAATTATCCTTTACAAAGGGAAATCGAAAATCGCTCGCGGACTAATAACTTGAATAATTTTCCTAATCCCAACCCCGGGGGCAGCCCGAATCAAGTCAACCCCCAGGGGAATAATTCCCCTGAGCAACAAAATGTTCCACCCCCATCCTCGTGGAATAATGCCAACCCTAACCCCGTCCCGGGCTCTAGTAACCAATCCAATTATTATCAACCTCCTGTATATCAGGCCCCCGTCTACGGCAGTCAACCTAACGTCACTGGTTATCCCAATCAGGGAATGCCACCTAACAATAATGGCACCCCCAATCAAGTCCCACCTGAAAGTATTAACCGGGGTTTCTCCATCCAACAACCCATTAATGCCCAGCCTTCTGGTTACTAGAGGAACTTTGAGCTTGTAGGAAGTCTAATAAAATCGGATTAACTATTTCTGGGGCTTCATCCTGGGGACAGTGGCCTAAACCGGCTAAGGGGATAAACTGTTTTACTGTCGGGAATCGTGCTAATTCTTGGCCCAAGGCCAAGGGCTCCCAGGGATCTTCGCTACCCCAAAGCAGAATAGCCCGACAGGGGAGAATCGGCAGCAGGTCTTCCGGCAGTGGGCCGCCAGAATAACCGGTAAAAGCGAGGAAAACCTCGATCGCTCCCTGATCTCTGGCGGGTTTTAAGATTATTTCTACTAATTCCTCCGTTACCGCTTCCGAGCGCCGATAAGCTTGCAGGAGAATTTTACGCACTGTCTGGGGTTTAGCGATCTGTTGGAAGAAAAAAGCCCCAATTGCTTTATTTTTGAGAATTATTTGGGCAATATCCGCCCCGAAACGACGATACCAGGGTAATTTACCCCGTTTTCTTTCGTGCAGTAGTCTGAGGGAACAATTAATCGCCGCCACCCCAAGGACAAAATCGGGATGATCGACGGCAGCCTGCATGATGGCCACACAACCGATAGAATTACCCGCCAAAAAAGCAGGACCCCCCACCACTTCCCGACAAAAATCGGCAATTTGCGCCCCCCAAGTCTCGAAAGTGTAATCGATCTGGTTTTTCGGTTCGGGTTTGTCGGAACCGCCAAAACCAATTAAATCTAGGGCAAAACAGCGACATTTTTCGCCTAAAACGGGGATATTTTTCCGCCAATGTCCCCAAGATGCCCCAAATCCATGCACAAGCACGATCGCTGGCCCTGTCTCCCCCGCACTTTGATAGGTGATTTTGAATCCCCGCCAATACCAGATTTTTGGTTGTGTCTCTAATCCTAGAATTTGCTGCATATTTTTGTTTATCTGTAAAGCATTTGTTGCTTTTCTTAATATATACTGTCAGGTTAAGTGGCGGCTAGGAGAAGGGACTGGGTTGTTAAAGTTCGATCGGGAGTTAATCATACTATTAAAAAGGGATTTGGTATAATACAGTGTCTAGAGGCGTTTTTTGACAATGTCTGCCAAAATTTCTAGCTTCAACGCCTCGATCCTCTCAAGTTATGAGTAGTAGAGTGCGTCTAAGTTTAATCGCTTGCTCCCGGGAAATTATGAGAATTAAACAAATTACAGTTAAGCATCTTTTTGGCATATTTGACCATACAATTAATCTCAATATGGAGGAAAGAATAACTATTATTCATGGTAAAAATGGCTTTGGGAAAACCTCAATACTGCGATTGGTCAATGGTTTTTTTAACTTAAAGTATTCAGACATAAGAGCTATTCCTTTTCAAAAATTTACTATAATTTTTGACGATAAAAGCTTTGTGGATGTTGTCAAAGCTTCCACCAGTAAGAATAAAAAAAGTAATGCAAGACCAAAGATTAATTTTAATTTTACTTCCTCCGATCAAAAAGAAGAACAGACTTTTTCTCCTAATTTACTAGACGGGAAAACAATCTCTTTCCCTCTCAGCATGATAGATGATGTCATACCCGGTTTAGATAGAGTTGGAGCAGAAAAATGGATATATACCCCCACAGAAGAAATTCTCGATCTAGAAGATATTGATGAACGATTTGGAGAATATTTACCCAAGCAACTCCAGAAAGAATATAAAGAATATCCTGATTGGTTAAAGAAAATTCTAGACTCTATTAATGTTCGTTTTATTGAATCACAACGTCTATTAGATATTTCCAATAGTGCCAAAATTGGCAGAACTATAAGGATGCCGATGACATTGTACTCTGTGGCCAGCTATTCTCAAGATTTAGCAGAAAATATTCAAACTAAATTAGCAGAGTATGGACAACTATCTCAAACTTTAGACCGAACCTTTCCGGCGAGAGTTGTACAAAAAAAGGCATCATTGACCGATGATAAACTAAAGGAAAAAATCGATCAACCTGAAAGGGAAAGAAATCAATTAATTAGCGCAGGACTGTTGAAAAAAGATGAAGATTCTAACTTTCAAGTTAAAGATAGTATTGATGATAGCACCAGAAAATTATTATCGGTTTATATTGAGGATGTAGAGAGAAAGCTCAATGTATTCAATGACATTTATCCTAAAGTAGAGCTATTTAAAAATATAATTAATAAAAAATATTCTTTCAAAAGTGTTACTATTGATCAAGGCAAAGGATTTATCTTTACTACCCAGGAAGGGGAGGTTTTATCGCCAACAGATTTATCTTCTGGGGAACAGCACGAATTAGTAATTTTATATGAATTGTTATTTAAAGTTAAACCTAATACTTTGATCTTAATTGATGAACCAGAAATGTCACTTCATATTTCATGGCAGCAGGAATTTTTAAAAGACTTACAGGAAATTACGAAACTTTCTGAGTTAGATATTTTGATGGCTACCCATTCTCCTGATATTATTAATGATCGTTGGGATTTGACAGTTGAATTAGAGAAACCAAAACAAAAATGAAAGATCAGATAACACCTGACAGAATTGCTAATAGCATTCGTTTACTACGCGGCGATCATGAGGGAGTTTTTTTAATTGTTGAAGGTCATAGTGATAAACTTATTTATGAGCGATTAGTAAACAAGCAAGAGGTTAGGGTGACAATTGCTTCTGGTAAAAATAATGCTATCAAAGCATTATCCATCTTAGAAAAAGAAGACAATTTTCGTCGAGTTGTTGCTGTTATAGATGCAGATTTTTCGAGAATAGAACAGCAAATTCCCGACAGTAATAATCTCTTTTTGACTGATGAACATGATTTGGAAATGATGTTAATTAAATCTGCCGCTTTCGATAAATTATTAAAAGAACGAGGAAGTGAAGAAAAAATTAAAGCTTTTACCGAAGATATTAGAGAAACTTTACTAAAGTTAGGGCAGGAAATTGGTAAATTAAGATGGCTATCTCTTAGGAACAAGTTGGATTTAAAGTTTGAAGGATTAAATTTTAGTAAGTTTATTGACAAAGAGAAGCTGTCAATAAATATTGACGAATTAATTATAAGTATCAAAAATCATTCTCAAAAACTGTCCTTATATGAACAGCAAATTAAACAGGATTTATCGGTAATTAGCGATGAAAATCATGATCCGTGGCAGCTATGTTGTGGACACGATTTTATCGGCATTTTAGCGATCGCACTCTGTAAAGTTTTAGGTACATGGAATGCTAATGATGTTAAAACAGAAGTCTTAGAAAGAGAATTAAGATTAGCTTATGAGTTATCTTATTTTTATCAAACACAAATATATCAACTAATGGTCAATTGGCAATCTAATCATCATCCTGATCAAATATTCTGATTCGGATTATTGCCTTACGTTTGAGATGATAGATTTAACCAATCGGCTCGACTTTGTGTTATAATCAAAGCAAGGCTTTAAAGACGATATTCTCAGCAAATTATGCCTATTCTTCTTCCTTGCACTCTAATTTCACCGAAAGATTAATTTAACCTTGAGCGGTCGGGATTGATTTCTTAACCTTTTAATAAATTGATTTTTTCCCCGGTCAGGCTAGAATCAGTAGGATTAGCATCCAAGATAATCGGGGTAACTTTGGTTAATCTGGGGCAATGTAGCCTAAAAAACGCCCAAAATAGTCAAATTTAGGCTTAAGTGGCTTCTTTCTAACTGTTCAATCTACTATTTGGATATTAGACTCTATGACTAAAGCTCCTACCGTAACTTCCGAAATCGATCTTAAAGATTCGCAATATTACTTTAACCGAGAATTAAGCTGGTTAGAATTTAATCATCGCGTGCTTCATGAGGCACTTGATCCTCGGACTCCCCTACTAGAAAGATTAAAATTTACCGCCATTTTTTGTGCCAATCTCGACGAATTTTTTATGGTACGGGTGGCAGTTCTTAAACAACAGGTAGAAGCAAATGTAGCCGTTTTAAGTGCCGATGGCAGGACTGCCTCGGAACAGCTAACCGAGATAAGTAAGTGTCTGCGTCCCCTTGTCCAGCAACAGGATCACCTTTTTGAATACACCCTGAAAAATCTGTTAGTAGAACAGGGAATTCATCTGATTAACTATGTGGATTTACATCAAGAACAGCGCAATTATCTCCATGATTACTTTGAACAAAATATTTTCCCCGTTTTAACTCCCCTTGCGGTGGATCCTAGTCATCCTTTTCCCTATATTTCTAATCTTAGTCTCAATTTAGCCGTAGTCGTTCGCGATCCCGACACCGATAAAGAACTATTTGCCAGGGTGAAAGTACCGCAGGTTTTCCCCCGTTTTCTGGCATTATCCAAAGAATTACGCCACCAAGACGGAAAAGCTTCGATTTGGACGGGAGTACCGCTCGAACAGGTGGTAATGCACAATTTAGAGGCACTTTTCCCCGGCATGATCATTCAAGAATGTTATCCTTTTCGGGTGACGCGCAACGCCGATATCTCCGTCGAAGAAGATGAGGCCGATGATTTATTATTAGCGATCGAGGAAGAAGTACGCAAGCGCGGCATCGGTAAATCGGCAGTACGTCTGGAAATTCACAGTTCTACCCCTAGCAATATTAAAAACCGGATCATGCGCGATCTGGGACTTAAGGAGATCGATGTTTACGATGTGGATGGACTGCTGGGACACAAAGATTTATTTTATTTTATGTCTTTACCCTGTCCCGAACTGAAAGATCCGCCTTGGAATCCTGTCACCCCACCGGTTTTACAGGGATTGCGAGAAATAGTTGACGGTAACGAAGACGGGATACTAGAACAGGATGGCGAAGATATTTTTACTTTAATTCGCAATAACGATATTCTCGTTCATCACCCTTACCATTCCTTTAGTGCCTCAGTACAACAGTTTATCGCCCAGGCTGCCCATGATGCCCATGTTTTAGCGATTAAAATGACTTTGTATCGCACTTCCGGAGATTCCCCGATTGTCAATTCCCTGATTGCAGCGGCGGAAAATGGTAAACAGGTAGCGGCGTTAGTGGAGCTAAAAGCCCGCTTTGATGAGGAAAATAACATTAATTGGGCGAAAAAGCTCGAACAAGCCGGAGTTCACGTTGTTTATGGCTTAGTTGGTCTTAAAACCCATACGAAAGTGGTTCTCGTGGTCAGAAAAGAAGGGGATAAAATCCGTCGTTATTTCCATATTGGCACGGGTAATTATAACCCAAAAACGGCTAAATTATACACTGATTTAGGCCTACTTAGCTGTCGCGAGGATTTAGGGGCAGATATCACCGATTTATTTAACTTTCTGACCGGATACTCCCGTCAGCAATCCTACCGCAAACTTTTAATTGCCCCGGTGAGTTTGCGAAAACGGATGTTAGCAATGATCGATCGCGAGGTCAAAAACTGTAAAAATGGCGGTACGGGGCGCATTGTCGCAAAAATGAACTCTCTTGTCGATAAACCGATTATAGAAGCCTTATACGCCGCTTCTCGTGCTGGCGTGCAGATTGACTTAATTATTCGTGGGATCTGTTGTTTACGGCCCGGATTGCCGGAAGTGAGCGAAAATATCCGAGTAATTAGCATTATCGGCCGCTTTTTGGAACATTCCCGCATTTTTTACTTCTACAATGGTGGTCAGGAGGAGGTTTATATTGGTAGCGCCGATTGGATGACGCGGAACCTGACTCGTCGCGTGGAAGCAGTGACACCCATCGATGAACCAGCGATCGCCAAGGAACTGGAAGAAATTCTCGGTATCATGTTGTCAGATAACCGGCAAGCATGGGAATTACAATCCGACGGCAGTTATATTCAGCGTCGTGCTGCCAACCAGGGACAGGAAAGCAGTACCCATGTAATTTTAATGGAAAAAGCCCTTAAATCTGCGGGGGTTAGTCAATAGGAACAGTTATCAGTTATCAGTTATCAGTTATCAGTTATCAGTTATCAGTTATCAGTTATCAGTTATCAGTTATCAGTTATCAGTAGTCAGGAGACAGGAGATTATTTTTATTTATACTTCCCACACCCTACACCCCACACCCCACACCCCACACCCTACACCCTACACCCCACACCCTACACCCCACACCCTACCACCACCGAAAAACTTTTTGCCGCAAACCCTAAGTAATCAGTGATCAGATGTGATACTAAATCCGGTTATTAAAAACTGATTATTTATTCTTCGTTTTGCATGAGTGCCTCTTGCATGAGTGCCTCTCCTGATATGTAGCCTATACTCAACGGATTTAGTATGAGTTTTCGGTTCACTGATTACTGTTCACTGTTTACTGATCACTGGAAAAAGCTGACTAACTGGTTGAGAGGTTAAACAATCTCAAAAGCTGAGATCAAGCATCTTGATCTGTATTTTCTCAACCAGTCAAATCAAGCAAGAATCCTAATAATAATTACCGACTTTGCGGTGGTGAACAGCCGTTAAACCATCAGGTTGAGAAACGCGACCATCGGTGACTTTATTGTAAACAATCCAGTGGTCAGCACATTCCATACGACTAACTACCTCACATTCTAAATAAGCGAGGGCATCGGCTAAAATTGGGGAACCATTATTAGCGGTGCGAGTATTGACTCCTGCAAAACGATCTTCCCCAGGTCCGAAACGTTTTAAAAAGTGTTTCATCAGGGTTTGATAATTGCCTTCTTCCAGAATATTTAAAATGAATTGATCCCCCACTTGCAGTAAAGACTCGATCGCCCGATCTTTGGCCACAGCAACGGTAAAACCGGGAGGATCAAAACTTGCTTGAGTCACCCAAGAAGCGACCATTGCCCCGCTTCTGTCTCCTTTCTTGGTGGTAATAATATATAGACCACCGCTAATCCGTCCGATGGCTTTATCGAGGTCAGTATCGAGGGATTTTCTTTGTTTAACTTTTACCTCTTGGGTTAATAGTTGTCCCATATCTGTCCCCGCTTCTTCACAGCGTTGATAGAGACTCTCGTTAGGAGTTTCCGAGCTACGAATGGGATCGAAAGCTTTGGTTAAGCCAACTTCACGAAACTTATTAAATAGAGGTAAAATCGGTTCATCATCATCCCCTTGAGATTCAAACATTCCGAGGTATTGTTTGGGGTTAACCGAGGCGAGAATTGTGCCTAGATTCCCCGTAATTTCTTGGGCATGAATACCAGAAACGGGGGGAGTACCGATGACGATTCCCACCGCGGAAGAAGCTAATTCTTTTACCTCTTGGGGATCGGCGGATTTCAGGTCTAGAGTTTCTACGGCCACACCAGTTTTAGTAATACCTTTGGCAATAGATTGACAGAGGCGATCGCTATAACCATAATCGGAAACGTAGAAAACAGCGACGGTTTTTTCTGCCTTAGTTTGTGCCTGACTCCAATCACGATAATGGTTCAATAATTCGGTAATATTATGTTTTAATACCGGTCCATGACCATTAGCCACGAGATTAATATTACCCAGGGGTTCCATCCGTTTCATCGCCGCTAGTACGGAACGAGCATTAGGAGCCATTAAACATTCATAATAGAAACGATAATCCGGTTCAATAGCACTTAATTGCTCATCGTAAAGATCATCGGAACAGTAGTGCATTCCAAAAGCATCACAGGTAAATAAAATTCCCGAACCGTGATCGTAGGTAAAAATAGTATCGGGCCAGTGTAAATTAGGAGCATTAACGAATTCGAGAATGTGACCGTTGCCTAGGTCTAACTGATCGCCATTTTTGACCAGTTGACGTTGAAAGGGATGATGAACTAAATTCTCTAAAAACTGAATTGCTACTTTCGACCCAACGACGGTAATATTGGGAGCGAGTTGCAATATATCTCTGACTAACCCACTGTGATCGGGTTCGGTATGACTGATAATTAAATAATCAATTTCTTGGGGGTTAATTAATCCGTTGAGATTATCCAAATATAGTTGACGGAATTTTTCGTGAGAGGTATCCACAAGGGCGATTTTTTCCCCACGAATCAGATAGGAATTATAAGTCGTACCGTTTTGTAATCCGAATTCAATATCGAAGCGATCTCGATCCCAATCGAGGGAGCGAATAGCAGTAGTGTCTGCGGTGAGATCGGCCACCTGCACGGTGAGACGTTTTGTTTTGACTGGTGTAGCAACCATCGAAACTCTCCTTATTGTTAAGTTTTTTATACTTTGTCTCTATTGTGCCACGAGAAAATTAAGTATGGAGATTTATCTTAAATGTCGGGTGAAGACCCTCAGTTTCACTGACGGGATGAAACCCGACCAATATAGAACAGCGAAGCACCAATAAATCCTTGACAGTTTTGTGCTGGATATGTTAGGATAAAGAAAGTTGTTTGAGGTCGGTCAACAATGATTGTTTTAGAAATGAAGGCGGTAGTCAAACCAAGTCAATGTACTGCTATTGATGATGCTATTCGTACAGTACAGTTCATC
>VYLB01000054.1_pt1 | contig 23148 bp, 10 predicted proteins | sample 5114431 | NCBI WGS metagenome assembly VYLB01 (sample SAMN12291786, study PRJNA351875) | freshwater metagenome | isolation source: freshwater lake | place: USA: Michigan, Gull Lake | collected 2013-08-08
TCTTATTTTTTCTAAAAGAGATGAAGATCGCATCATGCTGAACATTGGCGGCATTGCCAACTTCACCTATCTGCCCGGAAATCTAAATGCCGATGAGGTTTTTTGTACAGATGTGGGGCCAGGCAATACGATGATGGACGCACTCATTCAACAAAATTTTCCGGGCAAGTTCTTTGACGAAAATGCCGAAGTGGCAAAACGCGGTAGCTTGAATAATGCTTTGTTGAAGGAACTGAAAGATCATCCCTTTTTTATGCAACCCTTTCCAAAAACCACAGGACCAGAGTTGTTCAATTTGAATTACCTCGGCAACGCAAAGAAAAAATCGAATACGCAACAGTTGTCGCCCGAGGACACGTTGGCAACACTCAACCGTTTTTCGGCAGACATGATCGTAGAGGGGATCAAAAAAAGTACGGGCGACAAAACTAACATCAAGCTCTTTTCTAGCGGGGGTGGCATACACAATCCATTGCTCATGGAAAATATTATAAGTCAGTTGCCGGGCTTTTCGTTTTTAACTACGCATGACCTTCAAATCAATCCCGATGCGAAGGAAGCGGTACTATTTGCTACACTTGCCAATGAGTGTGTTTGTGGAGGGGGCGTGCAATACGGGTCGGGCAGAAATGGAATTCCTTCTGTTTCAATGATGTTGATTTGCGCATTTATTCTAGAAATCGAACATTGTTTTTTTGTATACTGGTATTGAACGAGTAATCCAAACGCTCCAGCGAATCCTGTGAATTAAAAAGGAACCGAGTTCTCATCGTAAAACTAAGCCCCGAGAGCCTAGGGTCTTTTTTTGTAACTGCTTTTCCGCTAACTTTTTAATATATTTGAAATAATGATGATTTGAAGACCCAATATGCTGCGCTTATTTTTCTTTTTGCTGTGTTTGGTAGTTTCATCAAAGCTTGTTGCGCAACAAAAAGTTCTTGAAAATTATTTTACCCAAGTGCGCGCAGGTAAGTATCCAGCTTTACCTGCAGAACTTACCAAACCTGATAATGCACAAGTAATATTAACGACCTTGCCAAAGTACCTTACAGATTCGGTGGCCACAATTCGATTGCGTGCCACGTCACTGGCCAGAACAATAGGCACAACATCTAAAATTTCTGCCATTCGGTCAAAGGCAGTTCTGCAAATCATCTCTTCTGCCAAAGATAAAGATAGTGGCAACGCAGGGGCGGCACTTATTTCTTTGACGGAATTTAAGAAGACTGATTTTAATAGAGTCGATCAAGATACGCTTTACGCGATTTTTAAAAGAAAATCAGCGCACGTAAACACCCTCATACGGTTGATGGGCTATTTGGAGATCCAGACTTCAAAAAGTGATTTGTACAACCTATCGCAAGATGCTGGCCAAAGTAGGAAAGACCGGTGGGCAGCCATGCTTGCGCTCGCCCGTATGAATGATCAGCAAGCTATTGATGACGTGCTCAATCGCGTCAAACGTATGCCGGTAGGAGATGCTGTGGTATATGAAGTATTTCCTGATTTGGTCTACACCCGCAGGCCTGAGGCCGTGAGTTACTTGCTGGAAGCGCTTAACAATGATGCTAAAAATTGCGAATCCGCGAATTCTGATAACACGGAACGTATACCATGCGCTTATCGCATCATGGAGATGCTCGCGCCTATTATCGAAAACTATCCGTTGAAGCAAAATGCCAGTGGCGATATAGAAACTTATGATTACCCCATGGCTTTGCAAACGGTGAGGGAATGGTTTAAGATTAATAAAGCGTACAAGATTTTAAGGGATACTTATTAGTCCCTGGTCATTGGTCAGTAGTCATTGTTGAGACTTACCAATGACCGATGACTATTGACCAGTGACGAACAATATGAGCAGAATAGTTACGATATGCTTCCTAGTCATGTGTGGGGGTTCAGCCTTCGGGTTAGTGCTACCCGACAGCCTAAACATAAAAGTAGCACTTGACTCTGCCTTAGCTTCGCGCGAAGTAGTTGAAGCGTCTCCTGATATTTTGGAAGAAGAATTGGTGATAGAGTCCGATCCAAACGACACGATTAAGCACTATGTCGATTTGGCTCGAACGCTGGTCGATAAAGTGCGTGCCAGCCAAAATTTTATCAGAACTATTGATGCCAGCACCAAGTTTGAGTTGCCCGTGGGCATTTCTAAAACCATTGCTGGAATCAACTATGATGTGATAATTTATGCCATGAGATTGAAACCACTTTATTCTGAACTAGACATGGTCATGCAGATAGAAATTCCGCAGAACGGAAAACAACTCACGTTCATGGCAAAAGGCATCAAGCTCTCTAACCAAGGTGGTATTGTGGGCGATGCCACATTGTATTTGATGGGCGATAATCCAATCAACTTCAATGGCGACAAAATTCAATTGGTTTTAAAGGGAGGGAGGATTATAAAAGGGGAAAAACTGACCGACAATCAGTACTTCCCTGGTGGTACGTATGCTAAAATCGACTGCGATGGTTTTAAAGAACTTTCGCTAGATGCAGAAGTTGTTTTCTCCCGCGATTTATTGCTGCCCGAAAACCTAAACGGCACCATTCAACCCGAAGGTCGGTTAAGAACCTCATTTAAATCCGTCATCACCAATTGGAATGATTTATTGGTACAAGTGAGTTTGCCCAACTTTCAAGTAAATGGGCTGACAGGGTTTGGCTTTACCGTTGATCAAGCCGTCTTTGACTTTAGTGATCTGCGCAATTCGCCCTCGGTGGTCTTCCCGAAAGGATACACTAGCAGTCAGATGCTACCCGACAATCAAAATCTGTGGCGAGGATTCTACGTGCGTCAGCTTTCAGTACGACTGCCACTGCAGTTTAAGAATAAAGACAATGCACGTACTTCCCTTTCAGCTTACAATATGATCATCGATCAACAAGGCGTATCGGGTTTGTTTGAGGGAAAAAAATTGATTGCGCTTGATAAGGGTGACATGAGCGGATGGGCGTTTTCACTGGATTCATTGGGAATAGAGTTGCAAGCCAATCAACTCGTGCAAGCTGGCTTCAATGGGGGAATTGTTATCCCTATTTCAGGAGGACAAAAATCATTTGATTACAAGGCAATCATTAGCAACGATGATAATTATTTGTTTAATGTGATTGCTAAGAGTGATATGAGTTTCCCTATGTTTCAAGCGGCCAAAGTTGAAATATATAAGGGCTCTTCTCTGGAAGTGCGCGTGCTGAACGGCACCTTCTTGCCAAAAGCAAATTTGCATGGTCGCATGAATGTGCAGGGAAAGTTGAGTGATGGTGGCCAGGGCGTAGAGTTGGCAGACATCCGGTTTGAAAACCTGCAGATACAATCTGTGAAGCCCTTTATTCAAGTTGGCACGTTTTCTTTCGGGTCAGAGGCTCTGCAGCAAAAGATGGCCGGCTTTCCGGTCAGCATTTCTGAGATTGGGTTGCGCAACATCACCGATAAAGAGTTAGGTCTTGACTTCAAGTTGAAATTGAATCTCGTGGGCGAAAGCAATGGCGCTTTTGCCGCTGACGCAGGCTTAACGGTGGTGGGCAACATGGGCACAGAGGGAGGTGCTCAGAGTTGGCGCTTCAAAACAGTGGAAGTGCGCGAAATAGGAGTTGATATTAACGGTGGCGCGTTTAAGTTTAAAGGCAGACTGATCTTTTATAGAAATGATATCGCCTATGGCGATGGTTTCAATGGAATAATCGATGCTGAATTCGCCTCGATGGTAAAAGTAAAAGCCTCCGCGATATTTGGTAACGTAAAAGGAATGCGCTATTGGTATGCGGATGCTATGATTAACTTCAGTCCGGGTATACTCATCTTTCCGGGCGTAGGCATCAACGGCTTTGGAGGCGGTGCGTATTTTAAAATGAAGATGGACAACTCGGGCAAAGGGAGCGCCTTGGGCAAAACAGCATCGGGTATTGTATATGTCCCTGCCGAAAATGCTGGGCTTGGATTAAAAGCAACAGTGAGCATCAGCTCCAACCCCAAAGAAGAAGCCTTTAATGTAGACGCCACGTTTGAAATTTCTTTTTATGAACGAGGTGGTGTACGCTACATGGCCTTTATGGGCAATGCCTTTATTGCCACCGGAGCATTGGATAATGTGCTGGGAAAAATTCAGGCGTCCACCGGAAAGTTGTTGGATGTTGTAAAAAAGGCGGAAGCTTCTGCGTCCAAGGGGCTGTTGGCATCAGGTCAGGCCGACAATGCTACCATTGAAGCGGTTCACGGCACCACCGAGTCGGAGGGTAAGCGTGGAGCGATTTCAGCAAAAGTGTTTATCAGTTTCGATTTTGAGAACAGTGTACTCCACGGAAACTTTAAGGTGGGCATTGATGTAGCAACCGTGATCACCGGTGGGGGTGAGGCCGTTCTCCATTTTGCACCTCAAGAGTGGTATGTGTATATCGGCACGCCCGAGAATCGATTTAATTTGGGCATTGGTATAGGCTCCATTCGAGCGCAGGCAGATTCGTATTTCATGGTGGGTACCAAAATATTAGGTAGCCCACCGCCACCCGAAGCAGTATCGCGCATTTTGGGTGGTATAAATTTAGATTACATGAAAGATCTGAACGAGATCGGCACGGGTGCCGGTTTTGCGTTTGGCTCGTCATTTAGCATCAACACGGGCAAAATGACCTTTCTGATTTTCTATGCAAAATTTGAGGCGGGTCTTGGCTTCGATCTCATGCTGAAAAATTATGGCGATGTGCGATGCGAGGGAAACAGCGATCGAATCGGAATCAATGGCTGGTATGCGAACGGGCAAATTTATGCCTACCTGGAAGGGGCGGTGGGCATCAAAGTAGATTTGTTTTTTGTGAAAGGAGATTTTGAAATACTGAGCATTGGTGCGGCTGCCATTCTGCAAGCACAATTCCCGAATCCTTTTTGGATGCAAGGCACAGTGGGTGGCAAGTTCAATATCCTGGGAGGATTAGTCTCCGGAAGTTGTAGTTTTCAGGTTACCCTCGGAAGCAAATGTAAGCTGGTTCAAAAACAGGAGAACGTGTTGAGTAACATCCGCGTGATTTCTCAGATGACACCCGCGGAAGGCGAAAAAGAAGTAAATGTGTTTAATGCGCCTCAAGCGGTGTTCAATATGCCGGTTAACAAAGTATTCAATGTAAGCGACAAAGATATAGGCAAGACTTTTCAACGATCTTTTAGAATCAAATTAGAACAGTTTAAATTCACCAGCGATGGAAAAGACATAGTTGGTGCCATGCAATGGAACGATGCACAAGATGTAGTAGCATTCAATTCGGTAGATGTATTGCCTCCGAAAAAGGAAATCAAAGGCCTGGTGGAAGTGAGCTTTGAAGAAAGTAAAAATGGAGTGTGGACACAAGCGGTATTTGACGGGAAGCGAGTGACGGAAAAATTGGAGATAACTTTTACCACAGGCACAGCGCCTGATTACATTCCTCACAGCAACATCGAATACACCTATCCCGTCATTGGTCAGTTGAATTATTATAAGGATGAAACCCGCGAGGGCTATATCAAATTAAAGCAAGGCCAGCCTTACTTGTTCGAACCTGCTGCGGAGTGGAATCAAGTGGGTAGGTTTACCTCTGCATCGGGCAAAAAATCAGATTTTGGATTTGCTTACAATGCCGGCCTGGTGACATTCTCAACCCCCAGCGATTTGCAAACCAATCAACCCTATGCTTTTGAATTGTTGAATGTGCCTAAGCAAGCTGCTGGTGCCGTAGATAGAAACGTGACCGAACAAAAAAATAAAGTAGTAGTGGGTAACGAGAATACTGACACCGAAATCAAAACCAAAAAAGCAGAAGGTAGCCTGACAGATTTGGAAGAGAAGGCGATTTTTACGGCTAGTTTTAAGGCGAGTAGATATGCTTCGTTGAATGAAAAGCTTACTAATCTCTCACTCTCTAAGGGATGGACATGGTCTTTGCAGACAGGTGTGAATGAATTGGGCAGCAATGTAGATGGAGAGGTGTTTGACAAATTTGAGTTTGTAGACGCTACATATACAAAGAATGCGTTGTTGCAATTTGAAGCCGACCTAACAGGTAATAACTGGTATGAAAATTTAGTCTATCCGTTGACATATGAGGGGTATCCCCTGAACGGTAGTATCAGATTGTTGAAGAGGCAGGAGGCTTTTTTGAATGTACCCCCTGCAAGAGCTATTTACCTAAGACAATCTCCAAACAATATCGCCTTAACTCCTGAGCTGATTACTTCTGGCAATTACAACTTGCCCACCAATCAGGCCGCCATCATTTATAATCTACCACTAGAGATGTATCGTGACTACCTGGATTTACAAGCAACTGCTGCTAATCTTTCGGTAAGTCAAAGCAATGGTAAAACAGACAGATTATTGATAACACCGTTTCCAGTTTTGCGTCAAGGGGACTATAAGATAAGGGTAAAACACGTATTACCTGGGGTTAATAAAGTGACTTCAGAGAAGCTAATTAATATTAACTACACGTTGACTTTTGCTAGATAGGAAATGAATTTGAAAGAACTTGGATATCGATTGTTTTACTTGACAGGTGTAGTCTGCTATTCCTCTATGTCGCTTTTTGCTCAAAATGAAATAGAAACATCTATCAAAGTAGCGGCTCGTGCTTTTGGTGATTCTATTGTTTTGCGATGGGCGCCTAACACCCCAACTTCATGGTTGGCGCTCAACACGCATGGATACCGAATAGAACGCTACACGATGGTACGAGATTCGGTGGCATTGAAAGAAAAGTCAATGAAGGTTTTAATCAACGGTATAAAGCCATCTGAACTTGCTCTTTGGGCGCCCTGGGCAAAAGATGAAATGGTGGCCATAACCGCGCAGGCAATTTTTGGCAAGTCATTTACGCTCACCAATAACAAATCAACCTCCATTGGAGATGTAATCAATCTTTCAAGAGAGCAAGAATCTCGGTTTTCGTTTGCCCTATTTGCCTGCGATATCTCGCCAAAAGCGGCAACGCTTGCTGGCTTACGATGGGTGGATAAAGAAATTAAGAAGAACGAGAAATATTTATACAGAGTATATTCCCTTGCACCGGAAAATCAGCTGAAAATAAATTTTGGGTACACTTTTGTTGGTGCTTCAGCTTTGGTAAAGCTGACTGCCCCTCGAGAGCCTACTATTAAGTTTGGCAATCGCACAGCTTTGTTAGAATGGGACGCCAACCCGTTACGTGATTTATACATTGGTTATTTTATCGAGCGATCTGAAGATGGGAGAGTATTCAAAAGGATTTCTAAACTACCCGTTACGCCCCTACAAGATGAAAATGGTAGCTTAAGAATATCTACTAAGATTGATTCATTACCAACTAATGAAGTTGAATTTTACTATCGTATTCAGGGACTCACCCCCTTTGGTGATGCGGGGCCCTATTCGAGCGTCACTAAAGGCAAAGGGATTTCACCCATTAGGGAAAGAGGTTTTATTTCCGATTACCTAATTTCAAAACAGGGAAAAGTTTTAGTAAGGTGGAGATTTCCACAAGAGTATGAGAAAGAAATTGTGGGCTTCGGTTTAGAACGGGGGACAAAAGTAGATGGCCCCTACAAGGGTGTAAATAAGAAGCCGATTGATCCAACTCAAAGAAGTTTTGAAGACTCCAACCCAAGTTCAACCAATTATTATCGTGTGGTTACATTTGGGAAAGGAAACCAAAAGGTAGTTTCGCATCCTTATTTGATTCAGTTAGAAGATAGTATTCCTCCATTGCCTCCAGTTGGGTTGTCGGCAAAAATTGATACGATTGGATTGGTTTCATTGTCTTGGAAAGTAAACACGGAGCCAGATTTAACTGGCTACCATGTGTATCGTTCTAATTTTGCTTCTTCGGAATATGCGAGAATAAGTAGAAATCCAATCACCCAAAATTCCTATCAAGACACCATCAATTTAAAAACACTTACGAATAAAATATATTATAAATTAATCGCTCTAGATAATCGATTTAATCCATCTGATTATTCCCCCCCACTAATTGTAGACCTTCCTGATATAATTCCGCCATTATCTCCCGTCATTGAATCTATTCGATCTACAAATTTGGGTGTTAAAATCGCATGGAACGCCAGTGCCAGCGATGACGTTGTTTCCTATCGATTACTAAGGCGACCATTAAATTCAATTAATTGGGATACGATCAAAGTAGTAAAAGCCCAAGACTCTCTTTTGTTTACTGACCGTAATCTGGAAGTAGGACGAGAATTTCAATACAGCACTGTGGCCATTGACAAATCAAAACTAAAATCACCTCTTTCTTCTCCAGTTACGGGCCGATTAATTGACAACCTTATCAAGCTAGCCGTCACCGATTTTAAAGCCGAGGTAGATAGAACAGATAGGAGCATCACGCTGCGCTGGAAATACAATGAAAAAAATGTGACCAAGTTTTTGATTTACCGAGTAGTTAATGATGAGCCGTTGAGTTTGTACAAGTCAGTGCCGGGAAATCGTTTCAATTTGAAAGATGTAGATGTAAGAATAGATACGAGCTATAATTATAGAATTAAAGTGGTTTTTGTAGGTGGAAATGAATCGACTTTTTCTGAACCAGTGCAAGTAAAATTTTAAGTAAATTTACGAATGGTCACCGGTAAATAGTCATTTTTCATAAGTGAGCCGCCAATGACAGATGACCATTGACTTTTTTGAAACACATTATTAAACTCAAACGCATGACAAAGACAGTAATAACACCAAAAAATGGAAGCTATAACTTAGCCATCCCAGAAGAATACATTGGAAAACAAATAGAGATCCTTCTTTATTCATTGGATGAAGTGGCCGAAGGAAAGAAAGCTCCTGCAAAAAAAACAATGGCCGATTTTTGGGGAATACTTTCAGAGAACGATTATCAATTGCTTAAGGAACATACCGAACAAGCCCGTAGTGAATGGAACCGGAATATTTAATTGACACTAATGTGGTCATTGATAACTTCGGCAACATGTTGCCCGAGAAGGCCAAGGCATTTGTAAGTTCATTTGTACCTGTGGTATCAGTAGTTACCAAGATAGAAGTATTGGGTTGGCCAAATGCCACCAAACAGCAACTTAGCCCACTTTACGCCTTTATGGAAACAGCAATCCTATTAACAATAGATGAAGCCGTAATAGATAAGACGATATCGATCAGGCAAGCTAAAAAAATTGGACTTGGTGATGCTATTATAGCTGCTACTGCTCTGCAACACAATCTGAAGTTGATGACTCACAATACGAAAGACTTTAAAGATATTGAAGGCTTGCAATTGATTGACCCTTATGAGTTGTAGCTTTTTTAGAATTGACACAACAGGTGATGCAATTGGCTCAAGCAGGCTCAGAGTCCCCGAGGCGGGAGACATTGCGAAGAAGGATGATTTCGAAATGCATCACAAAGATAAGGCCAATGAATGCACCAGCGCAAAGTCCGTAAGGGAAGAAACTCTGTTAGGAAGAAACATCATTCTGAAATACTCAATAGCACTGTGCTTTTTGGTAGGTCAGGCTAGTGCTCAGGTGCAGATTTTTCAAACTAGTCCCTATGATTGTCCAGGTCAGTTTTGTACATGCCCTGGTGCTACTCAATCATATATTGCCACTGGTGCCACTTATTATGATTGGAACGCCTCGGGCGGAACAATAATTGGGTCTGCATTTGAGAATACTGTCACTGTTCAGTGGGATAACAATTATGGAGGTAAAGGTTTAACAGTCATATGGGATTTCATTGCTGGATCTACCGGCATTGGTGTGGCAACTATTTCTACCCCAGAACCACAAGCAATTTCTTTTTCAAAAAATAATGTTTGCCCAGGGGAAGTCATTTCTTTAACAGCAAATACGGCTTCATCTGCTTATGCCTTTCAATTCGTTTGGGAGATAAATATAAACAACGCGGGATGGACTTCTCTGACATCTACTACCTCCAGTTCCGTAAATTATACAGTCCCATCCATTGCGTTGAATACTGCCGATTTCCATCGAATCAAATTTCGATTCTACAATCTTTCCTCCGTTTGCTCAGGGCTAAGGTCAGTCGGAACAATTCAAACTGGAGATCTTTTTGTTTATCCACCCGCTCCAACAATGACGATAACTGCAGAAAATAAAATTTGCACCAATTCAATTACTGGCGGTCTACGAATTACTTCACCAACTACTTACTACCCTGAAGTTAAATTTAATATCAGTGGCCCTCCAAATAGCAATCCAATTATAATATCCTCTACTCTTTCAGGTAAACTAATCAATTTGCCACCAGGTACTTATTTTGTACAAGCGGTTAACTTCAGTTCGACTGACCCTCAAGTTGAACAATGTGCTTCGCCAACGTTCGGCCCTTTTACTATTGGCACTACAAATACCCCTTTATCAATTACACCTGCAATAAGTTCTTCGTACAATGGTCGAGCAGTCAGTTGCAACGGTTTTGCAAACGGGCAAGTAACGTTAACGCCTTCAGGAGGTACAGCGCCCTTTACGTACAGCGGTGATGGTACAAGTTTTGTAGGTAGCGCCATTTTTCCCGGTCTTAGCCCAACAATTGGTTATACTTTTACTGTACGGGATGTGAACGGCTGTACTAACACAGCATCCATTAGTTTACCCAATACTCCAGATATTGACCTTGGCACACTCGTACCTACCAACTACAATGGCTTTGGTGTAAGCTGTAATTCTGGAGCGGGCAGTTCAAACGGAGGGATAACGTTTTCTCCATCCTTTCCTAATGGGGGTACGGGTGGTTTTAATTATGTTTGGAAAAACTCATTAGGTTCCACAGTAGGTAACGGTTCAACCTTATCATCAGTCGGAGTAGAAAGCTATACGGTTACAGTAACAGATGCAAATGGCTGTTCCAAGACCAGTCCATCGGTTGCCATTTCTGCTCCCACACCCATCAACTTAAGTTTGATCAGTATTTCAGTCATACATCCCCAATGCGTAGGTGCCTCTGCCACTACAGGAACTTTAAGCATTAGCGGAGTAAGCGGAGGAGCAGGCGGATACAACTGGGAAATCTTTAATCTTTCAAATGCTTCCGTAGCTTCATCCGTACCAATTGGGAATACACATAGTATCCCTGCGGGAACTTACTATGCAACAATAAGAGATGCCAACGGATGCTCTGTAAATACTGCACAGTTTACCGTCAACGCCCCCATCTCCGCTATTTACTCTTCGGTAAATGCGAGTTGTGCCGCTGTAAGCGATGGCTCACTTACCGTTGTTTCACCAAGTGGTGGGTCCGGGTCTTATACATATGCCATCAATACTGGATCATTTGGAGCCAGCAGTTCTTTTACAGGGTTAGCAACGGGGTCTACTTACACATTAAGAGTAAAAGACAGCAATGGATGTATTTACAATATCAATAACGCGGTAGTCGGGCTGCAGCCCACCATCACAGGTGTAATCACACAGTCTGCTCCTATTCTCTGCCACGGTCAATCGACTTCCATTTCAGTAACCCCCTCAGGTGGCACACCTCCTTATCTATCTTATAGTTGGTCTAATGGTATTGGAACTCAAAGTAACCCCAACATCCCAGCTGGAACTTACAACGTCACCATTACCGATAGCAAAACTTGTACGGGCACTACCAGCGATTTCCCTGTCACTCAACCGGCTCTTCTTTCAGTGTCACCCAGTCAAAACAATGTGGCATGCAAGGGTGGCAGCAATGGGAGCATTAATTTGGTGGTTACTGGCGGCACGGGGATTAAAACATTTGCGTGGTCAAATGGTGCCACCACACAAAATCTGTCAGGCTTAGCAACTGGCACGTATTCAGTAACCGTTACAGATTTCAACGGGTGCATCAACAATACTACAAGTGTTATTATTACTGAACCAGCCACAAACGTATCTGTATCGCTGCAAAGCAAAACCGATGTAACCTGCTTTGGTTCTTCCAATGGTAGCATTTTGGTAGCTGCCGCAGGCGGTACTGGCGCACTTACTTACAGCAAAGATGGAACTAACTTTCAAGCGAGCGCCAGTTTTACGGGTCTCGCGCCCGGCAACTACACCATCACAGCGAAAGACGCAAACAACTGCACTCAAATAACTTCCGCCATTAACATTACTCAGCCTTCTGCGGCATTGGCAATTTCTAGCATTGTAAAAAATAATCCGTTGTGTAATGGCAATGCCAATGCCAGTTTGGTAGTTACAGTTACTGGCGGCACCGCTCCTTATCAATACTCCATTGATGGTACTAATTTTCTTTCCGCCAGTACGATTAGCGGTTTGGTGGCAGGCAATTATTTGGTTACCGTAAAAGATGTCAATAACTGCACGGTTGTTTCAGCTTCTCAGTCATTAGTCAATCCTACAGCACTCTCTGCCACGGTAACGGCTTCGCCACAAAGCTGTTCGGCAATAGTAGACGGCCGATTGACTGTTTCTGCAGCCGGAGGAACAGGTGCATTACAGTATTCCATTGATGGAACAAATTTTCAAGTCAGTTCGGTTTTTAATGGACTACTTGCTAGTAATTATACCGTTACGATAAAAGATGCCAATAATTGTTCCATTACCCGTTTAGCAACAGTAACTACGGTGACTGCAATTACCGGCACCATTTCTCAAACGGCATTCATCAATTGCTTTGGCCAAAGTACTGCCGCGCTCAACCTTTCTGTTTCAGGCGGAACAAGCCCATTTACTTTTCTTTGGAGCAGTGGAGCAATCGCACAAAATATTAGCTCGCTGCCTGCAGGAAGTTACTCGGTAACAATTACTGATGCAAAAGGCTGTACAAGCTCAGCTAGTTTTTCAGTTACACAGCCTATTGCGCTAAGTGCAACTACAGCTACTTCCAACTATAATGGTTTTGGAGTAACCTGTAATGGTGCTGCTACTGGTTTTATTAATTTGACCGTGTCAGGCGGAACATCACCTTATACGTATGCGTGGTCGAATGGTGCAACAATTAAAGACATTGCAAGTTTAACTGCAGTAACTTATTCAGTAACGGTCACCGATTCAAGAGGCTGCACAGCCAACACTTCGGCAATACTGACAGCTCCACCAGTGTTGAGCATTTCACTTGACTCTAAAACAAATGTTACCTGCAATGGCGGTACGAATGGCGCTATTGTTGTCAATGCATCCGGTGGAGCAGGCATATTCAACTATTCGATTGATGGTGTCAATTGGCAAATGTCCAATTCTTTCGGCACGCTCGCACAGGGTTCATACACGTTGCGTGCACGTGATCAAAATAATTGCGTGAGTCCAGCTCCTCTAGCCGTATTGATTACACAACCGTCCATTATTTCAATTAGCTTCACCGGATTTCAAAATGCCAATTGTGGTGCAGCTGATGGAGTGGTGCAAGCAGTTGCTTCTGGTGGAACGGGTACGCTTTCTTACCAGTGGAGAGATCAATCTAACACCGTTGTTGGAAATACAGCGCTTCTATCGAATGTCACCAGTGGAAGCTACACAGTTACCGTTACAGATCAATCGTTGTGTTCAAAATCTTCTATTACTTCAGTTGGTTCAAATGGTGGTGCTGTGTTTATTGTTGGCTCTATTGTAGGCGTCAACTGCTCTGCTTCCAATGATGGGAAAGCTCAAGTAACTATTTCCAGTGGTCAAGGGCCATTTACGGTTACATGGGGAAATGGTGAAACGGGTTTGTCAGCAACACAATTATCGGGCGGAAGCAATACGGTATCTGTTAAGGATGCTAATAACTGTGCAGTGGCATCAGTATTCAGTATTCCATCTCCTACTCCCATCTCACTGAGCTCCACTATTAAAACAACGCCTGATTGTGTTGGAGGCAACAATGGTGCTTTGCAAGTAACAACGGTGGGAGGCACGGGGCCTTATACGTATCAGTGGAATGGAACGAACGGAACGAATATTCTTTCAGGCATTGCGAGCGGTACATACTCTGTGCAAATCAAAGACGCACAAAATTGTCTGTTCACCCAATCTATTGTTTTAGATGATCCACCTACCATCAACATAGCAGTTGTCAATCAAGTTTCACCCTCATGCTCATCAGCAACAGACGGCAGCATTCAAGTATTGGCTTCAGGCGGAAGTGGTGGTTTTAGCTATTCATGGAATACAGGCGCAACATCCGCATCGATTACTGGTCTTGTGGCTGGCACGTACACTGTGACGGCTAAAGATTCTAAGAACTGCACTCAGCCTAAATCCATTTCGTTAGTTGCGGCTTCTCCTTTGTCAGTTTCTATTGTGTCATCTTCAATGGTCAGTTGCTTTGGCGGAGTGAACGGAAGTGTTACATTATCCGCGTCAGGCGGAACTGGCACTTACGAATATTCCGTAAACGGAGGCAGCACGTGGCAAACACCTACAGCATTTGCAAACCTAACAGCTGGCTTGTTGGACATTCGCGCACGAGATACAAATGGTTGCACTGGCAACAATAGTTTCTCCATTACACAGCCAACTGCTTTAACTAGCTCTATCGGATCGGTAACAAGTACTACTTGCGCCCAAGCAAATGGTTCGGCAACAATTTTGGGCTCTGGCGGCACAGGCCCTTATACATATCAATGGTTCAACTCAGCTAATCAATTAGCAGCTTCTACTAACACATTGCTGAATGCGAGTGCAGGCAACTATCAGGCAATAACCAACGATGTAAATTCATGCACATCCACAAAAGTAGTTACGATCGCTCCGTCTACGAATGTGAGTTTTTCAATCTCCAATGTGTTGGCGACAAAATGTTCAACTTCTTCCGATGGATCTGCGCAGGTTTCCAATGTAGCGGGTAAAGCACCTTATACTTTTCTATGGTCGAGCGGAGAGACAACGGCTACCGCCATGCAACTAACTGCCGGCACCAATACAGTAAAAGTAACAGATGTCGATGGCTGTTCGTTGCAACAAACTTTTTCCGTCACTTCTCCATCTGCTATTTCTTTAATTTCTGAAACAGTCTTTTCTACTCTTTGTGCAGGAGGCAATGGCTCCATTCAAGTTACGGTTGCAGGTGGATCATCACCTTACACCTATCAATGGAATGGTCAATCGGGAACAGGGTTTAATCAAAACATAAAAGCAGGGAATTATCAGCTGATTGTAACCGATGCGAATGGATGTACTTTCAATAAAACGTTTACGGTGACTGACCCTGCCCCCTACACAATTGATTTAGGACCGGATAAAAAAATATGTACAGGAGGAGTCTTGGCAGTAACTTCACCGGTGGATGCATCTTCTTACTTATGGACCTCCACCAATGGATTTAATAATACAGGCAAACAAGTTATTTTAACACAACCGGGCAGCTACAAGCTTCGCGTAACCAATACCGTTGGCTGCATCGCAGAAGATACATTTGTGCTAACGACATCCAGTGACTTGTTAAAAGCAGATTTTTTGATGGCACCCGTGGCGCACGTTGGTGATACGGTAATGGCGATTGATATTAGTTGGCCTTTACCAGACCGCATCGGTTGGACGTTTCCGCAAGAAGCAACCATTTTGGTGCAGTCACAGGACTACGCTTCTATGATTTTTAAAAGCGAAGGAAAATTTCCAGTGAAGCTCACGGCTAATTTAGCCGAATGCCAAAGCGAATATTCAGCTTCTATCGAAATCATTAAAAGAGGAGAAACAGCGGGTGGAGGTTCAGGCAGTGATTTGATTATATCATTAACTGCCTTCCCCAATCCGACCAGTGAAAACCGCATTAACCTGAAAATCGAGTTGAGCGAAGTTGCTCCTGTGCGTGTACGGTTAGTGAGTTTAGAAGGTAATACCGTTGTAACCGATTTTAATGCCGATGCTAAAGATTTGCATGAGTTTGAAATACGATTGGACGGAGTGACCAAGGGTGTTTACTTTTTGTTGGTGGATGTGCGGGATCAGAAAAGGGTGGTGAGAATTGTGGTGATTTAGTCAGTAGTCGATAGTCAATAGGTGGGTCTCCCCAATGACGAATGACCATTGGCTACTGACTGTAAATAGCGTAAATGAATAGACTTTATATATATGCTGGAAAATTCATAAGTAGGGTACTGCCTATTTTAGTCACACTCTGTTTTCAAACAATGGTATTCAGTCAGAACCTCGAGACCATCGGCAAAGAAAAACCTATTAAAATTTCCGGAGGTGTGTCACTCACTCAAATCGCCTATGCTGCCAGTGGCATCGACAGCAGACGCGATCCTTATTCCTATTTTGCTGCGGGCAATTTAAATGTTAGCCTTTATGGTTGGAACATTCCGTTGAGTTTCAGTTACTCTAATCAGAGCGTTTCGTTTCAGCAGCCATTTAATCAATTCTCGATGCACCCTACTTACAAATGGGTGACGCTGCATGCGGGTTTTACGAGTATGAATTTTTCACCCTATACTGTGGGTGGACATTTATTCAATGGGCTGGGAGTGGATGCAACACCCACGTCTAAGTTAAGAATAAGCGCCTTGTATGGAAGATTTTTAAAAGCAGTTCAACCCGACACAACTGCCGGATCAAAAGTGCAGGCAGCGTATGACCGCTATGGTTATGGCATGAAAGTGGGCTATGGCGATGGAAAAGATTTTGTGGAGGCCATCGTTTTTCGAGCACAGGATGAACAACAATCCATTCGATTTATTCCGGAGGCGCAGGGAATTTTGCCTCAAGAAAATTTAGTCTTGGGACTAACAGCAGGCAAATCTTTTTTCAAGAAGATTTTGTTGCGGGCAGAATGGGCCACCAGTGCCATCACACGTGATACACGGGCAAATACTACGGCTACTGAAAACCCACTTGGCAACGTGGGCGGACTTTTTTCGCCACGCATATCTTCATCGTATTACAATGCGTTGAAAGCAAATTTGACCTATCAAGGAAATGGATATGCACTGGGGGCAGGGTATGAGCGCATCGATCCGCAATACAGAACGCTCGGATCTTACTTTTTTAATAACGATCTGGAAAACATTACCGTCAACGCGGCCACCGCATTATTGCAAGGGAAGGTTAATGTAGCAGCCAATGTAGGCACTCAACGCGATAATCTGGATGGCAGCAAATCCACCACCATGAGGCGCGTGGTAACAGCGATAAACTTGGCCTTTGCGCCTTCACCAAAATTCAATCTTGCCCTTTCTTATTCGAGCTTTCAATCATTCACGAACGTGCGGTCGCAGTTTGTCGACATCAACCGCCTTACCCAATTTGATTTTTTAGACACGCTTAATTTTACTCAAATTAGTCAGAACGCCACCGTCAATTCCATGTATCAATTGGGCAACAATAAAAATAAACGGCAGACGGTCAGTTTAAACCTGACCGCGCAAGACGCTGCCGATAAGCAAGGGCAGGTAACCCAAAACTCCGGACTGCGATTTTATAATTTCAACTCGGCTTATAGTTTATCGATCACCCCACGGAACCTTACTCTTTCCCTTGCATTAAATTTGAGCATGAGTGATGGTGCAATGTCGCAATCGCGCACCTTTGGACCTACGGGGTCACTATCAAAACAGTTTTTCAATAAGAAGCTGCGTACTACCTTGTCTATTTCACAAAACGAATCGTATGTCAACGGCCTAAACATAGGCAGCATTTTAAATGGACGCCTTTCCGGCAATGTATCCATCAAGAAAAAACATAATTTAAATTTGAGTACAGTGTTGGTAAATCGCAGCAGTAGACAGGAAGGAGCCGCGAAATCATTTACAGAGTTTACAGCTACGTTGGGGTATGCATACTCTTTCTAGTTATTTGGTGAGTAGTCAGTAGTTATTGGTCATTAGTCATTGGTCACTAGTCATTGGTGATTAGGGGAGGTTTACCAATGACTATTGACAACTGACCAACGACAATTTTAGATATAGGTAAATTATGAGTTTAGAAGATTTAAGAGTTTACAACAAAGCGATGGAAATAGGCGAAAGAGTATGGTTGGATGTGGCGGCTTGGAACTATCTTGAAAAGGATACAATAGGAAAACAATTGATACGAGCAGTAGATTCCATAGCAGCAAATTTGAGTGAAGGATATGGCAGATATCATTTTAAAGAAGAAAAGAATTTTGCCTATTATTCCCGTGGTTCTCTCTACGAAACAAAGACTTGGTTGACCAAGGCCAAAAACCGGCACCTAATAAGTGAGCAGAGATTTTCCGAGTATTCTGATTCATTGACTATTTTAGTGAAAATGCTCAACAACTATATAAAGACGATTGGCTCAAAACCTGACCCTAGTACATTGAATGAACCTTTTGAACCGTACGGATTAAATGACATATAGATAGTCATTGGTCATTAGTCATTGGTCATTGGAAGGCCAAACCATGACTACTGACCAATGACCACTAACCACTAACCACTGACCACTGACAAATGACTACTGACCACTGACCAATGACTACTGACCAATGACCACTGACCACTGACACGAATTAAAACCATATTGCTTTTTTTATTGACGCTGATCTCATTAATGAGTGAGGGTCAAGTCTTCCCCGTCCAATCTACTGTACAGCTCAATCCTCCCTATTCTTTATACTTATCAGACTATGCCGCACCGGGTTCGGAGCGACTGCTAGTAACGGCTTTCCTGATCGATGCTACCCGACCCGAGCTGAACGTTCGCTTTCGCCTGCGCATCGAAGGCAATGGAATAAAAATTGAAACCAAGCCAGAATTTTTACCACCACCAGTGGCGCTGTTAGGCGGTGTGCCATTGCAATTAGTGAGTTCAGATTTAGCCGCTTACTTCGATCCTCGCAATCTAAATTTTACGGGTATCACCCAAAGAGAAATTGAGCAACGCGGTGCATTGCCGGAAGGCCTTTATCAATTTTGTTTTGAAGTGATAGAATACAACCGGGGTGTAAAAATTTCTAACACAGGTTGTGCGGTGGCATGGTTGATCCTAAACGATCCACCTATTGTAAACCTGCCACGCGACAATGAGAAAATCCGCATCCAAGATCCGCAACAAGTTGTTTTTCAATGGACGCCCCGCCACCGCGGCTCGCCCAATAGCGCATTCAATGCAGAGTACGATTTTAAATTGGTGGAAGTGTGGCCATCTACACGCAACCCCAACGATGCAATACTCACCTCTCCGGTAATTTTTCAAACCACCACCAGCGAAACGACATTGATCTATGGCCCAGCCGAAACACCGCTTGAGCCAGGGAGACGCTATGCGTTTCAAATCCGCGCCCGCGCCTATGCAGGTGCAGACGAAGTGAGTCTGTTTAAGAACAACGGCTTTAGCCAAGTGTACACATTTGTATATGGCGATGCATGCCTTGCCCCTCAAAATATTAGTGCAAGCGACATCGGCACCACCCGCTTCTCCGTCAACTTTGAGGGCGCACCAAATCATTCAAGTTACAGCTTACGTTATCGCCCAATCCCTAATCCCCAAGTCCCAACCCCCAATGCCCAATCCCCAAGTCCCAATTGGTATTCGGCCACTTCCCTTACCCCTAATCTTACTATTAATTCTCTCCAACCCAACACCCGCTATGAATTTCAAGTCAATGCCGGTTGTGGCACCTTTACTAGTGACTATTCACTATTGACCGGTGTAACCACCAAAGACAATCCCGGCACCCAATACTCATGCGGTGTTCCACTCACTCCATTTAATCTCGATCCATCACAATTGATCAATAGTTTGAAGATAGGCGATGTCATTAAAGCGGGAGATTTTGATGTTACACTCAGTAAAGTTTCCGGAAGCAACGGCACCTTCTCTGGCGAAGGCGTAATTGAAGTTTCGTATTTCAATCGGGCAAAAGTAAAAGCCGAGTTCACCAACATCAACGTCAGTAACGAAATGCGGATGGTGAATGGATACATGAACGTGACCGGAGCCGGAGTAGAAGTGATCCCCGCGGGCGTGATGGATTTAATGGACGAGCTCGATGAACTATTGGCCAAAGCCGATGAAATACTCGGTAATCGAAACATAGATCAGTTTGATGAAAACGCAGCCGTTACCAGCACACTCATCACCGTGCCAGGCCCAGCCACCATTTCCCAGGGTGTCAATGGCAGCGTGGTGATTGTAGATGCCAGTGGCAAACGCACCGAGCTGCCAAAAGGAACGACCGCTTCGGTAGTGGATGGCACGGGCAAGGGCTACATCATCGATAGCAAAGGAAAAGTACACAGCACCACCGCAGCCGTTGCTACACAGGCTGCCAATCGCGAGTACAATTTGAAATTGAAATTTGCCGCCTTCGCAGAACAGAAGTTTGGCTTTGATGAAAAACGCTACGACCAAATTGCCTCTACCTACACGAAAATTGAAAACCAATACCTCTCTTGGAAATCGGTGGCGACTGGCCAAACCGACAAAGTCATTGCATCGCTCGAAGGAAGTGGAATTGATAAATCAAAAATACGCTTTGAACTAAATGGGGCTGCGGTCAATAGTCAATGGTCATCGGGCAATGGCAGTTCCCCAACGTCCAATGACCAATCAACCATTGACATTCGAGGAACTGGCGATGGGATAGAAGAAGAGCTTATTGCATCTTATCCAGGGGAGAAGAAAGATCAGGTTTTAGGGAAGTTAAGTGTTGTTACCTACGATGAAATTGTCAAAGACCTGGTGATCGTTCCGGTAAACGGAAACAAGTATCCCTACACTGAAGATTCACTGCGCACAAAACTCAATAAAATTTACGGACAGGCCGTGGTGAAGTGGAACGTCACTTTTGCTGCCAACTTTGATATGCCGGGCATTGACCCATTTGACGATGGCGGCAGCGGACTGCTGAGTAACTACAGCCCCGACATGCGCAAGGTGGTGAGTGCCTACAAGGCCAACCTACAGCCCAATACCTATTATTTATTTTTAGTAAAAAACCCTAAGAGCACCACATTGGCGGGCTTCATGCCACGCAGCAAAAGGGTGGGATTTATCTTTTTAGACAAGAATGGCAGCGAAGAGGAATTGGCCCGCACCATAGCGCATGAGCTTGGCCACGGAGCATTTCAGTTGCGCCATACTTTTGCAGACGAAAGAAACACGCTACCCAAAGGCACTACCACCAACCTGATGGACTATGTACCTGCCGGACAGGCAGGTGCCGATGGCACCAAGCTCTACAAATACCAGTGGGATAGAGTACGGTATCGAGAGATTGTGATAGGGTTGTTTGAGGGAGACGATGCGGGGGCGATGAGCAGTGCTGCCTTTACAAACTTCAAAGGAAAAATCATAAATGAAATTGGCTCGGAGTATTCGGGGTTTGATTGTTTCGGGGAAGCATGGGGCAGATATAGTGAAGTCAATGATAGGTATAAGTCTGAAGGGATTGCTTTTTACGCAGGAGTTTTAAAATTTTTATTGTGTGCCACCGAAAAGGAGAATTGCAAAAAGGATAATCAGTTCCAATGTGGGTTCACAAATGGATTACTGCAAGAAGTCGATTGGATAACATTAGCAGATGCAGTAGTTGAATTTGAAGTTACAAAGGAAGATATACAGAGAATCCTTCAATGCTTAAAGGCTGAAGTTCCGATAGGAAAGGCACCAGGAGACCCAACCTTTGAAGAAGCCGTGTTCAAATGCATAACAGGCATTTCACTTTCTGGTATTAAAAAGGCCATCGATCCTTTTGTGAAAGAAAACTGGGTGGACGCTTATTACCAAGGGCAGGCAACTGCTTTCACGCTCACCTTGATCAGCCCCTTGAAAGCAGGGATTCTCAAAAAGCTGAAAAAACTGACAAAATATTCAGATAAGAGGATCAAATTTGAATCGCTGGCAAAGGCAACAAATGCCGATGAGCTGGCTGGGATTTCTAAAACGCTCGCTAAGGGAGCGGATGAATTTGCTGATTACGTTAAGACGCTTAAGACAAAGGTTAATCCTCGCAAGGATTATCCTGATGGAATTTTTGAAAAGCATGTTACTGGAGATGATATACAGTATGAAGCTATTGGCGGTGGTGAAAAAATTTGGGCTGATGGAATCGACTCCGGAAAAAAGGCACTTTTAGATGCCAAACATAATCCAGGATCATTTTATACGATTGAAAGTTATAATCAAAAACCATTTCTCTACGGTGATTTAGAAGATGAGTTCAGGCGGTATTCAAAAATAATTTTTGATAAATCCAATCCAGTTGACGAGCTTGTTATTTTTATAAGCCAAGAGAACCAGAGTAGTGTTAAACTGTTCGAGCATCTTGGGTCCAAATACAACGTTCCAGTAAAAGTTGAGTTGGTTCCATGGAATCCCTAAATTGGTTGATATGAATGAAACTACCTTTTATATCTTTAATGAGGATGGAATTGTCTCAGGCCAACAGCTTGAAATTTTCTGTGAAGAATTTTCAGAGAGAACGGCTTTTGATTTTAAGATTCTTAAAAAGCAAGAGATAGATCCACAAAGTACGATCTATAAAAAATTTGTTACTAAATCCCTAGAATATACCTTATACGATCATGGATATGTCATGAAGGTTGAAGGCGACATAAAGCAAGCAATGAAACTTCTCAAGGAGATTGATTCAATTTTAAGTAGTGGCATTTTACTTTTCGTAAGCCCTTCTCAAAGAGTTGAGAATTTAGCAGAGCATAAATTCCCTCGAGGATGTACAGTCAAGGAAGTTGCAGAATTTTTAGATGGGCAGTTTCGTAATAGGGAGTATACTTTGGCTTTAACAAATTATTAATTTGCGCCCCCCTAGTTGCCGTTGGTCAAAATATTATGTTATTGTTGGTCTCCCGACCAACCCCGCTGGCGCAAGCGTCCCCACACTTATCTGGTTCAAGCGTCCCGCTTGGACCTCTCAAATTTCCACTTGTGCCTTCTAGCTTACCAATCCGAAGAATTTCCCTCTGGCGCAAGCGTCCCCACACTTATCCCCTAGTTATCGTTGGTCAAAATATTTTGTTATTGTTGGTCTCCCGACCAACAATCTTGCTGCTGAATATCCTATTTCAGGTTTTCGCATTATTTTTGAGCATGAAATTGGAGCGTCATCATGTTCAGTTCTTCACGGCTGTATGCAATAATTGGCTTAAGTTACTGGAGTCAGATGAAGCGAACGACATAGTCGTCAATGCACTTCACTATCAGGTGAAGGTCGGCCACGTAAAAATCGCTGCATTTGTTATTATGCCCAATCATCTTCATCTCATCTGGCGCATTCAAAATGAATGCAGGCTTGAAGATGTGCAGCGTGATTTTTT
>VYLB01000056.1_pt1 | contig 22490 bp, 20 predicted proteins | sample 5114431 | NCBI WGS metagenome assembly VYLB01 (sample SAMN12291786, study PRJNA351875) | freshwater metagenome | isolation source: freshwater lake | place: USA: Michigan, Gull Lake | collected 2013-08-08
CCCAGGAGGGACCGCGATCTCGCCGCCCGCCCCGCGCCGCCGCCCCCCCCCGAACTCGCCGCCCGGCTGGCCAGCCTGGACCCCGGCTTCCGCCGGCCGGTGGGTATCGCCGTCATGGACGTCGAACGCGGCTGGATCGCCGCCTCGAACGGGGACCAGGCCTTTCCCCAGCAGAGCGTCTCTAAGCTCTGGGTGGCGCTGACCGTGATGGACCAGGTCGACGCCGGGCGATTGTCCCTCGACCAGACCGTGATCCTGACGGATGCGGACCGGAGCGTCTTCAACCAGCCGGTCACCCACCTGATCGAGAACGGGATCTTCGAGACCACTCTGCGGGACCTGATCCGCCGGGCCCTGATCCAGTCGGACAATGCGGCCAACGACAAGCTCATGGCCCTGGCCGGCGGGCCGGCGACAGTGCAGGCCTTCCTGACGTCCCGGGGCATGTCCGGCATTCGCCTGGCCGAGGACGAGCGCCGCCTCCAGTCCCGGATCGCCGGTCTGACCTGGAGCCCGGACCTTTCCGCCTACGGCGCCTTCGAGGCCGCCCGGGCGCGTCTGGACCCCGAGGCGCGAGCAGCCTCCCTCGCCGCCTATGTTGATCGTCCCTTCGACGGGGCCACCCCCGCCGGCGTTGTACGCGCCCTTGCCGCCCTGCACCGCGGCGAGATTCTGTCCCCGGAATCCTCGGACTTCATCCTCCACACCCTGGGACGGGTGAAGACCGGACCCATGCGGCTTCGCGGGGGTCTGTCGCCAGGCTGGCGCGCCGCCCACAAGACGGGAACGGGCCAGGATTTCAGGGGCGAAACCTTCGGGCTCAACGATGTCGGCCTGGTGACCGCCCCGGACGGCCGGGTCTATGCCGTCGCTGTCCTGGCGCCCCAGGTGCCGAAGGGATCTCCACTGCGGCTGAGGGTGTTCCAGAATGTCTCCTCAACCCTGGTCAGCCACTGGCGGATCGAGGTCGCCGCCAGTGGCGCGGGACCGGACTCGGACCGGGCGGACTGAGCCCCACGCGTTGACTCGGACGGGTCGGTCTGTATAAGAGCGCGCTTCCGCCCGCGGGGTTCCCTGCGGGCGCTGCTTTCTTTGCTATTTCTTCGGGACGCCAATCATGTACGCGGTGATCAGAACCGGCGGCAAACAGTACCGGGTCGAACCTGGCGACGTGCTGGTGGTCGAAAAGCTGGGCGGCGAGCCCGGTGCGGACGTGGCCTTCTCGGACGTCCTGATGCTGGGCGACGGCGCTGCGGTCACCGTGGGCGCCCCCACCGTCGATGGCGCTGCGGTCAACGCCACCCTGATCGAGACCCGCAAGGGCGAGAAGGTCCGTATCTTCAAGAAGATCCGTCGCCAGGGCTATCGCCGTACCCGCGGCCACCGCCAGCCCGAGACCGTGCTGCGCGTCACCTCCATCACGGGCGCCGGCAAGACCGCCGCCTGGGACGGCGTTGTTGACCTGACCCCCAAGGCCCTGCTGGACGCCAAGGCCCGCAACCTGAAGGCGGTTGTCGCCTCGCTGGAAGCTGCGGCGCCCGTTGCTGCGCCGGCCAAGGCTGCGAAGGCCAAGGCGCCCGCCAAGGCCAAGGCCGCTCCGGCGGAGGTCGCCGAGGCGGCTCCGGTCGAGAAGCCCGCCGCGAAGAAGGCTGCGCCCAAGAAGGCCGCGGCCAAGAAGACCGACGCCGAATAATCGTCGGAAACCCAGTTTCAGGAGGCCCCCATGGCTCACAAGAAATCCGGCGGTTCCTCGCGCAACGGGCGCGATTCGGCGGGCCGCCGCCTCGGCGTGAAGAAGTTCGGTGGTGAAGCGGTCCTGGCCGGCAACATCATTGTGCGCCAGCGCGGCACCAAGTTCTTCCCGGGCGACAATGTCGGCATGGGCAAGGACCACACCCTCTTCGCGACCGCCCACGGCGCCGTGAAGTTCATCACCAAGCGTGATGACCGCACCTACGTCTGCGTGGAAAACGCAGCCGGCTGACGCGGACCTTCCCGAAGGTCCGCCTGCCTGGCGGACCGGAGGACCTCCCGAAGCGGGGAGCCCGGACGCCGGGCTCCCCGTTTTCGTTTTCAGGCCCCCGCCAGAGGGGCCGGGAGGTTCCCGAAATGCGTCCTGTCCAGTTTGGCCCTATCCTCGAGACACCCCGCCTGCGCCTGCGCGCACCGCGCCGCTCGGATGCAGCGCGGATCGCCGCCCTGTGCGCCGACTTCGAGGTGGTCCGCAATACCCGCAGCCTCCCGCACCCTTACGCCCTCGAGGACGCCGAAGCCTTCCTGGCCTCCGGCGACGGTCTCGACCCCGCACTGCAGGCGAGGTTCGTGCTCGACCATCCCGCAGAAGGCCTTGTCGGCATGCTGTCCTTTTTCGGTGAGCCCGCCCCGGGAACGGAGATCGGCTACTGGCTGGGCCGGCCCTACTGGGGCGCGGGCCTGATGACCGAGGCGGTCAAGGCCGCCCTGGCCTGGGCCGCCCGGGACTGGGGCCGGACCTATGTGCGCGCCTGGCGGCTGGACGAAAACCCGGCGTCGGACGCCGTCCTGGTGAAGGTGGGCTTCCTCTACACCGGCGAGCGTCGCCAGATCCTCGTGACCTCCCGCGGCGAGGCCCTGCCTTCCCGCGCGATGATCTGGCTGGCCTGATTTTGACGGCGGGACATGCTAGGGCCACACCATGAAGTTCCTCGACCAGTGCAAGATCTACATCCGCTCGGGCAATGGCGGCGGCGGCGCCGTGTCCTTCCGGCGGGAGAAGTACATCGAGTACGGCGGTCCGGACGGCGGCGACGGCGGCCGGGGCGGGGACGTCTGGATCGAGGCGGTGGACGGGCTGAACACCCTGATCGACTACCGCTACCACCAGCATTTCAAGGCCGAAACCGGCATCCACGGCATGGGTCGCAACCGCCACGGCGCGGCCGGAGCCGACGTGGTCCTAAAGGTTCCCGTCGGCACGGAGGTGCTGGAGGAGGACCGCGAGACCCTGATCGTTGATCTTGATCATGCCGGCCAGCGCGTCCTCCTGGCCAAGGGCGGCAATGGCGGCTGGGGAAATGACCGCTTCAAGGGGCCCATCAACCAGGCCCCCTACCACGCCAACGCCGGGCAGGAAGGCGAGGAGAAGTGGATCTGGTTACGGCTGAAGCTGATCGCTGACGTCGGCCTGGCTGGCCTGCCCAACGCCGGCAAGTCCACCTTCCTGGCGGCGGCCAGCGCCGCCCGGCCCAAGATCGCGGACTATCCCTTCACCACCCTGGCTCCCAACCTCGGCATCGTGGACCTGTCCCCGGAAGAGCGGTTCGTCATGGCCGACATTCCCGGCCTCATCGAGGGCGCTTCGGAAGGCGCCGGCCTGGGAACCCGGTTCCTGGGCCATGTGGAGCGGACGGCGGTCCTGATCCACCTCGTCGACTGCACCCAGACCGACGTGGCCGAGGCCTGGCGCACAGTCCGGCATGAGCTGGAGGCCTATGGCTCAGGATTGGCGGACAAGCGCGAAATTCTCGCCCTGTCCAAGGTCGACGCCCTCGATGCGGACACCCTGGCCATGCAGAAGGAGGCGCTCGAGGCCGCCGCCGGCCGACCGGTCAGCCTGGTCTCCGGCGTATCGGGACAAGGCGTGAAGGACCTCCTGCGCGAGGCCTGGCGCCAGGTCCAGGCTCGGCGCGCCGAGGCGAAGGCGGCCGGGGAGACCCCGGGAGACTGGCGACCGTGAGCGGCCTCGTCTCCGCCCGCCGGGTGGTCGTCAAGATCGGCTCCGCCCTGGTGGTCGGGCCGGACGGCGCACCGGACGCCGCCTGGCTCTCCGACTTCGCCGGCGACCTCGCCCGGTTGCGGGCGCGTGGACAGCAGGTGCTGGTGGTGTCCTCCGGCGCGGTGGCCCTTGGACGCCGGCGCCTCGGACTTGGCCGCAAGACCCTGACCCTGCCCGAGAAGCAGGCCGCCGCCGCCGCCGGCCAGTCGGCCCTCATGCACGCCTGGGAGGCCGCGCTGGAGCCCCACGGCCTGCCCGTCGCCCAGGTCCTGCTGACCCGCGACGACACCGAGATCCGCCGCCGCTGGCTCAATGCCCGGGCCACCCTGGAGACCCTGCTCGACCTAGGGGTCGTTCCAGTGGTCAACGAGAACGACACGGTGGTCACCGAGGAGATCCGCTATGGCGACAACGACCGGCTCGCGGCCCGCGCGGCCCAGCTGATCGGCGCCGATCTCCTGGTCCTGCTCTCAGATGTCGACGGGCTCTATACGGCTGACCCAAGGTCGGACCCGGCGGCCGAGCACGTACCCCTGGTCACGGACCTCGACGCCGGGATCGAGGCCATGGCCGGCGGAGCCAACGCCTCGGCGGGGGTCGGCACCGGCGGTATGGCGACCAAGATCATGGCCGCGCGGATCGCCCGGCAGGCCGGTTGCGCCACCCTCATCACTCTTGGCGGCCGGTCCTCGCCTCTCGCCCAGGTCGAGGCCGGCGCGCGCGCCACCCTGGTTACCGCCGCAGTGTCTCCCCACGCCGCCCGCAAGTCCTGGATCGGCGGCTCCCTGGCGCCGTCCGGGGTGATCCGGATTGACCCCGGCGCCGCCCGGGCCCTGCGCGGGGGCAAGAGCCTGCTGGCCGCTGGCGTCACCGCCGTCGAGGGCCGGTTCGGGAAGGGGGACGCCGTGGTCATCCGGGATGAGGACGGCCTCGAGGTCGGGCGCGGCCTCTGCCGTTACGACTCCGAGGATGCAGCGCGGATCTGCGGCCTCAGTTCCGCCGCCATCGAGGCGACTCTTGGCTATTCAGAAGGGCCTGTCGTCCACGCCGACGACCTTGCGGTCGGGACCTGATCACCCCAGCGCGGTGACTTTCCGCGCCGCGAGGTCGGCCAGCCGGCTGGCGTCGATTCCCAGGCCCTCCAGCACCTCGCGCGTGTGTTCGCCCAGGGCCGGGCCCGGCCAGCGGACGCTTCCCGGGGTCTCCGACAGTTTCGGAAAGGCGTTCTGCATCTTCACCCTCCCGAAGACCGGGTGATCCACCTCGACAATGGACTGGCGGGCGACGAACTGAGGATCCTCCAGCATGTCCGGGGCGCGGAAGATGCGGCCGCAGGGAACGCCGTTGGCCTCCAGCAGGGCCAGGAGCTCCGGCAGGGGCCAGTTGCGGGTCCAGGCCGAGACGATGGCGTCCAGCTCGGCCTGGTTCTCGCCCCGTGCGGCGTGGGTGGCGTAGCGCGGGTCGGCGGCCAGATCCTCGCGGCCCATGGTCGCGGCCAGGCGGGCGAAGACGGCGTCGCCGTTCCCGCCGATCAGCAGGCTCTCGCCGTTGGCGCAGGGATAGACGTTCGAAGGCGCGATTCCGGGCAGGATGGAGCCCGAGCGCTCGCGGACATAGCCGGTCAGGTCGTACTCGGTGACCAGGTTCTCCATGACCGACAGGACGCTCTCGTAGAGGGCCGCGTCGATCATCTGGCCGCGTCCGGTGCGCTCGCGGTGATGCAGGGCCATCATGACGCCGATCACGGCGTGCAGGGCCGTCAGGCTGTCGCCGATGGAGATTCCCGCCCGGGCCGGCGGCCGGTCCGGCTCGCCGGTCACGTACCGCAGGCCGCCCATGGCCTCGCCGATCAGGCCGTAGCCGGCCCGCTCCGAATAGGGCCCGGTCTGGCCGAAGCCCGAGACCCGGGCCATGACCAGGCGGGGGTTGCGGGCCGCGAGGGCCTCATAGCCCATGCCCCACTTCTCCATGGCGCCGGGGCGGAAGTTCTCGATCAGCACGTCGGCCTGGTCGATCAGGGCCAGGGCCAGCTCACGGCCCTCGGGCTGGCGCAGGTCGAGGGCCACCGAGCGCTTGTTCCGCCCGATGACCGGCCACCAGGGCGACAGGCCCTTGGGCAGGGAGCGGCCCCACTGGCGCATGGGGTCGCCCTTGCCGGGGTCCTCGACCTTGACCACGTCGGCCCCGAAGTCGCCCAGCACCTGGCCGCAGAAGGGGCCGGCGATGAGGGCGCCCATCTCCACGACCTTCAGGTCGGACAGGGGCCCCTTGGGGGTCTGGTCGGTCATGGCGCGCTCCGGTTCCGCTCGAGGGGACCTAGGCCGCAGGCCGGGAAGGGTGTCAATCACCGCGCACCCTTTGTCGGCCCCGGGGTTTTCCTTCCCGCCCGACAGGCGTATGCCGCCTTCCATGACCTGCTTCACGCACACGCCGCCGCCTCCGGTCCTGGTCCCTGTCGAGGGCTCCGACGCCCTCTTCCCGGTCCGCCGGGTGCTGTGCGTGGGCCGGAACTACGCCGCCCACCGCCGCGAGATGGGCGGCGATGACCGGGACCCACCGTTCTTCTTCGCCAAGCCCGCAGACGCCATCGTTCCCCCAGGCGGTAAGGTTCCCTTCCCCCCGGCCACGACCAACCTGCACCATGAGATCGAACTCGTCGTCGCCCTGAAGTCCGGCGGTGCGGATATTTCCGTCGAGCAGGCCCTGGAGCACGTCTTCGGCTATGCGGTGGGCGTGGACCTGACCCGGCGGGACCTGCAGGCCCTGGCCAAGGACAAGGGCCAGCCCTGGGAGGCCGCGAAGGGGTTCGACGCCTCGGGCCCCATGTCGGCGATCCGCCCCTGGACCGACGCCCCGCCCCAGGGACGCATCCGCCTTTCGGTCAACGGCGGCGTACGCCAGGACGCCGTTGTCGCAGACATGATCTGGAACGTGGCCGAGATCATTTCCGAGGCCTCCCGGCTCTGGACCCTCCAGGCGGGCGACCTGATCTTCACCGGCACGCCGGAAGGCGTGGGGCCGCTGCAGGCAGGCGACCGGGTCGAGGGCGAGGTTGAGGGCGTTGGCGCCCTGGCCTTCCGGCTGGACTGAGCGCCTTGCCCCTAACCCTTTACAGCTTCTGGGCCGCCACCGCCCCTTACCGCGTGCGCATCGGCCTGGCCCTCAAGGGCCTCGGCTTCGACATTGTCCCGGTGGACCTGCGCGCCGGCGACCAGCATGGCGAGGCCTACCGGACCCGTAACCCCCAGGGCCTGGCCCCCGCCCTGGAGACGGATTCCGGCGATCTTCTGACCCAGAGCCTGGCGATCCTGGAGTGGCTGGAGGACACCCACCCCGAGCCCCCGCTCCTGCCGCGTGACGCCCTGGGTCGCGCCCGGGTCCGGGCCATGGCCGCCATCGTGGCCTGCGACATTCATCCCCTGAACAACCTGAGGGTCCACCAGGCCCTGCAGGGGTTGGGAGTCGGCCCTGAGGCTGTCACCTCCTGGTCGGCCCGATGGGTCAGCGACGGATTCGACGCCCTGGAGCCCATGGTCGCCCGGCATGGCGGGGCCTTCGCCTATGGCGATGCTCCGGGCCTCGCCGACTGCCTGCTCATCCCGCAGGTCTATGCCGCCGCCCGCTATGACCTGGACATGAACCGCTGGCCGGCCCTGAAGGCCGTCGCCGACCATGCGGCGGGCCATCCCGCCTTTGAGGCCGCCCATCCCAGGAACCAGCCGGGAGCGCCGAAACCCTGATGCTTGAGGACCTGAAGGCCAATAACCGGCGCTGGGCCGCCGCCAAGCTGTCCGTGGACCCGGGCTTCTTCCGTCGCCTCGCCGGGCAGCAGAGCCCGGAGTATCTCTGGATCGGATGCGCTGACAGCCGGGTGCCGGCCAATGAGATCGTGGGTCTCGATCCTGGCGAGCTCTTCGTGCATCGGAACGTCGCCAACCTTGCCCCGCCGCAGGACGCCAACTACCTGTCTGTGCTCCAGTTCGCGGTCGACGTCCTGAAGGTCCGGCACATCATGGTGGTCGGGCATTACGGGTGCGGCGGCGTGGCGGCGGCCGTCGATGGAAAGAGGCGCGGCCTGGTCGATCACTGGCTGCATCCCATCCGCGACGTCTACGCCGAGAACCGCAGCGAGCTTGAGGCCTTGGCCGATGGGCAGCGACTCGACCGGCTCTGCGAGCTGAATGTCATCCGTCAGGTCCGCAACGTGGCCTCGGACGTCTTCGTCCAGGACGCCTGGGCCCGCGGCCAGGACATCAGCGTCCACGGCTGGATCTACGCCATCCACGACGGCCTGCTGACGGACCTGTCCGTCACCGTGTCCGACGCTGGCGAGCTTGAGGCCCTGCAGCCGGGCGTCAGGCCAGCTTGATCTCCCTCAGCCTCTGCTGAAGGAAGGCGTCCGCGGTGATGGGCTCGGGGAAGGCGTCGGGCCGCTCCGCCGTGACGCAGCCGGGCAGGGTGCGGACCTCGAAATCCGGCCGGAAGTGCAGGAAGAAGGGCGTCGAATAGCGCGAGAAGCCCCGCCGCTCCGGCGCCGGATTGACCACCCGGTGGATGGTCGAGGGCAGGACCCGGTTGCTCAGCCGCTCCAGCATGTCGCCGATGTTGCAGACCAGGGAGCCCGCGGGCGGGTTCACGGCCAGCCAGCGACCGTCGTGGTCCAGGACCTCAAGCCCCGCCTCCTCGGCTCCGAGCAGCAGGGTGATGACGTTGATGTCCCCGTGCGCTCCGGCCCGGATGTTGGGGCCATCCGGCGGCGCCGGGGGATAGTGAAGGAGCCTCAGGATCGAGTTCCCGTCGCGGACGGGATCGTCGAACCAGCGGCGCTCCAGGCCGAGGTATGCGGCCAGGGCCTGGAGCACTCGAAGGCCGAAATCCTCTAGTGCATTGAACAGCCAGGTGATCTCCTCGCGGAAGCCCTGAACCTCCGCGGGCCAGACATTCGGCGGCATGACCGGGGCGTAGGGGTGACCCGCCGGCAGCTCTCGGCCCATATGCCAGAACTCCTTGAGGTCGAAGTGCGGGGAGTCCTTGGCGGTCTCCACGCCGAAGGGGGTGTAGCCCCTCTGGCCGCCGACGCCGGTGACGTAACTGCGCTTCACCGCCTCCGGCAGGGCAAAGAAGGCTTGCGAGGCCGCGAGCGCCCGGTCGATCCGGGCCAGGTCCAGGTCGTGGTCGGCGATGACGCAGAATCCATAGCGGACAAAACTGTCGCCCAGGCGGCGGGAGAAGCCTTCGAAGTCGGCGGACCAGTCATTGAAGTCCACCGGCGGCAGGCCGGACGGGGAGGGGAGCTGGGTCATGACCGCCTCCTACACCGGGGCGGACCTCCGCGCCAATCCGGAGGCCTCACAGGGCGCCCGGGGCGTTTTCAAATGCTGCATTGCAACGTAAGGTGAGCCCATGGCGACCAAGATCCAATCTGATGCGGCCTCCGCCCTTACCGGCCTGCTGTTCGACGGCATGACGGTCATGGCCGGAGGCTTCGGCCTCTGCGGCATTCCCGAGAACCTCATCCTGGCCATCCGGGAGTCCGGGGTGAAGGACCTGACGGTGGTCTCGAACAACTGCGGCGTCGACGGCTTCGGCCTCGGCCTGCTGCTCGAGAACGGCCAGATCCGAAAGATGATCAGCTCCTATGTGGGCGAGAACGAGCTCTTCGAGCGGCTCTATATCGAGGGCCGGCTGGAGGTGGAGTTCACGCCCCAAGGCACCCTGGCCGAGCGCATCCGGGCGGGCGGCGCCGGCATCCCGGCCTTCTACACCCGCACGGGCGTGGGCACGGTGGTGGCCGAGGGCAAGGAGACCCGCGAGTTCGACGGCGAGACCTTCCTCATGGAACGGGCGCTGAAGGCGGACCTCTCCATCGTCAAGGCCTGGAAGGGCGACGCCGAGGGCAACCTGATCTACCGGAAGACGGCGCGGAACTTCAATCCGATGATGGCGACGGCGGGCCGGGTCTGCGTCGCCGAGGTCGAGGTCCTGGTCGGGACCGGAAGCCTGGACAAGGACATGATCCACACCCCCGGCGTTTACGTGCATCGAATCCTGAAGGGCCCGGCCTACGAGAAGCGCATCGAGCGCCTGACCACCCGCCCCCGCACTGAGAAGGCGAGCGCCTGATGCCCTGGACCCGCGATGACATGACCGCCCGGGCGGCCCGCGAGCTGAAAGACGGCTTCTACGTCAACCTCGGCATCGGCATCCCGACCCTGGTCGCCAACCACATCCCGCCGGGCATGCAGGTCACCCTTCAGTCCGAGAACGGCATGCTGGGCATGGGCCCTTATCCCTTCGAGGGCGAGGAAGACCCCGACCTCGTCAATGCGGGCAAGATGACCATCAGCGAGCTGGACTCCTCGTCCTATTTCAACAGCGCCGAGTCCTTCGCCATGATCCGCGGCGGCCACATCGACCTGTCGGTGCTGGGCGCCATGCAGGTGGCGGCCAACGGCGACCTGGCGAACTGGATGGTGCCGGGAAAGATGGTCAAGGGCATGGGCGGCGCCATGGACCTGGTGGCCGGGGTGAAGCGTGTCATCGTGGTCATGGAGCACTGCGAGAAAACCGGCCGCTCCAAGCTCGTGCGCCAGTGCAGCCTGCCTCTGACGGGCAAGGGGGTGGTGGACCTCCTCATCACCGACCTCGGAGTTTTCGAGATCAACCGCGGGCGCTCCTCGGTTCGGCTTGTGGAACTGGCCCCGGGCGTTACGCTGGAAGAGGTCCGGGCCCGGACCGAGGCCGACTTTGTCATCGATTTGGCCTGATCCGGTCCGCCGCAACGGAGGCGCATCCATGTTCCGTGTCTTCCTGGCCCTGTGCCTGGTTCTTATGGCCGGCGCCGCCGTTCCCGCTGCATCCGCCCCGCCCAAGGGCTCGAACCTGAAGACTTCCATCTTCGCTGGCGGCTGCTTCTGGTCTGCCGAGCACGAGATGGAGAAGGTGCGTGGGGTGGTCGACGTCGTCGTTGGCTACTCGGGCGGAGCCAAGCGAAACCCCACCTACGAGAATCACGAGGGGCACCTGGAGGCGATCCGGGTGACCTGGGACCCGTCCCGAACCACCTACCCCGCCCTGGTCGCAGCCTTCTTCCGGCACATCGATCCCACCGATCCCAACGGCCAGATCTGCGACATCGGCCCCAGCTACCGGACAGCGGTCTTTGTGGAGACCGATGCCGAGAAGCGCGTCGCTGAACAGGTCAAGGCCGAAGTCGCCCGCCAGATCCGGCGGACCGTCGCCACCCGGATCCTTCCGCGTTCGGCCTTCTGGGTGGGTGAGGGCTACCACCAGGACTACGCGATCAAGAATCCCGCCCACTACAACCGCTACCGCATCGGCTGCGGTCGCGACGCGCGGATTCGGGCCGTATGGGCTGGACGGGGCTGAAGGGCGCCGCGCAGGCGGACGTCCGTAGCCCGGGAGCGTGTCGTTTTTGCAGCACTTCAGCTCATGGCGCCAACTGTCAGAAAACCGTCACCCTTAATGTGACATTCCACGCTATACGCACGCCCAACCGGTCGGGGCAGGCTGCAGGCCGGATTCATCCGATAGAGGGTATCCATAATGACAACGAGAATGCTCGCCAATAGCGCGGCGGTCGCCGCCCTGATGTGCGCCATGGCCGTGCCGGCCTTTGCGCAGGAAACCACCAGCGCCATCCGGGGTCAACTTGAAGGCAACGATGGCGCGTCCGTTGCCAACGCCACGGTGACCGTGGTTCACACCCCCTCCGGAACCCGCTCCATCACGCGGTCTGGCGCAGACGGCGTGTTCGATGCGCGGGGACTTCGGGTTGGCGGTCCCTACACCGTGACGATCAGCGCGCCGGGCTACGAGACCGAAACTGTCTCCGGCGTCGTTCTGACCCAGGCAGAGACCCTGCGCCTGAACATCGATCTGATCTCGACGACCGCTGTGGACGAGGTGATTGTCACCGCCGCGCGGAACCCCGAGGCGGGCAATTCCGGCATCGCCTCGACCCTGAGCCGGGGCTCGATCGAGGCGGTGGTTTCGGTCACCCGGGATATCCGGGACCTCGCCCGTCGCAACCTGCTGACGTCCACCAACGCCCAGGCCGACGGCGGTGTCTCCATCGCCGGATCCAACCCCAAGCTGAACCGGATCACGATCGACGGCGCGTCCGTGCAGGACGACTTCGGCCTGAACTCCGGGGGACTGCCCACCCTGCGCGGCCCCATCTCCATCGACGCCGTCGAGCAGTTCACGGTCCAGTCGGTTCCCTATGACGTCGAGAACGGCGACTTCCAGGGCGGCGCGATCGATATCGTCCTTCGCTCCGGCGGTAATGACTTCACCGGTTCGGCCTTTGTGAACTACCTCAACGACGGCCTCGTCGGCGAGAAGGTCAAGGGCCGGTCTATCCCCCAGACCATCAGCCAGACCAACTATGGCGGGTTCCTGTCCGGCCCGATCCTGGCTGACCGGCTCTTTTTCGCCCTCTCCTACGAGAGGTACGAGTCCAGCGAGGCGGTGGTCACCGGCCCCACCGGGGCGGGCTTCGCCAACAGCATCAGCGGCGTGACGCAATCGACGATCGATCAGGTCGTCGGGATCCTGAACAATTCCTACGCCACCAAGTTCGATGCGGGCGGCATTCCTCGCAACACCCCGATCCTGGACGAGAAGTACTCGGCGAAGTTCGACTGGAACATCAACGATCGTCATCGCGCCTCGTTCACCTATCGATACTCCCTCTCCGAGGTGATCGCCCGTCCGAACCTGAATGCCGGCACGGCGGGACTCTCGTCCAACTTCTACCTGAGCGGCGAGGACGACACGTCCTATGTCGGTGAACTGAATTCCCAGTGGACGGACTCGCTAAACACCCAGATCCGTATCTCCCAGCGGGACTATGTGCGCCAGCAGATGCCGGATTCGGGACAGGAGTTCTCTGAGCTGGCCATCTGCTCGGCAGCGACTTCCGACGCCGTCCTGACCACCTGCGCTTCCGGCTTCTCCAGCGTCCGGATCGGGCCGGACGCCTTCCGCCAGGCCAATGAGCTTGAGACCAAGAATCTGAATATTCAGGCCAAGGCGACCTATGCGCTTGGTGATCACCTGTTCAAGATTGGCTTTGAGTCCCAGAACATCGAGGTCATCAATCTCTTTGTCCCCAGTAGCGACGGGGTCTACTATTTTGACTCGATCAACGACTTCCAGCTCGGACGCGCGAATCGCCTGACCTACTCGAACGCGCCTTCTGGAAATCCCTTCGATGCGGCAGCTAAGTTCAAGTACCAGCAGAACAGCCTGTACCTTCAGGATGTCCTTGATATCAGCACCGACCTGCAGGTGACGGCGGGCTTCCGCTATGACTGGTACTCAAGCGACGACAAGCCGATCGCCAATCCCTTCTTCCGGGACCGGAACGGCTTCACCAACCAGACCACCTATGACGGCAAGTCGATCCTCATGCCCCGGTTGGCGTTCAAGTATGATCCCAACGAGTCCATCCGCATCACGGGCGGCGCCGGGATCTTCGCCGGCGGCATCCCCGATGTCCTGCTCTCCACCTCCTTCAGCACCACCGGCTATGCGGCGGCGGGCGTGACCATTGAGCGGAACGCGGACGGCACCTTCCGGGAGTTGGGCAACAATGTCGCCTTCACCCAGGCCGCGGGCGCCTCGGCCCTGAACGTCAACCGTGGGGACGCACGGTTTGGTTATGACCTTCCGTCGGCGGTGACGGGCTTGGTGACGCCCACCATCCTCCCGACCTCGTCCGAAGTGATCGCGCTCAACCCGTCCTTCCAGATCCCCTCGTCCTGGAAGTTCTTCCTGAGCGGCTCCATCGATCTGCCCTTCGGCTTCAAGGCGCAGACCGACCTGGTGGTCACTGAAGTGATCTCGACACTCCAGTACACCGACTTCAAGGTCCGGCCGCTTCTTGTGAACGGGCAGCAGCAGTTCACCCCCGATGGGCGCCCCCGCTACGATGGCCTGACCATGACGGACGCCGCCCGGGCTGCGGCCGGCGTTTCGGGCACTAACGTGCAGACCGCGGCGGACCTGGTCGTCGGCAATGACAAGCGCGGCAGGGGATACGTCGCTGCGGTGGGGCTCTCACGGGGTTTCTTCGACGACGATCTCAATGTCTCTGTGGGTTACGTCCGACAGAACCTCGAGGAATCCACCAGCGGCCTCCGGTTCGGAACGACCTCCGGGTCCCTCTACGCCAGCCAGCTCGCCTCTGCCGAGAACGCTAACAGCGATGCCTATGGCCGGGGCTATGAGGAGATCCGCGACCGCGCCAAGATTGAGTTGAGCTACGAAAAGGCGTTCTTTGCGGACGCCAAGACCCGTATCTCGCTCTTCGGCGAGTTCCGGTCGGGTCGTCCCTTCAACGTGACGATGGCGAGCCAGGGCGGCAACCGCAGCCCGGTCTTCGGCACCAACCGGGGCGCCTATCAGCTCTACGTTCCGGACTTCGCCGCCGATGCAAACCCCAACGACCTGGATGTCGGCTTCGTCACCTTCGACAGCGTCAACACGCTCAACGCCTTCAGGGCTGCGGTGAACCGGTTCGACCTCCCGGTCGGCGTGGTGCCCAAGGGCTACAACCGTAACCCTGATGTGAACCAGGTGGATCTGCAGATCAGCCAGGAAGTCCCGACCCCGATCCAGGGTCACAAGTTCAAGGTGGTTCTGGACGTCTACAACGTCCTCAACCTGATGAACGATAGCTGGGGAACCATCGAAGAGTACGGTTCCACAGGTTCCGGCCAGGGCAACAACCGGATCGTCGACGTTCAGTGCGCCACGGCGACGGGCACCGCCGCGGGAACCGGTAGCCCGGTGTGCGCCCGGTACCGATACTCGAACCCGAGCACCACGGCCCTGACCCGGTCCTTCGCGGGTCGCCCGGGGGCGAACAACCCGTCTCTCTGGGCCGCGCAGATCTCGCTTCGCTATCAGTTCTAAGGCCCAGAAAGAGTCACCTTTCAGGGGGCGGTCCGGCGACGGGCCGCCCCTTTCTCTTGCCCGCTCTGTCGAGGCGCTTGACGCGGCGGCCAGCCTCGCCCATTTGCCCGCGTCCCTTGAGGGAGAACTGCGCCATGTCCCGCCCTGTTCCCGCCGAATGGGCCCCTCACCGGGCCATGTGGCTGGGCTTTCCCAGTCATGAAGACCTCTGGGAGGACAATCTCGCCCCCGCCCAGGACGAGGTGGAGGCCCTGGCCCGCGCTCTGGCCGGTCCCGGCGGCGAGGCTGTGCGCCTGATGACGGGCTCGGCGGCGGGCGAGGCGGAGGCCCGGCGTCGGCTGGGCGGCCTCGAGGGTATCGAGATCATCCCCGGCCGCTTCGGCGACGTCTGGCTCCGCGACACCGGTCCTCTCTTCCGGGGGCAGGACGCGGCCGTGGGCTTCACCTTCAACGGCTGGGGCGGCAAGTACGACCTTCCCCACGATGACGAGGTCGCCGCGCAGATCGCCGACCACGCCGGCGCCGTCCTGACGCGTAGCGACGCCATCCTCGAGGGCGGCGCCCTGGACCACGACGGCCAAGGGACGGTGCTCACCACCCGACAGTGCCTCCTCAACCCCAACCGCAACGCGGGCTGGACCGAGGCGCGGGCCGAGGCTGTGCTGACCCGCGACCTGGGCGCCCGGAAGGTGCTCTGGCTGGGGGATGGCCTGCAGAACGACCATACGGACGGCCATGTCGACAACCTCGCCCGCTTCGCCGCCCCCGGAGTGGTGCTCTGCCCCGTGGCCTTCGGCGCGGGAGACCCCAATGGCGGGGTCTACGATACCGCCGCCCGGGCCCTGGCCGACATGACCGACGCGGAAGGCCGGCGCCTGAAGGTGGTCCGTATCCCCTCGCCGGGTTGGGTGGAGGTGGATGGGGTTGGCGGCGCGCCGGCCAGCCACATGAACTTCATCATCGCCAACCGCGCCGTGATCCTGCCAGTCTACGGCGAGGGCCTGGCCGGGGCCTTGGCCGCTCAGGGCCTGTCCGAAGCCTTCCCGGGGCGTGAGGTCATCGCCCTGCCGTCCAACGCCCTACTGTCCGGGGGCGGGTCCTTCCACTGCATCTCCCAGCAGGAGCCGGCCTGATGACCCGAAAGCTGACTGTCGCGGCCCTTCAGAGCGCCTACGGCGCCGACCGGGACGCCAACATCGCCCGCACGGCCGACCTGATCCGCCAGGCCGCCGACCGGGGCGCCCAGGTCATCCTGCCCTCGGAGCTCTTCCAGGGCCCCTATTTCTGCGTCGCCCAGGAAGAGCGCTGGTTCGCCGAGGCCCGTCCCTGGCGCGACCACCCCTGCGTCACCGCCCTGGCGCCCCTTGCGGCGGAGCTGGGCGTCGTCCTGCCCATCTCGATCTTCGAGCGCGAGGGTCCGCACTACTTCAACAGCCTGGTGATGGTGGACGCCGACGGGTCCCTGCTGGGCCTCTACCGCAAGAGCCACATCCCCGATGGCCCCGGCTACATGGAGAAGTACTACTTCCGCCCCGGTGACACCGGCTTCCGGGTCTGGGACACCCGCTTTGGCCGCGTCGGCGTCGGGATCTGCTGGGACCAGTGGTATCCGGAGTGCGCCCGGGCCATGACCCTGATGGGCGCCGAGGTGCTGCTCTATCCCACGGCCATCGGGTCCGAGCCGCACGACGCCAGCCTCGACACCGCCGCGCCCTGGCGCCGGGCCATGCAGGGGCATGCGGTCTCCAACGTCATTCCGGTGGTGGGCGCGAACCGCACCGGCTTCGAGCCCTGGGAGGGTTATCCCGGCGGCGGCCAGGGCTTCTACGGCTCCAGCTTTATCGCCGATCACCGGGGTGACCTGGTCGCGGACATGGGGCGGGACGAGGAGGGGGTGGCCGTCGCGACCTTCGACCTCGACTTCCTCGCCAGGCACCGGGCGGCCTGGGGCTTCTTCCGGGATCGCCGGACCGACCTCTACGGCGCCCTCGTCGAGCCAAGGCCGGCGTGATCGTCACGGAACGCCTGGTGCTCCGGCCCTGGACGGAAGCCGATCGCCCGGTCTTCGCCGCGATCAACGGCGATCCCCGGGTCCACGACTGGCTCGGCGGGCCCATCTCGGCCGAGGCGACCGACGCCTTGATCGACCGAATCAACGCCGGGATCGCGGCGGACGGCTTCGGCCTCTGGGCAGCGGAGCAGCGCGCAGACGGCCGCCTTGCGGGGATGATCGGCCTGTCCCGCGTGGCCGAAGGAAACCTGCCGGTCGGTCCCTGCGTGGAGATCGGCTGGCGGCTGCACCCGGATCTCTGGGGACAGGGGCTGGCCTCGGAGGGCGCCCGGGCGACCCTGGACTGGGGCCTGGGTCCTGGAGGGATTGCCGAGATCCTGGCCTTCACGGCGACGACCAACCTGGCCTCCCAGGCGGTCATGCGCCGGATCGGCATGGTCGCCGACCCGACGCGCGACTTCGACCACCCGCGCCTGGCGCCGGGTCATCCCCTGCGCCGGCACGTGGTCTGGATGGCCAGGGCCTAGCGCAGGACCGTCAGGCCGTTGCGGATGACGGTGACGTTGCGGGCCTTCACCCGGGCCTCGAACGAGATGTTCTTGCCGTCCTTCCAGATGTCCACCGTGATCACGTCGCCCGGGAAGACCGGCGAGGAAAACCGGGCCTGGTGCGAATAGATCGGGTCCGGGTCAAACCCGGTCACCGCCTGGAGCACCGCCCGGCAGGTAATGCCATAGGTGCACAGACCGTGCAGGATCGGCCGGTCGAAACCGGCCCGCTTCGCCACGCCGGGGTCGGAATGGAGCGGGTTGCGGTCGCCGTTCAGGCGGTAGAGCAGGGCCTGGTCCTCGCGGGTCGCGAAGTCGACGGAGATGTCCGGCGCCCGGGTCGGCACGGCGTGCGGCTCGGGGGCGCCCTCCGAGGGGCCGCCGAAGCCGCCGTCGCCGCGAGCGAAGGTGGATCCCGTCAGGGTGGCGACCTTCTCGCCCTTCTCGTCGGTCCAGACGGTCTCGTTGATGATGACCGCGCCCTTGCCCTCGCCCTTGTCATAGGCGCCAATGGTGCGCCCCTCGGCGGTGAAGGTCCCGCTGGTCGGCAGGGGCTTGTGAAGCTCGACCTTCTGCTCGCCGTGGACGACCATCAGGAAGTTGATCTGGCTGGGTCGGTGGCCGGGCGGCATTTCCGGGGCCGGGCCACCGGCGCCGCGCAGGGCGGCGGCCAGCACGGTGGCGGCGGTCGGGACCACCTTCAGGCCCTTCTCATAGACAAAGGCCAGTTCTGTCTCGTCCATCGGGTCCTGGCCCAGGCCGATGCCGAGGGCGTAGAGCATCACGTCCTTGTCGCCATACGAGAAGGTCCGCGGCGCGGTGCGCTGCTGAAGGATGTCTGGATAGTAGATGGCCATGAGATCGTTCCCTCTCCACGGGCGGCTCCGCCGCCGTTTCTTATGGGGTGATTGAAGCGGCTCGGACTCTGTCGTGCAAGCGCCGGCGCCCGGATTTGCCGCCAATCCTGCAATCGGTTAGAAGCGGCGGCTTCTGCAGCGACGGCCCCCCCGTCGCCGCACTCCCGACCTTCGCCCTCCAGACCCAAGGCACTCCATGGCGACCCCTACTCAGATTAACCGCGGCGGCCAGATCAGCGGTAACGTCCTATTCTACAAAAAGCCGGAGCCCCTCTCGCCTGAGCTGCACAAGGGCATGGGAGTCAATCGTCTGGATGGCCCCTTCGGCTTCGCCCGGACCGGCCACGCCGTGCCCCTGACGGTCACCGAGTTCAGCATCGCCTGCCTGACCTTCCCAATCATCTTCGTGGGCGAGGACAAGACCCCCCTGGCGATCATGGGTCTGAACGCCGACCAGAACATGTTCCTGCGTGACGATGGGCTGTTCGATCCGGGCATCTACGTGCCCGCCTACATCCGCCGATATCCCTTTGTCTTCGCCAATGACGACGCCGCAAAGCAGTCGATCCTGTGCATCGACCGTTCGGCGGAGTTCATCGTCGAGGGCGGCGACCTGCCCTTCTTCAATCCGGATGGCTCGCCCAGCGAGTACACCCAGAACTGCATCGAGTTCTGCAACAACTACGAGGTTGAGCGACAGAAGACCCTCGCCTTCATCCAGATGCTGAAGGAACTCGACCTGTTCGAGGTCAAGCGCGCCTTCCACACGCCGATCAATCCGGATGGGACGGCAGGCGAGCCTCAGCAGATCGCCGAGTACTTCGGCATCTCGGAGGAGAAGCTCAACGCCCTGCCGCATGACAAGCTTGCGGAGCTGCGCGACAATGGCGCCCTGCAGCAGATCTATGCCCACATCATCAGCCTGTTCGGCTGGGACCGCCTGGTGGCCCTGCAGATCTACAAGTTGTCCGAGGCGGCGGCGCGGGAAGCCGGCCAGGCCGTCTAGCGCGAGAACACCGAGCGGGTCAGGCAGGAAAAGACCAGCCGGCCCGCCTCGTCCAGCAGGTCATGCTGGGCGATGACGATGCCCTTGCCGTCGCCCACCGGGTCCTTGCCCATGATGGTCATGCGGCCGCGCAGGACCTCACCCGCCGGAGGGTTGCGGACCCAGCGCAGGGCGTCGACGCCCAGGCGCTTGGTCTGCGGCCAGCCGAGTGTGGCCAGGGCGTCCAGCCGGCTCCAGACGGCGTAGACCATGGCGTCCGGCGCTCCGCGGTCGGCGGGCCAGCCGGGGGCGAAGGCCTCGATGAAGACCTCCAGGGCTCGGCCATCCACCCGAAAGTCGCCAAGTGGCGCCACCTGGCCGATCTCGATCTCGTCAAACCTGCCCGGCACGCGCGGGTCTCCCTTTCACCGTTTGGCAAACGCAGCGATCATGGGGGCAGACGCGCCCGAAATCGAGCCCCGCCATCCGATGGCCGCAGATTGCCATGGCGGGGCGTCGGACCATATTAGGCGCAGACCCGGTCCGCGGGACCGTCGGGGGATGACATGCTCAGGACACTGCTCGCCGGCCTTGTGGCCCTGCTGGCCCTTTCGGCCAGCCTTGCAGCCTCCCCGTCCCTTGCCGGGCCGGTGCGCACCGGTCACCTCACCGCCGAACTCGCGGCCGCCACGGTGGAGGTCGCGCCCGGCCAGGAGGTCCAACTGGTACTGCGCCAGGACATTGACAAGGGCTGGCACACCTACTGGCGCAACTCCGGGGATTCCGGTGCGCCGACCGAGCTGATCTGGACCCTGCCCCCCGGCTGGTCGGCCGGCGACCTCGTCTGGGCTCCGCCGTCGCGCAAGCCCATTGGGCCCCTCATGAACTATGGCTATTCGGGCGAGGTCCTCCTGCCGGTGACCGTCCAGGCCCCGGCTTCCGCCCGGCCCGGCGACACGGTCACCCTTCGGGCGAAGGCCGCCTTCCTCGTCTGCTCGGACGTCTGCATCCCTGAGGACGCAGATCTCAAGCTGGATCTCAAGGTGGTGGCCGGCGCCCCGGCCCCGGACCCTGTCTGGGCGCCCCGGGTCGAGGCGGCCCTGGCGGCGGTCCCGCGACCGGGCCAGGTTCAGGCCGTCCTGTCCAGCGGACCGGCCGGACTCCGGATCGCCGCTACAGGTGCTGTCGTCGCGGGCGGAACGGTCCGGGACGCCTACTTCTACCCCTATGCCTCGGGGGTCATTGACCACGCCGCCCTGCAGTCGGTGGATCGCGGGCCCGACGGCCTGACCCTGACCCTGAAACCCGCTCCCGCCGACGCCGCGCCGGCCTCGCTGACCGGCGTGCTCTCGGTGGACGGCAAGGCCTACGAGATCGAGGCGGCTGCCGGAGAGGCGCCTCCTGGCGCCGGCGGCCTCGGACCTCCGCTTTCGGCAGGGCAGGCCGCGGGGGGCGCCGGGGGGCTGGCCGGGGCGATCGCCTTCGCCTTCCTTGGCGGCCTGATCCTGAACCTCATGCCCTGCGTGTTTCCGGTCCTGGCCATGAAGGCGGCCTCCCTGGCCGGACATGGGCATGACCGGCGCGCCGCCCGCCTGCAGGGCCTGGCCTTCCTGGCCGGCGTGATGGCCACCTTCCTGGCGCTCGCCGCCCTCCTGCTGGTCGTCCGCGCCGGCGGCGCCGCCGTGGGGTGGGGGTTCCAGCTCCAGTCTCCACCCGTGGTGGCGGGCCTCGCCCTCCTGATGCTGGCGGTGGGCCTGAACATGTCGGGCCTGTTCGAGATCGGCGCCTCCCTGCAGGGGATCGGCGCGGGAGCGGCTTCCCGGGGGGGAGGTCTCGGGGCCTTCCTGACCGGCGCCCTGGCGGTGGTGGTGGCGGCGCCCTGTACGGCACCCTTCATGGCGCCGGCCCTCGGCTGGGCCATGACCCAACCGGCGGCCCTGTCCCTGGCGGTGTTCGCCGGCCTTGGCCTCGGATTCGCCGCCCCCTTCACCCTGGCCGCCCTGGCGCCCGGTCTCCTCACCCGGCTGCCCCGGCCGGGCCCCTGGATGGACACCTTCCGCAAGGTCCTGGCCTTCCCGATGTACGGAGCCGCCGCCTGGCTGGCCTGGGTGCTCGCGGTCCAGGCCGGCCCGGATCTGCTGGCCCGCCTGCTGGCGGCCGGCGTCCTCCTGGCCTTCGCCTGCTGGCTGGCCGGCCTGGCCCAGAAGCGCGCGATCCTTGGCCAGCCCTCCCGGATCCTGGGGATCACCGCCCTTGTCATCGCCGCACTGTCGGTGGCCGCCGCCGTCTGGCCGTCTCCCGCCGCCGCGGACGCCTCCGCCCAGGCCGCATCAGGCGTCGACGCCTCCGGGTTGGCCTACGAAGCCTACTCTCCTGAGCGGCTGTCCGCCCTGCAGGCGGAGGGCAGGCCGGTCTTCGTAAACTACACCGCCGCCTGGTGTGTCACCTGCCAGGTCAATGAGAGGGTCGCCTTCTCCACACGTATCGCCGCCGAGGCCTTCGAGGCCAGCGGAACCGTCTACCTGAAGGCCGACTGGACCCGGCGCGACGCGGTGATCGCCGAGGATCTCGCGCGCTTCGGCCGCGCCGGGGTGCCGCTCTACCTCGTCTATCCTGCGGGTGGCGGCGAGCCTCGCATCCTGCCCCAACTCCTGACCCCGGACATCGTCGCCCGCGCCGTGCAGGACGCCGCCCGGGGATGAGCGCCGTGCCCGATCCCTGGGAGGCCCTGGCGCGCACTGCGGCGGCTGATCCTCCGCTCCGCCGCCTGTTCGAGGCTGAGCCCGACAGAGTCCACCGCCTGACCTTCGAAGCTTGCGGCCTGGCCCTGGACCTGTCCAAACAGCCCTGGTCCGCCGAAAGCTTCACCCGGGCGGTTGACCTTGCCCGCGCCTGTGGCCTCGAGGCGGCGCGGGAGGCCCTGTTCGCCGGCGAGGCGGTCAACGCCTCCGAGGGCCGCGCCGTCCTGCACATGGCCCTGCGGGATCCCGGGGCCCGGGACTGGCGCGCCGGCGACCAGTCGGTCGCCGGGTCCGTGCGGTCAGAGCTCGACCGCATGCTGCACTTCGCCGGGGCGGTGCGGAACGAGGGTGTGATCCGGGCGGTGGTGCACATCGGCATCGGCGGGTCGGACCTCGGGCCGCGACTGGTCTGGGAGGCCCTGGCCCCCGCCGTCCCCGGGATCGAGCTGCGCTTTGCGGCCAATGTGGATCCGTCCGAGATCACCGCCGCCCTGGCCGGCCTCGACCCGGCCCGCACCCTGGTGATCGTGGTCTCCAAGACCTTCACCACCCAGGAGACCCTGTTCAATGCCCGCGCCGCCCGAGCCTGGCTGGCGACGGCGCCTGGGGCGGAGACGCGCCTGGCGGCCGTCACCGCGGCGCCAGGGGCC
>VYLB01000070.1_pt1 | contig 22232 bp, 19 predicted proteins | sample 5114431 | NCBI WGS metagenome assembly VYLB01 (sample SAMN12291786, study PRJNA351875) | freshwater metagenome | isolation source: freshwater lake | place: USA: Michigan, Gull Lake | collected 2013-08-08
CGCCCCCGAATACGCCGCCGCCGCCGCCGCCCAAGCTGCAGCCGCGTCCGCCCGTTGCGGTGCCGAACGCTCCGACCATTCCGCCCCTGCCGGTTCCGCCGGTTGAGAAGCGGATCGAGGAGCCAAAGCCCCCGGCGCCTGCGCCGGAGCCGCCGCGTCCTTCGGTGATCACCAACCCCGACTGGGCCCGCAAGCCCTCGGGTGAGGATATCGCCCGCTTTTACCCCGACCGCGCCCAGCGGATGGAGGTGGAAGGCCGTGTCACCCTGAGCTGCAAGGTCACCGCCAAGGGGCTGCTGGAAGGCTGCTCGATCTTGTCGGAAGACCCTGCGGACCAGGACTTTGGCTCGGCCGCGATGCGGATGACCCGGTTGTTCAAGATGCGTCCCCAGACCAAGGATGGCGCTCCTGTGGAAGGCGGTACGGTCCGCATTCCGCTGAGTTTCCGGCTCCCCAAGGACTGAGGATCAGGAATGGCTTACGGATGAGCCCCGGGGGTCCGCCTCCGGGGCTTTTTCGTGGGTGGTCTCCCCCTTTGTCGTAGGGGACCCAAGCCGCCGCTTGATCGACGTCCCTGCGCCGACTAGAAGCTAGCCTCCGCGATGCGCCGCCTTAGCTCAGTTGGTTAGAGCGCTAGATTGTGGCTCTAGAGGTCCCCCGTTCGAACCGGGGAGGCGGTACCATCGCGAACGTCAATGCCGGCTCTGGGGGCCGGCGCAGATCCGGCAAGGCCATGACCGAGGACCCTCCCAAGCGCCGGACCCTGAGCCTGAAACCGGGCGTCCAGGTCACCCGCCCCCTCGGACCTCAGCCGCTGGCGCCGCTGCGGACAGACAAGCCGCGCCCATTCCGTTCGCCCCGGCCGCCCAAGGAGTCGAAGGCCGTCGAGCGGCCCTCCCACGGCTGGAAGTGCAAGCCCTGCGGCGCCTTCTTCGATCCCCCGGCCGAAGGGCCGGACGACGAGGTCGTCCGCTGCCCCGGCTGCAACGCCCGCATCGGCGTCGCCGGGGATTTCCGCCAGACCCCTCCGCCCCCCCGCCTGCGGGCCCGGCCCATGCGCCACTGAGGCGCTTCAAGTCCCGGCGGTCTCCGCCGCTTCCTCCAGGGGGACGCCCTAGGCCGGACGGGGTCAGCTGAAGCGCCGTTGACCCCCTCAGTCAGCTTCGCTGACAGCTCCCCCTTGGGGGAGCAGTTGCCGCTCTCATTCCTCCCCCCAGGGGGAGGTGGACCGCGCAGCGGGCCGGAGGGGTCAACGGCATCTCAGCTGATCCCTTCACAGCGCTTCGGACGAAGCCCACCCAAGGGGGACTGCGGCGCCGGGCGGGCCCTTCGCCGGCTCCAGGATCTGGATGCGCAGTTGATGGATCCGTCCTAGTCTGGCGGCTCCTGAAGTTCCGCCGAGGATCGCCATGCCCCTCCGTCGACAGTCGCCCGTCGTGACAACCCTTGGCGAGACCCGCCACCCCTACATGACCGGGGCCTGGACGCCGCTCCACGAGGAGGTCGACCTGCCGGACCCGGAGGTCCTGGAGGGACGAATCCCGGAGGACATCGAGGGCGTCTACCTCCGCAATACCGAGAACCCCGTCCACGAACCCCTGGGCCGCTATCACCCCTTCGATGGCGACGGCATGATTCACCGGATGGTCTTCCAGGGCGGGCGGGCCAGCTACGCCAACCGTTTCGTGCGCACCCGCGGGTTCCGGGCGGAGCAGGAGGCTGGAGGGTCGCTCTGGGGCGGCCTTGCCGATCCGGTCCAGCTGGCGAAGCGTCCGGGCTTCGGCGCCCATGGCGCCCTGAAGGACTCCTCCTCCACGGACATCGTCGTCCACGCCGGGACCGCCCTGTCGACCTTCTATCAGTGCGGCGAGGGCTATCGGCTGGACCCGGTGACCCTCGAGACCCTCGGCGTCGAAGGCTGGACCCCCATCGACGGCATCTCGGCCCATCCCAAGGTGGACGAGCACACCGGCGAGCTGATGTTCTTCAACTATTCGAAGCACGCCCCCTACCTGCACTATGGCCTGGTGGGGCCGGACAACCGGCTCAAGGTGCTCCAGCCCATCGACATCCCCGGGCCCCGCCTGCCGCATGACATGGCCTTCACCGAGCGCTTCGTGATCCTGAACGACCTGCCGGTCTTCTGGGACGCCGACCTCCTGGCCCGGGACATCCACGCCGTCCGGCTGCACGAGGGCCTGCCCAGCCGCTTCGCCATCCTGCCCCGTGAGGGGGGTGAGCCGCGCTGGTTCGAGGCCGCGCCGACCTACGTCCTGCATTGGCTGAACGCCTACGAGGACGGCGATGAGGTGGTCCTGGACGGCTATTTCCAGGATGAACCCATGCCCCCGCCCCGGGCCGACGCGCCCCCCGGCTTCGGCCATATGATGGCCTACCTGGACGAGATGAGCTTCCGGCCTCACCTGCACCGCTGGCGCTTCAACCTGCGTGACGGCTCGACCCGCGAGGAGAGGCTGGACCCGCGGATCATGGAGTTCGGCATGATCAACGGCCGCTACGCCGGCCGTCGCCACCGCTATGCCTACTCGACCCTGCCCGAGCCGGGCTGGTTCCTGTTCAACGGCTTCGTGAAGTCGGACCTGGAGACCGGAGCGTCCTGGGAATACCGCCTACCCGCCGGCGTCTTCGCCAGCGAGGCGCCCTTCGCCCCGCGCAGGGGCGCGACCGCCGAGGACGACGGCTACCTGGTCAGCTTTCTCATCGATGAGAACCGACAGGCCTCGGAGTGCGTCCTCATCGACGCCCAGCGCATCGAGGACGGCCCGGTCTGCCGGATCGCCCTGCCGCACAAGATCTCCAGCGGGACCCACGCCTTCTGGGCGGGGCCGGAGATGATCCCGGGCTTCAGCTCCCGCGCTTTGGCGGCATGGGAATGAAGCCCGAGGTGCGCGCCACATAGGCCTCATAGTCCGGCTTCTTGCGGCGCATGTGGCCCTCGGTGGTGGGCACGCCGCTCCAGCGGGTGAGCAGGAAGGTCAGGAGGATCGGGCCGACGATGGACAGGGCGCCCAGCAGCCCCGTTTCTGCGGCGACGAGGTACATGCCCCACCAGGCGCAGGCGTCGCCGAAATAGTTGGGGTGGCGGGTATAGCGCCACAGGCCGGTGTCCAGCACCTTGCCGGCGTTCTCCGGATTGGCCTTGAAGCGCTCCAGCTGGGCGTCGCCGATGGTCTCGAACAGGATGCCGACCACCGCCACCAGGACGCCGGCCCAGGCCAGCGGGCCAAGGGCCGCGGGGGCGGACAGCTGGCCGAGCTGGATGGGAAGGCTGACGATGAACTGCATGACGGCCTGGAGGGAGAAGACATAGATCAGGCTGGCCTTGGCGAAGCTCCAACCTTTCTCTTCCTTGGCGTCCGCCATCATGCGGGAGTAGCGGCGGTCCGCGCCTTCGCGGCGCCAGCGGCGGAATAGGTGGTAACCCAACCTCAGGCCCCAGGCGGCGCAGAGCAGGGTCAGGACCAGGGCATGGTCGCCGCCCTGCGACTGGAGGTAGGTGGTCACGGCGATCAGCACCATGCCGGCGCCCCACCAGCTGTCGATGAAGCTGGGATCCTGCTTGGCGACCGCATAGCGCCAGAGCCCCAGGAAGACGACGGCCGAGATCGCCGCGTTCACCGCCAGAACCGTCACGATCTCCATCACCCACTCCTGGTCTCAACCTTGAGGGCGCCAAAAGACCGGCGGCCTGGTCGTCTGTCAATCCGCCGCGACCGCGCTCCCGGAGCTGTCGCCCTCGTCCGTCGCGCCCTTTGGGCTGGTGGTGAACTGAACCGCCTGATTGCTCCCCCAAGGGGGAGCTGCTCACGGGCCGTTGACCCCCTCCGGCCCGCTTCGCGGTCCACCTCCCCCTGGGGGGAGGAATTAAGAAGCCCATTGCGCCCCCAAGGGGGAGCTCCGACCGCAGGTCGGTGAGGGGGTCAGCTGAGCGCCGTTGACCCCCTCCGGGCGCCTCCCAGGGGGAGCCGCCGTGGGGGCTGGAAGGGGTTGGGCGTCCTTGGCCGGCATGCTACCGCCCTGAGATCGTCGGGGGAGTGGAGCCATGTCCGGGAACCTTTTCAGCCTGCTGGCCTCGGGATTTCCGGCCGACCGGACACGGCCGGTCTTCCGCCAGCCCGGCGCCGACGACATTTCCTATGGCGACCTCGAGACCCTGGCGGCCCGGACCGCCGCCGCCCTGCGCGCCGCGCGGGTCCAGCCCGGCGACCGGGTCGCCCTGCAGGTGGAGAAGTCCATCGAGGCCGTCGTCATCTACCTGGCGACCCTGCGGATCGGCGCGGTCTTCCTGCCGCTGAACGCGGCCTACACCCCGTCGGAGGTCCAGTACTTCCTCGACGACGCCAAGCCGGCCATCTTCATCCAGGATGCCCAAGGCTTCGTGGCCGGGGCCCGGGACCTGGCGCCGGATCCCCGGATCGAGCCCCGGGGCGCCGACGACCTGGCGTCGATCATCTACACCAGCGGCACGACGGGCCGGTCCAAGGGGGCCATGCTCACCCACGGCGCCCTGGCGGCCAACGCCCTGGCCCTGCACGAGGCCTGGGGCTTCACCCCCGACGACGTCCTCTTGCACGCCCTGCCCATCTTCCACGTCCATGGCCTGTTCGTGGCCCTGCACTGCGCCTTCCTGTCGGGCTGTCCCATGGTCTGGCTCAACCGCTTCGACGAGGCGGCGGTGCTGGAGGGCCTTTCCGGCGCGACCGTGATGATGGGCGTGCCCACCTTCTACACCCGCCTGCTGGCGCATCCGGGCCTGACTCGGGAGGCGACCGCCCACATGCGCCTGTTCATCAGCGGGTCGGCCCCCCTTTTGGAAAGCGCCTTCGAGGCCTTCGAGGCCCGCACCGGCCACCGGATCCTGGAGCGCTATGGAATGAGCGAGGCGGTGATCATCACCACCAACCCCCTGGAGGGGGAGCGCAAGCCCGGCTCTGTGGGCTTCCCCCTGCCGGGCGTCGACCTGCGGATCGGCGGCGGGGAGGAGACCGGGGTCATCGAGATCCGCGGCCCCAGCGTCTTCTCCGGCTACTGGCGCATGCCGGAGAAGACCGCCGAAGAGTTCACCGCCGACGGCTTCTTCATCACCGGCGATGTGGGCCGGCTGGACGCTGACGGGCGGCTCTGGATCTCGGGCCGGGCCAAGGACCTGATCATCTCCGGCGGGTACAATGTCTATCCCAAGGAGCTGGAGCTTCTCCTCGACGAACAGCCCGGGGTCAGAGAGAGCGCGGTGATCGGCGTGCCGCATCCGGACTTCGGTGAGGGCGTGGTGGCGGTTGTGGAGGGACGGGGGGATGAGGCGGCTCTGATCGCCGCCCTGCGCGGCCGCCTCGCCGGGCACAAGACGCCCAAGCGCGTCGTCTTCGTGGAGGCCCTGCCCAGAAACGCCATGGGTAAGATTCAGAAGGCGCTTCTGCGGCGGACCTACGCGGGGCTCTTTGCCTGATCACAAACCGGTGAGGTCAGATTGACCTCGCGGCGCGGCTATGGAACGTGGTTACTCAGAATTCACCTTTACGGGGGCAGGCGGATGGGTGCGGACTTTCTGGTCCTTATCGTCCACGTCGTCGGGGGCGTCGTCGGGGGCTGCATGTCGTCCCACCTGGTGCGGTCAGCGGACGTCGGTCCCTTGGGCAATGCCGTTCTCGGCGCCCTGGGCGGCGTCAGCGGCGCCGGCTTTGTGGCGGCGTTTTCCCCGGGCTTCGATGCCTTGCCCGGGCTGTCCGGCATGCTGCTTGGGGGCATCCTCGCCGGCGGCCTGTCCGCCGCCCTCGGCGGCCTCGCCGTTAACGCCCTTAGGCGTCGGGCCTGAACCGGCTTCAGTCCTTGCCGTAGCTCACCGCCATCCCGGCGCGGACATCCTGCTGAACGCCGTATTGCGGGAAGGGATAGCGGAAGCCATTGCGCGCCAGAGCCTTCATGCCGACCAGGGCCTTGACCAGGAACTCCGGCGGCGCCGCCATCAGCATTTCGTCGTCCAGGACCCCGCCGTAGCGCCGCTCCGCGAAGCAAGGGATGGACAGGCTCGGCGTCCGGGTGGTCAGGGCCCGGCCCCAGGAGTCGGCGCAGGCGGACTCTCCGACGACGCCCCAGTCAAAGCGCTTGTACCCCGACCATTGCAGGCCGTTGATGAAGTACATCATCGCCCCGGGCGTGGCATAGAAGAGGGCGATGTCCGGCTCGCCCAGCCGGCCGCTGGCCAGGGGCGAAACCGCCAGCGCCTCAAATCTGCCGTCCGGGACGCAGTGCATGGCCGCCTGATGCGCCGCCGCGCCGGCCTCGTCCTCGAACCAGACGCCCTTCATATGGCGGCCCGAGCGCCACTCGTCGGTCTTGGCGCCGCCCAGGCCCACCACGGCCCGGCACTGGGCGCCCACCAGGTCGTCAGCCGTGACGCCCACCGTCCATCCCAGGCGCGAGGCCTGTCCCACCACCTGGTCCAGGGTGTGGACGGCGCTGGGCCGACGGATACGGGGAACGGCCTCCATGTCCTCGCGGCGCTCGAACATCTTCATGGCGAAGGGAATTGAGCGCAGGCGAAGGGTCTGCTCGAGTTCCGACGACAGGGCGGCCCAGTCCGTAGCCTCGGCGGTCGCTGCGGCGGTGTCGGTCATGGCGGGGCCTCCTCCCAGATGTTCTTCCCCATCCTTGACCGCCAGGCGCGCGGAGGGAAGGGGGTCCGGGTTTGTCCCGGGATTGCCGCCGGACCCGGGGTCCGCCTAACCTCAACCTGCACGAGGGGTCGGGGGGCTCGCCGTCCGACCGGGAGTCCAGTCATGAAGCTGCACGCCGTCCTTGCCGCCCTCGCCTTGGCGTCAGGGCTGACGGCCGCCGCCGGCGCTGCGCCGCCTCCCGACCTGGCCCTCTCCAGCGTCGATCGCGCCGCCCTCGAGGCCGCCTTTGCGCAGGCGGGGCAAGCCCCTCCGCCCCCTGGGGCCAGCGACGCGCAGGTCTGGGAGGCGACGGAGCGCCTGGCGCAGGCCGAGCTGGGGCTCCGCCTACGGCCTGCCGACCTCGATTCCCTTTGGGCCCAGACGGCGGCGCCCCGATCTCCGGAGCGGGAAATGGCCGACGCTTATGCCGCAGGGCGGCTTGCCGGCTGGGCGGCGACCCTGTCGCCCGACAATGAGGCCTACGCAGCGCTCGCTCGCGCCCGCCTCCGCTATGCCGACATCGTGAACCGTGGCGGCTGGCCGGGTCTGCCTTCAGACCTGCGGCTGCGTCCGGGTGACGCCGGTCCCGGGGTCCTGGCCCTGCGCCAGCGCCTGGCCGCCGAGGGCGCTGACCCGCCCACGCCCGAACGGCCGGAGATCTTCGATCCGCCCCTCAAACAGTCCCTGGTCGCCTGGCAGGCGCGAAACGGTCTGGAGGCGGACGGCGTCCTGGGGCCTGCGACCCTGGCCCGGCTGAACATCCCCGCCGAGGCTCGCCTCGCCCGGATCGGCGCCAACCTCGAGCGCTGGCGCTGGTTGCCCCGGCCCCTGCCTCGTGACCGCCTGGAGATCGATACGGGCCGCGCCATGGGCGCCCTCTACCGGGACGGCCGCCGCGTTCGCACCTTCCGGGTGATCGTCGGCGCCGTGCGCGACCCCACCCCGCTCTTCCTGTCCGAGATCAACGGCGTGGTCCTGAACCCGCCCTGGAACGTGCCCGACCGCATCGCCCGGGAAGAAATCCTGCCCAAGGCGGCCCTTGACCCCGGCTATCTGGAGCGGAACGGCTTCGTCCAGCTCGACGGCCGTCTACAGCAGGCGCCAGGGCCCCGCAGCGCCCTCGGCCTCGTCAAGTTCGACCTGGTCAGCCCCTTCGGCGTCTTCCTGCACGACACCCCGGGCCGGGAGGCCTTCGGGCTGCGGGAACGTCATCTCAGCCACGGTTGCATGCGGGTGGAACAACCCGTCGCCCTGGCCGACCTGCTGCTGGCGCCCCAGGGCCGGGGCGGCGCGCGCCTGACGGCGGACCTCGCCACAGGGCGCACCCAGCGCATCGCCCTGTCCAGGCCCATCGCCCTGGTGGTCGTTCACTGGACGGTCCACGTCGACCCGGACGGCCAGGTGGGTTTTCTCGACGATGTCTATGGCTGGGATGCACGCCTCGCCCTGGCCCTGTCAGGAATGTGATCCGCTTCGGGGTTGCCAGTCGGGGCTGCGGCGGGCAGACAGCCGCCGGGGCGCAGAGGAGACCTGTCCATGATCGGACGCCGCCGCCTACTGGCCGGAGCCCTGGGCCTCGCCGCACCCTCCCTCATCGCCGGGGGCGCCTCGGCCGCCGCGCCCCGCCGGCTCGCCCTTCTGAACCTGCATACGGGCGAGAGGCTGGCCGCCACCTATTTCGAGGCCGGGCGCTACCTGCCTGACGCCCTGTCCGCTATCGACCGGGTCCTTCGGGATCACCGGACCGGCGCCGTCCATCCCATCGATCCGGGGCTCCTGGACCTCGTCGCCTCCCTTTCGGAGACGCTGGCCGCGCAGGGGACGGTGCAGGTCATTTCCGGCTATCGGTCGCCGGCCTCGAACGCCGCGCTGAACGCCCGCTCGTCAGGCGTCGCCACCCGCAGTCTCCACATGAAGGGCATGGCCATGGACATCCGTGTCCCCGGCGTCGACCTGGGGCAGGTGCGCAAGGCCGCCCTCGCCCTGGGGCGCGGCGGCGTCGGCTACTATCCCAGCTCGAGCTTTGTTCATGTGGATGTCGGAAAGGTGAGGCATTGGTAGCCGCCTCAAACGAGGTGAAGCTGACAATGGACATCAACGACTTTATCGCCGGCCTCAGCCGGAACACGGCCCTGGCCGACACCATCGGTAAGTTGGGCATAGATCCGGCACTGGCCCAGACCGCCCTCAGCGACGTGCTGAACCAGCTTTCCCAGGGCGGCGATATCACCCAGATCGCTTCCGGCGTGGCGGAGTCCGCCGGCTTGGAGATCTCTCAGGTGATAGCCCTCCTGCCCGGGGCCGTCTCTGCGCTCCAGGAACATGCCGGCGACCTGGGAGGCGACCTGGTGGGCAACCTGCTTGGCCAGTTGCAGGGCGGCCAGTTCAGCGACCTTCTGGCCACGCTCGACACCAACAAGGACGGCGGTGTTGTAGATGACGCGTTGAACCTCGTGAAGGGCCTGTTAGGCCGCAACGCCTGAGGCCCCGGCCCCGCCTGCGCCAGAAGCGGTCGTCAAGCCAGCCTGGGCCGCAAAGAGAACATCTTGCGAACAGAGAACAAACCGGGTACCCATATCGTCATCGGCGACGGCGTCGATGGGCGGCCCCGGGCCGCGGAATCATGGGATAAGGACCCCGGATCATGACCAATCAGGCGGCGTTGAGGCTCGTGGTGAAAGAAGACGGTGAGAAGCAGCGGGCCCTTGAGGCGGCGCTGACCCAGATTGACCGGGCCTTCGGCAAGGGCGCCGTCATGAAGCTCGGCGACAAGGCGGCCATGGAGGTCGAGGCGGTGTCCACGGGCTCCCTCGGCCTGGACATCGCCCTGGGCATTGGCGGCCTGCCCAAGGGGCGGATCATTGAGATCTACGGGCCGGAAAGCTCGGGCAAGACCACCCTGGCCCTGCACGTGGTGGCCGAGGTCCAGAAGGCCGGCGGCGCCGCCGCCTTCATCGACGCCGAGCACGCTCTCGACCCGGCCTATGCCCGCAAGCTGGGGGTCAACCTCGATGAACTCCTCGTCGCCCAGCCCGATACGGGCGAGCAGGCCCTTGAGATCACCGACACCCTCGTGCGCTCCAACGCCATCGACGTGATCGTGATCGACTCAGTGGCGGCCCTGACCCCCCGGGCCGAGATCGAGGGCGAGATGGGCGATTCCCTGCCCGGCCTCCAGGCCCGCCTCATGAGCCAGGCCCTGCGCAAGCTCACGGCCTCGGTTTCCAAGGCCAAGACCATGATCATCTTCATCAACCAGATCCGGATGAAGATCGGCGTCATGTACGGCTCGCCCGAGACCACCACGGGGGGCAACGCCCTGAAGTTCTACGCTTCGGTCCGCCTGGACATCCGCCGGACCGGTTCGGTCAAGGCCCGGGACGAGATCGTCGGCAACAATGTCCGCGTGAAGGTGGTGAAGAACAAGGTCGCCCCGCCCTTCCGCGAGGTCGAGTTCGACATCATGTACGGTGAAGGCATCTCCAAGCTGGGCGAGATCATCGATCTGGGCGTCAAGGCCGGGGTGATCGAGAAGTCCGGCTCCTGGTTCTCCTGGAACAGCCAGCGCATCGGCCAGGGCCGGGACAATGTCCGCGGGTTCCTGCGGGCCAACCCGGACATCGCCGGCCAGATCGAGGCCCAGGTCCGCGGCGCCCGTGAGGTGATCGAGGAAGAACTCCTGGTCGGTCCCACCGCCGAGGACGACGCGGAGTAATCCCCTTCAAAGGTGTGGGACCCGGGCCTCAGCGCCGGGGTCCCGGACCCGAGGGGCGGCGGCGTGCGGCCTTGATCTTGGCGAGGCCGTTCAACTCCCGTAAACCCTCTGGCTTCTGCGGTGCAGCAAGGGCCCGGCCGTCGGGCCCTTGACCACCGCTCCGACAGTCCAGAAGCCGCGCCATGCCCAGTCTGAACGAAATCCGCTCGACCTTCCTGGACTACTTCCAGGCGAACAACCACCAGGTCATCCCCTCCGCGCCCCTGGTGCCGCAGAACGACCCGACCCTCCTGTTCGTCAACGCGGGCATGGTGCCCTTCAAGAACTACTTCACCGGCGCCGAGACCCCGCCCACCCTGCGCGCGGCCTCGTCCCAGAAGTCGGTCCGGGCCGGCGGCAAGCACAACGACCTGGACAATGTTGGCTACACGGCCCGCCACCACACCTTCTTCGAGATGCTGGGGAACTTCTCCTTCGGCGACTATTTCAAGGAAGGCGCCATCGAGCTGGCCTGGGGGCTCCTGACCCGCAACTTCGGCATCCCGGCCGAGAAGCTCTGCGTCACGGTCTATCACACCGACGACGAGGCGGCCGACCTGTGGAAGCGCATTGCGGGCCTGCCGGACCACAGGATCATCCGCATCGCCACCAGCGACAACTTCTGGTCGATGGGCGACACCGGCCCCTGCGGTCCGTGCTCTGAAATCTTCTACGACCATGGCGAGCACATCTGGGGCGGCCCGCCTGGGAGCTCCGAGGAAGACGGCGACCGGTTCGTGGAGATCTGGAACCTGGTCTTCATGCAGTTCGAGCAACTGGCCGACGGGACCCGTCGCCCCCTGCCCAAGCCGCAGATCGACACCGGCATGGGTCTGGAGCGCATCACCGCCGTCCTGCAGGGCGTGCACGACAACTATGACACCGACCTCTTCCGCACCCTGATCTCGGCCTCCCAGGGCCTGGTGGGTCCGGGCGGGGAGGCGGCCTCCCACCGCGTCATCGCCGACCACCTGCGGTCGTCCAGCTTCCTGATCGCTGATGGCGTCTCGCCCTCCAACGAGGGCCGGGGCTATGTCCTGCGCCGCATTATGCGCCGGGCCATGCGTCACGCCCACCTTCTGGGCGCCCAGGAGCCCCTGATGCACCGGCTGGCGCCGACCCTGGTGACCGAGATGGGCGAGGCCTATCCCGAGCTCCGCCGCGCTGAGCCCATGATCGTCGAGACCCTGCGCCAGGAGGAGGAGCGGTTCCGCCGCACCCTGGGCCGCGGCATGGCCCTCCTGGAGGACGCGACTGCCGGCCTGGGCGAGGGCGACCGACTGCCGGGCGAGGTGGCCTTCCGCCTTTACGACACCTACGGCTTCCCCCTCGACCTGACCCAGGACGCCCTGCGCGCCCGGGGCGTGTCCGTGGACCTGGACGGGTTCCAGGACGCCATGCGCCGCCAGCGCGAGATGGCCCGGGAGGCCTGGACGGGCTCGGGCCAGGCGGCCGCCGCCGCTGAATGGTTCGGCATCCGCGAGCGCCTCGGCGCCACCGAGTTCCTGGGCTACGACCGCACCGAGGCCGAGGGCGAGTTGGTCAGCCTGGTGAAGGGCGGCGACGAAGCGACCTCCGCCGGCGCCGGCGAGACCGTCTTCGCCCTGTTCGACTGCACCCCCTTCTACGCCGAGAGCGGCGGCCAGGCGGGCGATGTGGGCCAGGCCTCCTGGCCCGGCGGGCGCGGCAAGGTGCTCGATACCCAGAAACAGGCGGGCGACCTTTTCATCCATGAAATCGAAATCCTGGAGGGTGAACTTCAGGTTGGGTCCCGCGTCCGGCTGGCGGTGGACGCCGACCTGCGGCGCACCACCCGGGCCAATCACTCGGCGGCCCACCTCCTTCACTCGGCCCTGCGCCGGGTCCTCGGCCCGCACGTGGCCCAGAAGGGCCAGATGGTGGACGGTGAGCGTTTGCGCTTTGACTTCAGCCATGGCGGCCCGGTGACCGCCGCCGAGATCGAGGCCATTGAGGCGGAGGTGAACGCCGTCATTCGCCAGAACCGCTCGGCGCTGACCGCGGAAATGGCTCCCGACGAGGCCATCGCCGCCGGCGCTGTGGCCCTGTTCGGCGAGAAGTACGGCGAGTCCGTTCGGGTCCTGACCCTGGGCGAGGCCCTGGAGGGCGAGGGCGCCTATTCCGTCGAGCTTTGCGGCGGCACCCACGTCGACCGCACCGGCGACATCGCCCTGTTCAAGATCGTCTCCGAAGGCGGCGTGGCCGCGGGCGTCCGGCGGATCGAGGGCCTGACGGGCGAAGCGGCGCGCCGCTGGCTGATCGATCAGGCCTCCGTGGCGCGCAGCCTTTCCGAACAGTTCCGCACTCCGGTCTCCGAAGTCCTGGCCCGGGTGGAGGCCCTGGAGTCCCAGCGCCGCAAGCTCGAGAAGGACCTGGCCGACGCCCGGCGCCAGCTGGCCATGGGCGGGGGCGGCGGCGCAGCTGCAGGCGGCGTCGTCGAGGAGATCGGCGGCGTGAAGCTCCTGGCCCGGGTCATGGACGGGGTCGGCGGCAAGGACCTGCGGCCCATCGCCGAGGAGTTCAAGAAACAGCTGCCCGACGGCGTCATCGCCCTGGTGGGAACCGCCGATGGCAAGGCCGCCGTCACCGTCGCCGTCACCGGCGCGGCGGCCCAGCGCTTCAGCGCGGTGGATCTGGCCAAGGCCGCTGTCCTGGCCCTTGGCGGGCAGGGGGCGGGCGGACGTCCGGACTTCGCCCAGGGCGGCGCCCCCGAAGCGGCCCGGGCCGAAGAGGGTCTGGCGGCCATCCGGGCGCTTCTGCAGGGCTGAGCCGGAGCGGCGGGCCTTGCCTCGGGCCGCATCCGGGGCGAGGGTTCAGGCAGAGCTTGAACAAAAAAAGGTCCGGGAGGCCGCGCATGTCTTCGCCTGTCATCAATCCCAACGGAACCCTCAAGGGCAAGGTCGCGGTCGTGACCGGCGCCAGCCGGGGCATTGGCGAGGCGATCTGCGCCCGCCTGGCCATGGAGGGCGCCCGGGTGGTGGCCTCGGCCCGCACGGCGGAGTCCGGCGAGAGCCGCCTGCCCGGCACCCTGCATGACACGGTGGACCGCCTGCGCCGCGCGGGCGCCGAGGCCGCCTTCATCAAGGCCGACCTCGCCCTTGCCGCCGACCGGGAGCGGCTGATCGACGAGACGGAGGCCCTGTTCGGACCGGTCGACATCCTCATCAACAACGCCGCCATCACCTACTTCATGCCGGTCGTCGACTTCACCGAGAAGCGCTTCAAGCTGATGATGGAGGTGCAGGTCTACGCTCCCTTCCACCTCTCCCAGCTGGTCCTGCCCTCGATGATCGCGCGCGGTTCGGGTTCCATCGTCAACATCTCCTCGCCGGCGGGCATCCACCCCAAGCCGCCCTACCAGGGCGGTCGCGGCGGTACGGTCTACGGCCTGTGCAAGGCGGCGCTGGAGCGGTTCACCACGGGCCTCGCCTCCGAGGTCCAGGCCAACGGGATCGCCGTCAACGTCGTCTCGCCGGGCCTGGTGGACACTCCCGGGGTCGCCGTCCACGGCCTGATCAACGAGCAGTCCAAGGACCGGGTCCAGCCCATCGAGTACATCGCCGAGGCGGTCTACCAGCTGGCCAAGGCCGATCCCGCCAGCATGACCGGCCGGGTGGACTATGCCGAGCCCCTCCTGAAGGAGCTGGGCCTTAAGCCTTCCGCCCTCATCTGAGCCAGACGGGGCTTGCCTTGCCGTCGCAACGCCGGTCTTGATCCCAGCCTTGCGGAGGTGCGCGACATGAAACTTGCAGCAGGAGTGCTGGCCCTGGCCCTGATGACGGGATCCGCGACCGCGGCGGACCTGACCCTGGAGCGGGTCTACGCCGCCCCCGACCTCACCGGTCCCCGGGCCCGGGGCGTGGCCCTGTCGCCGGACGGGACCCTGGTCACATACCTCCGCGCCCGGCCGGACAACCCGCGGGTCACCGACCTCTGGGCGGCCGATGTCGCCGGCGGGGCGCCGCGGCGACTGATCGACGCCGCCGCCCTTATTCCCACCGGACGCGACCTGTCCGAGGCCGAGAAGAGCCGCCGCGAGCGCCAGGGCGTCCAGACCTCGGGCGTGGTGGCCTATGACTGGGACGACGAGGGCCGGTTCATCCTGGCGCCGGTGGAGGGCGACCTCTGGCTCTGGACCCGGGCCGACGGGTCCGTTCGGCGACTGACCGAGACCCCGGAGGACGAGATCGACGCCCGCGTGTCCCCGAAGGGCGGCTTCGTCTCCTTCGTCCGGGGCGACAACCTGTGGATCGCCCCGGCGGGGGGAGGGGAGACCCGCGCCCTGACCCGCGACGGGACCGAACTGCGCAGCTGGGCGACGCCCGAGTTCATCGCCCAGGAGGAGATGGACCGGCAGACAGGCTACTGGTGGAGCCCGGACGAGACCCGCATCGCCCTGACCCGGGTGGACCTCACCACCGTCGACGTGGTCGAGCGGTTCGACGTGAACGCCGCCGGCGCCGTCATCGTGCCGCAGAGGTATCCCCGGACCGGCCGTCCCAACGCCCGGGTGGAGCTGTTCGTCCAGTCCATAGCGGACGGCGCCCGGGTTCCCGTGGACCTGGGACCGGACCCGGACATCTACCTCGCCCGGGTCGACTGGTCCCGCGATGGCCGCACCCTCTATGTGCAGAGACAGTCCCGGGACCAGAAGCGGCTGGACCTCCTGGCCGTGGACCCGGCGACCGGCAAGTCGCGGGTCCTGCTCACCGAGACCAGCGCGCACTGGGTCGAGCTGACCGACGACTTCCGCCCCCTGAAGGACGGGTCCTTCCTCTGGACCTCCGAACGGTCGGGCTGGAAGCACATCGACCTGCACGGCGCCGATGGCCGCCGGATCCGCCAGGTCACCCGGGGCGACTGGCCGGTCGACGCCATCCAGGGGATCGACGAGGATCGCGGCGTGGTGCTGTTCACCGCCAACCGGGACTTGCCCGTGGAGCGGCGGCTCTATGAGGTCTCCTGGAAGCGTCCCGCCGCCCCCCGCGCCCTGACGCCCGCCGGCGGCTGGTGGACCGTCAAGGTCGCGGCTCGCGGCGGCGCCTTCACCGGGACCTACGAGGACCCCGCCACCCCGCCCCGGACCGGCCTCTACCGCCCCGATGGCGGGCTGGTGCGATGGATCGAGGAAAACCCCCTCGACGACGCCCACCCCCTGGCCCCCTACCGGGACCGGCTGCGGACTCCCACCTACGGGACCCTGAAGGCTGCGGACGGGACGGACCTCTGGTGGTCCATGCGCACGCCGCCGGGCTTTGATCCCTCCCGGAAGTATCCGGTGGTGGTTCGAGTCTATGGCGGGCCGGGCAGCGCCCAGGTGCGCAAGGTCTGGCATGACCCGGCCGACCAGCTCTATCTGCAGGCGGGCTTCATCCTCTTCTCGCTGGACAACCGTGGCACGCCCAACCGCTCCACCGCCTTCAAGACCGCCATCGACCGCCGCCTGGGCCAGCTCGAGGTGGACGACCAGATCACCGGGGCCCGCTGGCTTGCGGCCCAGCCCTATGTCGATCCGGCCCGGATCGGCGTCACGGGTTGGTCCTATGGCGGCTACATGGCCCTGATGCTGCTCACCGCACCGGACACCCCCTTCGCGGCCGGGGTCTCGGGGGCGCCGCCCACCGACTGGACCCTCTACGACACTCACTACACCGAGCGGTTCATGGGCAAGCCCTCAGAGAACCCGGAGGGGTACTCGGCCTCCGAGGTCACCGCCCGGCTGGGACGGCTGAAGCCGGGAAGCCTGCTGCTGATCCACGGCATGGCCGATGACAACGTCACCTTCGACAACGCCACGCGGGTGATGGCCGACCTGCAGGCGCGCGGGACCGCCTTCGAGACCATGGTCTATCCCGGCCTGCGCCACCGCGCCGGCTGGACCCAGGCCCACCTGAAGCACCGCACGGAGGCGACCCTGGACTTCTTCAGGCGCAAGCTCACGCCCTAGATCCAGGGCCGAGGGGACGTTGACCCCCTCACCGACCTTCGGTCGGAGCTCCCCCTTGGGGGAGCAATGGCTCTTTAATTCCTCCCCCCAGGGGGAGGTGGCGCGCGCAGCGGGCCGGAGGGGGTCAGCTGAGGGGCCGTAGACCCCCTCACCGACCTTCGGTCGGAGCTCCCCCTTGGGGGAGCAATTGGATGCTGTAATTCCTCCCCCCGGGGGGAGGTGGACCGGGGCGAGGCCCCGGGCCGGAGGGGGTCAGCTGAGGGGCCGCTGACCGGCCGCCTCAGCCCGCCGCCAGGGCCCTGTCGAGGTTGGCGGCGACCTTGTCGATGAAGCCTTCGGTGGTCAGCCAGCCCTGGGAGTCGCCGACCAGCAGGGCCAGGTCCTTGGTCATGGAGCCGGCCTCGACCGTCTCCACGCAGACCCGCTCCAGCGCCCGGGCTCACCTGACGGGCAAGGATGACGGGGTGGTGGTCACGGCGCCGATCCTTGCCAGGGTTCCGGACTTTGCAGGTCTGCTAAAGGCCGCCGAGGATGAGGCCGCGACACGCGCCTTGCTCAACTCCAGGACCACGGGCCGCCCGGTGGGGGCGGCGGACTGGATCGAGGGGCTGGAAGCTCAGATGGGGCGTGAACGGGCGGCTGGAAGGCGGGGAGCCAAGCCGAAGGCGACAAGTCCAGATGCCTCGAGTGACGATCTATTTCCTACATTGTCACCGTAACTGCGACTGATACGGTACAAGGGTCTGCCTGAATTTGAGGCGAGGCTCAAGTCATGAGCCATCGCCCAGGTGGCGTTGGTTGCGGCGAAAGTCGTGCGAGGGGGGGATATGGTCGGAATTCTTGAAGACAAGGATCGGATCTTTACCAACCTATACGGACTGCACGATGTGGGCCTGCAGAGCGCTCGCGAGCGGGGCGCGTGGAACGGCACCCAGCTGATGCTTGAGCAGACGCCAGAATGGATTTGTGAGCAGATCAAGCAATCGGGCTTAAGGGGGCGTGGTGGCGGGGGCTTCTCAACAGGTCTGAAATGGACGTTCATGCCCCAGCAGGAGGGGGAGCGTCCGCACTATTTAGTAGTGAACGCCGACGAATCAGAACCGGGCGCATGCAAAGACCGCGAGATTCTTAGGAACGAGCCCCACCTAGTCATCGAAAGTTGCCTAATCGCCAGTTACGCTATCCGGGCCCATACTTGCTATATCTATATCCGGGGTGAGTATGTATTTGAGCGCGAGCGCCTCGAGGCCGCCATCCGCGAGGCCTACGAGGCCGGGCTGATCGGCAAGAGCAACATCCACGGTTGGGACTTCGACCTCCATATCACCCACGGAGGTGGTGCCTACATTTGCGGCGATGAGACTGCTCTAATGGAAAGCCTGGAAGGCAAGAAAGGGCAACCGCGGCTCAAGCCCCCATTTCCGGCCGGCTCTGGCATTTACGGGTGCCCGACGACGATTAACAATCTGGAATCCATTACGGTCGTTGGAACGATTTTACGCCGGGGCGCAGATTGGTTCGCCGGCTTCGGGCGGCCAAAGAACTCCGGAACCAAGCTGATGGCCGGGTCAGGCCATGTAATGCGGCCGTCCGTGGTCGAAGAATCGATGTCCATTCCCATGCGCAAGTTGATTGACGACCACTTCGGCGGCATCCGCGGGGGGTGGGGAAACCTAAAAGCCGTCATCCCTGGCGGTATTTCCATGCCTATGCTTCCTGTCGCTCAGGCCGAGGAAGCCTTGATGGACTTCGATGACCTCGCAGGCCGACACTCCGGCCTTGGAACGGCGACACTGATCGCTATGGACAAGGACACGGATCTGGTGCGCGCAGTCGCCCGGATGTCTTACTTCTTCAAGCATGAGAGCTGTGGACAGTGCACGCCCTGTCGAGAAGGCACGGGCTGGATGTGGCGGATTATGGAGCGCATGGCTAGCGGAGAGGCCGAGATGCGCGAGATCGACATTCTGCTCGATGTGGCTAGTCAGGTCCAGGGACACACAATTTGCGGCCTCGGAGACGCCGCGGCATGGCCGATCCAAGGGCTGTTCCGTCACTTCCGTCATGAAGTGGAGGATCGCATTAATCTGTATCGGGTTGGTCGGCCCCACGTGCAGGGGGCGACGCTAGGTTTACGGTGACACTGTACGAAACCTCCTCCTGTGCATGGGAGTTCCATCACCCTGTGGAGCTCCACCGATGGCCAGACTTGCGCGCGTCGTTATCCCAAGCCTGCCGCACAACAAGTTTCAATACCCTGAGTGATGATCTATTTCCTACAGTGTCACCGTAACTCCCTTGTGTCGCTAGCACGCGACATGCCGGTTTTGACCCAAACGATCCGCTGGGCGGCGGGGATAAGCGGCGGGCGACCGCCTTGGGACGTGGTGCGGTTTGACGAACTAGACTCGGCGGTCGCGCGGGCCCTGGCTGGCGTCTCGCCCCCGCGCTAGAGGTTCGGGATCGCTTGGCCGTGGAGGTTGTGGACTTGGACAGGATCGCCGACGACACGAGTACGCCCCTTTCCCCTGCCGCCGCAGCTGAGGTCCTCGCCCTGGCGTGCCCCGGGGTCCGGGTCGATGAGATACGCCCCGGACCGTCAGGGTACAGCAGCAAGCTCTGGCTCGCGGAAACCGACGAAGGGCCCCTCCTTGTCCGGTTCCCGCAACGCAACCGCGATCCACGCGCCTTACGGTCCATGGTTCTCGCCGCAAGGCTCGCAAATCAAGCGGGCGTGCCGACCGTCCGGTACCGGGGCTTTGCACCCGACTCGCCGCATGGCCCGGCGATCATCCAGGAGTTCCGGCGCGGCGAGCGGGCGAGCGACGTTCTGAAACGTGAGCCCGATCGCCTTGGCCTAGTGTCAGAGACGATCGGCGATTGGTTGGGCAGGATTCATGGCGTCCACGCGGAGCGGTTCGGTGGCCTGCTCAGCGAAAGACAGGATGTTGATTGGCACGCCGCAGCGACGGAGAAGGTGCGACACGCGCTTGCGCCCCTTGCGCCGGACCAGTTGCCGGCTTCGGCCGCCACCATTCGCCAGGCCTTCGCCGATGCGATCGCCAGGACCCCGCTCGAGCAGCCCGCGTCGCTGGTCCACGGCGACCTGTATTTCGACAATGTTCTCTTGGACCGCGGCAAGGCCGTCTGCCTGCTCGACTTCGAGCATGCGGCCTATCTGGATCGCTTCTGCGAGTTCGGGAAACTGAATGAACTTCTTTTCGAGTGGTGGACGGGATCTGAAGAGCCATTGCTCGCGGCGTATCGCGATCTTCAGCCACCAGCGCCGGGGGACGCCGAGCGCCGATGGCTGGGTGTCGGTCTCTACGAACTCGCCCAACTCGCCTATTTCGCCCGTTGGCAGGCCGACCTCGTGCCCGTGTACCGCGCGCGGCTTGACGGGTGGCTGACGGCCTCCGCGCCCTATTGACTGGATCGAACAGGAAATGCTCTCGACTCGCCTGCATCACGAAAACGAGATCCCGCGGTTCCGCACCTTCGAAGACGCATACATGGCGATGCTGCGACGCACCCGCGACACCCCCGAATTTAGGAACGCGGGTTTACGGTGACACTGTACGAAACCTCCTCCTGTGCATGGGAGTTCCATCACCCTGGGGAGCGCCGCCGATGGCCAGATTTGCGCGCGTCGTTGTCCCAGGCCTGCCGCACAACAAGCCCCGGTACCGTGGGTGATGATCTGACCCATACATGCCGGCCTCCTTCACCAGCATGCAGCTTGAATCACCCCATCACTGATTTGGGAATCCCTCCCGATCCACAGTGCAGGGAAACCGCTCTAATTGGCTCAATGGATTTAAGTTGTCAGCACGGTGGTTTCTGGCTGGTTTCGTTTTACTTGACAAAACAGAATGACGGGCACTCCCATAAGTCGGCCGGTATCTAGTTTGTGAGGCTAAGACGCGGTGAACGCATCTTGCACAGGCTTCGGTGTACCGACCGTTTGAAGGAGCGCGCCATGACATCTTCAATGCAGGAACGCCGCGGCCGCCCCGACCCCGTTCAGTTTGAGGCGCAAGGTGTCCTCAGAACCGCCTATTCCTCGCCCGACCCGGAAGCTATCATCGAGCTGGTCCGTGACAGCTACGGGGTGCCGGTGGAACGTGCACGCTTCCTGCGGCGTGGCCTGAACGACACCTATCGCCTGAACGGCGCCAATCATCAGCAATGGGTGTTTCGACTCTATCGCCGCTGGCGGAGCGCCGGGGATGTGGCCTTCGAGACCGCCTGGCTCGCGTACTTAGCGGGCAGGGGACAACCCGTTATCGGCCCGATCGCAAGCTCTGACGGTTCGATGTTCGGCGAGGTCGTAGCGGCTGAGGGGGTGCGCAGGTTCGCCCTGTTCCCCTACATCGATCAACTTTCGACACGACCGCTCGACGCGGACTGGGCAAGCTGCTTTGGGCGTGCGCTCGCTTTGCTCCACAACGCGTCAGATGACTTCGAGACCCCGGCCCGCCGTTTCGTGCTGGACGCCAGTCATTTGCTCGATCAGCCATTGACGGCGATTGGAGACAATTTCGTGGACGCTCCGAAGGAGGTCGCGAAGCTTCGGGCCGCCGGCACCCGGATTAATGAAATCCTGCAAGGGCTTGATCGCAGGCCAGGGGCCTTTGGGCCTTGCCACGGTGATCCGCACTTCGAGAATTTCGTTTCGGCGGGCGGCAAGCCCGTCTGGCTCGACTTCGATTGCGGAGGGCTCGGCTGGCGCATGTACGATCTGGCGGTGGTGTACTGGGCGCTGAAGTGGAAATGGCCGGCCTGGTCGGTCCAGTATGCTGCGTCCGACGACGAGATTTGGGGTGCGTTTCGGGGTGCCTACGAGGCCCAGCGCCCTGTCTCCCAGGCCGAATGGAGCACGTTCGCGCCCTTCGTCATTTCGCGCCATATCTGGGCCTTGGGCTTGCAGGCGGCCAATGCCGACGACTGGGCGGCGCACAATTGGCTGACCAGCGAATTCCTCGCCACTCAGGTTCAGTTCCTCACCGGGCTCGCAGCCGAAATGGATTTCTGCCTTATAGTCTAGGTTTACGGTGACACTGTACGAAACCTCCTCCTGTGCATGGGAGTTCCATCACCCTGGGGAGCTCCACCGATGGCCAGACTTGCCCGCGTCGTTATCCCAAGCCTGCCGCACAACAAGTTTCAATACCCTGAGTGATGATCTATTTCCTACAGTGTCACCGTAACTCCGTTGACGTCACGCTTCCCAAGCCAGTCGGAGCCTCCTGATGCTGGATCATGTGACCCTGCCAGTCGACGATTTCGAACGCGCCAGCGCGTTCTATATCGCGGCGCTTGCACCGCTGGACATCGAGCCGCGGGTGGCGCTGGAGAACCTTCTGGGCTTCGCAGGCGTGGAGGGCGTGGCCTTCTGGCTCAGCCGGGCGGCCGACCCGGCCCACGGGACGCACATCGCCTTCCGGGCAGGCTCGCGCGCCGCCGTCGATGCCTTCTATGCCGCCGCGCTAGGTGCAGGCGGCCGCGACAATGGGGCACCCGGCGTGCGGGCCCACTACGCGCCAAATTACTATGCGGCCTACGTCGTCGACCCTGCGGGTAACAACATCGAAGCCGTGGCGCGCGGAGCCCAATAGCGATGGAGATGGTCCCGCATAGTTTGGCCCGCCTACGCACCTGGTTCGCGTTGGTCCTGCGCGATGCCCGCCAGGGCCTCAGCGGACCCGTGAACCACTACGCTCCCGGTTTACGGTGACACTGTACGAAACCTCCTCCTGTGCATGGGAGTTCCATCACCCTGGGGAGCTCCACCGATGGCCAGACTTGCGCGCGTCGTTATCCCAAGCCTGCCGCACAA
>VYLB01000066.1_pt1 | contig 21945 bp, 24 predicted proteins | sample 5114431 | NCBI WGS metagenome assembly VYLB01 (sample SAMN12291786, study PRJNA351875) | freshwater metagenome | isolation source: freshwater lake | place: USA: Michigan, Gull Lake | collected 2013-08-08
TGGAGGTGGCGCCCAGGCAGAGGCCCGCGGCGACCGCGGCAGCCGAGCCGCCGGACGAGCCGCCGGGGGTCAGGGACGAGGCGTCCCCGCTCCGCCGCCAGGGGCTGACGACCGGACCGTAGGCCGAGGTCTCGTTGGACGAGCCCATGGCGAACTCGTCCAGGTTCAGCTTGCCCAGCATGACCGCCCCGTCGCGCCAGAGCTGGGAGGTGACGGTGGATTCGTAGGTGGGGGTGAACCCGCCCAGGATTCGGCTGCCCGCCGTGGTGGTCACCCCGTTCGTGCAGAACAGGTCCTTGATCCCCAGCGGCGCGCCCTCAAGGGCCCCGGCCTCGCCGGCAGCGCGGCGGGCGTCGGAGGCCCGGGCCATGGCGAGGGCCTTATCCGGCGTCTCCAGGATAAAGGCGTTCAGCGGACGGGCGGCCTCGACCGCCTTGATATGGGCCCGGGTCAGCTCCTCCGAGGAAAAGGCGCCGGAGGCCAGGCCGTCGAGGGCGGCGCGGAGGGTCAGGTCGGTCAGGGAGGACATCACTCAACCACCTTGGGAACCACAAAGAAGTCGCCGGCCCGGCGCGGGGCGTTGGCGAGGATGCGCTCGGGGTCACCGCCCTCGGTCACCACGTCGTCGCGCAAGGGCGCAGGCTGGGACACGGCCGACGTCATGGGCTCGACGCCCTCGATGTCGACCTCGGCCAGCTGCTCGATCCAGTCCATGATCCCGCTGAGCTCCCGGGCCAGGGGCTCGATCCGAGCCTCGGGCTCGGCGATGCGCGCCAGTCTGGCGACCTTGCGGACGGTCGCCGCGTCAATGGCCATGGGGGCCTCCGTAAGGCTCTGAAATCACGCCGGCGGGGACGCCGGGTTCGCACAGGCTCTAGCCGCCCGGCGCGGCCTTTGACAAGCGCCGCGCGTCATCCGCCCAGGAGCCCGACCGCCAGGGCGCCCCCCAGGACCCCGAGGGACAGGAGGAGGGCGCCCAGGCTGACCCGGAGGCCATAGGCCGCACCGCCCAGGACCCAGGCGGTAGGCGCCTTGACCAGCATGTTGGCGATGAGTGCGACCAGGACGCCGAGGGCGGCGACGGAGTCCGTCAGCTTCCCGGCGGCGGCCAGGCCGGTCACCGAGAGGGCCGCAGCGTGGGCGTCAGCCAGGCCCGTGGCGGCGGCTCCCGCCAGCACCCCTCGCTCGCCCAACCAGAGCTCCAGCAGGCGGCTCAGGAGCGTGCAGCCGGCGACCAGCGCCACGAAGAAGACGGGGGAGGTCAGGTCGAAGGCCCGGCCAGTGGCCTCCTGGCCCGGAGGCGGATCCGCTCCATGTCGCGCCGTCACGAGCGCAAAGACCAGGATGACGCCGCCCCCCGCCAGGAGCGGCAAGGCCAGGTGGGCCAGGACCTGGGGCCTGAGCGTCGCCAGCAGGGCGGAAAGGTAGATCATGGACGACAGCATGGAGGCCACGCCGGCCGCCGCTGCGGCTGCGGTGATCCCCGGCGTCTCGCGCGCCCTTCGGCCCATGCCCGCGATGGTGGCGGTCGAGGAGACAAAGCCTCCGGCCAGGCCCGCCAGCAGCAGGCCCCGGCGCCCGCCCTCCAGTCGCTGGGCGATGTAGCCGAGGGCGCTGAGCCCCATCATGACCACACCCAGACGCCAGAGGGCGAAGGGATTCAGGACTCCCAGGGGGTCGATGGCCCGGTCCGGCAGGAGCGGAAGAACAACCAGGGCGGCGATCGCGTAGGCCAGGCCGTCCCTCAGTTCACTCTCGCTCAGCGTATCCTTGACCAGGGCCTGGAGCGGCGCCCGCGCAGCGAGCAGGACCGCCATGACCACCCCCGCGGTCACGGCCGCCTGGGGCTTGTCGGCCATCATCAGCCCCAGCAGGAAGGTGGCGAACATGGCCACCTCGGTGGTCAGGCCCGGATCATCCGGGCGCGAGCGCCGGTAGGAGACGACGGCGGCGGCAGCGACGAACAGTCCCGCCACGGCGGTCAGCAGGGGCTGGCCGAAGAGCCCGCAGGCGCCCCCGACCAGGCCGATCAGGGCGAAGGTCCGCAGCCCCGCTGCGCCCCGGGTGGGTCCGGCGCCCTTGCTGCGCTCCCGCTCCACGCCCACCAGCAGCCCGATCCCGAGGGCCAGCAGCAGCGTCAGTTCCGGCCGGTCCAGAAGGGCGTTCATTCCAGCCTCGTCCCTTCCCCGGCGCTATTGCGGAGGTGATGGAGCACGATACCCGAGGTCGTGGCCACATTCAGGGAATCAAATCCGGCCGCCATGGGAATGCGCACGGTCTCGCACCGCGCCAGCACCTGAGGGGCCAGGCCCGGGCCCTCGGCGCCGAACAGGACCGATACCCGGCCCTCGCCCCTCACGTCGGGCAGGGTCAGCCCCCCCGAGGGGCTGAGCGCCAGGACCCTGAAGCTCCGTCCTTCCAGGCGGGCGACCAGGTCTTCCCCGGGAGCGAGCCGGGCGTGGGGAACCCGCAGCACCCCGCCGACCGAGACCCTCAGGGCCTTCCGGTAGAAGGGATCGCAGCAGGCGGAGTCGAGCAGGACCGCATCGGCTCCGAAGGCGGCGGCGTTGCGGAAGAGGCCGCCCATATTGTCGTGATTGGAGATCCCGCACAGGGCTATGACCAGGGCCGCCTTTCCAAGGCGTTCCAGGAGTGCGTCCGGGTCAGGAGGCGGGCCGGCCTCCCCCAGGGCGAGGACTCCGCGATGGATTGGAAAGCCCACAATGCGGTCCATGACGGGCTGGGCGGCGACGAAGACGGGCGTGCCCGGCGGGACCCTTCCCAGCAGGTCAGACACCCCTGCGAGCCGCACCTCGGAGACGAGGACCGAGACCGGCCTGGCGAGGGGGCTGTCCAGAAGGCTGCGCAGGACCACCGATCCCTCGGCGATGAACCGGCCCCGGCGCCCGACCAGGTCCTTCTCCCGCACGTTCCTGTAATCTGCGATCCGGGGGTCCTCGGCGTCGGTAATAGGTTCAGCCATGCGCCGCTTCTATCCCCAGGGGGCAAGGGTAAGGAAGTCTCCACGGCCCCTTCCCCTCCCGCCGCCAGCCGCTAAAGTCACTCTCGGGAAACGGCGGTGCGCCGCGGGGGAAACGAGTTCATGTCAGCGCTTCAAGCGCAGCCGCAGGCTGCGGACCGTCCAGTTTACACCAACAGCTACAAGTCCATTGTCCTGACCCTGTTGGTTACGGCCTACACCTTCAACTTCATCGACCGGACGATCATCTCGACTATCGGTCAGGCGATCAAGGTCGACCTCAAGATCACCGACACCCAGCTGGGCCTGCTCGGAGGGCTCTATTTCGCCCTCCTCTACACCTTCCTGGGTATCCCGATCGCCCGGTTCGCGGAGCGCTTCAACCGGGTCAACATCATCTCGGCGGCCATTGTCATCTGGTCCGGCTTCACCGCCCTGTGCGGCACCGCAACCAGCTTCGCCATGCTGGCCGCCTACCGGTTCGGGGTCGGATTCGGCGAGGCCGGGCTGAACCCGCCGGCCCACTCCCTGATCAGCGACTATTTCGAGCCCCAGAAGCGGGCCAGCGCCCTGGCGGTCTATGCCCTCGGCATCCCCATCGGCACCATGCTGGGCGCTGTGGCGGGCGGCTGGCTGGCCCAGAACTTCTCCTGGCGGGTGGCCCTCATGCTGGTGGGCCTGCCCGGCATCCTCATCGCCATCGCCATCAAGCTGATGATCAAGGAACCGCCCCGAGGCCATTCCGAGCCGGATGGCGGGGCCTCACTGGCGGTGCAGCCGGCCTTCTCGATGGGCGGCGAGTTCCGGGAGATGTGGGCCATCGTGAAGACCCTGTTCGGCAAGTGGCCGGTGCTTCACATGATCCTGGGCGTGACCATCGCCTCCTTCGGCTCCTACGGGTCGGGCCAGTTCGTACCGCCCTACTTCTCCCGCGCCTTTGGCCTGGACTACGCCCAGGTCGGCCTGATCACCGGCCTGGTGGGCGGCATCTCGGCGGGCATCGGGACCCTGCTGGGCGGGGTGGTGACCGACCGGCTCGCCGTGCGGAGCGCGCGCTGGTACGCCCTGACACCCGCCCTCGGCCTTGCGATCGCGACCCCGATCTACATCGTCGCCTACCTCCAGCCGTCCTGGCAGGCCGCAGCCCTGATCCTGCTGATCCCCGGCATCTTCCACTATGTCTATCTGGGCCCGACCTTCGGCGTGGTGCAGAACATGGTCGAGACCCGGCGCCGGGCGACGGCGGCGGCGATCATGCTGTTCTTCCTGAACCTCATCGCCCTAGGCGGAGGCCCGCCCTTCACCGGCTGGGTGATCGACCAGTTCGCCCAGTTCAACTTCACCCAAGGCGCCCACCAGGGCATCATCGCCTCCCTCGGCCAGATGCTGGGCGGGGTCGGCGGCGGCGAGAGCTTCGCCCAGGCCTGCCCGGGCGGCGTCGCCCCGGCGGGGTCCTCGGCGGACCTCGCCGGGCGCTGCCAGACCAGCCTCGTCGAGGCGACCCGGTCGGGCGTCATCGTCTCCCTGTGCTTCTACCTCTGGGCGGCCTTCCACTACTTCCTGGGCTCCATCGGCCTGGTGAAGGCCCTCGCCGACGCCCGGAAGGTCCGGGGAGAAGACTGATGTTCGAGGGCTTCGCCCGGGTCTGGACCCCCCTCGTCCCCCTCCGCAGCCTCGCGGCGGGGCCGGTGGGCGTCCAGCTCGCCGGCGGCTTTGCATCCCGGGCCGCAGCGGCCTAGAAGTCGCGACCATGATCCCTCGCTACGCCCGCCCCGAATTCGCCCGCATCTGGGAGCCCCAGACGCGCTTCACCATCATGTTCGAGATCGAGGCGCACGCCGCCGACAAGATGGCGGAGCTGGGCGTGATCCCGAAGGCGGCCGCCCGGACCATCTGGGAGAAGGGCCGGGGCGTGATCTTCAATGTCGACCGGATCGACGAGATCGAGCGCGAGGTGAAGCACGACGTCATCGCCTTCCTGACCCATGTCACCGAACTCGTCGGACCAGAGGCCCGGTTCCTGCACCAGGGCATGACCTCCTCGGACGTCAACGACACCGCCCTGGCGGTTCAGCTGACCCGGGCGACGGACCTTCTGATCGAGGACGTCGATCTGGTGCTGGCGGCCCTGAAGCGCCGGGCGATGGAGCACCGGATGACGCCCTGCGTCGGCCGCAGCCACGGCATCCACGCCGAGCCGACGACCTTTGGCCTGAAGCTGGCCGGCCACTACGCCGAGTTCCAGCGGACGCGCCAGCGGCTGGCGGCCGCCCGGGCCGAGATCGCCACCTGCGCCATTTCCGGCGCGGTCGGCACCTTCGCCAATGTCGCTCCCGAGGTGGAGGCCCACGTGGCGGAAAAGATGGGCCTGGCGGTGGAGCCGGTCTCCACCCAGGTCATTCCCCGGGACCGGCACGCGGCCTACTTCGCCGCCCTGGCGGTGGCGGGCAGCGCCATCGAGCGCCTGGCGGTGGAGATCCGCCACCTCCAGCGCACCGAGGTCCTGGAGGCCGAGGAGCCCTTTGATCCCGGCCAGAAGGGGTCCAGCGCCATGCCGCACAAGCGCAACCCGATCCTGACCGAGAACCTCACCGGCCTGGCGCGCCTGATCCGCTCGGCCGTGACCCCGGCCCTGGAGAACGTCGTTCTCTGGCACGAGCGCGACATCAGCCATTCCAGCGTCGAGCGGGCCATCGCCCCGGACACCACCATCCACCTGGACTTCGCCCTGCGCCGTCTGGCCGGGGTGGTGGAGCGGCTGGTCATCTATCCCGAGAACATGATGCGCAACCTCGACCGCCTGGGCGGCCTCGTTCACTCGCAAAGGGTGCTCCTGGCCCTGACCCAGAAGGGCATGTCGCGCGAGGGGGCCTATTCGGCGGTCCAGACCAACGCCATGAAGGTCTGGCGGGGGGAAGGCGACTTCCTGGGGTTCCTGAAGGCTGACGCAGACATCCGCCCGCACCTGTCAGATGCTGAACTCTCCGAGCTGTTCGACCTCGGCTACCACTTCAAGGCTGTGGATACGGTATTCGCCCGGGTGTTCGGGGACTGACCTGTCCGTCCCGGGGGCGCGGGCGCGCGCCCTTCCGGGCCTTACTCGCCGTCCCGGATCTGCTGGCGCGCCACGGCGAGGAACTCGCCCATCTTGTTGCGGACATCGCCCTCAGAAACCGTCCCGCCGGCGCCCTTGAGGTCCTCAAAGACCTTGCGCAGCACGTCATCGTCTCCGGGCAGTTCCAGGTCAGACTTCACCACCGCCTTGGCGTAATCGGCGACATGGTCACCATCCAGGCCCATCAGGCCCGCAGCCCATTCGCCCAACATACGATTGCGCCGGGCGGTCGCCTTGAATTCCTGTTCCTGGTCGAGGGCGAACTTGCTCTCGAAGCCGCGCTCACGATTTTCGAAAGAGGTCATAGAGTTTCCAAACACGCGATAACTCCCCTCTCTATCCGCTGGATCGCCGGTCCGCAATCGAAAGCCGCACCGTTTGCGAACGCCCCCCGGTTCGGCTAGTTTGGCCCCGCCTCGACGGGACGCGAACGTCGAGTCGTCCGATTAGGCGCGGGCCGTCGCTCCCGCGCCTTTTTGTCTCCGGACGACGCACGTCGAACCCGAGGCCTGGAGAAGGCGCTGATGAGCACCCGCCGCAAGAAAATCTACGAAGGACACGGCAAGATCCTTTACGAGGGTCCCGAGCCCGGCACCCTGGTTCAGTACTTCAAGGACGACGCCAGCGCGTACAACAACGCCAAGCGGGCCGTGCTCGAGGGCAAGGGCGTGCTGAACAACCGAATCAGCGAGTATTTCATGACCCGGCTGAACACGATCGGCGTCCAGAACCATTTTATCCGCCGCCTGAACCTGCGCGAGCAGCTGATCCGTGAGCTCGAGATCATCCCCCTGCAGGTGGTGGTGCGCAACGCCGCCGCGGGCTCCCTCTCGCAGCGGTTCGGCCTGCCCGAGGGCCAGGCCCTGCCCCGCTCCATCATCGAGTTCTACCTGAAGGACGAGAAGCTCGGGAACCCGATGGTCACCGAAGAGCACATCACCGCCTTCAACTGGGCCTCGACCCAGGAGATCGACGACATGATGGCCCTGTCCCTGCGGGTGAACGACTTCCTGAACGGCGCCTTCGGGGCCGTGGGCATCTCGCTGATCGACTTCCGCGTCGAGTTCGGGCGGCTCTGGGAAAACGACTTCGCCCGCATCGTCCTGGCCGACGAGATCAGCCCGGATAACTGCAGGTTGTGGGACACCCAAACCCGCGAAAAGCTGGACCTGGACCGCTTCCGCCGGGACCTGGGCGACGCCATCGAGGGCTATGCCGAGATCGCCCGGCGCCTGGGGATCATGAAGGAAATGCCGACCGTCATCCAGGGAGGGCTGCACTAGTGCGCGCCAGGGTCCATGTGTTTCTGAAGCCAGGCGTCCTGGACGTGCAGGGCAAGGCTGTGGAGAGCGCACTCCACGGCCTGGGCTGGGGCGGCGTCTCCGATGTCCGCGTCGGCAAGACCCTCGAGTTCGACCTGGCGGGCGTGGCGCCCGCGGCCGCCGAGGCGGAGGTGCGCCGGATGTGCGAGACCCTGCTCGCCAACACGGTGATCGAAGGCTACCGGATCGAGCTGGCCTGACCATGAAGGCCACCGTCATCGTCTTTCCGGGCTCCAACTGCGACCGGGACTGCAAGGTCGCCGTGGAGCGCTCCACCGGGGCCGCCGTGGACATGGTCTGGCACACCGAGACGGCCCTGCCGCAGGGCCTGGACCTGATCGTCCTGCCGGGCGGCTTCTCCTATGGCGACTACCTGCGCTGCGGCGCCATGGCGGCCCTGTCGCCGGTCATGGCCGAGGTGCGCAAGGCGGCGGACCGGGGCGTGGCCGTTGTCGGCATCTGCAATGGCTTCCAGGTGCTCTGCGAGTCCGGCCTCCTGCCTGGCGCCCTCCTGCGGAATGCGGCGCTGAAGTACGTTTGCAAGCCGGTGGAGCTGGACATTGTCCGGCCGGACACCCGCTTCACCCGCGCCTTCGGCAGCCGCCGCAAGGCGGTGATGACTGTGGGCAATGGCGAAGGCGCCTTCTTCGCGGACGCCGACACCCTTTCCCGCATCGAGGGCGAGGGCCAGGTGGTCTTCCGCTACGCCGACAATCCCAATGGCTCGCTGAACGACATCGCCGGCCTGATCAACGGGGCCGGCAACGTCCTGGGCCTCATGCCCCACCCGGACCGGTCCTTCGAGCCGGAGCTGGGTTCGGCGGATGGCGCCCTGCTCTTCCAGAGCCTGCTCGAGACCGCCTGACCTCTGAAGCGCAGACGCCCCCAAGCAAAAGAGCCCCTCCGGAACCGGAGGGGCCCTTGCTGGTTTAGCATTGTCGATTCCGTCAATCGCCCTTGTGGGGCAGTTCCATCGGTTCGGCCTCATGCCCGCTGACGACAATGCCCTTGCCGAGCTTGGAGCTTCTCATCCCGTAGATGAAATAGACGGCGATCCCGACCGCGAGATAGATCAGGAAGAAGTTCCGGGTGTGGTCAGTCCTCATCAGGGTCAGCAGCAACAGACCGCACATCAGCACCCCGAGGATCGGAACGACCGGATACAAGGGCACCCGGAAGGGGCGCTCAAGCCCGGGCGAAGTGAACCGCAGATAGATGACCGTCGCACAGACCACGCCGAAGGCGGTCAGGGCGCCGACGTTGGACAGGTCCGCCAGCTTGTCCAGAGACATGAAGCCGGCGGCGAGGCAGGCCAGGACCCCGACCACGACGGTGTTCACCCACGGGGTCTGGAACTTCGGGTGAATCCTCGCAAACACGCCCGGCAGCAGGCCGTCGCGGCTCATCGTGTAGAAGATCCGGGTCTGGCCGTAGAGCAGGACCAGCATCACGGAAGACAGGCCGGCCAGCGCCCCGATCTTCACCAGGATGGCGAACCAGCCCAGGCCGATCTCGTTCACCGCCAGGGCGATCGGGGCCGGATTGTCGAGCGACTGGTAGGGCACAATACCGACCAGCACCGCCGAGGTGAGGATGTAGAGGACCGTGCAGATGGCCAGGGAGGCGAGGATGCCGATGGGCATGTCGCGGGCCGGGTTGCGGCTCTCGGCCCCGGCGGTGGAGACCGCCTCGAAGCCCAAATAGGCGAAGAAGATCACCGCGGCGGCGTGAATGACGCCGCTGACGCCGAACTGGGACCCGGTGTCGCCTGTAATGATCCCGGCCAGGGCCCGCCAGATCTGGCTCCAGACATCCATGGGGGTCCCTTCAGGAGGCGCCGGGACTTGCGGCGGGATCAGCGGGCTCCAGAGGTCGGGGTTCACATAGAAGGCGCCGATCCCGATAAAGGCGACCACGACCGCCACCTTGATGAAGACGACGATGTTGTTGACCGTGGTGGACTCCGTCACCCCCCGGACCAGCAGGCCGGTGACGGCCAGCAGGGCCACCATGGCCGGCAGGTTCATGATGCCTGTCGCCACGACGTTCCCGGCCGCGTCCTTCACCTCAACGCCCGGCGCCGCCGTGAGGGCGGGAGGAATAGTGACACCGAAGTCCTTCAGCAGACTGACCAGGTAACCGGACCAGCCGACCGCCACTGTGGATCCTGCGAGGCCATACTCAAGGATCAGGAGCAGGCCCATGATCCACGCCATGATCTCGCCCATCGAGGCGTAGGAATACGAATACGCGGAGCCGGAAACCGGCAGCACGGAGGCCAGCTCGGCATAGCAGAGGGCCACGAAGGCGCAGAGCGTGCCGGTGATGATGAAGGAGATCATGATCCCCGGACCGGCGAACTCGGCTGCGGCCCGCCCGGTCAGGACGAAGATGCCCGTCCCGATGATGCACCCGATCCCCAGCAGGGTGAGGTTCAGCGCCCCCAGCGTCCGCTTCAGCTCGCCGTGCTCATGCTCAGACTGGATCTGGGCGACGGACTTGCGCCGGAATATGCCCCCGTTGGCCATCTGGGTCTCCTGGTTCGCCCCGCGCCTGCGAAGCTTCGTGGGGGGACGCTAGCCACCATTGCGGCGGGGAGCAATCTCTGAGAGGCGCGGGCGGCTTCAGGGGGCTGGCGGCGCCTCCTGCCGGGCGCCGGCCAGGCCCATGCCGATGGGGCGAACCTCCCCCTCCCGCGGCTATCGCCCTTCCGCGCGAGTCCGGATAGAAGCGGGCCATGACCTACGCGACCCAGTCCATGGCCCAGACGGCCGCCGAGTTCGGGCTCAAGCCCGACGAGTATGCACTCATCCTGCAGCGCCTCGGGCGTGAGCCGAACCTGGTCGAGCTTGGCGTCTTTTCGGTCATGTGGTCCGAGCACTGCTCGTACAAGTCGAGCCGCCGGCACCTGTCGAAGTTTCCCACCACGGGGCCCCGGGTGATCTGCGGGCCCGGCGAGAACGCCGGCGTCGTGGATATCGGTGACGGCCAGGCCTGCATCTTCAAGATGGAGAGCCACAACCACCCTTCCTTCATCGAACCCTACCAGGGCGCGGCGACCGGCGTGGGCGGCATCATGCGCGACGTCTTCACCATGGGCGCCCGGCCCATCGCCCTCCTCAACGCCCTGCGCTTCGGCGATCCGGCCCATCCCCGGACCCGACGCCTCCTGTCCGGTGTGGTCTCGGGCATCGGCGGCTATGGCAACTGCGTCGGCGTGCCCACCATCGCCGGCGAGACCAACTTCCATCGCGGCTACGACGGCAACATCCTGGTGAACGCCATGTGCGTAGGCCTGGCCGACGCCGACGCCATCTTCTATTCGGCCGCCCCGGCCGCCGGCCTGCCCGTGGTCTATTTCGGCTCCAAGACCGGCCGGGACGGCATCCATGGCGCCACCATGGCCTCCGCCGAGTTCGACGAGGCCTCGGAAGACAAGCGCCCCACCGTCCAGGTCGGCGACCCCTTCGCCGAGAAGCTGCTCATCGAGGCGACCCTCGAGCTGATGGCCACCGGCGCCGTGGCCGCCATCCAGGACATGGGTGCGGCGGGCCTGACCTCCTCCTCGGTCGAGATGGCGGGCAAGGGCGGCGTCGGCATCGAGCTGGACCTGGACAAGGTGCCCCAGCGCGAGACGGGCATGAGCGCCTACGAGATGATGCTCTCCGAGAGCCAGGAGCGCATGCTGGCCATCCTCAAGCCCGGCCGGGAGGCCGACGGACAGCGGATCTTCGAGAAGTGGGGACTGGACGCCGCCGTCATCGGCCAGACGACGGATACGGGCCGGATCATCCTTCGCCACCAGGGCGAAGTGGTCTGCGACCTGCCCCTGGCGCCCCTGTCGGACGACGCCCCCCTCTACGACCGCCCCTGGACCCAGCCGGTCCTCCAACCGCGGTTGGAGCCGTCCAGCGTCCCCGCGCCGCCGGATTTCGCCGCGGCGGTGCTGAAGCTGATGTCTGCTCCGGACATGGCCTCCAAGCGCTGGCTCTGGGAGCAGTACGACCGGCACGTCATGGCCGACACCCTGGAGGACAGCGCCACGGGCGCCGACGCCGGCGTGGTGCGCGTGCACGGGACCCGAAAGGCCATCGCCGCCACCTCGGACTGCACCCCCCGCTACGTCCAGGCCGACCCCTACGGGGGCGGCAAGCAGGCGGTGGCGGAGTCCTGGCGCAACCTGACGGCGGTGGGCGCCGACCCCATCGCCATCACCGACAACCTCAACTTCGGCAATCCAGAACGGCCCGAGATCATGGGCCAGATCGTCCGGGCCATCGACGGCATGGCCGAGGCCTGCCGCGTCCTCGACTTCCCGGTCGTGAGCGGCAATGTCAGCCTCTACAATGAGACCAGCGGCGCAGCGATCCCGCCCACCCCCACGGTCGGCGGAGTCGGCCTGATCCCCGACTATGGCCAGCGCGCGGACTTCGCCGGGCTGGAGGCGGGCATGAGCCTGGTCCTGGTCGGCGAGACCCGTGGCGAGCTGGGCGCGTCGATGTACCTGCGCGAGGTCCTGGGCCGGGAGGACGGCGCCCCGCCGCCGGTGGACCTGGCCGTCGAGCGCCGCAATGGCGACCTGGTGCGTCAGCTGATCCGGACAGGCCTGACCCGGGTGGTCCACGACCTCTCCGACGGCGGCCTCGTCGCGGCGGCGGCCGAGATGGCTATGGCCTCCGACGTGGGGATCACGCTTTCAGCAGAGGGCGCCCTGCCCGCCCAGGCCTGGCTTTTCGGCGAGGATCAGGGGCGCTACCTGCTCGGCTGTGCGGACCCTGGCCCCGTGCTGACCGCCGCCGCCTCAGCCGGCGTCCCGGCCCGGGTGGTGGGCGCCGCCGGCGGCGTCGACCTCTCATGTACGGGAGTCTTCACCCTCACCCTGGAAGCCCTGAGGGCCAGGCACGAAGGCTGGCTTCCCGGCTACATGGCCTGAGGTTCAGCCCGCCGCCTGCAGCCCCCGATCCAGAAGGTCCAGGGCGGCGGCGGCGAAGGCCTTCATGTTGGCGCGACGGTCGCTGCTGCCCGTCTCCAGGGTGATCACCGCCTCTATGGGTCCGGAGATGGCCACGCAGGTGTGACCCGCCGCATCGCCATAGCCGTTGCCGGTCGGCCCCGCCGCGCCGGTCTCGGACACGCCCCAGCTGGCGCCGAACTGCTCGCGGATCGAGCGGGCGAGCAGCTGGGCATAGGGCTCGCTGGACGAGCGCATGCCGGTCGTCGCCTCCCGCGGGATGTCCAAGAGGGCGAAGCGGGCCTTGGCCGTGTAGATGACCCCGCCGCCCAGATAGTAGGCCGAGGCGCCGCCCACGCCCAGCAGGGCGGCCGAGATCAGCCCCCCGGAGGAACTTTCCGCCACCGCCACCGTCTCGCCCCGCGCCTTCAGGCGTTCGGCGATGGCGTCGGCAAGGGAGTCGAGAATGGCGGACATGGGGCGCTTCCTTCAGCATGGCGGGGCTGGCCACGCCCAGCCTGTCAGGGGCATGATGCCCCGGAAAGTCCGAGAGACAAACACGGGGAGGCCCAGAGCCATGACAGCGACGCACGCAACCGGATTCGACCTGTCGCGCCTGGAGCGGATCGGCGAGCACCTTGAGCGCAACTATATCGGCCCGCAGAAGATCGCCGGCTGCCAGGTCGCCATCGCCCGCCGGGGCATCCCGGCCTATTCCGGAAGCTTCGGGAGCATGGACCTCGAGCGCGGCAAGGCCATGCGCGACGACGCCATCTTCCGCATCTATTCCATGACCAAGCCGATCACCTCGGTGGCCCTCATGATGCTGTACGAGCGGGGCTACTTTCAGCTGAACGACCCGGTCAGCCGCTATGTCCCCTCCTGGAAGAACCACCGGGTCTGGGTGTCCGGCGAGGGCGAGGACATGGTCACCGAGCGGCCGCACCGGCCGGCCTCCTTCCGGGATGTCCTGGCGCATACGGCGGGCCTGACCTATGGCGGCGGGCTCCCGGGCATCGGCATCCAGCACCCCATCGACAAGACCTACCGGGCGCTCAAAATCCGCTCGGCCGATACGACGGACAGCATGGTCGAGTTCATGGACAAGCTGTCCCAGGTCCCGCTCCGCTACCATCCGGGCGAGCGCTGGATGTACTCCCTGGCCACCGACGTCTGCGGCGCCCTGGTCGAGATCATCTCCGGCCGCCCCTTCGAGGACTTCCTTCAGGAGGAGATTCTGGAGCCCCTCGGCATGGTGGACACCGCCTTCCAGGTGGCGCCGGACAAGATCGACCGCTTCTGCGCCAACTACCAGCGAGGGCCGGACAAGGCGCTGAAGCTGATCGACGACCCAGCGACCAGCAACTACACCCGAAACCCGGCCTTCAAGTCCGGCGGCGGCGGCCTGACCGGCACGACGGCCGACTATATCCGCTTCTGCGAGATGCTGCGCCGGGGCGGCGAACTGGACGGGGTGCGCATCCTGGGGCCGAGGACCCTGGAGATGATGCACATGAACCACCTGCCCGGCGGCAAGGACCTGACCCAGCTGGCCATCGGCACCTTCTCCGAGACGACAAACGAGGGGGTGGGCTTCGGCCTTGGCTTCGCCTCCACGCAAGGGGTTGTGGAGACCGGGGGCCTGGGGGTTGGCGACTACTACTGGGGCGGTGCGGCCTCCACCATCTTCTGGGTCGACCCCAAGGAGGACATGACCATGGTCTTCATGACCCAGCTCATGCCCTCGGGCACCTTCAACTTCCGGGGCCAGCTGAAGAACCTGGTCTACTCGGCCATCGTCGACTGAGGGCGGTCTACTGGGAGCGTCGCACCCAAACCGCTGTTCGGCCCGGGTCTTCCGCCGCCTCGGTGAAGGCTCGCGCCTCGGACGCACGGGCGGCGGCCAGCAGCTCCTTGGACGTCTTCAACCGGCAGCCCTTGGCCGGACAGGCGACAGGCCAGATTCGCGCGCGGATGACGCCGCCGTCGGCGTCCGAGGCCAGGGGCCGGAAGCCGTAATAGCTCCAGGCCTCCGCCCCGCCCCGGCCCGTCTCGACCTGCAGGAGACCCGGATCGCCCTCAGCATAGACGAACTTGAGGGCCGAACCCGACCGGCCGGGGGCCGGACGGGACAGGGCCGTCTGGCCCATCTGGACCGGGTCGGCGCAGGCCGGCCAGCGGTCCAGTTCAGAGCGAAGGTTGAAGCGGCACTCCGCCTTGGCCAGCGTCCAAAGCCCCGGCCGGGGCTGCGGGGACGACGCTGGTGCGGCGGGCAGCAAGGGCGCGGTGGATACCGCCTGCCCTCCGGGAAAGCTGAACAGCGCCGCCGCCGCCATCGCCGCCATCACCATTCCGTCCGCCTCCCGGTCTGGGAATCACCTATGCCGTCCCTACATGCCATGAAGCGGCGCCAGTTCGCCCCAGGAGATGTTTCCATGCCCATGTCCCAGCAAGACCTCGAATTCGAGCTTCGCGAGGCTTTCCCCGGCGCTGACATCCGGATCGAGGACCTGGCGGGCGATGGCGACCACTACCGGGCGCGGATCGTCTCGGACGCCTTCAGCGGCCTGCCCCGGGTACGGCGGCACCAGCTGGTCTACGCCGCGCTCAAGGGAAAGGTCGGTGGGGTGCTCCACGCCCTGGCCCTCGAAACCCTCTCGCCGGACCAGGCCGGCTGAACCTGCGCCTTGACCCGCAGGCGGCGGGCGCCTAGCTGAAGCTCTGTCTTTCGGAGAGCCCCAATGTCCACCGACAACCCGGCCCACGACTTTATCGGCCAAACCATCGCCTCAAATCCGGTGGTGCTGTTCATGAAGGGCGTTCCCGACCAACCCCGTTGCGGCTTCTCCGCCCTCGTGGTCCAGGTGCTGGACCATATCGGGGTGGATTATGTCGGGGTCGATGTTCTGCAGGATCAGGACCTGCGCGAGGGCATCAAGTCCTTCTCCGACTGGCCGACCATTCCCCAGCTCTACGTGAAGGGCGAGTTCATCGGCGGCGCAGACATCGTCAAGGAGATGTTCCAGTCCGGCGAACTCAAGACCCACATGACCGAGCAGGGCCTGATCGCCTGACCGGCGCCCCATGAGCCGCCTGTTCGAGCCGCCCGAGGGCCAGCAGGTCTTTAGCTGCGCCTTTGCGCCGGGGCCGTCCGACATCGACGACAATGGCCACGTGAATAATGTGGTCTACCTGTCCTGGGCCCAGGACATGGCCATCGCCCACTGGGCGGCGCGGCAGTCCGCCGAGGACCAGGCGCGGTGGGCCTGGATCTGCCTGCGCCACGAGGTCGATTATCGCCGCGCCCTCCTGCCTGGGGAGACCGCGACGGGTCGCACCTGGGTGGCGCGCGAGGCCGAGGGCCCGCGCTTCGACCGCTATGTCCGGATCGACGGCCCGGACGGCGCCATGTGCGCCCAGGTCCGCACCACCTGGTGCCTGATCGAGCGCGAAGGCGGCAGGCCCCGCCGGGTGCCGGCGGAAATCGTCGCCCGTTTCATCGACCCGGTCCCGACGACAGGGGATTGAGCACGAAGACCGGCTCGTCGGGCTTGAGGCCCAGGGCCTCGCGCGTGAAGGCCACCTCCACCCAGCCCGCCGTCGCCTCGCGGCAGGTCTGCAGCCGCCGCCGGGCGAAGGCGATCGTGGCGACCCCGTCCCGGCGCTCGATGAAGACGGCCAGGTCCGGAGGCGCCGCACACCCTCGGCTGGCCACCTCCACGCTCAGCCCCCCGGGCGTGACCCGGACCGACCGGACCGCCTCAAGCTCCGGAAACGGACCTGCTGAAGGCCAGGTCTGCGGCCGCGGCAGGCTGGCGCAGCCGGCCAGGGCCAGGGTTCCGGCAAGGAGAAGACGACGGGACAGCACGCCTGCATTCGCCTCCAAAGGGACGCCGACTGCAAGCGCCGGACATACGAAAAAGGCCCCGGATCGCTCCGGGGCCCCTGTTCGTCTCGCGGCGCGTCCGGATCAGGACGCGTAGAATTCCACGACGAGGTTCGGTTCCATCTTCACCGGATAGGGCACTTCGGCCAGCTCCGGGGTCCGGATGACGCGGGCCGACATGGCCTTGGCGTCGACCTCGATATAGTCCGGCGTGTCGCGCTCGGCCGACTGCAGGGCCTCGAGCACCAGGGCCATGTTGCGCGAACGCTCACGGACCTGGACGACGTCGCCGACCTTCACGCGGTAGGAGGCGATGTTCACCCGCTTGCCGTTCACGGTCACATGGCCGTGGTTCACGAACTGGCGGGCGGCGAAGACGGTGGGCACGAACTTGGCGCGGTAGACCACCGCATCCAGCCGGGCTTCCAGCAGGCCGATCAGGGTCTCGGCGGTATTGCCCTTCCGGCGGGCGGCCTCGTCGTAGGTCCGCGAGAACTGCTTCTCGGTCAGGTTGCCGTAATAGCCCTTCAGCTTCTGCTTGGCGCGGAGCTGAAGGCCGAAGTCGGAGGTCTTCTGCTTGCGGCGCTGGCCGTGCTGGCCGGGGCCGTAGGAGCGCTGGTTGACGGGGGACTTGGGGCGACCCCAGATGTTCTCGCCCATCCGCCGGTCGATCTTGTACTTCGCCGAGTGGCGCTTCGACATGTGTCGTCTCTCTTCATTTGACGCAGGCCGGCGGCCCCCTTGGGGACCGCGATTGCAACGGCGGCTCTGCATCTGCCCGTCATGCCGGCGCAGGACACGAAGGTCTCGCGCGCGGAAGGCGCGGTCTCTACCCCACCGGGGCGCGAAATGCAACGCTGGCGGCGTCAGGCGGGCGTGACCGGGGGCAGGCGCCAGCGTCCGTCCAGCAGCTCAGGTCGCGGCAGGTAGGCGCGCATGAAGAGGGCGAAGGGCGTCTCCGGGGCAGGCAGCCAGTTGGACTCGCGCTCCGCGCCCGGCGAGGCGGCGCCGATCCAGATGTCGAGGGAGCCATCGGCGTTGTAGGCGAGGCCCGGGGTCCGGTCGCCGATGGCGAAGCGGTTGAGGTCGTTCCGGGTGAAGAAGAACTGTCCGTCCTCGGTCGCCTCGTAGAGGCTCAGGGACCAGAAGCTGTCCACCGGGATCTGCCGGTCCGCCGGGAAATGAAGCCTCCAGGCCCGGCCGCCATCGAACAGGGACCGGGGCAGGTCGCCCTCCGCCCGCATGTACATGGCCTCTTCCGGCGGCAGGGCGGCGAGCCCGCCCACGGCCACGGCGGCGCGCAGGGCGTAGTTCTGGCCGAAGTTTCCCAGCCGTCCGTCCGGATAGGACCAGCCGTCGATGAAGCTGGGTCCGGTCAGGCCGCCGGCGCTGCGCCCGAAGCGGCGGCCCGCCTCAAGGCCCTCGGCGATCGCCGCCGCCTCTTCCGGCGAGAACCGGTCAGGATCAAAAGCCGCAAGACCCAGGGGCGCCATGCGCGCCAGGACCCGGCCGTCCATGACCGGCGGCGGGTTGAGCCGCATCAGCTCGGCGGCGGACGCCAGATAGTCCCGCCAGTCGGCCCCCCGGTGGGCGAAGGTCCCCGGATCGGCGGTGGCCGGCCCCTGCATGGACAGGCCCGTCTGCACCGCCTTGGCGTCGGCCGCGTCCTCGGGGCCAGCCACGAGGATCCGGGCCAGGACCCAGACGTGCCGGGTCGGCGCGCGCAGCACCCGCGGTCCCGGGGAGGCGGGCTCGCCCGGCCCGACCAGGGTGTAGGTCCCCCCCTCCCCGCCCGTCGTGCGCGTGCCGAGGAGGGCGAAGGTGTTGCTGTAGGCGTCCATGAACTGGACCGAGAGATAGCGGTCGCCGGACGGCGGCAGGGTCAGGGTCACCGGCCCGTCGGACAGGTCCACCTGGGCGGTCGAGTAGAAGGTGTCGTTGTTCGGCGTCGTCACCGCCCGGGCGTTGTGGTCCGCCAGCCTGCGCATGTGTCCGAAGGTGTTCATCGGCGAGCCGACGGCCAGGCCCCGGCTTCGGGTCGTGGCGATCTCGATCAGCGGCAGGGTGAAGACATAGGCCGAACGGGCGGCCTCGCGAAGGGCTTCAAGGTCGCTCATGCGGTTTCCTTTCCAGACGATTGGGCCTTCTGGCGGGCGATCTTCTCGAGCACCCGGCCGCGGCCCCGGGACAGGGCGGTGATCACGCCCCGGAAGGTGCGCACCTCCTGCTCACTGAAGCGGGCCCGGCCCAGGGCCGAGCGGAGGTTCTGGACCATGGAGGGCTTTTTCTCGGGAGGATGGAAGAAGCCGGCGGCTTCGAGCTCGTCCTCCAGGTGGCCGTAGAGCCCCATGAGGCTCGCCGCCGGCGCGGGTTCCGGGCCGGGCCGGAAGCTGGCCGGCGCGCCGGAGTCCAGGCGCATGCGCCACTCATAGGCCAGGATGATCACGGCCTGGGCCAGGTTGAGCGACCGGAAGCGCGGGTCGACCGGCAGGGTCACCACGGTCTGGCAGAGGGCGATGTCGGCGGTCTCCAGTCCCGCCCGTTCCCCGCCGAATAGCAGCCCCGTCCGCCGCCCTTGCGCAGCCTCGCCGTAGGCCCGCTCCAGGGCGTCCCGCGGGGTCAGGACGGGCAGTTGGAGTTCGCGGGGACGCGCCGTGGTCGCCTGGACGAAGGCCAGGTCGGCGATGGCCTCGGCCACGGTCTCATAGACCCGGGCGGCGTTGAGCGGCCATTCCGCCCCCGAGGCGGCGGCCCAGGCCCGCTCCTGGGGCCAGCCGTCACGGGGCGCCACAAGGCGAAGGTCGCTCAGACCGAAATTGGCCATGGCCCGCGCCACGGCCCCGATGTTCTCCGCCAGCTGGGGGCGATCGAGGATGACGGCGGGGGCGACAGGGTCCATGTGGGCCCTTTTCAGGCCTCAGGCCCGCCCGCGCAAGCGCAAGCCCGCCCGCAGCCTTTGCGCCGGGCGCAGGGGCGGGTATAGCTCCCCCACAACAGACCCGTTTTCGCCGAGGAGTGCGCGCCCGCCATGGCCAAGATCAAAGTCGCCAACCCTGTCGTGGACCTCGACGGGGACGAAATGACCCGCATCATCTGGCAGTGGATCAAGGACAAGCTGATCTTCCCCTACCTCGAGATCGACCTCGATTATTACGACCTGGGGATGGAGCACCGCGACGCCACGGACGACAAGGTCACCATCGAGTCCGCCGAGGCGATCAAGCGGCACGGCGTGGGCGTCAAGTGCGCCACCATCACGCCGGACGAGGCCCGGGTGAAGGAATTCAACCTGAAGAAGATGTGGAAGTCGCCGAACGGCACCATCCGCAACATCCTCGGCGGCGTCGTCTTCCGCGAGCCCATCATCTGCCGGAATGTCCCGCGCCTGATCCCCGGCTGGACCCAGCCCATCATCATCGGCCGCCACGCCTTCGGCGACCAGTACCGCGCCACGGACTTCCGGGTCCCCGGCAAGGGCAAGCTGACCGTCAAGTGGACCGGCGAGGATGGCCAGGAGATCGAGCACGAGGTGTTCGACTTCCCGGGCTCGGGCGTGGCCATGGCCATGTACAACGTCGATGAGTCGATCCGCGAGTTCGCCCGGGCCTCCCTGGCCTATGGCCTGCAGCGGAACTACCCGGTCTACCTGTCGACCAAGAACACCATCCTCAAGGCCTATGACGGCCGGTTCAAGGACATCTTCTCCGAGATCTACGAGGCCGAGTTCGCCGCCCAGTACAAGGAGGCGGGCCTGACCTACGAGCACCGCCTGATCGACGACATGGTCGCCTCGGCCCTGAAGTGGAATGGCGGCTTCATCTGGGCCTGCAAGAACTACGACGGCGACGTCCAGTCCGACCAGGTCGCCCAGGGCTTTGGCTCGCTGGGCCTGATGACCTCGGTCCTCTTGACCCCCGACGGCAAGACCATGGAGGCCGAGGCCGCCCACGGCACCGTCACCCGCCACTACCGCCAGCACCAGAAGGGCGAGTCGACCTCGACCAACTCCATCGCCTCGATCTTCGCCTGGACCCGGGGCCTGGAGCACCGCGCCAAGCTGGACGGCAACGAGGCCCTGGCCCACTTCGCCCATACGCTGGAGCGGGTCTGCGTGGAGACGGTCGAGGCCGGCGCCATGACCAAGGACCTGGCCCTGCTGGTCGGCGACTCCCAGGGCTGGCTGACCACCGAAGGCTTTATCGACAAGGTCGCCGCCAACCTCGACAAGGCCCTGGCGGCGGGCTGACCCTGCCGGTCAGCGGCGCCTCAGCTGACCCCCTCCGGCCCGGGGCCTTGCCCCGGTCCACCTCCCCCTGGGGGGAGGGATTCGGGGGCCATTGCTCCCCCAAGGGGGAGCTGTCAGCGAAGCTGACTGAGGGGGTCAACGGCGCCTCAGCAGACCCCCTCCGGCCCGGGGCCTCGCCCCGGTCCACCTCCCCCTGGGGGGAAGAGTTACCGCGCCATTGCTCCCCCAAGGGGAGCTCCCGGCAAAGCCGGCTAAAGTTACGGTGACACTGTAGGAAGCAGATCATCACCCACGGTACCGGGGCTTGTTGTGCGGCAGGCCTGGGACAACGACGCGCGCAAATCTGGCCATCGGCGGCGCTCCCCAGGGTCACCGCAACCCCTTCCTCGCGAAGCTGCGCGATGGCGGCCTCGAGGTCGCGCTTCAGGGGCGTGTAGAACTGCGCCCCGCTCGTCGCATGTTGGATCGGGCCGCCGAGGAAGACCGATAGGGTCATGATCCGTCCTTGGTCTGCTTGGCACCCATCTTGGATTTCGAGGTGAGCAGACGCCGGCGGTGGGGCACTGCTACCAGGGTCTGCAGCTCGCGCAGCGCGTCCTTTGCCACCCAGCGCGCGCCGCGAGAGCCGTCTTCGATCATGTCGGTAGCGCAGCCAACCGCCAGGTCATGGCTCTGGAAATCCCGCTTGCCGAGCTCGCGCAGCGCCCAGGACGCTGCCTTGCGCACCAGCGGGCGCTCGTCTTCGGCCAGATACCGGATGGTTTCCAGGAAGCGCGCGAAGGTGTGAGGGTCGAGATCGTCGCGATGCACGGCAAGGCAGGCGATCGTCGCAAGGGCCGCGCGGCGGACATAAAGCCTGCCGTCCGCCGCCCACCGGAAGACCAGTGCTTCAGCCTCCGGCCTGGTGCAAACCAGCGCTGTGCAGAAGTGGTCGCAGAGGTCCCACGATCCGATGTCCTCGAGCCAGGCGGTGACGCCGCGGGCGTTTAGCTGTCGTGGATCGGCGATAAGGACCGCCAGTAGGCGGGCTTCGTGGAAGCCCGTCGTCCAGAGCTTGAGGGCGAAGGCCTGGTCGCGGCCGATCTCGCGCGCCATGCGACGCACATCGGCGGTGGAAACGCCGAACGACGCCTCGGCTGTGATGCCCACCCGCACGGCGTGCTCGCGATGTGCCGCAGAACCCTTGCTACGCAACTCCGCGAGTACCGTCTCGACAGTCGGGGCGAACCTGTCACTATCGCGCTCACCCATCCTGCGCTCCCTGGCTGTCCCGCAGGTTGACGAACTCTGGGGAGTTACGGTGACACTGTAGGAAATAGATCATCACTCAGGGTATTGAAACTTGTTGTGCGGCAGGCTTGGGATAACGACGCGCGCAAGTCTGGCCATCGGTGGAGCTCCCCAGGGTGATGGAACTCCCATGCACAGGAGGAGGTTTCGTACAG
>VYLB01000094.1_pt1 | contig 21872 bp, 15 predicted proteins | sample 5114431 | NCBI WGS metagenome assembly VYLB01 (sample SAMN12291786, study PRJNA351875) | freshwater metagenome | isolation source: freshwater lake | place: USA: Michigan, Gull Lake | collected 2013-08-08
TTTTGACAAAGTTTTTGGTAAAGATGTTGTAAAAAGCGAGGAGGAGTTTACTGCGAAGGTCAAAGAAACCATCGCGCAAAACTATCAGCGTGAGACGGATCGTCTATTAGATCACGAAATTCAACATTATTACGTTGATCACACTACCATCCAGATGCCGGATAACTTTTTGAAAATGTGGCTAAAAGCAACCAGCAATGGGCAAGTGACAGAAGAAATACTAGAAAAGGAATTCCATGCATATAAAGATTCCTTGAAATGGGATTTGATCAAAAACAGAATTACCGAAGAAAGGGAGATCAAAGTAGAGGGCGATGAAGTGAGAGAAAAAGCAAAGCAATTGATTGTAGATCAATTTGGGGGACCCGCCATCGCAGCTCAACTGGGGGATAAGTTGGACGAGATCGCCAACAATTATCTTTCTGGCCATGATGGCAAAGGTGAGAATTTTATGCGCATTTACAATCAATTGAGGCAGGAAAAGATAATGAGAGCAATTAAAGAAACCATTACCATAAATGAAAAGAAAGTGAGTTTGGAGGAGTTCAAAAAATTAGCCGCCAGCCACAATCATTAGGCGCTGAACCTTTTGATAAGATTGTGAGTTAAATAGAAAGCTCTGCCTGCGGGTGGGGCTTTTTTTAATGAATCGCTCGCAAATTGACCCAACAATACTTAACATTGGGTACGCAATGGAAGCAATAATAAAAGCAGTTATACGTCTACCAGTAAACTTAGAAAAAACAAAATATGTCAACGAACGAATTTAGAAACTATGCCGTGCATCATTTGGGCATGAGCGGCAATGCCTTGGACAGTTATATGAAATTTGTGAACCAAAATCCGTACACGGTTTCAGGGATGACACCCAATGTCGTGGAAGAGCGACAAATGCGCGCCACGGTGATTGACGTATTTTCGCGTTTGATGGCGGATCGCATTATCTTTTTTGGAACGGCTGTAGATGACTACGTGGCAAACGTAATCACGGCACAGCTCCTTTTCTTAGAATCTTCTGACGCAAAGAAAGATGTTATCATGTATATCAATAGCCCAGGCGGCTCGGTGTATGCAGGGCTTGGCATCTATGATACCATGCAAATCATAAACCCCGATGTGGCCACGATATGTACGGGCATGGCGGCTTCAATGGGCGCGGTATTGTTGGCTGCGGGAGCTTCTAAAAAGAGATCCGCCCTGCCTCATTCCCGGGTGATGATTCACCAGCCTTCAGCAGGTATGCAAGGAACTTCTTCCGACATGGAAATTTCTATGAAGCAAACTTTGGAGTTGAAAAAGGATTTGTACACCATTCTGGCTAACCATAGCGGACAGACGTATGAGAAGATCGAAAAAGATTCTGATCGAGACTTCTGGATGCGTTCTTCCGAAGCGAAAGCATATGGATTAATAGACGAGGTGCTGGAGAAGAAGAGGAAGTAGTCTTTAAAAGTAGGCGGGAAGTCATTGGGCGGTTGACTGATTAATCGCGTCAAATAGTGCGATACGCAAGTACAGTAGGAAAAGATCCTTCGCTTTTGTTCGAGGGTTACTTTTTGCACAAGGTATGTCTTTGTTCGAATTATTAATACCTTTGGTAATTCATCGTTCACCTTAATCTGACCCTGCAATGGCTGCTGAAGTTACCTGTTCTTTTTGTGGTAGAAACAAAAAAGATGTAAGAAAAGAAAAACAAAGTGGAGGCGGGCACCTTACCCAACTTCAAACTGATCAAACCACGAGAAATAAAGAAATTCCTGGATGAATATGTGATCGGACAGGATGAAGCCAAACGAGTAATGTCCGTGGCTGTCTACAATCATTATAAAAGACTCACCCAACGAAAAATGGACAATGATGTGATGATTGAAAAATCAAACATCATTATGGTGGGCGAAACCGGAACCGGCAAGACCTACTTGGCAAGAACTCTTGCTAAAATTTTGCAGGTTCCTTTTTGCATAGCAGACGCAACCGTATTGACCGAAGCGGGTTACGTGGGTGAAGACGTTGAAAGTATTCTGACCCGTTTGCTACAAGCGGCTGATTACAATAAATTATTGGAAGGCACTGCGGTGAACGTGCCCCCACAGGGAGGGCGAAAGCACCCTGACCAGAAAATGATTACCGTTAACACAGAGAATATTTTATTCATTTGCGGTGGCGCCTTTGAGGGAATCTCAAGGCTGATTGGCCGTAGGCTAAATACAAGGCCGCTGGGTTTTGCTACTTCATCAGATAGCGTCCACCCCGGTGGAGATTTGGATAAAGACAATTTGCTAAAATTCGTCTCCGCACAAGATCTAAAAACGTTCGGGCTAATCCCTGAATTAATCGGTCGCTTACCTGTTTTGTCGTTCCTCAATCCACTCGATCACGAGACTCTTCGAAAGATTTTGACCGAACCGAAAAACGCGTTGGTTAAACAATACAAGAAGCTTTTTGAAATGGAGACCATCGAATTGGAATTCAAAGAGGGTGCGCTGGATTTCATTGTGGAAAAAGCAGTTGATTTTAAATTAGGAATGTTCGAGTTGCCGTCTGACAAAACAACAGATCGACTTGTGATCAACCGTGCTTATGCGGAGGAGAAATTTAATAAATCACATTACAGCAAATTGAAAGTAGCCTAGTTCAAGCGCCTGATTCTTGCTCGGCTTTCAGGTATTTTAACATCAAGCCCGCGGTGTTTTCAGAAGCGGACCCGATATCTAACGAACGATAGAGTTTATCATATTCTTCTAACATATTATTTCTGTATTCGCCAGCCTCGGTCAATCGCAGAATTTCGCCCCTTAGCGCTTCTATTGTTGCGCCTTGCTGAATTAATTCCTTTACCACTTCCTTGCCAGCGATTAGATTCACCAGCGAGATGTAGTCTACCTTGACCACCTTAGATGCAACCGCATATTCCAGGTTGCCGGCTTTATAGACTACTACCTGTGGTACTTTAAAAAGTGCTGTTTCTAACGTTGCCGTTCCAGATGTTACAATAGCTGCCGTAGCGTGCGACAAGAGATCATAGGTAGCTTCAAATACGAGCGTAACGTTCTGTAAGTCTTTCAGCGGTTTGTACAGCTCCGAAGGCAAATTTTTAACGGCAGCTACGACAAAATGCAACAAAGGATTTGAGACTGCTAATTCCGCCATCAACGGAACAATTCGTTGTAGCTCCATTTTTCTACTTCCGGGAAGCAATGCAACAATTTTAGTTTTGGGGTCTATTTTATTTTCCTGAAAAAATGCGCCATTAGGAACAAATGCCTTGATCGCATCGAGCACCGGATTGCCAACATAGTCTGAGTTGATCCCATATTTCTTAAAAAATTCCTTTTCAAAGGGCAGAATTACGAAGAGGCGATCTACATCGTTCTTCAGCTGCCATGCTCTGTTTTGCCGCCACGCCCAAACTTTCGGAGGAATGTAGTAAAACACCTTGATATCGTTCTTTCTACCGAATGTAGCCATTCTTCGATTGAAGCCGCCATAGTCGATTAAAATCAATACATCGGGATGATAAGCAAGAATATCAGTCTTACACTCTCGCATGTATCGAGCGATCTTATAAAAATTGATTACTGCCTCAAAGCCCATAAACGCTAATTGATCGTAGTGCTTTATCAATTGTACTCCTGCTTTGCTCATCTCATCCCCACCGAATCCACGAAACTCACTTTTGGAGTCTAAGCGAGAAATGGCCTTCACCAGATTACTCCCATGCAAATCGCCAGAACGCTCGCCCGCAATAATGTAATATTTCATTTTTCGAAGTACAAGGTACGATTAACGAAGTACGAAAATCTAACCGCCAAAGTATTCCACATAATTGCGGGGTGTTTCAAACAGCCGGATGGAATGCAATTTCCCGTATCTACTAATAGAGGAAATCTTTGGCATTAAAATATTCCAAAGTTCGATGGCCAAATTTTCTGTACTGGCCATTTTTCCACTCATAAAGTCGACATCTAAATTCAGGTTTTTGTGATCAACTTTTTCGATCACTTCTTGCCTTATCAAATCGCTGAGCTTTTTCAGATCGATTACGAAGCCTGTGTCCGGATCAGGCGTCCCTCCTACTGTAACGATCAGATCGTAGTTGTGCCCATGCCAATTTTCGTTGGCGCATGGCCCAAATACTTCCTGATTTTTCTCTTTGCTCCAGGAAGGGTTATAGAGTTTATGGGCTGCGTTAAAATGCTCCTTTCTGCTTACGTAAATCATACAAGGACTTTGATTTGCAAATATACAAGGCTTACCGTTACTATTTGCGTTCGTTGGTTTTGTCGTAAATTGCATTAAAAAACATTATGATCATTGTTACCGGTGCTGCGGGATTTATTGGAAGTAACCTGATCCAGCGACTCAATCAAGATAATTTCAATTCCATCATTGCTGTTGATCATTTTGATCGTCCTGAAAAAAACAAAAATCTGGTCGGCCTAAAAATTCAGGAAAAAGTAAATCGCGATGAGTTTATTTTCTGGCTTGACAAAAATTACGAAACCGTTGAGTTCATTTTTCATATCGGTGCCCGGACAGATACCACTGAGATGGATGTAGATCTGCTAACCAAGCTCAATACAGATTACACAAAAACGGTTTGGAAAAAATGCTGTCAATATCAGATTCCGCTAGTCTATGCCTCCTCAGCGGCAACCTATGGCCTTGGTGAATTTGGATATGACGATAATGAAGAATTGATACCGCAACTTAAGCCATTAAACCCTTACGGAGATTCGAAGCAAGCATTTGACGCGTGGGCATTACAACAAGACGAAAAACCCTTCTTTTGGGCAGGACTGAAATTCTTTAATGTGTATGGTCCGAATGAATACCACAAAGATAGAATGGCATCTGTGGTGTGGCACGCCTATAATCAGATTCAGAAAACCGGAAAAATGAAATTGTTCCGCTCACACAAAGCCAATTACAATGATGGCGAGCAGATGCGAGATTTTGTGTACGTAAAAGATGTAGTGGATGTTTGCGTGTTCTTGATGCACCATCGCAAAGATTCTGGTATCTATAACCTTGGTTCTGGAAAAGCGAGAACGTTCAACGATTTGGTGAAAGCCGTTTTTGCCGCACTGAACAAGCCTGTCGATATTGAATACATTGATACACCTGTAGATATACGAGACACCTATCAGTATTTCACAGAGGCGAAGATGGGGAAGTTGAAGGAGATTGGGTATGGGAAGGGATTTTTTGAGTTGGAGGGCGGGGTGAGGGACTATGTAACGGGCTTGGCAAAAAGCCACTAGAATAAGTTATAGGACGGAATTCAAAATAGATCCATAATTTTATTTTACGAAAATGGAAGATCAAGTAAAAGAATTGACGGAATTGATGGCAGATTTGATTCCTGTTGTGGATAGACTGACCCAGAATCAGGAAAAAAATACCGAGGCAATCAATCAGGTTAAAGAAATTATCGCTAAGACAAACCTTGGAATGTCTGAAATGAGAGTCTCCAAAATGCGGTTAGCAGACGTGATTGATAAACTGGCAGTTAAGATTGATAAGATAGATCAATTTGAGAATAGACTTGTCAAATTGGAACAGACGGTGTTTAAATAATTGATCGCTGGTTTGAAGGTTTAATGTGAGATTGGCTTTCACTTAACAATAAAAAAGACGCCTTCAAAAAAGGCGAAGCAGGTAAAATTCCAGTTTGATTATCGTGAATTGTTCCGCTCGCACAAAGCCAATTACAAAGATGGAGAACAGATGCGCGATTGTGTGTGTATATAAAAGATGTGTTGGATGTTTGCGTGTTCCTAATGCACCATCGCAAAGACTCGGGTATCTATAACCTTGGATCAGGCAAAGCCAGAACATTCAATGATTTAGTAAAAGCCGTTTTTGCTGCGCTAAGTAAACCGGTTCACCTAGAATACATCAACACTCTATATAGATATCAGGGACACTTATGAATCTCTAACAGCGGCTAAGATGGGAAATTGAAAACGATAGGGAAATACTCCCATTTTTGCAAAATTGAAGATGGGAGAAAGAAATACTTGTCTCAGCTATAGCTTGGATAAGATAACAATCAAAATCAACAAACTATCTTTCCATCAGCGTCATCAGTCTTGCGATATCACTATCTTTTTCTAAGTCACTCGCTCGAATCAGCTTTTGATATTTCTTTTCCTTGTCAATTTCTAAAAATGAAGCTTTCCTCATAGAAAATCTCTCAAAGATGTTCGCATCTTTGGTTCTAATGAAGTAACGATGACTTGGCTTAATAATGTAGTTCCGTGACCCAACATTCATTAGCTCATTATAGGTCGGCTTAATGACTTCCAGAACGAAGAGCTTTACCAGTCGAAATCGAAGCCCATGATGTAAATCAAAAGCAAAGCCACGCTGTTGAATGCCCACTAAAAACTTGCTATTCAGCATGCAAAGTAAACTATCTTTTTCAACCTGAAATTGAACGGAATCAACACGGTTGCCGTCTAACTCCAAAGTGTTACCATTTAAAAGTATGAGTACCCGGTTCGTGTAGATGTCGTAATTGACCAAGCCCATATAGCTCTCCGGCTTATCCTTCGGACGGAAATGAATTGTCCCGCTCTTAAACACATCAAACAAGGTTGTCTTTCCTTCAAGTTCTGGTTCAATTGATCGCGTATTCAAAAATCCGGATCCTGTAATTAAAAAAGCAGGATCTCTATTCACTTGTTGGCAAATTCCCGCTGCCGCGATAAACATCACGATAAAAAAAACTTGGATTCTGAATAGCATGATGCGTTTTTAATGACAGTAAACTACAAAAAAATGAAGTTGCTTTGCAGCAACTTCATTTTTTTAAGATAAATGAAAAATTAGTTAAGAGGAATAATTCTGACTAGAAACTCGCTCTTAACGCCAGTGGCAACGCCAACCTCGGCATCGGTTGAGACTGCTGTGGCGTTTAGCTTTATTGTAACGTTTATTGGTGTCGTGTTCCCTTTTCCTATAAGAGCTGTATTCAATATTCTTAACTCAACATTTGACGATGTTTGACCAGCAGAAAAAGAAATAGTCCCTCCAGTTACATCGACAAAATCGACCCCTGGCGTTCCTCCGGTAATCGTATAGCCAACGGTCACGGTCTGAGGCGAAACACTTGGAAGAAGAACTCCAAAATTCGTAACACCTACTTGATTGAGGTTATTAAGAATCAATGGCGTAGCCGTAGGAACTGTCTCAATCTTCTTGTTCTCGTCAACAATTGTATATTTAAAAACATTGTTGGTGCCTACCGCTACCACGTTTCCATTTGCCGAATTGGCAATAGAAAGTGCGGTAATAGTCATAACCGCATTTTCGCCAGCTATAGCTTCTAACAAGGTGTCATCTATCGTTGACAATGAATCAATTAGCACACCGGAAGACCCAACGGGCAAAACAATAGTTCCCGAAAGCGGAGGATTTTTTGATGTATAGTCTACGCCAAAACCTGCCGGACCAGTAACGGCGTAGGTAGCCGTCACTGCGGCACCCGTAGGTATATTGAAGTTAGGAATGATTCTTAATGCAGTCTTTGCCTTGCTATTTTCAATCACGGTTGCTGAAACGGCAGAAAACTGAACATTAAGATTGACATTCGTAAACTGAACTATCGCCTCTTTTTGGTAAATAGTGCTCCCGTCTGAGCCTCTCCCAATCGAGAAACTTTTTTCTGAATTGGAAGCGCTAACAAGAGTAATTGTTAATGTCTTGGTACCATCAGCGACAGCATCTGTCAATGCCCTGATTCCCAAATTAACAAAATCAAAATCGTTTACCCCGCCCGTGGTCGCATTCCTTCGCAAAATAATCGATCCTCCAGAAGCTGTATTAGTGCCTGAAGTTGTGGTAAAATCAGTGCCGAATACCGCTGAACCTGAGAATTGATAAGTGACTGTTATGTCTGAAGTGAATCCTGTGGGGCATTCAATCCGTATGTTTTGCACCGCAGTAGCAGTCTCAGCAACAGTCAGATTAATCGGTACAACGGTTCCGCCAGCGTTGGCGAACGCAACATAACCATCCAGATTCTTTACCTTAATCGTCTGCTCATCTAGATTAACATCCGTGCAGGATGCTAAGAGTCCAAAACCAAATATTATTAGAATTATCTTTTTCATGAGTATTTTTTTTAGTTCTCAAACCACATAGGTACATCGCCAAGCAGGTCAACAGGAGTATTAGGATTAGCGGCACGCTCTGCAGGCGCGTACTGAAGTCTCTTCAGCATCCCAGTAATTAGCGATCCTGGGGACGGCTCCAAATTATTTGGAACTTTTGTTCTTCTCACATGATTCCAAGCCTCAATCGGACGCAACAATGTCTCAATATATTGCTGTTCGCCAATTCGTCTCAGTTTTTCTGAGGTTGTTAAAGGATTGATATCAGACAAACCAGTAACAAATGTCGTAATCTGAGTATTTGTCAAGGTAGTAACTGCGCCCGGGATCGTCTGACCATAAAATGTAAGAGCCTCAGTTACGCCTTGGCGATATAGAACATTCGCATCTCCTGCAATAACACCTTTTGCAACAAGTTCAGCCCTGTAAAAAGTGATCTCAGCCGGTAACATCCAGATGTCTGGCAATGTGCCTCTGATCAGATTATTAGAATATCTCGCAAAAGCTGCTGACGGTTGCTGCGAAATGCCGCGAACCTCGAATCCCCCTGTAGTTCCGGCTGTAGTTCCGGTGACGCACCACAACGCGAGTCTCGGATCTCCAAGAAGTAAATCTCTAAGTCGTAGAGCAGGGGCAAAATAATTAGTAGTCTCATTAGATCCCGTTCCAAATGCAGTAACGATCTCTAGCCAAGCATTTCGATTTCCAACAGTTCCCGGATATCTCAGCATGGTCGCATTAGCACTAGTTGATACCAAAGGTTGAGCCAACGTGGCAATAATCTGTGGGTCAACTGAAGTATCTTTGTTTCTAATCAACATTAGCGTTCTTAATTTCAACGAGTTGGCATATGCCCTCCAGTTCGTCATATTGCCACCGTAAATCAAGTCGCCCTGCGCCACGTTTGCAACTCCAGTTGTCGGCAACGCATCAATCAATGCGATGGCCTCATCCAACAACGAAACAACGCCTCTCAGAACAGTCTCTTGCGTATCGTATTTTGGAAATTTGAATTTAGCAGCATCCAAAGCTTCTGTAAAAGGCACATCTCCAAAGGCACAAGTTGCGTCAAAAAAAGCAAGCGCCTTTAATGTAACTGCAATCGCTGCCACATTATTATTGGTAACTCCTGCTGCCTTGGCATCTTTCTCTACCAGAGCTAAATTAGCAAGAACCTGGGTATAGATCATTGACCAGAAGTTTCCCGCGAGGAAACCACCAGCGGCTCCGCCTCCATTTCGAGGGCTGTTAAAGGTAAAATATGAGTGCTGGTAAACATCAACCATTCTAGTCCCTAATTCCGTAACTTTTCTGTTGCTATACTGTACAATTACGTAAGGTAAAATCGCATTTGGATCGGCTTTGCTTGCCGCTAATGGATTTACGTTGACATCTAACACGTTTGAACAAGATAGAGGTATCGAAAGCAAAACTATTGCGATCATACCGGAAAGTATCTTTGACATATTTTTCATCTCAAATCAATTAAAAAGTGAGTCTAACATTGAATCCGTAACTTCTGGTTGAAGGAACTGTGTTTCGTTCAACACCGAACCCGTCTGCACCTGCACCAAACAAATTCGCTTCCGGATCGATGTGAGGAACTTTAGAGTAGAGAAGCGCCAAGTTTCTTCCTTCTACACCGACTTGAAGAGCTTTAATTACGCCCTTCCCCAATACAGATTTTGGAATATTGTAAGAAAGAGATACTTCTCGCAGTTTAACAAAAGAGGCATCAAATGTATTCGTAACCGCTACTCCACTTGGAGCAAGGTTTCCCCAAAAGGTTTGTGCGCTACGAACCGGAACGTCATTGTCTCTAAAGGTTCCATCGGTATTTTGAAGCACTCCAAAAGTATCAATAAATGTTCCCTCTCTGTTAACGGCTGTTTCTTCAACCTGTCCATTTGCCCAAAGGCCAGCAACTGTAGCTGAGTGCAATAATCCGCCATCTCTCCAATCTATTGTAGTAGTCAAAGAAAAATTGCGGTAAGAAAAATTATTAACAAATCCCATCGTAAACCTTGGCATAACAGAGCCCAAATTCTCCAGTGGACCAGCTTGACGCAATCCGTTATTGGCATTAATAATGGGTCGGTTTGTTGCTGGATCTCGCAGATAGGTTCCTGCATATAGTTGAAATTGTCTGCCGGGGACAGCAACAACCTGAACGTTATTGAATTCGCTTTGAATTACAATACGGTCTGTTCCAGGTATCAAACTCTGTACAATCGATTCGTTCTGGGTAAAATTAACAATTGAATTCCATTTGAAATTCTGAGAGTTTATAACCTTTGCATCCAATGAAACTTCGTAGCCGGTTTGAGTAACTTCGCCAACGTTCAGGGTCTGGGTAGAAAAACCAGAAGATTGAGGAATTGGAATGGCCAAAATTTGGTTTTTGTTACTTGTTGAGAAGTAAGAAACATCCAGTGTAAACCGACTATCTAAGAACTGCAATTCTGCACCAAACTCATAGGTCGTTTGCGTCTGTGGTAGTAGCCCTACGGGAGGGATGCGTGTTTGCGCAGCAAAACCTAAACGTCCGTTAAATGGAAAATTTTGATTCAAGCTGTACTGGCCTGTTGCTTGTGAAACTGGGAAAAAGTTAAAATCAAGTTGGTACGGATTTGTATCGTTTCCCACCTGAGCGGCACTAGCACGTAGCTTTGCATAATTAAGCGCTTTGCTTTTCATACCTAATGCATCTGTAATAACCACAGCCAAACTTGCAGAAGGATAAAAATAAGATCTGTTATTTGCCGGCAAAGTTGAACTCCAGTCATTGCGACCAGTCAATGTTAAAGTGGCCCAGTTCTTATATCCGAGTGCCGCCTCACCATAAGCACCCATTAGAATGTGCTCACTAAAGGCGCGGGTTGGTACGTTGCTAAGTGCATTTGAGGGATTAAACAATTCAGGAATACTCAATCCCTGGGAGAACAAATTTTCTGCGCTCAATCCACGTCTGTTATAATTAAAACCGCCTAATACTTTCAAATTAAAGTCTTCGGAAACGTTCTTGTAATATGTAGCAATTACATCGAGGTTAAGCTGTGTCCGATTGATTTTGTCAATCGTGAAGTCGCCCGTTGCTCTTGACCGGGTTCCAACTCGGTTAGTAACCAACCTATTGTCTTGATCAAAATCATAACCTAGTCGAGCAGTTATGCCAAGCTCTTGTATTGGATTATAGGTAGCTTCGAAATTTCCCAGGAACCGCTCATCTTCCCTCTCATTCTTGTTCTCATGTTGCAGCCAAAAAGGGTTGTTGTCGGTAGGGCTCGCAAAACCCAATTGATTGCCATTAGCGTCTATCCAAGGTTGGTAATTCTTAAAATTATTAGATCTACCAAAACCAGTTACGCTAAATATATTTGGGTCATTGGCACCCGCAACACCAGTGCCTTGAGACTTTGTATTAATGTACTGAATCCCAAAACGAGACTTAAACTTTTCAGAATGTTTCATTCCGGCATTAAAACTAGCTGTTATTCTGTCTAGCGCTGCATTTGGAAGAATACCCACTTGATTAAGGGATGTCAAGCTTAAACGATAATCACCTCTATCATGTGCATCAGCAAAGGCTACGTTATTGATTAACGTTCTTCCTTGGCGGAAATAGTCGTTATAATTTTCTGGATAAGCTCTTAACGCTACTTTTCTGCCCGTACCCAGCTCAGTCACTTGTTGCCCGTTGATGCGCTCACCAAAGCTAGTAGCAGTCGCAGATGAATCATACTTTGAATTTTGACCCCCTGAATAGGTGTTTTGGTACTTAGGAACTCGGAATAAATCGTCAAATCTCAATGAAGAATTGACGGTAATAGAAGCTCTCCCACCCTTATTTGCTTTTCCTTTCTTTGTTGTTACCACAATTACACCAGAAGCAGCACGAGATCCATAAAGAGCTGTCGCTGCCGCACCTTTAAGTACATTGAGAGATTCCACATCATCTGGATTAACTACAGCTGCACCATTTGCGAAATCTCTATTCCCGCTAATTCTACTGGTTGTAGCATCTTGAGAATCATTAATAGGAATACCATCAACTACCCAAAGTGGCTGGTTTCTTCCGCTCAGAGAGGATACACCACGAATAGTAACTTTCGTTGAACCTCCTAGGTTTCCAGAACTTTGATTGATCAACACTCCAGTCACTTTTCCTTGGAGTGAGTTCAAAATATTACTTTCTCTTGAAGCGAGCAACTCGTCTGACTTTACTCCGGAGACCGCATAACCTAATTCTCTAGACTGCTTTTCAACACCCAGAGCCGTTACCACTACCTCAGCAAGTTCTTTGGTGTCTGACACAAGCTTGATGTCAATAGACGTCCTGTCCCCTACTTCTATTTCCTGGGTAACAAACCCAATGAAAGAGACAATAATGGTCGACCCTGCGCTACCCAGTGGCAGCGAAAAACGGCCATCACTATCTGTAACGGTACCACTTGTTGTTCCCTTAACAACAAGATTTACACCTGGAAGTCCAGTCCCGTCATCAGCAGATGTCACTTTACCAGTAACCGTTCGTTCCTGTGCCCATGCCATGCTGCTGATCAGCAACAAGAGCGGCACCAATTTGATAAGTAAATTTTTCCTCATACTAGTTGGTTTAAGTTTTTATTAAAGAATTCACTTTAAGAAGGGTAAATGTAAGGGTTGAAACTAATATTACCATAACATTAAAAGTAAAATGCTGGATTTTTTTTCAATCGATTGCGGAACGGGGATTTGAAACCGTTAAAAACAAAAAAAGACCGCCAAAAGGCGGTCTTTTTTACGAATTGCGAAAAAGTTGACTAGCGAGTCAAGGTCAATCTTACTCTACGTGTCCAGGTGCAATAGCCATTTCTTCTGCCATACTCATCGGCATCGTCATCGAGGCCAATGGTTAAAGCATTGCCGGCTACAAGACCCGTTTGTGTTGTAGTATAGGATCCCTGGTTAGCAACAGTTGCCGCTGGCGTCAAAGGCGGCATAACTAAGCCAGCCGCCACCGTGAAGTTACCACCCGTAGGCATGGTCCAGTACAATTCACGATCAGCAGTGCAATCTACCGTAGAATTTTGTAAAGGAACAAACACGGTTCCGTTCTCAAGGTTAATTCTCAGAGTCACGTTTTGACCGCGATAATTGACGGTAAACTGCCTCTCGGTAACAAGTCCGCCCGCAGGAATGGTAAGATTTACGGTTTGGGTCGGAAACAAAACCTGTGCGATATACTTAGGAAACTGGGCACCTGCGTGAAGTGCCGCAGAGTGGTTAATCGACCAGATTGCATTCTGAGTCAGCGTATAGGCCCCAACCCAGTTGGCCGAAGGGATGCCGGCACGAACAGTCAGCGTATAGACAAATGAAGCACTATAAAACTGACCCCCGGTAATATTGGGAGTCGTATTTGTACTCGTGAACTCTCTGCCATCCTTCAAAACCATCACTCCTCTATAGATAACCTGATCCGCTGCAGCAAATGATCCAGGAAAACCGGTTGCAGTTGCCAAGGCTGTCAATGTTTCACTAGCAGTAACGCGAACCTTTGCCCGAAGATACTCTGAGAAAGTTGGCTCGGTGGCCTTTGTAAATGCAGATGCCGGTATCGTCTTCACAGGTACTTCTCCCGATAGCGCTGCTCCTCTACGGTGAGACACCAAAATGCGAAACTCTTGCAGATTGTTACCTCCATTCGCATCTACTGCTTCAAACGTAGCATCTAAACCACTATTAGCCAAGTCAGCCAAGTCAATTACGTTAGAAGTTTGCGCATACAAGCGCATATAGGCACCCACCTCGCGATCGTCATAAGGCAAGGGATACAAGTCTTTATCTCTACACCCAATTCCAACTACGGTTAGAAGTAAGGCTGTAATTAAACTATATCTTTTAAATTTCATATTTGTCGAATTTTAAATGAGACCTAAAAATTAAGATTGGCAACGAATGTGTCCCAGAAAAGCTTACCGGTCAGATCCGACTTTTGCTCGACTGCCGAATTACGCGCTTCAAATGAGCTCGGATACCAGAAGGTGCGTGGGAATGCGCCAGGAGCCGGGTTTACGGTTGGTTGCATACCCGTAGGCAAACCGGTACGTCTGTAGAGATTATACGATTCAACCCCGGAACCAAACAATGAAATCCAATACTCACGGGCAACAATATTTAGTTGGGCCCGCTCAAGACTTCCTAAGTCAGTTATGCTAGAGGGTGGAGGCGAACTAAACATAGCTGTAGCGCGAGCAGAATACCTGGCAATTTCGTCTGCTAGTGGTGATCTCCAGTTGATTGCCGTTGCAGCAGGAGTTGTCGTGTCAACGTTTATTGTGCCTGTAGTAATCTGTACGAAGCGAGCCGTGATATTCGTGACACCTTCCGATACTGTAACAGTGGCGCCTAAAAGCTCACTTGCTACATCTGCGTCAGTTGCTCTCGTCCAGGCGGCTGCGGCTGCCACATAAATACCATTTTGGCTTGCTGTTGTTTGATCCTTTAACAATACACGATCACCCGCTGATAACGTAACTCCATCTATTGTCAAGAGTCCTCCCGTTGCGATAGCCACATTGCCTGTTGAGGCAACCCTTACATTCGTGAGAGTAGTACCCACTGTAGGAAAGAATGCGTTGATCGTAGCCGCCTCATTTGGTGACCCGCCAAAAGCATTTGTTCCAAGAGTTCCATTGATAGACCAGTCGCGCACGTCTGCTAACGAGTTGGCAACGCCCAGATTAAATTGAGCAAGCGCAGTACCCGCACCAGTAACTCCAGAAAGAGTTGGAGATAAAGCTACTTCAGCACGCATAAAATTCACTGAAGAGCGCATCAAAATCGGTTGCATTCCGGCACCTCTCATGCCCAGGTTAGGATTGTTCGCCCCTGCATTAACATTGGCATCGAACCGGCCGCCAGCGGGGTAAACACCCCATGTAGTTCTAGCCAAACCATCTGGTGGAATTCCTTGTGGGTCTACGTGTTCACGACCCCAATAACCGACAGGAGTTGGAAAACAAAAAGTTCTACTCCAAGCCGGTGCGGCAGGATTAGTGGAGATGCCAGGAGGCATTCCCGGAATGCCGGGAATAATAGCTGTTCCTGTTGAAAATGGGTAATGTCCAGGAGCAGTTTGCGCCACGCAACGTATCTCATTAGGGTCTGTCGAATTAGCCCCCCTCTGGCGGTAGAAATAAAACCTCATTCTGGGATCCGTCATATCATAGCCATAGAACATCTGCCACATGTGGTAATTGGCCATGTAATCCCCTGCACCGGTGATATAGTTACCTGTGAACCGTGGATGACGAACATCCGGATCGGCATTATTGGTTGCATACCTGAAAATAAAACTTTCGTTTTGCGCAGTCATCACACCACCAGCCAAGGCCTCATTAATTTTAGTAGTTGCCAACGTAGGGTTAACATTTTTTAGATTAAGCCCCATTTTCAACTTGATAGAATTCGCCAAACGAATCCATCTGGCAGTAGCACCACCATAGTAGAAATCAGTGATAGTTGGTGCCAAAGCGTTTGGTGCAGTATTCAGGTTCACAATCGCCTGATCTAGGATGGCAAAAATGGCTGGATACAAATCTTCCATTTTGTCAACACCTGGATTTAAGTTATCCAAGCCTTTGAACGCCTGTGAAAATGGAACATTGCCAAAGTAGTCAACGAGAACTGAAAGTGTATAAGCCTGCATCACACGAGTCATACCGGCATGCACCGTAAATTGGCCTGCGTCAGCTTGCTTGATCAAGATATCGCAATCTGTTAAGATGGCTGCATATCCATTGTTCCACAAACCATCAAAAGCCTGTGGATTGGCGAAATTCTCGTACACTGAACCTCCGGAGTTTTGAAGACGGGTCACTTGCATGCCAAAAGTGCTTGCCGCATTAAAAAATCCCGCAAGGTTAACTTGGATTTGATTTAACAGCAAACTTGGGCCTGTTGACGTTAGTTTCACTGCATTAGGATCATCCAGCAGGTCCAGATTACAGGAACTAGCCAGCGTAATCAAAACCGTTACGTATATATATTTTAGAAACTTCATAGTCGTTAAAAATTATTGGTTAGAAAGTAAGCCTTAACACGACACCGTATCTCCTTGCACTAGGACCTGTGAGATAGTCAAAGCCAGCGCCATTACCCACACCTGTACTTAGTACTTCTGGATCGAAATTCACATTCTTGGGTACATTTACCGCGTTGAACCAAATGTTATTTCCATTCAACTGAAGTGAACCTGACTTAAATGGAGTCTTGCTACCAAATAAGTTTTTGGGAAATTCATAGGCTAATGAAACCTCTCTCAAACGAATTGACGTGCCATCAAAAATGGAGGTATCATCCGTTCCATTGAACTGAACATTAAATCCATAGTCAGATGCCGTTACTTGTTTGTCATTCTTGCGATAGGTTCTCGACCCGTCTGGATTGATCGTCTCTAACACGCCAGGAAGGATAAATGTCTGGTCATATCCATACTCCACATCTGTCGCAACAGCACCTCTACCAATAGTAGCAGAAGGAGTCGAGGCATACATGGCACCACCTTGACGGTAATCCATTTGTACATTTAGCGTAAAGCCTTTGTATGTAAATGTGTTAAATAATGAACCTGTCCAATCCGGGTTAGGATTGCCGATTTCACGGATAATTGGATCAACGGCATAAAGGCCGTCATTGTCCCGTACGATTCGTTGTCCGTCAGGCGATTTTCTTACCGCATTACCTTTTATAATGTTGTAAGGACGACCCGGAATAGCAAAATTACCTCTGGTAGTAAATCCTGCGATAACCACCTCCGATAAACTTCCTCCCAAATCAATAATTTCAGGGCGCACAATGTTAAAATTGAGTGTGGCATCCCAACGGAAAGCCCCGGAACTCATCACCTTTCCATTCAAACCTAACTCAATTCCTTTGTTACTCAACTTACCCACGTTTATCAGTGTAGACGTGTAGCCTGTTGACGGATCAAGCGGTGCCTCTGTAATCAAGTCGCTGGTACTACGATCGTAAAAGGTAAGGTCAATTCCGATTCGATCATTTAACAACTTAGCATCCAATCCTACTTCTATTTCCTGCTGTAATTCAGGTCTCAACTTGGCATTTCCAAGGAAATTTCCTATCGAATTGAGCGTAGTAGGCGCGCCTGTAAGATCAACATAACCACGGGTGTTAAGCAGTGCTACCGACCGAGTTCCATAAGTGAAAGGAGCAAACCCTGCAGACGTACCATAACCCGCACGGAACTTTAAGTAGCTCAACGTATTGGATTTTAGGCCAGCAAACGCTTCGGTAAGAATAACCGAAAGTGACGTACTCGGATATAATATCGAATTATTCGCTTTCTCTAACGTGGATGTCCAGTCATTTCTACCTGCCACGTTCAAGAAGACATAGTTTTTGTAATCCAACGAGAAGTCGCCATACACGCCCATCCGTTGTTCTTCCGATTCTCTGTTGAAAATACGTCCATCAAAACCAATCGCCCTTGAGGAAGCCGTAGAGAAATTATAGTGTCTGAACAAATTGTCAATTGCCTGTCCTTCAGAGTACAGTCCATCTCTAAAAAACTTATCATTTCTCGCATTGAAACCAACTCTTCCTGAAAAATTGAAGTTTTGGTTCAACTGCTTGTTGTAACCCACGATAAAGTCTTGATTAAAGATAGTATTACGAATCGTTTGTGTGGTAAATACACCGTTGATAATATTTGGTCCTTGCACGCCACCTCTATTGAATCTTCTTTCCTGGCTTTCAGTATAGGTATCATAGCCCACACGATAAGATAAACTAAAGTTATCAGTCAAATCATAAGAAATGGTGGTAGAGTTGAATACCCTGGTGGTGCTATTTACTTCCTTGTAATTTTGGGCAATCCAAAGCGGGTTGGCAATATCGTTACCACCTCGGTAATAAATGCTTCGGTTATCAGGAGTGGCTGAAGGCCAATCAAAAATATCCAAGTTTCTGGGCGTATAAAGAAACTGTCCATAGAGAGACGGAACGCCATCAAAAGTACCGCCACCTCCGGTTGCTCCATTTAACGGAGGAGACTGAACACCAGTCACGGAGAAAAGGATGCTATTCTGAACAGATAACTTTTTTGTGATGGCAGCATTTATGCCCAAACTCAAATTCAGCCTTGTCACATCGTTACCAGGCACAAATCCTTGCTCGTTTGTGTAGGAAACTGATGAGTTGAACCCAACTTTATCCGTCCCACCAGTGAAGTTAACATATGTGTTTGAGGTTACTCCCTTTCTAAAGAATTTACTGATATCCTGGCCGGCATCATATTTAATTCTGTTAAACAAGTATTGCGGGTAGGCATCTCGCAGAGAGGGTGTACCTAAAAACTGATAAGGATGACCCACAGAGTCTATTTCAGCAAAGTTGGGACCCCAGTTACTAAAAAATGCGCCATACAAACCTTGAAAACCATTTCCCCAGCTATTCTGGAATTTAGGCAAAGAAGCAACTTCAGTAATATTAACAGACTGCTGAACCGTCACCTCTGCGTTCTTCTTACCCTTTCCTGATTTTGTTGTAACAAGGATAACACCATTGCGTCCCTGGTCACCATACAAAACGGTAGCGGCAAGACCCTTCAATACACTTAGGTTTTGAATATTATTCGGATCCAAATCCAGGAATCTACTCGGGGTGGTGGCTGCACCACCAGTTGAGAAGCCAGAACCATTATTTGTAGCTGAATTGAATGGTACACCATCTACCACAAACAATGGTTGGGTGCTGCCGCTCAATGAGCTATATCCTCTAATATTGATACTCGCACCAGATCCAGAAGTACCCCCCGTTGGTGAAATATTCACCCCAGGCACTTTACCTTGAAGAATACGCGCTACATCGTTTTGAGGACGAGCCGCTAATTGATCAGCACCTACTGAAGAGATGGCATAGCCAAGCGCCTTCTTTTCTTTAGAGGCTCCTTGACCGACTACCACCACTTCTGAGAGTTGTTGAACATCCAACCCAAGGCTCACATCGACCGTAGTGCGGTCGCCAATCTCCACTTCGGAAGTGGAAAGCCCGATAAAGGAGAACACTAAACTTCCACCGTTAGATGGAACATTTATTCGGTAGTTACCATCTACATCGGTAACGGTACCATTCGTAGTGCCTTTGACTACTACGTTTACACCAGGTAATCCAGAACCATCCTCTGCGGACGTCACTTTACCTGATACACTTCTCTCTTGCGCCCATGCCGTACTGGTTGCCAGTAAAAACAAGAGCGGCAAAAGTTTAAGGAGTAAATTTTTCCTCATACTTTTTTGGTTTAGGTTTAGATTAAATAAATACCTCTAAGGGAGGTAAATTTAGAACAGAAAAATAATAATACAATAACATGAAAGCAAAACTTTCAGCTTTTTTGACCGCAAACGATGCTTAATGCAGTATTTTTAGCTCTATTCTTCTGTTAAAGAGCCTATTTTCTTCGGAATCGTTGGGTTTTAGCGGCTTTTGGGAGCCGTAGCCCTTTTTTGTAACCCGTTCTGCCGAAATTCCCTGACTTTCAAGGAAACTCAGTACCGCTCCAGCCCTATTGAGGGACAGTTGTTTATTATAAGCTTCACTTCCAGTGTCATCGGTATGACCACCGATCTCCACCCTTAAAGATGGGTTGTTCTTAAGGAGCAGTACTACTTCTAAAAGCTCCGTTTTTGATTTTTCCACCAATTGGTACTTGTCAACCTCGAAGAAAATGTTGTTCAATACTACGGCTGAGTTTTCAACAATAGGCTGCAACTTGAAATCAAGTTCGATCGGCTTTTGCACTTGATCTATTTGGCGCAGGTCAAAATGACGGCTGGCAAAAAGGTAATTCGGAGCGGTGACAAACAAGGCATATTCTGATTTTCCCGGGACTACGACCAAATACCGCCCGGTGGTTGAGTCGGAGGTTACGTTTGTCACGACTTGATTGGTAATCAAATCTTTCAATTCAATGGATGCCTTCACCGACTTTTGAGTAGTAGCGTCCGTGATCCTTCCGGCCGTCACATTACCCCTTCTAGTCACCTGAAATTCTTTTGGAATGGGTGTAGTGTATATTTTGCTTTTGTTCCGTCCTTCTTCTTTCGAATAGTAGGCCCACTGGCCATCGCTGGTCACGGCCAACGAATACTGATCTTGATAGTCGTTCAAAGGTGCACCCATATTTAGTGGAATGCCCCAGAATGAACGGAGCGATTTCGTCAAAGGGTGTATTGATTGGCTTCCCTACGTTTGTAGCTCTGCCCCAAGTGCCGTCTTCACCTTTTCGAGAGTACCATAAATCATACCCCCCAATACCTCCTTTTCTGTCCGATACAAAATAGAGTTCGTTTCCATCTGCAGATAAGGCGGGCTGTGCTTCCCATCCTGCGCTATTGACTCCCGCACCAAGGCTTATTGGTCTGCTCCAAACCTCTCCTACCCGATTGCTTTCATAAAGGTCACAGCCGCGTGGTCCACAAATAGTGAATATAAGTTTTCGGCCATCTGCTGTGATGGTGGACGCACCTTCGCGAAAATTACTGTTTACATTAGTTGAGATTGTAACCGGCTTTCCCCATCTTCCATTCGGCATTTTTGAAGACACCACAATATCCTCATTGTCATCGTGCTCTTTCCCAAAGCGAACGGTAAAAATGAGTTGTCCTTCATCGGCCGTGAGCGTAGGGAAATACTGCATGGGGTAAGTGTTTACTGAATCGCTAAGGGGACGCGTGTCATACCTCCATTTTTCATTTTGATGTAACAGCGCAAAGTCACATTGTGATCGCCAAACCTTTACTTGTTCCAATTTAACCTTATCGAATTTCTCCAACGCCAAAAACCGATCGAGGTAGGGTATCGCCAAAGCATATTGACCCTGCTTCAAATACGTTTCGCCTAGAATAAAAGAATACGATTTTTCTTTGACCAAATCGCGAGTGAGACTTGCCCCTTTCTCAAAACTCTTGACAGATAGTGCCAGCTCACCAGAACTACGATAGGTAAGCCCCAGTCGGTAGTAGGCTTCCTCAAATTTGTTATCCTTTGCGATTGCCTGGTTCAATAATGCAATAGCCTGCGCCAGTTGACCGCGAACCCTAAATTTTCGACTTCGTGCTCAAAGGAGGCTGTGCCTGAATAGCTAATGAAAACAATAACAGAAGACTGAAAACGAATCTCATTTCTAAATCTCAATTTTTGATATCGAAATTTCAGGTCCCTCAAAGCCTAACATTGAATTGATCAACTTTACTTTTTCAAAGTTAGTTATATCCGATAAAGTAATTTGTGCTGGCTTAATCTTTTGTTGATTGATTAAAATTTGCCGCATAGTACCATTGAGTAAATAAGAGGTTGGTGTGATCCAAGTGGCTCCATCAAAAAAAACCAAATTGGCATACGAGGCATCCGTTATCATGTTATTTCCCACGATTATTATTTCATCGTGTAGTCCTCTTTGATTGTACAATTCGAGTAGCTGGTCCCTTGCTTCAAATTTGTAGGCGTATTCAATGGAATGAGCGTGCACTACCTTCAATGAACGGACAGGTTTGATCGTATAGGGCAAAAACTCCAATGATGAAATAGTTTTGTCATAAACAATGCGACATTTAAAAAGTCCTTCTGTCAAACACGATTGGTGCGCCAGATATTCTTTTAAATAGATAGCATTTTCTTGGTCAAAGAATTTTTTGATAGTCCGATCCATTCTCTGTTGGTGATAGTCCAGATTGAAGAATTGTCCAT
>VYLB01000088.1_pt1 | contig 21467 bp, 19 predicted proteins | sample 5114431 | NCBI WGS metagenome assembly VYLB01 (sample SAMN12291786, study PRJNA351875) | freshwater metagenome | isolation source: freshwater lake | place: USA: Michigan, Gull Lake | collected 2013-08-08
AACTAATAAAACGGAGAGGCTATGGCTTGAGAAACTTTCAGAATTTTTGGGTTAGAAGTATGTTATCTTGGCATCTTGTCTGTTGATTTAGCATAAAGAGTAACGAAGAGCCAGCGAAATTAACAACCTTAAAAAATTAAAAGGAGAATATAATGCCTATCGTATCCGAATTGGTGACTATAGAATTGGTTTTTTTGTTGAAGAAGATACAATTACATTTGCTCGTGTTCTTCATCGTCGAAAGTTTTATCGTTACTTTCCCTAATATTTGACTAGATTGAGAATCAGTTAAATAGAATAAATGAATATAGCGGTTCTCGCATCTGCGAGGCACAGTTTAACCTTTGCTGATTAAGCTTTTCAGAATCGATAATGTACCTCTTGTGAACAGGAAACGCTATAAACCATGCTAAAAGATATTATTGAAGTGAAACCTCTAAATAATTAGGGTTTGCGGCAAAAAGTTTGTTGGTGGGGTTAGGAGTCGGTCGTCAGGAGTCGGTCGTCAGGAGTCGGGAGTTTCAGGCTTTGTTGCCCTCTCTTTTTTGTACCAACTTATGTACTACAATAGGGATAATGCCAGGTTTTTGATAGTCCCAATCCGATTTTCGCAGCATGAACATCGGATTTTAACAGGTCAAAAGCCTTATTTTAAAAGGGTTTTACCATTATTCAGCAAACCCTAATTATCAACTTTATCTTAAGTTTGAAGATGATCAAGAGGGGATTATTAATCTTGAATAAATTATCGAGTTTGTTGGCATTTTTCAAACGCTTAAAGACTTAGATTTTTTTAAAACGGTCAAGATTAACCCTGATTGGGGAACAATTTATTGGGAAAATGGGGCTGATTTAGACCCCGATGTTCTTTATTCTCTCATCACGAATCAATCTCTTAACGACTTAGAAAAAGATGACTGACAACTTATTTAAATTACAGGAATTTTAAGCTATGAAAATCACCTACTTTCAAGATACGGACACTCTATATTTAAAGTTCAATAACAATCCTATTGTCGAAACTCAAGAAATCAAGGAAAATACCTTGGTCGATATTGATCAGCAGGGGAACATTTGTGCAATCACCTTGGAACAGGCCAAAAGCTTAACGGATCTGAATGCTTTTTTCCTCGAAACTATTGTCGCGCCTCAATTAGCTTTAAGTTGAGAAGATTTGTCATAACAAAATGATTCTATAAACCCTATTGATTCCCCATGCAAAACCAAATTAACCTAACCATTGAGCGCTTTGACGTGATATAATATATGTTACATTATGGGCGCAGTTTCCTTCATTGTTGTCAACTTAAGCAAGAGGCTTAATTATAAAGAGTAGCTGATAATCCAAGAGGAAGAAAGTAAAAAATGGTAAAATAATGAGAAGAAATCAGAGGTGAGTCAGTGAAAAAGCGCTCTAAGCAACGACCTAGAAAAGAGGGGAATCCCGACTTACGCCGTCAATGTCAGTCGCCAGTCTTAGAAATTCCTCAAATGGTAGAAGAATTAACTCAATACTTAACACCAACTTCATTTACTCCGTTAAAATATCTCCAGGGAAATCATGATAAATTAATGAGAGATAGGCTTTTAAATCTACCAGTAATGGTCCCTTTAGTATTGAGATTAGTCTATCGTAAAATAGCGGGATTAAGTGAAGCAGTAAGAGTCTTAAAAGAAGAAGGATTATTATGGGTAAAGCCTTTAGAAGTAAGTAAACAAGCTGTCTCCAAACGTTTAATGAATTTACCTTGTGAAATCTGGAGAGTTCTGCTCAAACAGGTGTTAGAGAAAAGTAACTTAAAACCGCAAAATCTGAAGCTAGAAGCTAGATGGCAAAGAGTTAGCCAAAAATTTAGTGCTATCTGGATAGCAGATGGCTCAACCCTATAGCAGTTAAGGAAGATACTCAAAATCGCCCCAGAGCAAAAAGTGCAATTGGCTGGTAAGATAATGATGATAGTGGAAGCATTCACCCAACAACCGATAACAGTATGGTATCGAGAAGAACCGAAATCTAATGATAAAAAGTGGGCAGAAGAATTATTAAATAAACTGCCTATCTCTGGGCTATTGATAGTAGATTGGGGATTTTTTAGTTTTGTCTGGTTTGACCAATTTACTGAAGAAAAGAAATTTTTCTTGACCAGGATGAGAGAGAAGACATCCTTGACAGTTAAAAAGGTTTTGTCTGAGGGACTGTACTATCGAGATGAAATTATTGATTTAGGACAATATCGTTCTAATCCCTGCCCTGCTTGTCCAACTTCTACGAGAGGCCTGCCGCAGCCAGGTGAGGCTAGTTTTTTGATTCTAGGGATTTTTCCCTTTCTCCTAATTCCCAGTAATTGAGCAGGATGGCATTAACTGTATTACCGATCACATTTAATACGGTTTTAAAGCCATCGGTCAAGCGATCGACCCCCGCTACTAAAGCCACTCCCTCTAATGGTAAACCCGCCGCCGATAATACGGTAGTCATGGTAATTAATGCGCTGCCGGGGACTCCAGGGGTACTAAAAGAAACCATTGACATCCTCGCCGCCGTAAAACGGACGGCGATTCCTCACCACGCCACTTTTTTAGGGTGGTCGCGTCAATGGGGTTGACGCAGATAGCGAAAAACGCTTAATTGCTTAAGTGGTCAAGGTTCAGTTTTTAGCTTGGTTATCGCTTTTTCCATTGTAGCTTAAAGCCGTCGTAAAACGACGGGGTTTTAACCCAAATTTTCGATAAACCACTCAATGCGATCGCTAATAACAAAGAGGGACTTAAAGGAACTCCATAGACCTGAGCGATAAAAAGAGCATTAAATCCCTGTAAAATTGCCGAACCATCGCGTTTTAGTACCGTTCCCAAGGGAATAGCGAAACTGGCGATATCTTCGGGTAAACCGTATTCTTGAATTTCCCGCAAAACCACGGGTAAAGCGGCGTTAGAACTAGCAGTACCGAAAGCTAACGATAAAGATTCCGATAAAGAAGCAAAAAAGCGTCGAGGTTCTCCTTTGAGGGCAAAAAGGAGCAAAACATACACCCCAATCATCAAGGTACTAGCCAAAAACAGACCAAAAACATAGAAAAAAAGTCTCGCCACTAATTCTAATCCTTGGGTGGCGATAACCGAAGCCATCAGAGCAAATACCCCCACAGGTGCTAGATAAAGAATCACCGATAGGATTCTCTCGCTGATTAGATAAAGACTGTCTATCAACAGAATAAAAGGTTTTGCCCCCTCTTTAGCCAGTCCGATGCCGATACTAAATAAAACTCCCGTCACGATTACCTGTAAAAGATTGCCCCCGGTAAGAGCTTCTAGGGGATTAACCGGGATCAAGCTAATCAGCCAATCTCTCAAGGATACGGGTGTATTGGTGGTCATGGCGGCATTAGTGGCAAATCCCTCTAAACCTATCCCCGGTTTTAATAGCAACGCCGTGGCCATGCCGATTAACAGAGCAAGTGTACTGGTTAGCAGATAGCCAGTCAACAATCTGAGTAAATATCTACCGATCCGCGCCGCATTCTGTACCCGGGTTAATCCTAAAATAAGGGAAGAAAAAACGATCGGAACCACCACAAATTGAATTAAACGCAGAAAAACCTGTCCCACCGGCGTGAGAATATAGTCATCTAAGGGTAGGATTAGCGCGGGAAAAAAACCATTGAGCAGCGCACCGAAAACAATTCCTGCACCGAGGGCGACTAAGATCAGGTTAGATAAATTCATGGCGTTAAGTTGAGAATTCCGAGACTAATTTGGGGCAGTATAGCACTAGGATAATCTTATCGAACCCTTCTGTCATTTCCAGTTTGACATCTGGTTAGTTCAATGATACTATAGAAACCCATGGTTTTATGAACAACTCAAATCTATCATTAAGGCACTAATATTATGGCTGATGTTGTAAGAGAATTTGAAAAAAAACAACAGAAAAATATACTTAAAGAGGAATTATCCAAACAACAAACATCACAAATAAGATCAAACATTGAAAGAATAATATCCAGCTATAGACACACTTGGGATATTTACACAGAACTTTTGCAAAATAGTGCCGATGCCATTATAGAAAAATTTGGAGAAGACAAAATCGAGCAAGGTCGGATCGAGTTAGAAATAAATACGGAGCAAAGAGAAATCATCATCACAGATAACGGTATTGGTATAGAAGAATCAGAAATATCTAAGATTTTAGTTAATGGTAAATCTTTAAAAAGAGAGAAAAATACTGGAAAATTTGGATTTATGGGTTATGGATTTACCTTTGTTGCTTTTCAAAGTAATTTATTGAAAATTGAGAGTATCAAAGACGGGATAAAAGCATCAAGAACCTATAGAGATTTATATCACTTTATCTACTCTAAATCAGAATTGCCAAATTCAGAAGAAGAAGAAATTGGTCAGAAATGTCAATCAACTTCAGAAGAATCTCAAACAAAGATAACTGTTAAATTTCCTAAGGATTTTCCCAATGAAGTAGTAGAGGAAACACTATCAACAGCTTTTAATTTTGCCAAATGTGAAAAAACCATCGAGGCAATTTTGAGAACAAGGTCTGTGGTTGGAACCCTAGATAAAGTCTTCTCTTCAAAAGAGTATTTTCAATTTAGCCTTAAGGTAGATGGTCAGAAGTTTAAAATTAAAACTGGCTATTTAACTGTCAGGGAAATTGTTCGAGAAGTGGTTGGAATTGAGCAATCATTTTATGATAGACCAGACGAGTACGAAACTTTGATAAAATTAGGCGATGACAAGTTCTCCCAAACACAAAAAGAGGCTGCTTTTAAAGTCAATCTTCTAGACGAAAAAATAGATGAAATTGAATTTGGTTCTAAAAATCCTTTGTCCGCAAGAATTTTAATTTCTGCTACCAGTAAGAACTTTATCAATGACTTTAACAAAAGATTCAAAAATAAGGATGATAGTTCTTCTACTGACTTCGAGATAGAACACGGATGCTGGTTGGCAATCAATGGAATGCCTACGGGAATTTGCATAGATCCATTTGATGGCAGTAATTACTTTCCCTACACGGTTTTAGTAGATATAAAAGATAATTCAATTCGTACGGAGTTAGACTCAGGTAGAAAAGGAATTAGTCCTTATCGAATGAAACAGATATCGGATAAAGTATTTGAGATACTTAAAGACAGAAACTATATTAAATATCGTCGCTACATAGTTGAAGGAGATACTAGAACAAGAATTAGCGATCCTTTTTATATACCTTATGAAAAATTAAATGATAAATTGAAAGAAAAAAGATACTTTGAATCATCTTTAACTCAAAAGTATTTACCACCGCTAGAAGAGCAGGAGGTTCTCGGCCTTTTTATTGAAATTGTTGCTAAGAATCTTCTTAAAGGCTATGAATTAAAAATACTGTCAGGCTATCAAGTTTATGATGGTTTGTACTATTATAATTTAACAGAGTCTCAAGATATATATTATTCAAATGACAATCAACTAGGAATACATAAGACAATTTTTACAACTTATGGAAGTAGTCTAAGAAAAGACATCTTGATAGAATTTAAGAGAAATTTACAAGACATTTATCCAGATATTAATAATAATAAAAAAGATGCCAATCATATTGATATATTGGTGTGTTGGGATGTAGAATTTGAAAATAAGAATAAACTTCAAAAGGAAAAAGGCGATATATTACTGGAAAGAGACATAATGAGAAATGTTTTTTACGGTGTTACACATAATTTAACCGTAACAGGAAGACAGCAGGCATTGCCAATTATCGAACTTAAAAAGGTCTTAGAAATATTATTGAACTACACAGACAAGAATTTATAAGACAGTACAAACTTGAGAGAATCTTATCGAACCCTTCTGTCATTTTTTGCCAAAAAAGGGAGAGATGAGCCAATAAAAGCCCATCTCTTGGTAATTTATCGCTCTATTTTAGTGACAGCCAAGAAGACTTTACTTTTGACCATTACCCTGCATGGCTAAAACCGCATCACGCAGTTTATCTGGCACTTCTTGCAGGTGATCCTCATCCCACTGGAAGAAACCGACACCCATAGTCAAAGAACGCAATTCAACGATAAAATCGTGCATTTCCGCTTGGGGGAGATAGGCCGTTACCTGATCCCAACCTTTCCACTCCTCGGAAGCTTCAAAACCCTGAATTTGACCGCGTTTGCCACTGATTAACTGCAAAACCTTGGCGGTGTATTCTGAGGGAGCGAGAACCGTCACCGATAGAATTGGTTCTAATAAGACCGGATGACATTTAGGCAGTCCTTCCGTCATCGCTAGACGGGCCGCTTGTTTAAAAGCTTGTTCGGAACTATCGACACTGTGATAGGAACCATCGGTGAGAGTGACATCGATATCGACCACGGGGAAACCCAAAGGACCATGACCGAGATATTCCCGCACTCCCGTTTCCACCCCGGGGATATACTGTTTGGGGACGACACCACCGACAATGCTTTCATGGAAGTGGAAACCTTCCCCCCGGGCCAGGGGTTTAATATCGAGGTAAACATCGCCAAAAGCACCGTGACCGCCGGTTTGGTGTTTATAACGTCCGTGGGATTTGGTGCTGGTTTTGATCGTTTCCTTGTAGGGAACTTGGGGTAAATGGGTGGTCATCGGTAGATTATACTTGCGCGCCAGGCGATCGAGGGCCACTTGCAGATGAATTTCTCCCTGTCCCCAAAGAATCACTTCTTTAGTATCACCGTGTTGTTCCCAGTAGAGGGAAGGATCTTCTTCGATCAGTTTTGTCAAAGCTGAACTTAATTTCACTTCATCCTTGCGATTGACGGCGGCAATAGCCAAGGCAAAGACGGGTTTGAGTTGTAATCCTTTGGGAAGATCGGGTTTTTGACTGCCGCTGCTAACCACATCTCCGGTGGCGATTCCCTCCAAACGACCGAGAGCGACAATTTCCCCCGCTTGCGCTTGCTGTAAGGGTTGTTGTTGTTGTCCCATAAGACGATAGATACCACCAATCCGCACAGCGTTCAAGGCCATGCCATCGCTAAGGGTTCCCTGCCAGACTCGCGCTAGGGAGAGGCGACCGCCCTGGGGAGTAAAATAGGTTTTGAGGATTTGTACCACCGCATCCCCATCCGCACTGGGATCGAGACCGCGACGGTTGGCAGTAATTGTCGGGGCCGGTGCTTCTTCCACTAAAGCGGTGAGGAGATGACGCACACCATAGTCCCGTTCCGCCATACCTAAGAACACGGGTACTATCTGATCGGCTCCCAGTTCTTGTTTTAAGTCTTGGAGAATTTCTTCCCGGGAGGGGTTAATATCTTCGAGGAGTTCTTCTAAAAGATGATCATCAAATTCGGCGATCGTTTCTAGCATTTCTTGTCGAGCAATCTGTTCTTCTTCCTTGAGGTGGTCGGGTAAAGGTACAGGATCGGCGGGACTGTTAGCATGGTAATGATAAGCCTGTTCGTTGATTAAATCGATAAATCCGATAATTTCGTTGTTCTGCCGGATAGGATATTGCTGGGGAACGAGGGGACGACTAGAAACGGATTTGAGAGCTTGTAGGACTTCGTTAAAGTGACTATTACAGCGATCCATCTTGTTGATGAAGATTAGATGCGGAATTTCCCAATCATCGAGGAATTTTAGCAAGGGAGCCAGGGTGAGAACTCGATCGACCACCGGTTCACAAACGATAATAGCAGCACCGGCCCCGACGAGGGCATTATAGGTTTCACTGGCAAATTCGATCGAACCGGGGCAATCGAGAAAGGTAAAATTTAGGTCTTGGTATTGACTATGGGCAACGGAAACTTCTACACTCATCTGTCGATCCCGCGCTTGCGTGGAACTATCACTGACGGTATTGCGATCGCTAATTTTGCCTTTTCTGGTGATGGCTCCTGTTACGAAAAGTAAACTTTCCAGTAAGGAGGTTTTTCCACTGGAGTAGGGGCCGACAAGGGCCACATTACGGGTGTTTGCTCCGATACTTTGATTCATACAGATACCCCCAACAATGATTTAGTGATTAGTTGTGGCGATGGGACGATATTTACACTCGATCGCCCTAGGAAATATACTGTCATAGCACTGAAAATTACTCTCAGGACGTAGTTAGAAGTGAAAGGCCTGTCTTGCCATAATTTTGCCCAGTGCTACAAGTGTATTCTTTCTTACTTTTCACCCTAACTCAGTCTCAAGCATTACATCCCATTCTCGCAATCTCTTGTAAAGTCTCGCCTACTTTTAGTTAAGGAACTTGAATAAATGTTAACTAAGCTGTTGACTATCCACAGTCTTTCTCATCAACTGGATTCACAAAAACGAGAGGCAGCCTGATATAGTGAGAGGTCGGAATGATGTTTATCAAGCAATTTTTATGTTAAAAGCTGGAATCGTGGGACTGCCAAATGTGGGGAAATCGACCCTATTTAACGCTCTGGTGGCTAATGCCAAGGCCGAGGCCGCTAACTTTCCCTTTTGTACCATTGAACCGAATGTGGGTGTGGTATCCGTCCCCGATGAACGTCTGGAGGTTTTGGCTAAAATCTCTAATTCTGAGAAAATCGTGCCGACGCGGATCGAATTTGTCGATATCGCCGGATTAGTCAAGGGTGCGAGTCAGGGGGAAGGATTGGGTAATCAATTTTTGGCTAATATCCGGGAAGTGGACGCGATCGTTCATGTGGTGCGCTGTTTTGATAATGATGATATTATTCATGTTTCCGGTTCTGTGGATCCGGCCCGCGATATCGAGGTGATTAATCTAGAGTTAGCTCTAGCGGATTTGGGACAGGTGGAGAAGCGGGTGGAACGTTTACGCAAACAGGCGAAAAATAGCAAGGAAGCCGCCGAAGAATTGGCTATCCTTGAAAAAATCCTAATTTGTCTTAATGACGGTATTTCGGCGCGAAAAGTGGATTTAAGCAAAGAGGAAGAAGAGTTAATTAAAAATCTCGGTTTATTGAGTCGTAAACCGATTATTTATGCGGCTAATGTTAGCGAAGATGATCTGGCCACGGGTAATGATTGGGTAGAAAGTGTCCGTCAAATTGCCCAACAGGAACAGGCAAAAGTTGTGATCGTTTCTGCTCAAGTGGAATCGGAATTAGTGGAATTGTCGGAAGAAGAAAGAAAAGATTTTCTCGGTTCTTTAGGAGTAGAAGAAGGGGGATTAAAATCTTTAATTAAAGCTACCTACGAGTTATTAGGACTGCGTACCTATCTCACCACCGGTCCCCAAGAAACCCGCGCTTGGACGATTATTTCTGGCATGAAAGCACCCCAGGCAGCCGGAGTTATTCACTCGGATTTTGAACGGGGTTTTATTCGTGCAGAAACCGTGTCTTATCAGGATTTAGTTAATAGTGGCACAATGAGCGCCGCTAAAGAAAAAGGTTTAGTCAGAAGTGAAGGCAAGGAATACATTGTTCAAGAAGGTGATGTTTTACTATTCCGTTTTAATGTATAGCTAAAAATAAATCAGGTGAGTGCCACCCACCTGATCAAAAGGCTAAACAATTTTACTAAAATAACACGAGAGCATGACTGAATTTATTCAGTCGTCCGCAATGTTTTGATATAATCCCTCAAGATTTCTGCCCTAAACAATCTCTAAGCTTTTTTTACTCACTTTGGTTAACATTAAACTGAATTTTTTATCTATTGACATACTCTAATTTATATTCTACAATCAGAGTATAGGAGCAAGTTATTGTTTAATCAAGATGGCGATGCTTTCTGTCCACTAAAAGACTGGTTTGTTAGGAATGCAGTCGAGGCTAAAAATAGTCTATCTATTCAACTCTGGGAAGGTTTTTCTCAACAAGACAAGACGAAAATATGACCATTTTTGAACGATTGACTAATTTTGTTCACCGAGTATTTAAGACTAATTTAGAAATTTTTCTTGAAGCATTGAAGCACAGCCCTAATGCACAGGGATATGTCAGTGGTTCAATCACGGAGTTGTTGCTAAAAAAGAAACTTGAAGAAGAATATGGATTTGAAGTTAAAAGAATTCGTGAAAAATGGGAAGGTAGGAAGCACCCAAATCACCATGGAGATTTTTATTTTCGCAAACCAGAATCTAATCTTTGGTATGTTGTGGAATCTAAAGGTGTAAAGTCAAATTCTGAAAAGTGGCATAAATTGTACAACTTCGAGAAATTAAAAAATTTTCTCATTGCACATTCTGGAAAAATTGATTGGATTGACCAGAATGGCAACATCGAAGAACAAGTTATCGAATGGATACATCGAGAATTGCCAAAGTTTCAAGATGAATTTTCAACAACCATTTATAAATATGAAGAAATTCAAAACTATAATAACCCACAACGAGAAACGGTCAAATCACGCGCAGTAAAGGCATTGAAGCATCTTTCAAGAGAAGAAATAAATGCGTTATTTGACAGCCGCCTCAATTATGTTATGTCAAAGATTCGGATATTGGAAACTCACTTTGTTTCTGGCAAATCTGCTTCAAGCAACAGAAATCAAGCAACGCCTCGAAAAGATGAATTTAATGTTATTTCGATTGACATTTTTCTTCGGTATTCAGAGCATAAATTTCTTTTTGCCAACCCCCAACACTTAGAATCATCTGGTGACGATGAAAACCACTTACAGCAAAATTACATCATGGGATTTGTGTTTACCGATGAATCTGGCAACGCAAGATTAAGTATCACTGATGACTGGTATGAAAATCTAAATGATGTTTACCAGACATTGAAAGAGAAAGATAGTGTCAAAGAAGACGAAATGCAGGTTGATAATAGATATTTAATTACAGAAGAAGTAAATGGAGAGTTGTAACCAATGGGAAGAACACAGAAGCAAACTCAAAAAATGAAAGAGCAAGGATTGTTATTTTCCCAAGACAGCCTGTTACCTGAAAAACTCCCCCAAATTCATGAATTACGACCTTCTAACAATCTTGCAGCAGTTTTTGAAGAGTGCCACAATTATATTTACGCCAACGAAGGAATGCTCAAAGACAAGATTTTTCACGAGATGGTTAAACTAATCATCATCAAACTTCATGATGAAAAATCTGCCAAGCAATCTGTAAATTTTGGCGTTACAGCAAGTGAATATAAAGCCATCGTAGCCAATAAGTCCGATGAATTTATGTCGCGTCTCAGTCAATTATTTACCTCCATCAAGAATCATTATCGGGGATTTTTCACCGATGACACATTCAAGTTAAAACCTTTGACTCTTGCTTATATTGTAGGAAAGTTACAGTACATCAATTTAACTAAAACATCTGGCGATATAAAAGGTGAAGCCTTTCAAACTTTTGTAAATAGACACCAGCGTGGAGATAGGGGAGAATTTTTTACCCCTCACCCAATTGTACGCCTTGCGGTTGAAATGATAGACCCCAAACCAAACGAAAAAATTATAGATCCTGCTTGCGGAAGTGGTGGTTTCTTAATTCAAGCAATAAACCATGTTCGACAAAATAACCCAGAGTTCGATATAGCAAGTTTTGTGCAAGAAAGTATTACGGGAATTGAATTTAATCCCGATGTCGCCCTTTCGGGAATGATTCGTTTAGTTTTTGAAGGTGGCACAGGTTCAGAAATTATCTGCACTAATGCGCTTATCGAAGATGAAAAATTAAATAACTCTTTTGATGTTATCTTGACAAATCCTCCTTTTGGAAATAAAGGCAAAGTAGAAGACCAGAAAATTCTTAAATCATATCTTCTTGCCCGGAAATGGCATAAATCAGCGTCCAATGGTTGGGAAGTTTCCCCAACCGTTTTAGCAGGTCAGTCGCCCGATATTTTATTTATTGAGAAATCTATAAAATTATTGCGAGCAGGTGGGCGCATGGCAATTGTTTTACCCGATGGTCTATTACAAAATATCTCTAATGGACCTATTCGCTATTGGTTGCGCTCCCAAGCAAAAATATTAGGTGTTGTTTCCATCCCTACAGAAGCTTTTGTACCTTATGGCACAGGAATCAAGACATCACTTTTAGTAGTTCAAAAATTACCAGCAAACAATGATTCTTGTTTTATGGCACAAATCAAAAAAATAGGCTATGACGTTAAAGGACAAACAATATATAAGCGCAACGAGTCTGGAGTTATAGCCCAAACAAAATCAGGTTTGCCAATAGTTGACGATGATATAGATGATATTTCTCAATCTTTTACGTCATTTATCAACGGCGAATTTGCACAAAACAGCGATTGTATTTATACAGTTAAGAACACCCTGCTCAATTCGAGACTGGATGCCGAACATTATTTACCCAATGACCAAAAATTATTAGAACATCTAAAATCTATTGGGGCGAAACCTTTAGGTGAAATTGCCGATATTTTGAGAGATTCAGCTGATTTTCGTTTAGCCAAAGATAGTGAAATTAGATATATCGCTATCTCCGATGTTGATTATCGTACAATGCAAGTTGTTTCTCAACAAATAATCAAAGCACATGAAGCTCCATCTCGCGCAACATATAGATTGTACAAAGGTGATATTATTACAGCAATTTCAGGAGCAAGTACAGGAAGCTCACGTCAAGCAACAGCCCTAATCACGGAAGATGAAGACGGAGCAATTTGCTCAAATGGATTTTCGGTATTAAGAAATATTCAGGGAGTCGAGCCTTTGTTTTTATTAGTATATATGCGAACAGACTTTTTTTTGCGTCAGATTAAAAGGTACATGACAGGTCATGCTATTCCTACTATTTTAGTAGATGATTTGTCTAAAGTTTTAGTGCCTATTCCACCCAAATCTGAACAGCAGAGAATAGCAAAAAGTATGGCTGAAATTCAAGCAATTAGAAAAGAAGCGTTAAAAGCAAGTGAGAATGTTGTTAACGAAATGAGTCTTTTACTTGGCCAATTTGAGTAAGGCAAAAAGCAGGTTAAGCTTAGAAAAAGTCTTAAGGTGGTTGATTTATCCCAACCTTAAGACAGGACTAGAATACTTGGGATAAATCAACAGGGATTCTCAATTCGCTTGGGAAATGTGCGTCACCAGAGCCGCCGATTGTAGGATGGGGGTAGTGGTGACGGAATCCGTCGCTAGGGTAAAGAGAGGATTGGAAAGGATACCAGCTAGGGAAGTCGCCACTAGGGAGAGGACAATACCCACCTGTAGGGGACGCATCCCGGTAAGAGTCCAATTGATAACGGGGTAATTTTTCACCGCATCGGACATCTCTTGGGGTTCCTTGACCACCATCATTTTGACCACACGGATATAGTAGTAAATCGAGGCCACACTGGTGACTAAACCAACGAGGACGAGGGCATAAAGTCCCGCTTGCCAACCGGCCCAGAATAGATAAATCTTGCCAAAGAAGCCCGCTAGAGGCGGAATTCCGCCCAAAGAAAGCAGACAGATGCTTAAACAGAGGGTTAGGAGCGGATCCTTCTGGTAGAGTCCCGAATACTCAGCGATCTGATCGGTTCCAGTTCTGAGGGCAAAGAGAATCACACAGGCAAAAGCCCCTAGGTTCATGAACAGGTAAATTAACAGATAGAAAATCATGCTAGAGTAACCCGCGTCAGTACCGGCGGTTAAACCAATCATGACAAAACCCGCCTGACCGATCGAGGAATAGGCTAACATCCGTTTCATGCTAGTTTGGGCCAAGGCAACCACGTTGCCGAGGATCATACTCAAAATTGCTAGGGCGATAAAGATAAACCGCCATTGTTCGCTGACTAGACCGAAAACCGTCACTAATAGGCGAATTGCTAGGGCAAAACCCGCCGCTTTCGAACCCACCGAGAGGAAAGCGACCACGGGAGTGGGTGAACCTTCGTACACATCAGGAGTCCACTGGTGAAAGGGAACCGCCGAAATTTTGAAGGCGATACCGGCAATCACAAAAACTAATGATATCGCCAAGGCCAGGGACTGACCACCGTTAACAGCGGTTAATTTTTGGGCAATGGCGCTTAAACTGGTTTCACCTCCGGATAAACCGTAGAGAAGGGAAACACCATAGAGGAAAATCGCCGAACTAGAAGCTCCAATTAACAGGTATTTTAAGGCGGCCTCGTTCGAGCGAGGATCCCGCTTCATGTAACCGGTCATTAGATAGGAGGAAATACTGAGCATTTCTAGGGAGATGAAGATCATCACCAATTCACTAGCGCCAGATAGGAACATTCCTCCGAGAGTTGCGGTGAGCATAATGGCCAGGAATTCCGCTAAGGAAGTTCCCGCTTGTTCCACATAACGGACAGACATCAGCACTGTGGAGGCGGTAGAAAGAGCAATAATCGCCCTAAAGACGATACTGAGATTATCACCCTCAAAAGCCCCTAAAAAGGCTACTGGTTTCGGATTATCCCAGGCAAAATAGAGAGCAACCACAGCAGCGAGCAGACCAGCGATCGCAACGTAGGGCAGCCAACTTCTGGCACTCCGTCCCACAATTAAATCGCCGATTAAAATCACCATCAGGGTAATAATCAGGATTCCTTCGGGCCAGATAACGCCGGCGTTTAGCTGACTGGCAACAAGACTAGAAAAATCCATATTGATTGAGGTTAAAGGAATTTGAAGTTAAAAAAGGCTTAATACAAGCTTAGGGCATTTCATCAGTGATTCAGTGATCAGTTATCAGTTATCAGTGATCAGATGTGAGTTTTCAGTTCACCGATCGCCGCTATCGAGTTAAAATATCTAAAAAACCTGATAAATTTGATATAATCATAGCTTTTATGGGTATTTTAGTTGTCTATTGTCTTTTTTATCCTCCTGTCTCGGAGTCTCGGAGTCTCCTCAGCTAAATGAAAATCTTTGATTTTTGCAGCCGAGCTAATTTCTGATGGTGACAAGTTGTCACCGAGATGTATCCACGTTAACAGGGAAAAAGTGAAAACTCAGGAAATCATGACATAGACTGGCATCGTTAGTTGTCATTGAAGGATTCTGGTAAAATCAGGCTAGGGGAAACACCCGGAAAATCAGTTGTTTGTGAGCCATCCGCTTGATTTTGTTGTTGAAAAACTTTCTAGTTCGCTCAATCCTTTTCCTTTAGCGATCGCTTGAATGAGTAACGAAACCTATCTCAATCATCCCACTTTCGGTCTATTATACAGAGTCTGTCTATTAGAAGAACATCAGGAATTATTTACCACTCTTTATGCCCAACGTCTTTTTTTTCTGGTGACGGTGGAGCCCAAAAAAGTCTCGTTCGATCCGATTAGTCGTTCCGATGCTCGTCTTTTAGTGGAAAACCGGCTGCGGAATTTGCGACGGCGCAGTAATATGCAAGAATTTAACAGTCTCAACCAAACTTATCAACAAACCTTTTCAGTCTAGTTCATGACGATCGCTAGTCGTATCGAGTCAATCCGTCTTACCCTACCCCCCTCCACGCGCCTGATTGCCGTCAGTAAACAGGTATCGAGCGATTATATCCGTCAAGCTTACCAAGCAGGAGTGAGAGATTTTGCTGAAAGTAAGCTACAGGAAGCAATCTCGAAGCAGCAAGAACTAAAAGACCTCCCAGATATTTATTGGCACTTTATCGGGCATCTACAGGCAAATAAAGCCCGCAAAGTCCTAGAATCTTTTGATTTAATCCATTCCCTCGATAGTTTAAAATTAGCCCAAAGACTCGATCGCCTAGCGGCGGAATTAGAGATTAATCCCCAAGTTTTGCTACAGGTGAAAGTTGTCCCCGATCCCGATAAGTTCGGTTGGGACACGGACGAATTGATAGCAGATATTCCCGCTTTAGTCAACTGTAAACAGCTAAAAATTCAAGGTTTGATGACAATTCTGCCCCAGGGATTATCCGCCGGGGAAAAGTTAGCCGCCTTTGAAAAAACCGGGGATTTAGCCCAAATAATCGAGAATAGCTCTAGTTTATGCCTGCCTCATCTATCCATGGGGATGTCTAACGATTATCCTCTCGCCATCAAGGCTGGAGCCACTTTGATCCGGGTGGGAACCAGCATCTTTGGTGATCGCATCTACTAAGCCATCTCCGTAAATTTACAGAAAAAACCCCTAGAAATTTTAATAATCGGTGACAATATATCTTAAAATTACAGCGTCTAGTCTAGAAACCGGTGGTTAGAAATGAGGAATTGACTTTTTCCCAATCCCTGAAAACTATCCCCTGATAACTGATAACTGAAAAGAGGGAACTAACCTCTGTCTCCAGACGACTAGAATGACGAACCCTTAACAAAATAGTTCCCCTGTACCAAGTAAGAGCAAAAGTTGTTAAAGGCCACTAAAATAACCCCGACTCTAGCCAAGACCACCTAAAAAATCTTTTGAAGGACACTTAGACTGTGAACAACATTTTTACCAAACTCAAAGATTTTGTCGGCATCTCCGAACAACCAGAAGACGAAGACGAAACCGACTACGAAGAAATGAACTGGGAAAAGTCTTCCCCCCAAGATAGGGATCAAAACGAAGAAGAAGATCCCCTCAATCGTCGTCAACGCGAACCTTTAAATCTCAGTACAGCCACATCTATGGGACTCAACAGAAGCAACGTGATCGGTATGCCAGGTATTAACAACAATAATGCAGAAGTAGTCGTGATCGAGCCCCATTCCTTCGAGGAAATGCCCCAAGTTATCCAAACCCTGAGAGAACGCAAATCGGTGGTTTTAAACCTCAACGTCATGGATCCCGAAGAAGCACAAAGAGCCGTGGATTTTGTCGCCGGTGGCACTTACGCGATTGATGGTCATCAAGAACGCATCGGTGAGAGTATTTTCCTATTTACCCCCAGCTGCGTTAAAGTTAGCACCCTTTCCGGAACTATTCACGATATCACCGACAACCCGAAAATGGCTCGTCCCGTTTCCCCCGCACCTGCTTGGGGAGCCGAAAGCAGTCGATTAGCTCAATGAATCCTCCCATAGTCCTCTCGTTAAGTTTGTCGAAGCTAGAAATCGATCGATTCTCGAGAGGATGCGTTTTTTTGGGGGTAAGATCTCTAAATCTGCCTTTTTTTCTTTTTACTTTTTACTTTAAATAATACTGTGTCTATTCGTTTAGGAATTATTGGTGGTGGAGTCATGGCCGAGGCCATTCTCAGCCGTTTATTAAAAAAAAATATTTATAGTCCCGAAACGGTGTTAGTCAGTGAACCCCAATCCCAACGGCGCAACTTTTGGGTTAATACCTACGGAGTACAAGTCAGTGAGGATAACCGGGAAGCCGCTAGAGCAACTGAGGTGTTAATCTTAGCGATAAAACCGCAAATTTTAGAGCAAGTAGTGAATAGTTTGCTGGGAATACCCGAAAAACCCTTGATTATCTCGATTTTAGCAGGAGTTACCCTCAATCGCTTAGAAATGGGCTTTCCCGATCGCCCCGTGATCCGGACGATGCCCAATACCCCGGCCACGGTGGGACAAGGGGTTACAGCGATCGCATCCGGTCGTCATGCGGAACCGGAACATCTGGCCGTAGCCAGAGATATTTTTGCGGCCGTCGGTTCGGTGGTGGAAGTTCCCGAAGCTTTGATGGACGCGGTAACGGGATTATCGGGATCGGGCCCGGCATTTGTGGCCTTGATGGTGGAAGCTTTAAGCGATGGTGGTGTGGCGGCCGGATTACCGCGAGCGATCGCGTCTCAATTGGCCCTAGAAACAGTTTTAGGGACGGCAACCCTATTAAAAGAATCGGACATACATCCGGGAGAATTAAAGGATCGCGTCACTAGCCCCGGGGGAACCACGATTGCTGGGGTGAGACAATTAGAAAAAGGCTCTTTTCGATCGACTATTATCGAGGCAGTAGTGGCGGCCTATCATAGATCTAAAGATTTAGGGCGTAGTTCCGAAAAGTAAACCTTTTCGCCACAGAAATACACCGTAACCCAATAGCGTTAGGAAAGCAGACAAAGCGATCGCAGTGCCAGCGATCAGAGCATTTGTCCAACCGTAGGATAGCTGTAGGATATAACTACCCGGTGCTAACTTGACCAGTATAGTTCCATCCTTGCCCATTTCTAGGGGTTGGGGTTGACCGTTAACGGTTAACTGCCAAGCGGGATAATAATAAAGACGGATTCGTAGGGTGGCAGCTTCTTGGACTTCTACCTTTAATTTTCGGTGATAACTTCCCCAATGTTCGACTTTCACTTGCCCCTGACCACTAACCAGGGAAAATCGCGGTTCTCCAATTTGGGGAACCGGAAGGGGGGTATTGGTAGTGAAAGTTAAGGGTAGTCCCGAATCAGAATATCTTTCCCGGACAAAGGCTGGATAATCACCCGATACTGGTAAGAGGGGGCGATACTCAGGAACATCTATGAGCTTATCTGCGAAGGGATCATTAAGAATAGTTTCTATCCAAGGACGGATAAACACCTTGCCTTTGCCACCGCTATGAAGGACAGGATAAGCATAAGTGTCTTTGAGACCAGAACGCAGGTTAAAGAGAATAATCAGGGTAATAAGAGTTAAGCCCAAGAATTTCCAGAAATAACGCCCTTGCAGCAGTCCATCGATCGCTACACCGCACAGATAAGCCCCAGCGAAGAATAATAATGACAGGATCCTGTAGGGAGTTTCTAGCTTTTGCAGTGGTGAAACCGATTGCCAAATCCAATTTGACCCCGGACTGACCAAGAATAAAACCACTAACATTACTGCTACGGCGTAGATAATATTTCTTTTTGGCGCTGCTGATGCCCTCTGGCTCAGATAGGCGATGATAGCGAGAGTAAACAAACAGAATAATTGCAAAAAAAGTTGATTACGAAAGTTTTGAGTCAATAAATCTAAGAAATTGATATAATTACCCGAAAAGGCAAAGACGTAATTGATGTTGGTGAAGGGCTGTTCTAAAACTGCTGGCAGTAGGTAAAAAGCGGCCATCGCCAAACCTAAAGCCATAAATGTAAGAGTGACAAAAACTTGTCTGAAAGAATACCGTCGCCACAAAGATAAAGTATACAAACCTCCAGCGATCGCATAAATGAGCAAACTGGGTGTATGGGTTAAAGCGACCAGCATCCAAAAGCAAGCCAGAATAATCGGCCATTGCGGCCGCTGAATCGCTCTATCAATCACAAATAGACCGATAGGAATCCAAATTAAGGCAAATAGACTCGCTAACCCTCCACCATTGAGCAGACCGAAGACAAATGGAGAGGTCATATAAAAAAAAGCCCCTCCGAAAGCTGCTAAGAGATGCCACTGACTGCGACCATAGATATAAAAGGCACTCCCGATCAGAAAAATCCCCAAAGAAAAAACCGTGCTAATCGCTTGTTCGCTATTGAGTCCAATTAGTTTGAAAAAAGAGGCAATGTAATAAACGAGAGGTGGATAGAACACAAAGGTGGGGCTACCGTAACCGAAGTTAGTTCCTGCTAACCAGCGAGGATAGACAATACCTTCTCTAATCTGTTCGGAAAAATGCTGAATCCAAGTAATATGCCAACGTAAATCGCCCAATCCATTTAGTCCATGACGGATCATGCGAGAATTAATTACAATTGTTGCCAGTAAGATTAAAATAATTGCCCCTACATCCCACCAATATTTCGGGAAAAAAGGGGTTTTGCCAAACAATCGCCATTCCGATCTATATCCATTAGTTTCCATAATTTGATTCTCTTAAGTTTTATTTATGCTATGCTTCGGTGTCCTAAAAGTCAAGAAAGCTATGGTCTGTAGTTAACGATAACCTAGCAGTGCCAGAGATTAAATCGAGATAATTTTCAGCCTTCCTTAAAGTTTTTTGTTCCTCCCTTTTCGAGAACGTTTGTAGGCCGATCCGATCCAATCACTACAACTATGACTCATCGCCCCTAATTCTAAACCCAGGAAAATAGCGATCGCTACCCGGGGATACTGTTGCCATAATGCGATCGCTTGCTGCGGCCACAGTCGCCAATCCCAGTCTATACCCCAGAAACTTTGCAGGATCGGGATGATGATGATCGCCGCTAGTAAAAGAAAACTACCAAGATAAAATAACCGAAAGACTGTGCCGATCAATAAACCGTGGGATAACCAACCGCGATGACGGATCATGGAACGGTAGGGTAGCCACAACCAGCGTAGATAACCCCAACGTTTGTATTGTACTGAGTGGATGTCAAGATCTGGTCCAAACAGAAATCCGCTAAACAAATAACTGGCCAAGAGTAACAGAGTTAAGTTACCACTGCCACTGACCAAAAAACTCGCCCCCGCAATCGGTGGCAGCAGAATTAGGGTAATGCGATCGTGAGTTCGACCAGAGGGCATCGGAAAAAAATCAACTCGCTCAAAAAAATAATATACTTTTTTAAAAATATATGTTATCCTGAGAAAGTGGAAAAATGATTCGGGCGTTTAGCTCAGTGGTAGAGCGCCTGCCTTACAAGCAGGATGCCGTAAGTTCGACCCTTACAACGCCCATTTTTCTCAATCCTGGCCTCGTCAAGCTTTCACTCCCGATCGCCAGTTTAGATTAAAACTATTGAGGGTAATTGCTGCTGGAAGGCAAAATTGCGACTATTTGCTAGTAAGCTAGTCAGTAGGTACTAGGATTAATTCATTGCGGCACACCGGTTATATGGCCAATTGGAAATGTATTAAAAATTGTGGAGCTTGTTGTCAACTAAATCCCGATGAGCGTCCTGACTTAGAAGAATATCTGACTCCCGCACAATTAAGTCAATATCTCAGCATGGTGGGGGAAGAAGGTTGGTGTATATACTTTGATCGCCAAACCCGTCTCTGTACCATTTATGACCAGAGACCGGAATTTTGTCGTGTTCAACCGGATATTTTTGCCAAAATGTATCAAATTGAACCGAGAGAATTTGAGCAATTTGCGATCGATTGCTGTCATCAACACATTGAGGATCTTTATGGGGAAGATAGCCTAGAAATGAATAGCTATCGTCAGCAAGTAGGCTAAGATTTATCCCTATCCCAGAATTGACATCCTCGCCGCCGTAAAACGGACGGCGATTCCTCACCACGCCACTTTTTTAGGGTGGTCGCGTCAACGGGGTTGACGCAGATAGCGAAAAACGCTTAATTGCTTAAGTAGCTTGGTTATCGCTTTTTCCATTGTAGCTTAAAGCCGTTGTAAAACGACGGGGTTTTAACCCAAATTTTCGATAAGTGGTCTGGTTATTTTTCCTACCTTCTCGATGGCTAAACCAAAACGGTTCTTCGGTTTGTCTTATGCAACGTACAGGGTTATAAGCAATGAAACTCTTATAGAGAAAGACATTTGGCGATTTTTGTTAATTGTTTTCGATCTAGAGCGAACTAATCAATCAAATCTCTTGCCAGATAAGGATTTAGTCCATTTATGCCACCCTATCGAACCATACTAAGTAACGAAGAACCACCAAAACCAGTAAAATTACGGAATTGATTGTTTCCCTGTTGAGGAGAAGTCTATAGAACCTATTTGGTATCTTAGGATACAGCTAATCGTCGTAGTAGAAGTCGAAGAAAACAGAGATGAATTTTGGTAGTGGAGTGCTGTAAAGTACGCTCAAAATTTTTGAC
>VYLB01000062.1_pt1 | contig 21229 bp, 24 predicted proteins | sample 5114431 | NCBI WGS metagenome assembly VYLB01 (sample SAMN12291786, study PRJNA351875) | freshwater metagenome | isolation source: freshwater lake | place: USA: Michigan, Gull Lake | collected 2013-08-08
GGCTGCCCTTTCAGGTCCGCGTCGCGCCGCCCGACACGAGGTCGGGCGGCGCCGTGGCGACTTCCTTGCCGATCGGGTGGTGCGGCTCACCGCCAGCGGCCTTGTGGCGCGGTCGCGATGCTCGACAGGTCCGTCGTCGTGTCGACCGGCACGCCGGCCTGTTTGCGCTCCGAGTAGCGTTCTACGAGCTGCGTCGCGTGTGGCCGTAGCAGGACCGTGAAGCGGACCAGCTCCTCCATCACGTCGACGATGCGGTCATAATAGCTCGACGGCTTCATGCGTCCGGCCTCGTCGAACTCCTTGTAGGCCATCGCGACCGACGACTGGTTCGGGATCGTGAACATCCGCATCCAGCGGCCGAGCAGCCGCAGCGTGTTGACGGCGTTGAACGACTGCGATCCGCCAGACACCTGCATCACCGCGAGCGTACGGCCCTGGGTCGGGCGCATGCCCTTCATCTCGAGCGGCAGGTGATCGATCTGCGCTTTCATGATGCCGGTGATCTGGCCGTGACGTTCCGGGCTGCACCAGACTTGGCCCTCGGACCACAGCGCCAGTTCGCGCAGCTCATGGACGGCCGGGTGATCGTCTCCGGCCACTTGGTCGGGGAGCGGCAGTGTCGAGGGATCGAAGATCCGCGTTTCCGCGCCGAATAACTGCAGCAGGCGTGCCGCTTCCTCCGTGGCGAGCCGCGAGAAGGAGCGCTCACGCAAGCTGCCGTAGAGCAGGAGTATCCGAGGTGCCGGATCAAGCGGCCCGAGCCCTGTGGCGGGCCGCGCGCGGATATAGGCTGGATCGAGTGCCGGCAGGAGGTCGGGATCGGTGAGCGTACGAAGCGGCATCAAAGAGCTTTCACGAGAAAGGTGGCCGACGCCGGGCAGAGCGCGGTGAACTCGCGCGAGGCGGCAACCGCAGGCGGCGCCGCAGCGCGATCGGCCTCTGCATAGCCGTTCACCCGGAAAAATGGCGCCGCGGTGTCGGTCAGAAGGTGGAGCCGCTCGGCGCCGAGCCGGCGCGCCTCGCCCTCGAGCAGCGCCAGCATCGCACCGCCGATGCCGGCGCCCCGGCGATCGGCCAAGACCACCAGCGAGCGGAGCAGGCGGTCCGACCCTTCGCCCTCGATCCCGCCGAACCCGACCAACCCAGCGTCGTCGAAGCGGACGAAGGCGCGGCCGGGTTCGGCGAGATCGGCGGTCGGCAGCTTGGCGGCTGCCAGCGCGCCGGCCAGATCATCCAGCTCGCCCGGCGCGAGACACGTGACGCGGAGGCCGGTCATGCGTGCGCCCCGCGCTCGTACCAGCCCCGGGATGCTTTCACGATCGAGACGACCGACAGCATCACGGGCACCTCGACCAGCACGCCGACGACCGTGGCCAGCGCCGCGCCCGACTTGAGCCCGAACAGCGAGATCGCGGCCGCCACGGCCAATTCGAAGAAGTTGGATGCGCCGATCAGCGCCGCAGGCGCCGCCACGCACCAGGCAACGCCGAAGCGGCGCGAGAGCCAGTAGGCTAGACCTGCATTGAGATAGACTTGGATGAGGATCGGCACCGCAAGCAGTGCGATCACCAACGGCTGCGCCACGATCGCCTCACCCTGGAAGCCGAACAGCAGGACGAGCGTCGCCAGCAGCGAGACGAGCGACACCGGCCCCAAGCGACCGAGCAGCCGGTCGAGCGCGGCTTGTCCGCCGTTCGTCAGCACGACACGGCGCACGAGCTGGGCGGCGATGACCGGCACGACGATGTAGAGCATCACCGAGATCAGCAGCGTGTCCCACGGCACCGTCACCGAAGCGACGCCGAGCAGCAGCCCGACGAGCGGCGCGAACAGGAACACCATGATGACGTCGTTCAGCGCGACCTGGGACAGCGTGTAGGTCGGCTCGCCCTCGCACAGGTTCGACCACACGAACACCATGGCCGTGCACGGTGCCGCAGCGAGCAGGATCAGGCCAGCGATGTAGGACGGCCCCTCCCCTGCGGGCAGAAGCGGCGCGAACAGCCAACCGATGAACAATGTGCCAAGCGCTGCCATCGAGAAGGGCTTCACCGCCCAGTTGATGAACAGTGTGACGCCCGCCCCCTTCCAATGCTGGCGGACCGACCCGAGCGCGCCGAAGTCGATCTTGAGCAGCATCGGTACGATCATCAGCCAGATCAGCACCGCGACGATGAGGTTGACGCGCGCTACCTCGGCCGAGGCAACGCGCGCGAACAGGCCGGGCAAAAGGTGCCCCAAGCCGATGCCGGCAACGATGCAGAGCGCCACCCAGAGCGTCAGGTAGCGCTCGAAGGTGCCGATGCCGGCGCGCGCCGGCGCAGGTCCGGCGACAGGGGCGATCGTCGACATGGGCTCAGCCGACCCGCTCGCCGGACGCGTCCACCACCTGTTCGCCGTCCTCCTTGGCGAACGCGCCGAGCTGCCCGCTCGGCAACAGATCGAGGACGGCTTCGGACGGGCGGCAGAGCTTCACGCCCAAGGGTGAGACGACCAGCGGGCGGTTGATGAGGATCGGGTGCGCCATCATCGCGTCCACCAGCGCCTCGTCGGACAGTGTGGTGTCGCCGAGCCCCAGCTCCGCATAGGGCGTGCCTTTCTCGCGCAGCAGCTCGCGCGGCGAGATGCCCGCCCGCTCAATCAGCTCGACCAGCAGCGCGCGCGACGGCGGGGTCTTCAGATATTCGACCACGTGCGGCTCGATGCCGGCATTGCGGATCATGGCGAGCGCGTTGCGCGACGTGCCGCACTCGGGATTGTGGTAGATGACGATGTCGACGACCGAGTCAGTCCGGCTCATGGGGCGTCCTTTCAGCAACAGGGAGCGAGTTCGGCGATGAGCGGCCCGCACAATTCGGCGTTGCCGGCACAGCAATCCTTGACGAGGAACAGCGTTAGCGCGCGCAGCCCGTCGAGGTCGGCGCGGTAGATGATCGACCGGCTGTGCCGTTCGGAGCGAACGAGGCCGGCACGGGCCAGAATACCAAGGTGCGCCGACATCGTGTTCTGCGGCACATCCAGCCGGCGGGCGATCTCGCCTGCAGCCAACCCGTCAGGCTCGTGCCGCACCAGCAGACGAAACACGTCGAGGCGCGTGCCCTGCGCCAACGCCCCCAGTGCCGCGATCGCTAACTCGTTTTCCATATATCCAGCATAGCAGATATATCATAGAGCGATAGGCCTTCTCCCTTACCGCGGTTCGAGTGAATGGGGGGCTTAGGCGGTGTGACGCGCAGGTGTGCCACGTGGCACACCCTGCCCCGCCCCGATCGTCGGCAGCCCATCGAGCAGAGCCAAAAGATCGCCCAGCGCACGCCTGCGATAGGCGTTGTACCACCGGCGCCGGCGATGCTCGGCCGCGTCGTGGATCATGTGGCAGCGCTGGCAGAGCGCGGCGAGATTGCGCGGCGCATTGTCGGTCGGGTCGTGATTGAGGTGCGCGCAGGCGATATACACCCGCGTGAGCCGGACGATCGCGGCGACGTCTGCCCCGACGACACGGATGCGCCGTCCCCGCCCGTCGCGCCACTGTCGGCGATCGGCATCCCACCAGCGACCATCGCCAAGATGGAAGACGCGCGCACCGTGCGGCCGTCGGCAATGCTCGCAGCGGCCTTTAGCGCGGCCGAACCGGATCAGCCTGGACAGCTCGGGCCAGTCGATCGGGTACAGCCAGCGATGTTCCGGCATGATCGGCATGACGATTCTATGAGTCAGGGCCGAGCGGAACGAAAGCAGAAAATCACGGTCCGCACCGCGGGCGGCACATCACTCGCGCCAGCGCTGCCCATACTGAGCTAAGCGAGCCTCGATTTCGTCGATCCGGCGCCGCTGCGCCGCGGTGAGCGCCGCCATGACTCGCTTGAAAGCGGCCGGCTTCATCGTTCGGAGCTGGCCGATATCGCTGTCGCGGCGCAGCCGCACCTTCCAGTCGGCCGGGCGATACTCCACCCCGGCCGAGCCGAGCCGCCAGAAGATCATCGCCACCTGGTTGGGGGTGAACGCACCTTTGTCGTCGACGAAGGCGATGAAGTTCTGCGCGTCGAAGTCGGGTGCCTTGCGACCGAGCTTGAGCAGCGCGGTCATGACGCGTTGCTTGCGCGCGTCCTCCACCAGGCCGCGGCGGTGACGGTCCACCAGCTTTCCCGTATCGCGTGCATCGAGCCGTCGCCCTTGCTCGTCAATGCCGGCGATCTCGAAGCGCTTGATGCACTCGGAGCCGACCAGCAACGACGCGGACGTGCCGTCGTTCTCGATCTCGAAATGGTAGCGAAGCTCCTGCTGCCCGCACAGCTCGCAGGTGCCGTCCGCCGCTTCGAGGTCGAAGAAGCGCCCCGTATAGGTCCACTCCTTGAGCGCGGCGCCAAGGGTGCTCGCGCGGCTGAGCGGTAGCAACGACGCCGACGCCCGCTCCGCCCAGTTCGACATTCGCGCTTCCCCCCGAAGTCCCCTCCCGAACCTTATCCGTTTGTCTGGCGCGGGGCGACCCGCGCCGGGGAACGCCAAGGGCGCCGCCCTTTCGTTCCCGAACGACAATCTTGCCGCCCGTGTAAGCCGCCAAGCGCGGCGCCCGGCCCCGTCGGTGCCGGCCGCGCTAGGGCGGCTCGCCCGCGCCAGCTTACCAAGATTCTCGTTCCCCTCCCCATCCCGTCCTCGCCGGACAGGCAGGGCCGTGAGGCCGAACGGCCTTGCGGCCCATGCCAACAAGGAGGATCACCCATGCCGACCCCCGAGCAGATCGACACCATCCGGCGTCTCAACGATGCGGCGCGTACCCACCCTGGCCTCGCGAGCCTCGCCAACGTTACGATGGGATTCCAGGCCCTCCCCGAGCTGGACCGTTTCGCCGCGTTGGTCGCGATCACCCGGTTCACGAAGTTTGACGGCGACAACGACCCTTATGGTGAGCACGATTTCGGCGCGGTCTATAAACTCGCAAGCGGCGCGTGGACGCAGGACCGCCCCGACGATGCAAAGGCGGTCGGGCAGACGGTGTTCTGGAAGATCGACTATTACGACACGAGCCTCACCTACGGCAGTGACGCTCCGTGGAATTCCGAGCAGACTAAACGGGTGCTGACGATCATGCTGGCCAGCGAATACTAACGCCTATGGCGTAGCGATCCGCGCTCGACTGCGCGCGGATCAACCGTGCCGAAACGGACCTGCGCCAACGTGATTTGTTGAGAAATCGCGGGGGAGCGCGTAGGGTTAACGGCGAAAGGATGACGCGATGGCCCAGATCAATCTCGACACGCTGCGCGAGCGCATCCGCTCCATGGATTTCCAACGCGGCACCCCCGAGCAGATCGCGCTGTGGCGCGAGGACGTAGCAGAGGCGCGCGCCAACCTCGTCATCGAGGACATGACGCCGACCGGTGACGAAGATGCCATGTTCGCCATGATGCTCGATGAGGGTGTTCCCCCTTCGCTCATGCCGTCCATCATCCTCGGCCTCTACAAGCCAGGAACCCACCAGATCGCAGCCTGACCTTGGCAGACGATCCCTACACCTACCCCGGTACGGACACGCTCCGGAACCGGCTTGGGATCACGGACGACAAGACCCTCATGGAGGCCGAGCGGAGATTGACCTTGGCGCGCGGCGCAGAAGCCGCGCGCCTGACCTTTCCAGCGACGGCCGACGGCTATCGCGCCCTGCATCGGCACCTCTTCCAGGACCTCTACGACTGGGCGGGTCAGGACCGCACCGTCAACATCGCCAAGGGCGGCTCCAGTTTCGCGCACGTGCCTTACATCGCGCGCGAGCTCGACAAGCGGTTTGCCGACGCGCGCGCGGGCGACGCCCTGAAGGGCCTCGCCCGCGATGAGTTTTTCGACCGGCTCGGCAACCACATCAACGAGATCAATGCAATTCACCCTTTCCGCGAGGGGAACGGGCGGACGATGCGCCACCATGCGGCGCAGCTCGCCCGCGATGCCGGCCATCCCATACGGATCGCGTCGATCGATAAGACCGCGTGGATGGACGCGTCCCGGCATGGCTTCCTCACCGGCGATCATCGGCCTATGGCCGCCGTGCTCGCCGAGGCGGCGATCCGTCGTGACCTCGCGCCCGAGGCGCGGATCGGCCCTGCCGGGATCGCCTTGCTGCCTCAACGCGCGCCGCCCGAAGGGCAGCGCTACCGGGTGACGCTGACTAAGGCACGCGAGGAACTGGACCGCTACCTTCCCGCCGCCCGCCAGCAGGCGGCCGACCGGCTGCGCAGCCTCGTTAGGGATGGCGCCCCATCCCCTGTCATCGCCAACGCACGCACCGAACTGGCCTATGTTCGCCACGCCAAAGGTCCGATCTACCAATCGCACCTTCTCACCTATCTGGGCGTGCGTCAGGTCGATGCCGTCATCACGCCCCAGCAGACCCCGCTTGAGCGCGTGCGCGAGATCGGCGCGGCTCTCGGCGTCCAGATCAATTCGCAGCAGCCAGCGCAGCTCCAGCGCGCCGTCCGCTCGCTGGAGCGACCGATCCTGCCGCCTGGGGCTTCGCCAGGCCAGGAGCGGCTCGCCGAGCTGTTCCTGAAGAACACGGCCGAGAAGAACCACGCCGACCCACGTCTCGCGCCCGCCCAGACGATCGTCGACGACGCCATGCAGAAGGCGCGCGAGCGCGGCGAAAGCGCGCGCATGGTCAACACGGTCGGGGAATCCACTCGCCAGCTTGTCGCCGACCGGATCAAGATCGGGGCCGCGCTCGAAGGGGCGTCCGCCCCGCCGCCCGACCGGAGCACGCCGCCCCCGGATCGTGGCAAGGATCGGAGCCGCTAGGCTTCGCCTTAGCGTTCGGGGCGTCGGGTCGGAAAGACCGGCCCGCGTACCGTCATCCTGGCGGGGTCATAGGGCTTCTGCAGGGCGACGATCTCGTCATAGAAGCCGCGCAGCCAAGTATCGACATCCTCAGGCTCCAGGATCGTAATCATCGCCTTGGGATGGATCGGCGCAACGAGCGTGTTGGGGGCACACGTCACCATCGTGAAGCCGTTGCCGTCCTCTGTGCGCTGCTAGAACCCGGCAACTGCGAACACCGGCTGATCCCCACAGGGTTTCGGGCTCGTTCGACATATGGGCGCGGTTTCACCTTGCGTCAGGTATCCCCATCCAAACGACGTCGCGTAGCGAGCCACCGGATCTCCTGGAGCCGGTGATTAGGCCGGGCTCTTCTGCGACGCTTCGTGTCGAGACAGGCGCTCGCGATGGGCGGTTGCGTCCGCAAAGGCGAGAAGGGTCCAGCGGCGATGAGCACCCGCTATTTACTGTTTCTCATTATGTTGATCCTCTCCATGTTACGGCCCAACGCCACTTCCCTCCGTTGCGACGCCATGCGTGAAATCCGTTGCGGTGAAGCCGTGCAACCCACTTGATGAGAACGATCGCGCTAGCTGGCGAGATCAGGCTAAAGGCACGTGCGAAGCGTGTGATGCGGACAAGCATCGAAGCCGCTATGAGCCAAAGGCCGGCAGGAGGCACGGGCAGCAGGCCAGCCATCAGTGGCCACCCCTTGATCGCCCGAAAGTCGCGACCCGCCAAAGATACCAGATGACGGCCAGCGCGAGCACGGCGTTGCTGACCGGCTCGATGACGCTCGCCACCTGGCTATAGCGCTCGCGCAGCTCATAGCCCGCCAGCACGAGGATCACGGTCCATATGGCCGAGCCGGCGAGCGTCGAGACCAAGAATGGACCAAGGGGCATCCCGCTGACCCCAGCGGGCACCGAAATCAGGGTCCGGACTCCCGGGACCATGCGCCCGAACAGAACCGCCCAACGACCGTAGCGGTCGAACCAGCGGTCGACATGATCGACCTCACCGGGCGTCAACGTCAGCCATCGGCCGTGGCGGGAAGCAAAGCGCTTCAATCGATCGATGCCGATCCAGCGGCCGACATAGTACCACAGCACTGCCCCTGCAGCCGATCCAAGGGTGCCGGCGATTGCCACTACCCACAGCGAGCCGCGCCCCTGCGCAGCGGTGTAGCCGGCAAGTGGCAGGATCACTTCCGACGGGATCGGCGGAAAGACGTTCTCGGCCAGCATCAACAGAAAGACGCCAAAGCCGCCGAGTGACGCGAGGATCGATGTTATGATGTCGAACACAAACCAGCCTCGTCAGAAGATCCAATAGGAGATCGCGCAAATCACGAGCAGGAGGGCGACGACGGACCCAACGATCCGATTTTCCAGGCGCGGACATTCGACGTTCCTGATCCGCACGGCGACCTGCCAAGCGGGTCGAACCGGACACCGCCACGAACCTGCGGCAATCCGATCCAGCTCGGCATCCGACAACCCGAAGAACGATTTTGCTTCACCGCGCGATCGTCCCGCTAACCCCATCACCCGCAGCACCACGTCGCTCCATGCGACATCGATCGCGCTCGGCCGATCGACCATCGTGCCGTGCGCGTCGCCGCCCGCCCAAGAAGGGGACAGCAGGCCGATGATCTGGTGGGGATTGCGCTCCAGCAGCGTCGCCCAGCGCAGCAAGCGATGTTGGCGGTCACGCACCGCGATGGTCCTCGCCGGTGCCCGGCGCCGGGTAAGGGATCGCACAGGCCGCATCCATCGGCTCGCCCAAGGGCTCGTCATCGGCTTGCCGAGCTGCCGACGTCGCCATTGGTGGCGCGCTTGAGCGGACGAGAGCAGCGCAGGGTGAGGAAGGTGGTAGCGCTCAGGATAAAGGCGATGTCGTATAGGCCATAGCCCACGGCCGCGCCGAGTGCGCCAGTCGCCCACAGACTGGCCGCCGTCGCCGTGCCTGACGCTTTGTCGCCCTTCTTCAGAATCGCGCCGCCCCCGATGAAGCCGACTCCCGTAATCAGACCTTCGAGCAACCTGGCTTGCGCTGGAGACGTGCGGCCGAGGATCGCAATGCCCACCAGCACGAAGCCGCAACTGGCGATGGCAACCAACGGGAATGTACGGATGCCTGCGCTGCGGGCGTCCTTCTCGCGATCCCAGCCAACAGGAAGGGCGAGCCCATAGGCGATGGCGAGACTGACAATATGGGTAGCTATTTCGATCCACGAGCTTTGAAACATGCCTTCCCCTGCCCAGAAGCGGCAATCTGGTTGCCCCGATCCTCGTTCTTTTCGTCGGCGAGGCCGACGGCAAATCGACAGAGCCTATTGGGGGCGAGACTTCTCGGGCCTGATAAATTCTAGTTCCATGCTCATCAGTTGATCGGGTGACCCATTGAACCCAAATTTGAATGGAATTTCACGTCGGCGAGAACTGTCAGTCATGAGGACAAATCTCTCTTTGCACTCGCGGTTTCCTGAATACCACGTAGCACAGGCTTTCATATATCCGTGAGTTGGATAGTGTCCAATGGAGTGACTGACGTTGCCGATCAGTATAATTCCGCTGCCTTTGGCATATATATTTGATGAAACAAGCATGTTTGGATATCTAGTAATTTTTATACGATCGTTTAATATGGAAGGTGAGCATCCTGCGCCGAGGGCGCATATAGCGACGGTTGCTAAAAGATACGTTGGCTTCACTGAGATTATCTCCCTTAAACTGCGTCAGCGATCCTGTCAGGCTTGATGGGGGGCGTTTTCATGCCGCCTTCCCCGCCGGATCGCGGTAGGCGAGCAGCCTGAGCGCGTTGACGACAACAAGCAGCGTTGATCCCTCATGAACCGCCACCGCTGGCCCAATGCCGAGGCCAAGGATGGTCGCAGGAACGAGGAAGGCGACGACACCCAGGCTGACGAAGACGTTCTGCCGGATGATTCCACGCGTATGCCGGCTTAGGCCCACCGCGAATGGCAGGTGCGCCAGATCGTCAGCCATCAGGGCGACGTCGGCTGTCTCCAGCGCAACGTCCGACCCCGCCGCGCCCATCGCAATGCCGACCGTGGCGCTTGCCATCGCCGGGGCATCGTTCACGCCGTCACCCACCATTGCGACCTTGTCTTCGCCGGCGAGTTTCTTGATCGCGGCAACCTTGTCTTCGGGCATGAGGTCGCCCCACGCCTCGTCGATCCCGACATCGTTGGCGATCGCTTCGGCGACTTTCTGGTGGTCGCCAGAGATCATTATCATCCGCGATACGCCCATTTCGTGCAGCCGGCGTAGCGCGGTCTTTGCCGCTTCGCGGGGCGTGTCCATCAGGCCGATCGCGCCCAGGTCGCGGTCCCCCTTGCGGACCACCATCGTCGTGCGACCGTTCTCGCGCAGTTTCGCGATCGCGTCCTGTGCCCCCTGCCCCAGCGCCGGAATGCCCTCACTCCCGAACATCTCGGCCTTGCCGATCCAGACCGTCTCGCCATCCACGCTCGCGGTGACGCCCCGACCGGTCAGGCTCTTGAGGTCGCCGGCAGTCGGCACGGCACGATCGTTCAGTCGTTCGCGGCCGTCCTTGACGATCGCTTGGGCCAGAGGATGGTCGCTCAACGCTTCGACAGCGACGGCCAGCGCCAGCAGCTCGCCTTCGTCGGCGCCATCGACGGGCACGACATCGGTGATGCGCGGACGACCTTCGGTCAGCGTGCCCGTCTTGTCGAAAGCAATCGCCTTGAGCGACCCGAGGTTTTCGAGCGGTGCACCGCCCTTCACGAGCACGCCGCCCCGCGCTGCACGGGCAACGCCAGACAGGACAGCGCTCGGCGTTGCGATGGCGAGCGCGCACGGGCTTGCCGCAACCAGTACCGCCATCGCGCGATAGAAGCTGTCGCGGAACGGCTCGTCGACGACCACCCATGCGAAGAGCAGGAGCACCGACAGGATCAGGACAGCAGGCACGAAGATCCGCTCAAACCGATCGGTGAAGCGCTGCGTCGGCGACTTCTGCGTCTCCGCTTCGCTCACCATCTTCACGACCTTGGCGAGTGCGCTTTCGTTGGAACGGCGCGTCACCTCGATCTCGATCGCGCCGCCGCCGTTGATCGTACCGGCAAAAACCCGGCTTTCCGCGTCCACCGCATCGGGCTTTGCGCGTGCCGCCGCAGCGTCGGCGACCGGCACCTTGTCGACCGGGATGCTTTCACCCGTCACCGGGGCCTGGTTGATCGCGCTCGTGCCCTTGATGACGAAGCCGTCGGCGGGCAGGCGCTCATTCGGGCGCACGATGGCGATGTCCCCGACGACCATCTGTTCGACAGGGATTTCGCTAGTTTCCCCGTCGCGACGCACGGTCGCGGTTTCCGGGGCGAGCTTCGCCAGCGCCTCGATCGCCTTCTTGGCGCGACCCATCGCGTAATGCTCGAGCGCGTGACCAAGGCTGAACAGGAACAGCAGCAGCGCGCCTTCGGCCCATGCGCCCAGCGCAGCGGCGCCGGCGGCAGCGACCAACATCAGCGTGTCGATCTCGAACTTCTTCATCCGAAGGTTATCGATCGCCTCGCGCAGCGTGAAGAATCCGCCGAAAAAGTAGGCTGTGATGTAGCAGGCGGTCGGCAGCCACTCCGGTGCGCCGGCAACTAGCCTCTCGATCGCATAGCCGATCCCCAGCAGCGCGCCGCAGGCGAGCGCGAAGATCAGCTCGGTGTTGGGGCCAAGAAACTCGGCATGGCTATGGTCGTGGCCATCGCCGGGACCGTGCTTCTCCTCGCTCATGCCGTGGCCCCCCGGCCCGTGGTCGTGGCCGGCATGGTCGTCGGCCGCGACCCGCTTGCCCACACCGACCTTCAGCTTGCCAAGTGCGGCGCGGACCTCCTCTTCGGTGGTTTCGCGTCGATCATACTCGACCCGAACCGAGCCGCTGGTGCTGGCGCTTGCCTGGACCACGCCGGGCAAGGCGCACAGCGCATCGCTGACGGTGCGTGCCCGACGCTCGTGATTGATACCTGTAACCTGCCAGATTGCATGGCCATAGCGGTCGGTGATCTCGGCGCCCGCGGCGCGCACCATCTCGCGCACGCGCGGCAGCGGCAGCTTGGCAGCATCGAAATGGATGCACAGCGCCGCCGGCGTGTCGCCGTCGAGGCAGATCACATGCGCCCGCTCCACGCCTTCGCGCTTGGATAGGGTCGACACAAGACGGTCCAGGCAGGCATCGGCCGCATCAGGCAGGTCCGGCAACAGCACTGGAATATCGAGTTCGAGCTTGTCGTTCATGACGACCTCCTTTCGCTTTTCTTGGTTTCGGCGCGCGCATCGCGCAGGATTTCGACACCGCCCTTGATGGCGATGATGGCGGTGGCGAAGCCGACCAGCAGGTCCGGCCAGTTGGTGCCCAGCCACAACACCAGCACGCCGGCGATCAGGATGCCGCCATTGGAAATGAAGTCATTGAAGCTGAAGGTGGTGGCGGCCCGAAGGTTGACGTCCGGATCCTTGAGCCGCTGGAGCAGCCGCAGGCAGAGGTAGTTCACGACGCCGGCGATCGCCGACATGACCATCATGGTCGGTCCGATCGGTTCGCTGCCTTGAAGGTAGCGCCGGCCAACGTCGATCAGGATGCCGCCCGCGAAGATCAGCAGCATGACGCCCGAAGCGACCGCGGCGCGTGTCTTCCACGTCTGGCCCCGGGTGAGCGCCACAAGGCTCAGCGCATACACGGCCGTATCGGACAGGTTGTCGACGCCGTTGGCGATCAGAGCGCTCGAGTCCGCGAAAAATCCTGAGACGAAGAAACCCCCCGCGATCGCCGCGTTCAGCAGCAGGACGATCCAAAGTGTGCGACGCTCTTGCCCGCCATTGTTGTCGTTGCTCGAAATCATCCCATGATCTCCTCAAGCGTCAGCAGGGCAAGGAATCCCACGAAGAACATCGAGCTGATGAGTGGGGTGTCAGGCTTCTCGTGCGCCTCGACCAGCAGCTCTTCCGTGACGAGGTAGAGCAGCGCCATCAGACCAAAACTCAGGAAGCCAGCGACCATTACCGGTGAGAGCGTGGCGACAGGAACAGCCGCGAGTGCGCCGATCGGCAGCAGCAGCGCCAATGCCGACACAGTCACGATGATGCGCAGGCGCGAGCGATAGGTTTCCGCCAGCTCGTCGGTCAGTGTCAGACCAAGGAAGAGCACTTCGAGCGTCAGCGCGATCGTCAGCAGAAATCCCGCCTTCTCACCCGCGACGAACGCGAGGCCGAGCACCAGACCATCGACCAGAATGTCAATGCCGATCGCGGCGAGCAGTGCCATTGGCCCCTTGAAGCGGGCCTCGAAAGCCTTGAGACCCAGCATCGTCGCAACGCCCGCCGCCCCGCCGATCAACGTAGCGCTAGGTGAAGCCTCATGCTTGACCTGCGGCAGGATTTCAGTCGCTGCCGCCGCAAACACGACGCCGGCAGCGAGATGCTGGAGGCCCGCCACGACGCCAGGATTTAATTTGGTCCGGCTCGCGATGATCGCGCCGAGCACGACCGCCAGCACAGGCGCAAGCGTGTACAGCAATGCCTGCATATCCTATGATTCCTCCGGGGTTCGATGACAGACGCGGATCTTCCCGCGCTGCGTGAAGGCGATCGACCCGCCGGCCACGACTGCCCGCGACCGGTCGCCGCGAAATTCCTCGCCAGTACGTTGCGCGCGCAGGATCTCAGTTCTGCCCCTGGGCAGCCAGGTGACAGCCATTTTCAGGCCGTCGTCGATGAAGTCGACATCGGCGCGCGATCCGTCGTCGCAATACATGATGCGTTGCGCAATCAATCGAGGTGTCAGATGCTTTTCATGCGCCGGCTCAGTCGGTCCGCTCGGCGCGGGATTGCACGCCCCTACGACCATACCCGCGAACAGAACGGCGCCGATGCGCGCGGCTGTCAGGCCAGGCAGGTGCCGCACGGCGTGCATCGCCCTCACCACAGCACGCCGTGATCGGGCGTCACCGGCTCAGGGGCTGGCAGTCCAGCCGTCTGAAGAAGGTCGATCTCGATCGTGCGGCACATGGCCGTGAGCGGGACATCGTGGACGCTATTGGCGAACGGATCAGTCAGATCCTCGCCGATGCTCAGCACCGCAAGGAAGACGAGTCCGATCAGCGTCGATCCGATCGGCGTGGCGAGCCCCAGGGATTCGACCAGCGCAATCGGGAGCAGCACGCAGAACACGCGCGTGAAGAGGTTCGGAAAGAACCGAAAGCCATTGGGCAGCGGCGTGTTCTTGATCCGCTCCATGCCGCCCTGCGCATTGGCGATGTCGATCAGGACGCGCTCTACAGTCGCCTGCTGGATTTCGGTGATCCGACCTTCCGCGAGCGCGTCGGCGTAGATGCCCGATATGTCCTCCAAGAGTGCGTTCGCAGGGTTCAGGCGAGCGACCGCCATATCGGCGACGTCCGTTCCAGCGATCCGGCCAATCTCTTCATAGGGCGACTGTCGGCGAAGCTGGCAGCGCATCGAGTGCGCGAAGGCGATCTGCCGCAGGATGATGTTGTGCCGCATCTCGCTGCCCTCGGGTTCTCCCTTGGTCAGGCTGCGTGTGATCCTAGCCAGGCTGCGCGACGCATTGATGAGCGCGCCCCAAAGGGTTCGCGCTTCCCACCAGCGAGCATAAGCAGCGTTGGTCCGAAACCCCATGAAGAGCGCGATGGCAGTGCCAAACAGCGCCGTCGGCAAAGGCGGTTCCTTGATCGGGGTCATCATGTGGAATGCCGTCACCGCCACGTCCCACACGAACAGGATCGTGAGAGGCTTCCAAACCTCGATAATGATCTGCTTAAAACGAGGCCTCGCGCCGACTATCATATCAATTACGCCCTAAATCTCGTAGCGATCGTCATCCGATCGGCATGTTCATGATGTCCCGATAAGCGGACAGCAGCTTGTTCCGGACTTGCAGGGTCGCCTCGAAAGTAATGGATGCGCGGCTCTGGATGAGCGCGACGGTTGCGATGTCGGTGGTTTCGCCACGCTCATATGCTTCGGTGACGACATCCTCTTGCTCCTGGGTCTCGTTGACCTTCGCGACCACGGCATTGAGGGTGTCGGCGAAGTTCGACACCGGAGCGGTCGGCGTCACGCCGGGTGGTGCCGTCGGCTGCGCCTCACGCAAAGCGCGGCTTCGCGCGATCACTTCGGCGCGAATGGCCATCACATTCGAGATCGACGTGTCAGACATCGTTTCTCTCCCGTTGCAGTGCGACATGTCGGAAGACAGGACGGTTCATCGGGTGCCCTCCCGTTCGCAGATTCGGGTGCGGCCCTCGCCTTCCACGACGGTGAGCTGCGACCCCTTGAAGGTCGCGGTGGCTGTCTCGCCGACATATTGGAGGCCCTGCGCTGGCGCGGTCAGCGTTATGGGCACGGCGCTGCTGGAGCGCCGCAAATCGATCTGCAGGCCGTTGTCCTTGTAGTCGACGAACAGCGGTTCCCCGTCGGAACAGCGATAGGGATGGCGCCCCATTTCCCCGGTCGCCACGGCGCTGTCGGACGAATGGATTTGCTGCTCCGTTGGCGGGGCTGGCGGCTTGCCTTCCGTGCAAGCCGCCAGCCCGACAACGAGGATGAGGGCGGGCAGTACCCGCTTCGACGGCATCATCGCGCCTTCCTCCTGTAGCGGGAGGGGACGCGCTGACGATTGATCCCAAGGGCAGGCTGACCCACCCGCCAGCGCAGATAGGTTGCGAGGCGATCGTCAGCCTCGATCATCAGGGACCGCAGGCGACGCAACATCATCGCCGCGAACGGCAGAGACAGCGCCCCGCGCAGCGTGCAGCTATGTGTTAGCCTGGTGCCACCATCGTCCCCTGCCAGCTCGTACCGCTCTTCGAGCGTGAACAGATAAGGGATGCCGCAGGACCAAGCGAAGGCTCGCGGCTTATCGAATTGATCGATCCGTGCCGGCGTCCGAATCGGCCGGTTGATGCCCTGGATCGCAAAGGTTCCTCTCGTGTCGCCGAGCTGACCCGGGTTATCGAGGAGTACCAGCGGGCTCCAAGCTCGGCGATGATCCGGGTCGGTGAGTGCCGACCAGATCCGCAGTGGCCCGCCGTGAAGCATTGAGCTGGTTATGGTGCGAGGCATATCCTCATCTCCCAGAGATGAGCGGGGGCGATCGCGGATCGCCCCCGCTCACCCATCAGGCCAAGTTGTTCACGAAGGTCTGACCGTGGTCGTCCCCTTCATGCTCCTCATTGTAGTGCTCGGATTTCTCGATCACCTTCTGACCGAAGCGGGCATAGAGGGTCGGCAGCACGAACAGCGTCAGCAGCGTCGCCGAGATCAAGCCGCCGATGACAACTGTCGCCAAGGGCTTCTGCACCTCCGCACCCGCGCCCTCGCCAAGCGCCATCGGCACGAAGCCGAGGCTGGCGACGAGCGCGGTCATGACCACGGGCCGCAGTCGCTGCATTGCGCCGACATGGGCCGCCTCTTCGCGCGATAGCCCCGACCGGATCAGATCCTGGATCGAGCTGACCATCACGAGGCCGTTGAGGACCGCGATGCCCGACAGGGCGATGAAGCCCACCGCCGCCGAAATCGAAAAGTCCATGCCTCGCAAGAAGAGCAGCAGGACACCGCCCACCAGCGCGAAGGGCACGCCGGTGAAGACGATCGCGGCATCGCGGACCGATCCCAATGCGCCATAGAGCAGCAACAGGATCAGGATGAAGCAGGCCGGAATAACCAGCTTCAGCCGCTCGCTTGCCGATTGCAGGTTTTCGAATTGGCCGCCCCATTCGAGATAGGTACCGGCAGGCAGCCGAACCTGGCTGGCGATCGCTGCCTGCGCATCCGCAACCACCGATCCGACGTCGCGGCCACGCACGTTGGCTTGCACCACCACGCGCCGTTTGCCATTCTCGCGGCTGATCTGGTTGGGACCGTCGACCACCTTGATCTCGGCGACGCTGGACAGCGGCACATAGCCGCCGCCTGCGACCGGCACCTGCACCTGCTGGAGCAGGCCGATGTCGGCGCGCTGCGCCTCAGACAGGCGGATCACCACCGGGAAGCGACGATCGCCCTCGAAGATCTGGCCCGAGGTTCGCCCGCCGATCGTGGCAGTCACGGTGTCCTGCACGTCTTGCGCCGTAACGCCCAAGCGCGCCATCGCGTCACGATTGACGCGAATGTCGAGCATGGGAAGACCTGTCGTTTGCTCGACTTTCACGTCCGCGGCACCCTGCGTCTTACGCAGCGTCGCAGCGATTTGCTCGGCCGTCCGGTTCATCTGGTTGAAGTCGTCCCCGAACACCTTCACCGCGATGTCACCGCGCACGCCGGCGATCAGCTCGTTGAAGCGCATCTGGATGGGCTGGGTGATCTCGTAGGCATTGCCCGGGATCTTCGCGAGCTTACCCTCGATCCGGCTGACCAGCTCCTCCTTGGGAAGCTCAGGATCCGGCCAATCCTTGCGCGGCTTCAGGATAACGAACATGTCGGTTGCGTTCGGCGGCATCGGGTCGGCCGCCAGCTCGGCGGTGCCCGTCTTGGAATAGACGAACTGCACCTCCGGCTGCTTCGACATCATTCGCTCGATCGGCACCTGCATCGCCTGGCTCTGCTGGACCGACGTCGCCGGAATACGGAGCGACTGGATTAGCAAATCGCCTTCATCGAGCTGCGGCAGGAACACCGAGCCGAGCGTGGTGAAGGCCAGCGCCGCCACCACAAGGCTCGCGACACCCGCCCCGATCGTCACGGTCGGACGCTTCATGGCCCGATCAAGACCAGGTTCGTAGCGCTTCTTCAGCCACGTGATGATGCGGCCGTCCTTCTCCTCAACCTTCTTCGATAGCCAGATCGCGATCATCGCCGGCACGAAGGTGAGAGAGAGGATGAAGGCGAAGGCGAGCGCGATGATGACGGTGAGCGCCATCGGCACGAACGTCTTGCCCTCCACGCCTGTCAATGTGAGCAGCGGCACATAGACAAGAATGATGATCGCCTGCCCGTACACCGAGGGACGGATCATCTCACGCGCAGCGGCTGCCACGGTTGCGAGCCGTTCCTTGACGCTGAGCAATCGGCCTTCATGATGCTGTTGCTCGGCAAGCCGGCGCAGTGCGTTTTCGACGATGATGACGGCGCCATCGACGATCAGACCGAAGTCTAGGGCGCCGAGGCTCATCAGATTGGCCGAGACGCCAGCACGCAGCATCCCGAAGCCGGTCAGCATCATGGTAATCGGGATGACCAGCGCCGCAATCAGCGCCGCACGGAAGTTTCCGAGCAGCAGGAAGAGCACGACGATGACCAGTACCGCGCCTTCCGACAGGTTCTTGGCAACCGTTTTGATCGTCGAGTTGACCAGTTCGGTGCGGTTGAGCACCGGCTGGATTACGACGTCAGGGGGCAGCGACGCGTTGATCGTCTTAAGCTTCTCCGCGACCGCGGTCGACACGACGCGGCTGTTCTCGCCGATCCGCATGATCGCGGTGCCGACGACGACTTCCGTGCCATTCTCCGAGGCCGAACCCATGCGGATCGCCTGACCCGTCTTCACGGTCGCGACTTGTTCGACCGTGATCGGCACGCCGTTACGTGTCGCGATCACGGTCCTGGCCAACTCGCCGGCATTGCGCACCAGCGCATCCGAGCGGACAGCCAGACCTTCGCCATTGCGATTGACGAAGCCGCCGCCGACGCTGGTGTTGTTGCGCTCCAGCGCATTGCCCAGGTCGGTCAGCGTGATGCCGAGCGAGGCCAGCTTCTGCACATCGGGCACGACGAGGAACTGCTTGGCGTAACCGCCAATCGAGTCGACGCCGGCGAGGCCCGGAGTGTTCTTGAGAAGCGGCGTGACGATCCAGTCCTGCGCAGTGCGCAGGTAGGTCGCCTTGTCCTCTTCGGTCGTCAGTCGCTCGCCCTCTGGCGTGATATAACTGCCATCGGGCTGTTGGCCCGGTTCACCGGGCTTGTGCTTGTCGTCTGCGCGATGCTCGAGCCGAACGGTGTACATATACACCTCGCCCAAGCCGGTCGCGATCGGACCCATTTCGGGGTTTACGCCATCGGGCAGGTTCTCCTGCACGCCCTGCAGACGTTCACCCACCTGCTGACGGGCGAAATAGATGTCCGTGGCGTCCGAAAAGACCGCGGTGATCTGCGCGAAGCCGTTGCGGCTCAGCGAGCGCGTATATTCAAGGCCTGGAGTGCCGGCGAGCGCGGTTTCGATCGGGAACGACACCTGCTTCTCGACCAGCTCGGGCGAGAGCGCGGGTGCGCGGACGTTAATCTGGACCTGATTATTGGTGATGTCCGGCACCGCGTCGATCGGCAGCCGGTAGAGGGAAAACGCGCCGATGGCGGCGACGATGACGGTGAGCAGCAGGACAAGCCAGCGCTTCTCGACCGCCCATGTGACGATGCGGGCGATCATGGCTTAATCCTCGTGGCTCGCTTCGCCCTTGCCGATCTCGGCCTTGAGCGTGAAGCTTCCGGTGGTGGCGATCTGTTCGTTGCCGGTCAGGCCCGAGCGGACGATCACCGTGTCGCCCGATGCATCGCCGAGCTGGACCGGAGTCGCCTTGAAGCCCGTAGGCGTGCGAACGAACACGACCGACTTGCCCTCGAAGCTCTGGACCGCCGTTGTCGGCACGCGGATTGCGCCGCTACCCCCGCTGCCCGTGAGCTGGACGGCAGCCGTCACCGGCTCGCCGACCCGCCATTCACCACCGCGATTGTCGAGCGTGGCAAGGGCGGGCACGAGCCGCGTCTGCGGATCGAGTGCTGGCGACACGAAGGTCACGCGCGCGGTCGCCTGACGGCCCGCCGCCTTGACCAGTACCGTGTTGCCGGGGCGTACCCGGCCCGCATCCTCAGCCTTCAGATTGAGCGCGATCGACACCTGGCTCAGGTTGGCAATGCGATAGAGTTCGGCGTCCGCCGCAACCGTCTGTCCCAGCGTCACGGGGCGCGCGATGATCTGTCCCGAGATCGGCGCGGCGATGCCGAGCCGGTTGAGACCACCGCCGCCGACACCGGCGGCCGACACCATGCTCCGCGCCTGCGTCAGCGCGATCCGCGCTTCCGTCGCCGCCGTGCGGGCAGCAATCAGATCCTGCTCAGGAGACACCTTCTGCGCGTACAGCCGTTGCTCGCGTGCGAGGTTCGAATTGGCGAGCTGAAGCCGTGCCCGTGCCGCTTCGACCTCGCCCTTGATTTGCGCCGCCTCGCGGCTCTCGATTACCGCAATAGTCTGGCCGCGCCCCACGGATTGACCAAGGTTGCGCGTCAGTGCGACCACCCGTCCCGCGATCGCGGCCGAGACGACTTGCGTGCCTTGGGGATCGCCCTCGATGATCGCGGGAAGCTCGATCGTTCCGGCTCCGCCGATGATCGGCCGTCCGACCTGGACGCCCGCCGCAGCGATCTGATCGGCACCCAATAGGACGACGCCCTCATCAGCGTGACCGCCTTCAGCACCGCCCTTTTCCGCACCAGCAGCCGCTTCATTGCCGGCTGCTCCATTGGCGGCCGCCTCGTTCCCGGTGTCTTTGCCACCGCAGGCAGCCAACAGCAGGGCGAGTGACGCCGCGCCCGCGAGATAGAAGCTCTTCATCACTGATTTCCCCCATTGGGCGCAGGAGCGGTCAGTCGCTCCACTTGCGCGCGGGCATTCTGGTAGTTGGCAAGCGCATCGATCGCGGCGACCCGCGTTTCAGCGAGAGTGCGTTCCGCATCGAGCAATTCGAGCTGGCCGAACTTGCCCTCGCGATAACCGATCCGCGCGATGCGGGCGGCCTCCTGTGCAGCCGCCAGCGCCGGCCCAGACGCCGCACGAGCCGTCGTTGCGGCATTGGCCGCTTGCGCCTGCGCGTCCGTGATCGCCTGTTCGATGTCGAGCGCGGTCACGCGACGCTGTGCATCCGCCTGTGTCCGCTGCGCGGTCGCCTGCGCGATCGCCGCGCGACCATTGTTGAACACCGGGATCGGGATCGACACGGTGAACACCGCCGCCATATCGTTGGTCGCTTCCAGGCGGCGGATCGCAGGCCCGACATTGAGGTCAGGGACGCGATTGGCGCGCGCGAGCCGCACGCCGGCTTCCGCGATCGAGAAATCCGCGTTCGCCGCCGCCAGCGCGAGCGTGCCGGTTGTGTTGACCGGTGCCACCGGCCCATAGACGTTCGCCCCCGGCAGGCGATCGAGCAGCGTGTCATCGAGCGCGCCGTCGATCGGTCGGCCAATCCGACGCGCCAGATTGGCGCGGGCGGCCTCTGCCAAGCGAAGCTGCCGCTCCACATTGGCATCGGCATTGATGCGCGCGACATCCGCGCGCTGTTGCTCCAGCGGCGACGCACGTCCCGCCTGCACCCGGACGCTCGCAGCGCGCAGCGCGTCGCTGGCGATCCGGGCCTGATCCCGCGCCGTCGCCACCC
>VYLB01000208.1_pt1 | contig 21217 bp, 19 predicted proteins | sample 5114431 | NCBI WGS metagenome assembly VYLB01 (sample SAMN12291786, study PRJNA351875) | freshwater metagenome | isolation source: freshwater lake | place: USA: Michigan, Gull Lake | collected 2013-08-08
CGTGGGGGCGGCGATCACCTTCAGAAAAGCGACAACCAAAGGCAAGAAGGGAACCCGTTCCATCCCCGTCAATCCGGCCCTGCGGAAAATCCTCGACCTTTACCTGCAAGAATTCCAGCCCGATAGTTACCTCTTTCCATCCTTCCACAACGCTAGGGAAAAAGGACACCTGCACCGATCGAGCGCCGACCTGATCCTGAGAACCGCTTGCGATCGGGTGGGACTCAAGGGAGTCTCGACCCACAGCTTCCGCAGGTCGGCATTGACCCTGATGAGTAACCGGGGAGTACCGCTCAGGGTCATCCAGAAAATAAGCGGTCACAGCAGCCTTGAAGTCCTGCAAAGATACCTAGAGGTCAGCGATGAGCAGATCGGGGATGCCGTCGGCGTACTGGGCGAATCATCTCAGTAAATCAAAATTGCATTAAAAGCCGTTTTACCCAAGTAAAACTTATCACTTGGGCGACAAATTATTGGAACTTAATAGCATAATTCCTTGAGCGACTTTTTCAGCAGACCCTAACTAATTTTAGAGAAATTTGGGGGTCAAACGGCAAAATTTTTTAGATTTCACTTCCTGATAACTTCACACTTTTTTCCTAAGTTATTCAAATCGCCAGGCGAGATGAGAAACTAAACAAACATCAAAACCTGCACAAAAGAAAGGAAGATGTCCCTCATAGGCGGAAAGAGAGAACTCTAGATTATAATAATTTTTCCAAATTCCGTTTCCTCGCCAACCGACTTCTTCACCAAAGCGATTGTAGGTTTCTCGGTTATACCCTCCTGGCTGGTTGCCTGTCTCCAAATAGATACGCTTTTGTACGCTAAAGCCAAAACGACCTGATGAATGGTCTTGCCATAGTTGGTCAATTATATTAAGGTCTTGGAGAGGAAAACTTTTAATTGCTGACTCATCTAGCCAACCTTTATCTATTCTGTTAGTAATTTTTAGCATCAGATATTTGGTTTCTAAGTCAGCTTCTTTCCATTTTCCTGCTTTCAGAAGCCTTTTGAGCCTTTTGTATTGAACATTATCAGGAAAAATATCCTTTCCGAGACTTCTTTTCCTCTCACACCAGTAGCATCTGCCATAGATTCTGCTATACCAATGATTACTAGACTTTTCACACTGAACTAAATCATCAAATGCAGATTGTAAAGCTCTTACCCAATCTGTTGCATCAGGGCGCATATTCGGATTATGATGTCCTTCATTAAAACATCTAAGAAAGCATTCTTTAACTTGAGGATGAACGATGTCTAAAGGAATAGTTATTTTCCCTGGTTGAATTAGACTGTTGTTAGCATAAGGCCAAAAACATTGACGAACTAATTCATCAATTTCTGGGGGATCTTCATCACCTCGCCAATGTCCTTTAAAAGGGTGTTCTCCAAAGAGGAGGTGATAAATAATAACTCCAACTCTAAAGTTGTCATGAGTAGGATTTTGGTCGATCTGAGCAAAGTTTTTTCCTAATAGTTCGGGGGGAGTATATCCTTCTGATCCTACTAAACAGCGATATATTTCACCTGTATTAAGATGGTGGATCTGAAAAGAATCTGTATCAATAATTGAGGGTAAAGCTTGATGATTTACTAGAATATTTTCCTGTTTCAGATCTCCTACTATATAACCCTCTGCATGAAGAGATTGGATAATCAAAGCAAGGTTTCTAGCTGTCAGATGAAGAAATTGCCAGTCAACTTGCCAATCCCACTCAAAATTTAGGCTTTGACGAAGTTTTGGGTGGTAAACTTTTGTTAATTTATTTCCCTCAATAAATGGCATTAAAAAGCCTACTACTTTACCAGAAATATTCTCTAACAAGTATTGCGGCCAAGCGAGGGATTTAGAGGCGGTGGGGAAATGAAATACCATCACCTCTAACTTTTTTTCTCTTTCAGTTAAATGTTCGATCTGCTCAGGAGTTTCTTGGTAATAAATTTTGGCTAGATAATTCTGGGGATTGTTTACCAAACTTTCACCAGTTATTGTCCAAATTTCAGCTTCTCCACTGGTTGTAATTCGCTTATTTTTAAATATCTCCTTATCTAAAACCAAGTATTGCTTCGGCGTTTGTCTCGGTTTTATAGTAGGAATAATAGCAGAACTTTCCCCAAGAATAACCTCAATAGGTTTCTGTACTTCTGGCGGTATTATTTCCTTCTTGTTTGACTGTATTGAAAATAGCTCAGTATCTTGGGAACTGAGTGTATCACTTATTTTAATCTGGATTAATTCCTGAGAATACTTCGTACCACGATAGTTCAAGCTTTGTTGAGTTATTTGTATTAATGACTTTTTAACTAGATGAAATCGCCAAGCAGAACCTCGATACTTACCACCTATTTCACCTTCAGCAACTTGAACATTAGGTGGATTGTACTCATAGCTTACTCCTCGGTAGATAAGTTTGATCTTTTTGCCCATCTTATTAGAATAAGATGGATTCGATTTCCAACTATTAAGCAAACCAATACGAGCAATCCAGTTGACAATTAGTCTAGAAAAATTTTTCATAATACTTAACTTAATTGAGAGAGGCATAAAAGTAATGTTTTATCATCATCTGTGCGGGATTGGAGGCGTTCAGATGCCAGAAATCGTATTAAATATTGTTTGTCCTGTTCAGGATTATTAGTTTGTTCCAAATAAGTTTCTAGTGGCTTAAAAAAAGGTGTAAATGGCAACCAATTACGCAAATTCATGGAAACACTTTCTAATCCATCAGTAGAGGCACATATAAATTTTTGTTCTCCTACTATTGTCTGTACCTGCATTGTCTCTAAAACATTTTTTGACGTGATGAAGGTAGTTTCATTGACAAACTCTCCCCTATCAGGATGAAAGAGTAGCTGATAGAATTGCGAATCCTGCAAACGAACAACTAAAAAACCATCCCCAATTTGCATGGCAGCTATCCAGTGAGGAGTAGCTATAAAAGCGATGAGAGTACAAGCCAATTCATTGAAAGAACAGTGATTATTAATAGCTTTATTATATAAGATGGAAATAACTTGTTGTGTTGCTAACGAGAAGATTTTATGAGCAGACTGAGCAATTGACTGAGAAGAGTAGGAGGAAAATTCTTGCTCATATTTACCTAAATATGTCAATATTTCTTTAACAGCTAACTCGGCTCCTATATGAGAATATTTAGCACTACCAGCACCATCCGCTACCGCTCCAATGATAACTTTGTCAAGGAGACGATATTCGCCATAATCTTGGCAAGGTAAGTTATTTTTTTGATGCCATACTCCTGTTGAATAATGACAAACTGCTTTCCAAATCATGAGCCTCTCCTGTATACTAACTAATAATTTCCTCCCAACCGCTAGTGGTGGGAGGTGTTTTTTTCTCTCCTATCTTACCTGCTGAAACTTGCTTCATAGAAGCACTCAGCCATTTAAATAGGGATTGAAATTCTAACCCCTTAAGTTGCTTAGGGGGACTTTCCAGGGGAGCAATTTCGCTCAAGGTTTCCATATCGGCTTCCTGCACCCCAACCGCGAAGAATAATAATTTTCCTTTGGCTTCTGCTTCCCTTAATCTTTTGGCGGCATCTTGCCAAGTATCAGTAGGAGAACCATCGGTGATTAAAAATATCCAAGGTCGATAATATTGAATGTCATTTTTCCTGTAGGTAGCTTTACGTTCTTCTAGTAAATTTAAGGCTTTTTCAATCGCTTGTCCCATACGAGTTCCTCCCGATGCTATCAGTTTTTGAGGAATAAACTGATCGATGGTGATAAAGTTCTGAACTACTTTTACTTCGCTGTCAAAGGTAATTACTGCTACTTCTACCCTTAAAGCAGCTAGTTCATCTTCCATTATACTAGCCTTCAATATTTTGACACCCTGGTTTAATTCAGTAATGGGATCTCCATACATAGAGGAAGAAGTATCTAGCAGTAGAATGACAGGACAACGGTTTTCAGGATTGTCAATAAACTCTGGTTCTGGTAAGCCAAAAGACATAAATTACTCCTTAGTTTTATCTTCGTAATTTAACTTAGTGAAGCGAATTTCAATTCGCCGACGCTCTTGATTAGCCTGGGGATCTGGTGGAGCTATTTTACCACTAGGAAGATAAAGCTGTGCAGCCGAATAAGCACGAAAAACTTTGTCTTTATCTATTCCTTTGTTTTTAAATACTTGAAGAAGCTGTTCTTCATTTTGCAATTCCTTAATAACTGCTAACGCTCGCATTAGCCCTAAATCTGTATTAGAACCTGCTCGTAATTCTATGATTTTTTTATTTTCAGTAGCCACCGTATTTAACAGCTTATCTAAATTGGAATTTCCACTAACTTCTAGTCCATCTGTGTGACCAATAACTTCTATGGTGTTGACATCGTATTTCTGAAAATAATTTTTGATTTTAGAGACAATCTCTCCAGCAATATAAGATTCTAACTTCGTAGTTAAGTTAGCTTGACCTAGAGGGAAAGCAAATTGACCTGTATTCTGAATGGTGATATTAGGAGGCAAATCTTTAAGCGGTAGTTTAGCACTAGCTTCTTCGAGAGCTTTTTGACTATCTTGTTTATTAGAGAGAAATAAAAACAGAATCAAGAAAAATAATGTCAGAAAACAAAATATTTCACCGTACTTTAGTTGACTGGGATTCATGGATTTTTACTCCTCTGTTGAAGGACATATTTGATTAATTCTTCTAGTTGCTGAATTAGAACTAATATTTTGCTAAGATCATCAGCTAAGTCTTGTACCGATTGTGCTGTATTTGACATACTACCTGCTGCTTTTTGACTCTCTGCTTCTAAGCCATTCAAGTTGGTAGATAAAGAGTGGGATGTTGTCTCAATAACAGAACTAAGTTGATTAAAGGTATAACTGAGAGAAGAGGATTGATCTTCTATGACTGAACCAAGTTGGTTGAAGGCTTGTGGAAGAGACTGAGATTGACTGTCAATGACTGAGTTAAGTCGATTGAAGGTGTAAAGTAAGGATTCAGAACTTGTTTGAATAGATGAATTAAATTGCTGTAAAGTTTGCTGTAAAGATTCAGATTCTCCTTGAATTACTGAATTAAGTTGCTTAAATACTCCAATTATAGATTGATTATTCTCTTGTATTCTTATAACTAAGTTCTCTAGTCTATTATCTAATACTTGATTTCGCTGTTGATAAAATTCAAGCAATTCTTGGAGATGATCTTGTAGGGTACTTACTTGTCTCTTTTCAAGCTTTTGAAAGGCTTCTGCTATTTTTTTTATTGCTTGCTCTACTTTATCTACTGAGGTATCTTCCTTGTAGGCTATTTCTCCACCAACTGACCAGCCAATAATACTTGACACTAATGCACTTCCAATGGATAAAAGCATTTCTCTTAAATCTTTTGGGCTGTCAATTTTAATTTCTCCTACTGCCAATAAACCAATGGCTACAGCAAATCCGATTAAAGTATGTAAGTAACCAGCCGTTTGTATTCGTTCTCCTGCATAAATTCTGAAAGCAGGTGAATTGTTTTTTAGTGCCAAGAATATTAAAATTCCCATGTGAATTATACTTTCAACAAATAGAAACCAACTTCCTTGTTTTGTCGTAACAATTCCCAAGCCTATAACAATAGTAAGAATGATACCACCCAAATAAAATATTAAGAAAATTTGTCGATTACTCATCAGGTAGATCCTTTAACTTTTACTGCCTTAAGAAGTACAACTTTCGATTTTTAATGGTTATTACTTTTACTGTCGAAACACTCCATCTGTACTTGCCCAACTAGAAATAGGAGAAAATCTAACATTGCCGCCAACTTCGCTCAGGGAAACCTTCTTGAGTGCATCAGCAAGCCAGTGGAATAGTTCCTGAAATTTCCAACCGTCGAGCATGAATGGCGGAGTGCTACGATGAGTAATTTGACTAAGAATATTCATGTCCACTCCCTGAATCCCAACGACAAAGAAATTCAACTTGTGATTTTCAACGGCTTGACTGATACGCCTTGCTGCATTTTGCCAACTATCGGTTGGGGTACTAGCTGTAATCAGGAATATCCAAGGTCGATAGAACTGAATCCCCTGATTTTCGCCGATAGACTGGCGATTTTCTACCTTATTTAAAGCTAGTTCAATCCCTTGACCCATAGCCGTTGTTCCACTTGTAATCAGTGAAGGCGTTGAGAACTTATTAACAGTGGTAAAGTCTTGTATGACTTGAGCAGAGCCACCAGTGCTTATCACCGCAACTTCAATACAGCGAGAGGCAGTATTATCTTGCTCAATATCTCGTCTAAAGGTAGCAATTCCTTTGATTAACTCATTAAGACACTCACTCGACAACTCACTGGATGTATCGAGGATTAGCACGACTGGACAACGTAATTCAGTAGCTTGTGCGGGCAAACTTTCCTGTTCGATAGATGCCCCTCCAATTTGTTCTGGTGCTTGTGAGGCTGGAAGTTGTCTAGCACCCTGTTGTCCTCCTAGTCCTTCTCTAAGCAATTTGAACATCTCAATGTTAGTTAACTGGGATAGTGCATCCATTCCTCCAGAACTACTATCCCCACCAACAGAGAAGTATTGTGGGTAAGTTATTTTAAGTTTGCCTAATGCCTCAGCCCATGATTTGCTTTCTTCTATCTGGGCATAAAGTTCAGGACTAATATCCTTAATTCTTTGACTAAACGCATTTATTTCTATTTGAGCTAGTCGTTCCTTCTGTTCTGTTTCAATGTCTAATCGCTTACCGAGTGTCTCTATCGTTAGTTGTTCGGCATCTGCTTGTGCCTTTGCTCTCGTCAAGTGTTCCTCAGCAGCTAGTTTAGCTATTTCTATATTTCTTTCTCCTGCAATTTTTTGTGCTTGAGTTTTTGTTTTCTCTTGCTCTTCAACAAGTTTTCGATTTTCTATTTCAGTCAATTGTTCTTGTTGACTGACACCGCGTTTTAATTCTTCCTCGGTGAGCTTCTGTATACTTTCCTCCAGGTGCTTAGGCAAATCAATCTCAGTAATAAAAGTGCCGCGAGATTCAACGCCATAATTGTTGAGTGCGTTTTTAATGTATATTCCTGCTTCCTTTTGTCGTTCACTGTGACTATCAGCAAACTCAAGTGCCTTATACTTTAGAGCCGAATCTTGAAAGTGAGAACTAACCACCGATGCTAATACTCTAGTCACAAGATTTTTGATCGCTGCGTATTTTTGTGCGTATTTTTGTGCTGTTCCAGAAGAATTCTTAATTGGTGAGTTTGACTCCTCTACTTCCTGAGAGCCAATGCGACAAATCATCTTAGGAGCATTTTTGGCGGCGATACAAATAACCTGGGTTAATTCAACGTCAAAAATATATTTATCATCGGATCTCAGTTTAAGTGCCTGAAGATTTGCATCGTAGTTTGAAGGTGGTTTTGACTCATTTGTCCATTTTAGAACTATTTCGGTGGTAGGAACTTTCTCTACTCTCTTTATTCTTGTGTTGATGGGATACTTACCCGCCGTCAACGGAATTCTCTCGACTCCCCTGTATCCCGGCTCAACTAACTTGTAAAAATACTCGCTCTGATGATTATCATCATTAAGCTCTTCCTGATTATCCAGATCAGAATTTTTTCCAACATAGGAGACAATTACTCCAACTTCATCACTACGAATCTCAGTCTGCGGTACTTGCTCAACCTTGACAAACCAAGGATTTAGGTTCCACTCTCCTTCGGTGAGAACCTCTTGTTGCAAACCTCTGTATCCTCCTGCCTCAATAAACTTCTGTCCATCTTGAAACTTTTCATGTCCCTCTAGAATGGGAGCCGCAATTTCACCGTCTGGAAGTGGAATTCCATCAAGGGTAGTGACAATCCCAACATGGTCATCATCTAGTTTATAAACCCGCAAATCCTCCGGCTTCATACCATGTTCAACCGCATTGGCAACAGTAATAACCGTAAAAAAATCAGTGTTAATATAGTAATTTCCAGTCGTCAAGATAGCGATTTGTTTGCCCTTTTGACCGCCATTTTGAAGAAATGCCTCAGCATCCTGAAAATTGTCGCACTCAACAACTTTGGCTAAAGTTCGTTCTCGTGGTATGGTAGCTCCCTCTTTCGCCTCGACTAGCCCAATTTCGCCTGGAAAAATATGAATGACTGGTACTTTACGAATGTTAAATAATTCGGTGTTAATTTGGTAAGTACCAGTTTTGAGAATAGCTAACTGTTTGCCCATTTGACCGCCATTTTTAAGAAAGGCCTCGGCATCCTGAAAATTGTCGCACTCAACAACTTTGCCAAAGGTTTGTCCTAGTTGAAGGGGTTTTCCATCTTTCGCTTCCACCAGCCCAATTTCGTCCTGAGAAATCTTAGTGACTGGCACTTTGCTAATGTTAAACAACTCGGTATTTATCTGATAAGTTCCTGCTGTCAGAATAGCAAGTTGTTTGCCCGACTGCCCTCCATTTTCTAAAAAAGTTTGTCCGTTTTGGAATTTATCGCACTTGACAATCTTGCCAAAGTTTTGTCCTGGTGGTCGAGGAACACCATCTTTTGCCTCCACTAGCCCAATTTCTTCCGAGTTAATATTAGTGACTGGCACTGGGTGGATATGAAATAGTTCAGTGTTAATGTAATAAGTTCCAGCCCTTAAATAGCCAAGCTGCTTCCCTGTCTGACCCCCATTTTTGAGAAAGGCCTCCCCGTTCTCGAAGTCATTACAATCAACAATTTTGCCAAAAGTGTGTCCTGGAGGCAAGGATTTTCCATCTTTCGCCTCGACTAGCCCAATGTGTCCTGTAGGAATCTTGGTAACTGGTACTTTGCTAACTTTAAATAAATCAGTATTAATTCGATAGGTTGCATTCATCAAAATGGCTAACTGTTTACCTTTCTGTCCCCCTTTTCTGAAAAACTCACTGACATTCTGAAAGTTATCACAATCAACCACTCTAGCAAAGGTCTGTCCTGATGGTAATGTTTCACCATCTTTAGCCTCCACTAGCCCAATTTCTTCTGGTGAAATATGAATGACGGGTACTTTGCGAATCTTAAATAGTTCGGTATTAATCTGGTAAGTGCCTGTTGTCAGAATAGCAAGTTGTTTTCCTGCCTGACCACCTTGGTCAAAAAACGCCTTTGGATTCTGAAAATCTTGACAATTGGTAACTCTACCAAAGCTTCTTTCTGGTGGTAGAGGTTTGCCATCTTTAGCCTCGACTAATCCAATTTCTTCTGAAGAAATTTGAGTAAGTGAATCCTTACGAATGTTAAATAACTTAGTATTAATCCGGTAGGTGCCAGCCGTTAGAATCCCTTGTTGCCTACCTTTTTGACCACCTTGTTCAAAAAAGGCTCTTTCATCTTGAAAGTTGTCACAATCAACCACCTTACCAAAATTCTGCCCTAGTGCTAAGGATTCCCCATCCTTAGCTTCCACTAGCCCAATTTCTTCATGAGAAATATGGATGACTGAAACTTTTAAAATATCATACATCCAAGGCCAGTAGCCCCAATACTGTCCGTGTTGTAGGGTTTTCGCCTGAATACCCGCTTCTCCTTTGAGGGCAAATTGTCGGTTAGCAGGGAGACGAGGAGCCGAAGGTAAGAGGGTAAATTTCTTAATGACAATTCCCACTTCATTTTGACCAATCACCACCCGTCCAGCAATGGCGATCGCTCCTCCTACAATTATGATAACGCCACCTATCAAGACAATCGCTGTCATTGTTCCTGCTGATATGACTGCAACCACAGCAGAGGGAGAATGATTGAGAGGCCTTATAGCTTGCAGCACACCTTGATGGGTTAGGCTTTGTTGTCTAAGGGATATAGCAGTCGTTGAACTATCACTCAGTAGCACTGTTGAAGTTGATTCTACTTCTAAAGCTTGTGCCTGAGAATTTTTTTCTCCTAAAGTCACAGTTGTCATTGCTACTGCGACTAAGACTGCTGATTTGACCAAAAGACGCGGAAATTTCATAATTTACTCCTGTTATTTAACTGAAATAAACAAGTTTCTATGCGAGGCAAAAATTCTTCAAAACTTTCCTTCCACGGTTGCCAACAATTATTTCCCTTCTCTACACCAGGGAATCGCAAAGATGGGAGATGTCCCTTGGGAGCAGCCAAGGTAAAAGTAAAATTATCGTATTTTTTTAACCAATCATTATTTTTGTACCAACCCACTTTTTCGCTAAATTTACGAAAGACTATAAAATCAAACTGACCAGGTTGACCACGAAGACTTCGCCAGATTTGTCTTTGTATACTGAAGCCAAACTGCTCGTTGCTGTGCGTTACCCAGAGTTGATTTATTTCACTGAGAACTGAACAAGGTAATTTCTGAATGTTCCTAGAAAGTAACCAACCTTCCTCTTCACGTTCAGCTACCTCAAGCAGAATTTTCATGGTTTCTTGGTCAGCTTCTCGCCATTTTTGTGCGGCTAGAAAGTCACTCAGTTGAGGGTAATTGGAGTTAGGAGGTGCTGGTGGCTCTGGTAGGGGTGACTTTGATGAAGATAGCTTGGCAAGGACTTCTATCGCCTCTATATCAGTTCCCTTGGTAGCGATGTTAACCTTAATCCATAACTCTCTGGCTAATTCTAGATTATGCTCAGATTGAGCTTGGAAAGCATTTAACTTAAGTTGGCTAATATCATTAAGTGGTTGAGCAAGTTGGAGTAGATCTTTTTCTCTGTCTGCCAGAACAATGTTTGTCAGAGCAGACACGGCATCTGCATCTCTTCCATGAGCAGCAATATTGACCTGAATCCAAAGTTGTTTAGCGAACTCTGGATTGTCTGTTTTAGCTCTGTGAGCAGCGAGCTTGAGTTCGTCTATCTCAGCAGAGAGCGGTTTTCCCAACAGAATTAGATTACTTTTCCCTATGGGCTGTACACTAGCCAAAGGTCTTTGACTCGGTTTGCCGTATCTATGATTAAGACTAGGTACTTGCTCGATTAAGTACCGTTCTAATTTACCAACAGTCAAGCATTCGCTTTTCCCTTCCTGTAAAGCTTTTAAAAGAACATAAGTAAATGCTCCCTGTCCTAGTTCTTGAATTTCGTAAGACCGCTCTCTTATACTACAGGAGTAAAAAGTTATAATTCCTTGATAATTCCTCATATCCATGACATCGCCCTTGCCACCTTGTCCCTCATTCCGACAAGCATCTATGAACATCACTACATTTCCTGCACCCCATTTACGCAAACGCTCCGTGATATAGTTAACGGAGAGAGCAGTGGACTCGATATCGCCGGGATCGCTATCCGACAGCATCAAGTAGTCTCCTCCCGTTCCTCGATTCCCGTGTCCTGAGAAGAAAAACCAGAGATTATCTGCTGAAGTAAGAAGCTGTCGCTTGAACTGTTGATTGAAGAAGGTTCGTAAGTGACCGAAGGTTGGCTGAGTACAAATCAGTGGGTTAGCGGAAATCGGTGGGGAGTCTTCAGTGAACAGAAAGAGTCGGTCAAATTTTCCTCCTTCGTTATTCCCCAACCAGCAGTGTATCTTTTCAGCATCAGCTTTAGCACAGTTGAGATTTTCTAGGAAACTGTACTGATTAATGCCAATGATAATTGCCCAGTTCTTGACCATCTTCTAGGACTCTTTGCGCTTGAATGTCAGCTTAATCTCTGTCGCACCTCCAACTTTGCCCTTTGCTAGTCCCCAGAAACCTACTTCTCCTTCACTGTTGACTGCAACAGAAAGCTCAATTTGGTCAAGTTTTATGCCTAGTTTAGTTTTCTCCCCCTCTTCAAACTGAGATATATCAGCTTGCTTTTCCGCTTGAATGAACAAGTTACCAACTAAACCAATAAAATCGTTTAAGTTTTTTTGTAACTTACCAACTGGGAGAGGCAATTTGCTAGTTTTGTCATTTTCTGGACTTTGTTCATCATTCCCTAGTATACCTCCCTTAAAGACTTCCCCTGCTTTTTCTCCTTCAGATAAGGCAGGGATTGGGGTTTCTATAATCATCCAAAGGATGGGGTCAGCATTCGGAGTTAAGCTTGACATGGTTTGATTTCTCCAAGCAGCTTAGTTTTTAACTCCTCTTTAACCATAGTTTCAAGAGCAGACAAACGCTCCTCTAGTTCGGCTACTCTCTGATTCAAAGGTTTATCTGAATCATCATACCCAAGATATTGAGCGATCGCACTGACGATCACATCCGTCTTGGACGTGCCAACCCGCTCGACGTACTGGTTGAGTTCGGCGAGGAGAGGTGGGGGAATTCGGACGGCGATTTGTGGTTTGCCCATAACATTTTTCGCGGGCGAACGAGGCTCTCTTGGATTTGGTGGGTAAAATGTATTCTAAGATACATTCCTCCTGGCGAGGGGAACGAACCACAAAGACACGAAGGACACAAAGATTGATCGATCCTATGCAAGCTAAACTTATCACACAGAACTTAGAAGAGCCAAAATTCTCATTAGCTTAAAAGTATTCAGCAACAATTTTGGCTTTAACTTGGGATTTTGACCTAGATTTACCAAAAAAAGAATTATAGTTTGTCATAATCTTCTGGCTCTCTGTCTGAAACTTTAGCTAATACTTGTTGAAACTTATCCCAACTTCCCTGTTGTGCTTTTTCCTCTAGATAATCTTTAGTCATCCAAGAGGATATTTGGGCAGCTAATGCCATTGTTACCAGTTGCTCTACCGGTATGCTTTGTTTATTTGCTAAGATTTCAATTTGCTGATATAAAGCATCTGGAATGTTGGTGCTTAGTTTCATGGTTTGATTTCTCCTAGTATTTGTAGGAATTGTTTTGGTGTCACAACGGAAATTCCGAACTTTTCAACAGGGTTTAAGTCTCTTTGATTGTAACTAATTATAAAGCTCGCTTGGCATTTAAGGGCTAAATCTATCAGGAAGTCATCATCTTCATCTTTAGCTAATGGTCGCCACATATAAAAGATTTCGTGATGGTTAGCTAGATGGCAAATTCCATTAATAATATTATCTATGTCTTCATTATTTAAGCTTATTTGTTGTTGTTCTCTTTTTAGTATTTCTTCGTACTCAAAAACTAGGGTGGCAGATACATTGATTTGAAAGCGTCGGTCATTGAGAATGGTTAAGAGTTGATAAGATGCTCCTTTATTAGAGCGCAATCCAGCTAAGATTACGTTAGTATCAATGACTATTTGATAGGGAGTTCCTGTCATAATTAATACCCCCTAATAGTCTTCATTTCCTCAGCAGTCAACCCATACAAATTAGCAACCCTATCATCTATCTCTGCTTCCCACTCCTCTAGGATCAAGAGATTCTGGTTCGGAATCGGTATGGCATAAATCCCCGTATCTTTGCTGGCTATTCAGAGAAAAACGCCGTCACCAACAGCCATTTCCGATTGGCTAAGTCTCCATAGTTCAATCGGGTAAAGTACCAGGGGCAATCTGGACACTACGAGTATAGACAGAACCGCCCTCAACATACTTGAAATCGATCTGAACATCATTAATAGTTTTTCCTTCTGGCAAATCGATCGTATCTCCCTGAGCCGTCACACAATCGGTAGTATCAAAACCGTCGATCGCACATAATCGAATGGCCGTGGCAGGATGATCGTACCACTTACGGGTTCCCCAAAACTTGTTCATCACATTCGTGGCATGACGTACCTTGACCCTCTGATTGTTGATCAAAGTCACCACCACCCACTCCTCCCGATCCAGATCACCAGGAGAAAAAATGCTTTGCTGACCGATATTGCCCGTAGGGGCATCCCTCAAGCGCAGTTTATAAACCTTCTCTCCGATAAAAGCGGAATTGACGGTTGATCGGCCATTGCCAGAAGAATTAGTAGGAGAACGCTGGTTTTGTTCTCTAATCCAGCGATCACACTCCTCTTGAGAAAACCCGTAAGACTCCCGATTCCGACACAAAGCTTCATAATCCGTCTGATTTTGAGCGTTGGCTGGCATAGACATTAGACAAACAATAGAACCTGAAACAATCAGGGAAAGCGACTTCATACAAAAACAGCAACTTTATTACCTAATAAGCTAAACGGCTTTTACTTCGGATCACCGATATAGACTCCAAAAGGGTTATAGCTATTGGATCATGCAGGTTAAGCGCCGTTTAGCTTATTACCCTAGCTAACATCTAAAATTTTTCCAGTTATCTGGTTATCTGGTTTTTTGGGTTTCTGTTAATCTGGTTTACCGAATCGATCGCTAAGGGCTGCCATGATCACCGCCGTCATCGTCGTTCCCTGCCGTTTGGCCTCCGCCGCCCAGTGTTGCCGAAGGGATTTGGGAACTTTGACACAAAGGTTCACCTCTGGCTCATTCTGGTTTTCTGGTAAACTGGTATTCTGACTTTCTGGTAAACCAGTATTTTGGTTTTCCGGTAAATTGGCATTCTGGTTTTCTGGTTCTCTGGCTTTCTTAATTAAATCGCCGTATCTGCCCGTCGTCATAAAGCCTCCAATATGGCTAAGATTTCCTCTCCCAAAGCTTTGTAATCCTTCCATGCCGCTTTTAACCTGGCATCATCGAGATTGCGGATGGGAACACCCGCTAAAGCGGCTTTTTGATAGCCGACGGTTCTGCGAATCATCGACTTGAAAACAGGGATACTGCCCTCGGTTAAATCTTGGCGCAGTATTTCACCTTCCCGATTCGGGGGCGGCGGTACGATCGTGATTAGGGCGCGATAATTAGCGTCTCCTAGGTCCTTGGCCGTTTCCAACATCGGCTGCAGACTGAGAACATCGGGGGCGGTGGGTAAGATCAAGAGTTCGCAACCCTTGGCCAACTCTTTGAGATCGTCGGAATGGGGACGGGCGGGAGTATCGATGATGACGAAATCCGCCCCGCCGATAATCTTCATCGCCTGTCGCTCGTCGGCGACGGTGAAGGGAAGCTCCCCCCTCTCCGCCCAACCCAGAGCGGTGCGGTTCGGGTCGCCATCAACTAATACCGTCCGACCTCGATCGCTGAAATAGGTGGCGATATGCACGGCGGTGGTGCTTTTACCGACACCACCTTTGTAACCGGTAACGGTAATAATTTTCATCTGGTTTTCTGGTTTTTTGGTTTTCTGTTTTTCATCGTTGTTCCTGGAAACAGGTTTTCTGTAAAACCAGATTACCTTAAAACCAGAATTGCAGTCACATTTGGATCGATTCCGTGAACTGGTTTTCTGTAAAACCAGATTGCCACAAGACCAGAATTATTCGGCTCGATCAAGAAATTTTTCTGTAAAACCAGATTACCATAAAACCAGATAAATTAGAATCATGTCTGGTAAGCAGGTTTTCTGTAAAACCAGATTACCATAAAACCAGATAAACAGAATCGACTCCGCAAGCTAGTTTTCTGTAAAACCAGTTTTTTGTAAAACCAGAATTATTCGGCTCGATCAAGCAGGTTTTCTGTAAAACCAGATTGCCAGATTGCTGGTCAGAAATAGTCAAAAGTTTAGCCATTAACTAGAACTGGCTCGACCAGATCAGTTTGCGATCGGGTCGTTCTATGGGGCCGTAGGGTTGCCACCGATAAAAACCCCTGCGCCAATGGGTGCGGTACTGACTAGATTAACTCACCCGCCGGTTAGCGAAAAATCAGGGGTAATTATTTCAACAGTAAACAGCTTTTGCTTGCCTAAGCAGGGTATCGGTTCAATCGCCCTGACATTTTCCAGCTTCCAAGCGTATCGTTGGGGTTGCCAGTCGCCGAGCGACCGTTCCAATTCCGAAACCGATTCGATAATAATCGAATTTGGCACGTCGGTGGCACTCGTCTCGGATACCATCTCTAAACAATCGGTCAGATCGGTGAGTGCTACGATCGCACCTAACGGCAATTTATCTCCATCGATGGACAGATTAAATGCTCGGTTGAGATGGGAGATCAAGCTTTTTCCTTGCTTGCAAAGGGGACGTTTGGCGGCGTGGATGGCCAACACCCCTCGGTATTTTGTCGGCCATCCCCTCGTCTCGTAAAGTTTGAGACCGTTTGCGACCAGAGATGCCCACGGTTGCCACAAACTGATAGCTTTGATTGCCAATGCCTTAACTCCTTACTCATTTGTTCTTAAGAAATTCCCTGTACTCCGCTAGAACCTCCCGCGCTTTGGGGGAATCGATCGCTTCCAGTATCCCGTTGATCGGTCTGCCCATGCGATCAAGTTGTCGAATCCGATCCACCTTTTCAGGTGCAAGGTAGATCGATCGCTTGCGCTTACCGAATTCGACTTGATAGAAAGTCTGGAGATATTTGCGCCCGTACTTCGCCTGATGAGAATAAGTGGTGATCAAATACCCTGAACCCTTCCCCCTACGACGGCGCGGACGTTTATTCTCGGTTTCCTCTTTACTAGGGAATAATTTTGTACTGGTTAAAGGTACATTTGTATCCCCTAGTAAAGGTATTTTAGAGAGAATCAAGGTAGAGGATGCGGGGACTGGCGGTCATTGTGCGGAACCTTAGCCAATGATTTTCAGGATTTCTGAAACGGGTTGATTAGCATCGATCGCCATTCGCACCTTTGACAGTTTCTCACGGGGGACTGACCGCTTGAAGGTTTTCCATTTATCGTTAACCTTCTCGTCCCAACAGTAAGCCCAGAACCAATGATCGGGATTGCCAGTCGAACGATCGCCCTCAACTTTTGGATAAGTTTTCACGTTACCGTATCTATCCTTTTTGTCTTGGATAAAGGCATATAGGGAACCGCTCGGATTTTTCTTAGGGGAAATCAACTTGGAGGATTGATGACGATCATTTTCCCCTAAGAAAATCTCTGAGGGGGAATGTTTTTCGCAGGTACTTGCGGGGTTGCCCGTTTTTTTCTTAGGGGAAATTTTAGAGATGAGATCGTTCTGTTCTAAATTTTCCCCTAAGAAAATCGGTGGCTCACTTTCCCCTAAGAAAGAATTAGAGGTAATCGAGATAGAGGAATCTTTTGAATGAGATCGTTGCTTTTCACTGGCTAACGCTTCTCCCTGCAAGGTATCAGGCATCGGGGTTAATTTCGACGAACTGCTTCGGGGCAATTCCTCCGATTCGTTCGGCGGCCGGCGTGAACCCACCAATTCCACTGAAGATAGCGAGATGTCTAAACATTTGTCTGAATTCTTTTTCTTAGGGGAAATTCCATCAGGCACACCCTCGACTTTTCCCCTAAGAAAATTCAGTTGATGAGTGGTCTCTGGTTGGAGCTTGCCGAGTCGAGCTTGACCCGCTTTGCTCTTAGCCCACTTCTCCAGCCACATTTGAGGCGATGCGTGTCGAACCGCGTCAGAGCAAGGGATGTTCAGCGAAATGGAACGATCGCTATTCTCGATGACCCGTCGAGCCGAGATTTCGTAATAGGTAAACGACCATTGCCAGCCATGAGCCGACCAAGTTTGTGAGACATACCAAGATGATTTTTTAGGTGCTGCTACCATCGCCTTTTCCTCCCTTGGCTGCCATTGCTCGGATTTTTTCCATGAACCGCTTAAACTGTTCGGGTGTGGCCACCTGTTCTAAACTGGCATCATCTCGTACCCGCCGCCAATCGACAAGCCGATGAGGATCGCTTTTGAGCCTGACTTTCGGCTCTCCATATCGATCGAGGCTTAAATATTCTGGCGGCACATCAACCACCTTTTCACCCCTGACGTACTGATACCAATCCAAAAACTCCTTAGATAGTGGCTTCGGTTTGGATTTGTCTACTGTTTGTTTGGGAAGCTGGTATAGGAAAACGGAACGGGGGTTTTTAATGGTTTCCCTTGTATTCTCGATGTGTCGTATCGCTCCCCAAGCTTGTGAGAGGTCATGGGCGGTGATCGCCTTCCTCACCACCGCATCTAACGGGATCTCTAGTTCTGAGAGCTTGTCGATCAAGTCCCGCGGAATTTCCTTTGTAGTTTTTTCTGTAGGGGAAATTTGAGAATTGAGGTGGTTCTCTTGTACTAAAATCTTTTCCTTAATATCATTTGTGTCGTCGATTCCATTGGTCGAATTTCCATCATCATTTTTTTCATCCCCTCCCCCTTCGGTCTGGAAGGTTTGAATAGTCTGAATGATCTGAATAGTCTGAGGAGAGCCAGAATCTTCGAGGGGCAAAGGTTTTAGCGGTTGATTTTCCGAATTTTCAAAATCGTTTCCGACGAATTGAACCGTTTTCCGATTTTCCAAACTGTTTTCCGAAATTTCGGAAATGCTTCCGACGAATTGAACCGTTTTCCGATTTTTCGGAATGCCTCGAAGGTTGCGAAACGAGAACCCCTTATCTTGAAAGTCAAATAGTCCGAGTTCCTGGAATTTAGCGATCGCCGTGTAAAAGGTGGTTTTCTTAATATCAACCGCTTGCATGATCGTCAATGTATCTGGTAAATCGGAGTAGCGATCGCCGAAGGGATCTAACTCAACCAGGTAACTCCATAGTCTCCACTCAGCGGCCGTCAACTTGGAGTCTCTCAGCTTTTGGGATATTTCCGCCGTTAGAGGGTAAAATTTTTGCTCGATCCGTGTCATAATAGTCACACTGTAAAAGAATGAATTTCAGAGGATGAATCTCAAAAGATGAACCCCGATGAACCGATCCCGAAAGTTGCGTTTCGACAAATCGATCTCGACGGTTACTTCTAGATAGGTACATCTAATGAAGAAGTCATTTTCTTGCCCCGTTCCCTAACCAGATTGGGGCTTGTTTTTTTGGGCTAATCCTCTCGGTCGCGAACGGGACGAACCCATCCGAACGGGTCAATCGGAAGGAAGCTTAAAAATTCCTTAAAATGCCCCAGTATTTTCACAACTTGTAGTTTCCGTGTCATAATCGGTATGAGTGGTTCTGATCGTGCGAAAATCAGTTATATTTGTTTGCTAGACTAATTATCAACTAATTAATTCGCATTTGAGTCGGTGAGTATGCAAAAGTTAACAATTAGGCAAGCCTTTAAAACAACCCAAGATTATTTCAAGATTAGTGGTAAGGATCTTTCCGAGGTGTCGGGGATCGGAACGCCCCATATCAGTTCTTTTAGGAACGGGAAGAACTGGATCAGCGAGGATACCTTAGAGAAGCTTCTCGATGGGATGGAAGAAATTGCTCCTGGTTCCCGCCGTTACTTTGGTTTGTTGGTGTCGGGAGGCTCCGAACCGAATTTAGAAGATTTAATTGAGATAATCGGTGCTGATCGTCTCATGGTTGCCATTGCCGAAAAGTTCAAAAAAGATCGGGAAACGATCAACTGCCTGCAGCAAAGTCTGATCATGTCTTAGGGAAAGTCCTCACCGTTTGCGGGGACTGGCGGTCGTTGTGCGGAACCTCAACCAATGATTTTCAGGATTTCTGAAACGGGTTGATTAGCATCGATCGCCATTCGCACCTTTGACAGCTTCTCACGGGGGACTGACCGCTTGAAGGTTTTCCATTTACCGTTAACCTTCTCGTCCCAACAGTAAGCCCAGAACCAATGATCGGGATTGCCCATCGAACGATCGCCCTCAACCTTTGGATAAGTTTTCACGTTACCGTGTTTATCCTTCTTCTCTTGGTTAAAGGCATAAAGGGAACCACTCGGATTTTTCTTAGGGGAAATCAACTTGGAGGATTGATGACGATCATTTTCCCCTAAGAAAATTTCTGAAGATGTGACGGGGTTGACCGTTTTTTTCTTAGGGGAAATTTCAGAGATGCGATCGTTCTGTCCTAAATTTTCCCCTAAGAAAATTTCTGAAGATGTGACGGGGTTGACCGTTTTTTTCTTAGGGGAAATCTCGGAAGTGTGATCTCCTAAATTTTCCCCTAAGAAAATCGGTGACTCACTTTCCCCTAAGAAAGAATTAGGGCTTGTCGAACGCTTCGCCCTTTTTGGTGTCTTGGAAGCTCTCGGTCTCGGTTCGAGAGGGGAACAGACTTCAAAAAACTGGTAGTGAAACAGACGGTTATCGGTGGTCAGTATCCAACCATCTTGGCGAACCTCACCGATTTTGTAGAACTTCCCGCTTCAATTGCCATGATTACCTCCGGGCAATTCCGTCAACAATCCGTAGGACTTATCGAATAGAAAGCGTGCCGTTCCCGTCAGGCCGTGACGGGCTTTGCCGACGATCAATTCCAGCACATCGCGATCGGAACTATCGGGGTTGTAATATTCATCGCGATAGAGCAGGACAACGTTATCGGAGACCATCTCCAGAATTCCCGATTGACTGAGATCGGCCATGACTGGGCGTTTATTGTTGCGTCCCTCTACCGCCCGCGATATCTGGGAGAGTGCGAGAACTGGCACGTTTAAATCCCCCGCCATTTTGTACAGTCCCCGGGCGACATTGCCCAACTCGTAACTGCGGTTGCCGTTCGGGGAATCGTCGGCCATCATCTGAAGATAGTCCACCACCACCAAACCTGGCTTCTTTTTCTCGCTGATGAGGCGGCGGCATTCCGAGGCGATGCCCACGACCGTTGTTCCCCGATCGTCGTTCAAATAAAGGGGCAACTCGGTGGCGATTCCTAACACCCTGGCGATCGTTTCATCTTCCCGCTCGGTAAGTGGAGCCAATCCCGCCCGGTGTTGCCTGATCCGACCGCTTCGGAGGGGGTAAAACCCACAATCGCAATAGTGCGGGTGAACGCTCAACAAACTCCACAGACGGTACTCTAGCTGTTGGGCGGTCATCTCCAACGAGAAGAAAACCACAGGTATCCGTCGAGCGACCATCATCTGTAAGGCGAGAAATAAGGCGGCTTGGGACTTCCCCATCGACGGTCGCCCCGCGAGCAGGGTCAACGTTCCAGGCTCGAAACCGACGATTAGATTGTCCAACTCCCGTAAGCCCGTGGGGTAAATCGGGTTATTTTTCTCCAATTCCGTGAAGGCAGCACTCGCCACCTCGCCATTGGAGAGGGTTCGCGTCGTCCGTCCCCAGTTCGATACCAGAAATACTTCCTGTTCCGCTCCGTCCAGTACCTCGTCCAACTCTCGCGTCGTGTCGCGGGCCAACTCGATGACCTTGCCTCCCGTCCCGATCAACTGACGACGGACATACTTATCCATCACCAACTCGGCGTAGCGGTCGATGTTGGCGGCCGATACCGTGCGCTCGATTAGCTGTAATAGTCGAGGAATCCCTCCCACCTCGTCGAGAAGCTGGTAATCCTGCAGCCAACTGGAAACCGTCATCACGTCTGTGGGCTTTCCCTTGCCGTGAAGAAAGACCGCCGCTCGGTAGATTTCTTGATGGGAACGAAGGTAAAACGCATCGGCGGCTAGAAAATCGACGATCCGTCCCATCGCCTT
>VYLB01000177.1_pt1 | contig 21215 bp, 15 predicted proteins | sample 5114431 | NCBI WGS metagenome assembly VYLB01 (sample SAMN12291786, study PRJNA351875) | freshwater metagenome | isolation source: freshwater lake | place: USA: Michigan, Gull Lake | collected 2013-08-08
CTGCAAGCAATTGTTTTACGTCAAAAGAATCCACAGGTTAATTCCTCTCCTGTTAGAAGGAGTGAATCCTTCAATATTATTCAAATATTCTCCCTATTTTGGTTACAGGGAAGGTAAGGAATCCGGGTATCATTATCCGAGGAATTAACGGGTGGTGATGGGGTATTTAGTGATTGAAAAATTAATGTTTATTCAATAAGTTTTTGGCAATTTGGATTATTTTGCAAAGCTAGATCGATATCCGATTTCCAAGCTCTGTCATTATACCAACTTTTTGCCCAAAATTGAGCGTCTTTAAAGTTGCTAGACGTTGTGGGGATTTTGCACAAAATTTCAAAAGCATCTTCTCTACCCGGTACATTAGCCACAAAATTATTGCTACCCAGTCCTAATGCTTGCTGAATTAACATTAATTCATTTAATTGAGTCGCACACTTGTCAGGAAACTGATTACCTTGTTTCTTTTTCAATTCTTGCAGTTGTTGAATATTCTTTTCTAAGGTAATATTAAAATCTCGTTTAGCACAAATTTCTGGAATACTAGGTGAAGGTGTCACCACGACATTAGGAGTCTTTTCAGGAGTCTTGAATGACCAAAAAGTAAATCCAAGAAAGCCTAATAGTGCCAAGAAAGATAATATTTTAGTTAAACCAGCAGGAGAATTCTCCACATCAACTAATTTTTCTAGTTCTTGTTTAACCCATTGAACATTAAATACCTCTTTATAAATTCGATTGGTCACTTCTAGATAATCATCATTCTTAATCACTAATTCTGCTTGCTGAAGTGCCAATTTTTCTGGTTTATTATCAGCAAATACTCTCCCCTGCAAAATATCTTGATAGATTTCTAATGTTGACCTAACATTTTTATCAGGAGTTAAGAGACTGTTTTGTATTTTCTGGAAATGGGATGCTGCCTTATTTCGTAACCAATTTTCTACAATATTTTTCAGAATCAATTGTTCAATTTTTGGTTTTTCTTGTCCTTCCCGCAACTCATTTTTATTGTCAATTAGCAAACGAATAACTATTTCTGTTAACTCCAAGTTACCACTCGTCCAAGCTAGAATTTCCTCAATTAAAGCTGCTCGTTGATTCTCCTCAAATTTGGGCGTTAATTGTTTTTCAGCCAGTTGATATGCTGCCCCTTGATGCGCTATCTGTGCTTTTCGTTTGGCGGCGATTTCACTTAACTCTAAAAAACGCTTTTCTGACTCATTAATATCTTGATTTTCACTCCAAGTTAAAGCTTCTTCTAAATCTTGATCAGAAAGAAGTTTAGTGGCATCTTCCCCTGAATTTAACCAAACTTCGTACTTGTCAATGTATGGAGGTATTTTATTTAATTCCGTTGTCACCCAAGTTTCATTAAAAACATTTCTATAAATCTTATTATAAACTTTTAACTTTTGTCGGTCTTGAACTACCAATCCCGTTAAGCGTAATTCTATTTGGTCGGGACTACCATCATCGGGAATTTCACCATTTCTTAAAATTTCTTGGTAAAGCTTCAGCATTCTTCTACCCGTGACACGCTTATTTAATAAACGATTCCGAATAGTTTTTAGGTGTTCTGGACTATCTTGAGATACCCAGTTACTAATTACTTGCGACTGGATAAAATCGCCGACATTAATCGGGGTTGCTGCCGATTCCCTGCCAAATCCAGTGCGAGATGTGGAGATTAAATTACAAATTTTTTGAGTTAAAAATGGTTGTCCACCTGTCCATTCTATAACCTCCTCTAAAACCCGTTGCGGTTCGATAAATTTTTCCTGCAATCCCTCGGCAAGTTTTCTGGCATCCTTTATAGTAAATCCAGATAATCGAATATCTTGACCAATATTAAAAGGACCACGATGATTATCTTGAATAAAGTTAGAAACTGCCGCTACCCCCAACATACAAAAGGTTAGACGTTGGTAATCCCTATTATAAGGACGTTTTTCATGACAGCTACGCAGCCAAGCAAAGAAAGCATCTGTGGAAAAATTTAAACTCAGAACGCTATCAATTTCATCGAAACAGATAACAATAGGTCGGGATACTTCCTTTAAGAGAATTTCCTCAACAAATTCATCAAGACGATTAATAGGTGATTTATAGTCTCGTTCATTCCACCAAGCTTGCTGTTTGTCCCGAATAGAAAGATCAAATCGTTTAACCAGTTGCTCAAATAATACTCGATACCAAATATCTTCGGAGAGTTTTTTCCCTATACCATTCAAATCAATGGTAGCACAATCAATATTATCCTCTTGCAGTCGTTTTTGTGTCTGTACCCACAAACTTGATTTTCCCATCTGACGGGAATTTAACACATAGCAATACTGTCCATTTTTTAGATAGTTATAAAATAGATCATCTGCTTCCCGCTTGATATAACTAGGTGACTCTAGGGGGACGCTGCCTCCAATATGATAAAAATTGGTCGCCATAGGATTAAAATTAGCAATTTGTCTGATTGGTTAAGTTTGATGAATAATTTAATCAAAGGTTATCTGTCCCTAAGCTAGTCCGCATTTAAAGTTCTGGGTTCGATGGGGGAACGGGGAACAGGTGAAAACGAATATCAGATTTAGATGTACAACAGTTTAACTCAATATATCGGATTTTAGGCGGATAAGCGATACCTAAAATAGTCGCTGTATAGTGGATAACGGGGTTGAACAGCATTCTGCACAAAGTTTACTAATCCTAAACTATGAAGTTGCCAATTAATTGTTGCACCTAAATCAACGGGAGAAGACGACTCTACAACCTTTTTCATTCCTGCTGCTAGGTTTGGATGTTCTTGTAAGTTTAGCAAATGTCCTCGTAAATGATCCCCATAAATTCCCGCTTCCGTGGCTGCTGTCTGTTCAAAATCTGCTAAAGACAGCTGTTTTTGGGTAATTGCATAAAGCGCTTTTTGGATTAAATAGGGATGTCCCCCAACAAGATTAATTATTTTTTGCCGTTCATCTTTTACCAAGTTAGCCTGATATTTATTGGCTAGAGTCAAGACCTGTTCTGGAGTAAAATCAGGTAACAGGATTTCTGTTCCTACATTCACAGGAGATGTATTCAGGTCAGCAGGAACATAATTTTCTGTGGAATAGGTGATAATTAAGTGTAACTTTTGCCAAGTATTATTATTTTTTGCCTCCTCATGCCAAAGACGAAATAAACTAAGGAAATCGTCGGCAACGCTTGCATAAACAAAGAGACTATCTATCTCCTCTAAAACTAAAATTAGGGGTTTATCCAGCTTTTTGAGCAAATGGTCTTCAAAATAGGCAGTACAGCTATAAATTCCTAATCCTTCTTGCCATTTTTCTTCAAAGAGATTTGCTAACCCTAATTTCTTGGAAATAATCAAAGCAAACCAAGAGAGCAATCGGTCTAAATCGCTGATAATTCCTTTACTTGCTTGTAAAAAACTCAAACTGACGGTTTTATACCGTCTTTTGTCAACTTGAATCAAAATTCTATCGACTAATAGGGTTTTACCCATCCCCTTGGCTGATTTAATCCGCAATAATGAACCTGCTTGACTCACCGTCTCCAGACAAAGCTGTTCCACTGGAGGACGTTCAACATACTTGGACAAATCCGCAGCCCGGTTTTCTCCCTCATCCTCAGACGTGGCAGCCGCTGTTTCCTCCAACTCATCCCAGTCAGCGATTTCTCGATAATCAAGGGCTAATTTTTGACAAATTTCATAAAAATTGAGATTGCTAATCGATTTACCGTTAAGAAAAAGGTTAAGAGTCGATCTTGCGAATCCTAACTCCTCAGCAAGCAGCTGTTGAGTCGCGTAACCATTGCGTTTAAGTGCTTGTTTGACTCTAGGGATATATTCTGATTTTACTTTAAGCGATCGCCCCATAACCGTCAAGATTATTGAAAAATGAATGACAACCTAATCTTATCTCAAATAAATCAAACGTATCTCAGACATTTACTCAAACGTATCGCAAAAAATTCAGACATATCTCAGACATTTTAAATTGTTCTATCAGAACCTAGAGATTCAGACACAAATTAGTCTTCAAATAAAAGTCAGACATAATATCACAATTCCCAGTCCTCGACTCACACTTCGATGCGTAAATATGAAGGATAGAAAAAAAACTATAGGGAGCAACGACCGTGCATTATCGAAAAATCAAAAAGCTGCTATCTTTAGCTCTAATCACTTTCGCGTTATTGCTGCCTTTTTGGGGCGATAGTCGCGTCCAAGAAGAAGCAAAACCCAAACTCGTCGATCTGATCGAAATTCTGATTCAAGCCACGAAAATCTTGGAGGAATAAGTAGGGAGGCACAATTATTTGTAGGATGGGTTAGCGGTAGCGTAACCCATGCGGGGGTTTGGTTTCATGCTTCAACCCAACCTACGTTCATCTTATATTTAATTCCACCCACCTACTTAACAAAGAAAGGGCGTACGCTATACGCCTCTACCAATCACACCTGATGCAGTGTAGGGGCGCAAAGTGGTCAGTAAGTTGATCGAACTGCTTGCGACCATAATGTAAGATTATGAACATTTTTCACCAAAAAGTAACTGGTGGGCATAATCCTATACTATAATCAGTACAGTCATGAACTAGGCTCCTGTCCATCTGACTTGATTGACGTTTTATCTAATTTGGTTTATACCCCTCAGCAACATTCCTAAATTTATTGGAATTTTATGGCTAAAACAACTGATACCTATTATTTAACCTCCGCGGAGAAGTCTCTTTTATCTGATTTACTCAAAGTTAGGGCTGCCACTGCCTTGAGCTTTGAAATTGAAACAGATAGAATTGGAGAAGCTGACTTACAAGATAAATTAGAAAAACTAGCGGACAAAGGCTATATCTCAGTTAGTGAACAAGAAAACTACAAAATCTTTACTCCCACTTGGAAAACTCGTTGGCTGAGGGTAAATGGTATTTTGTAGTCAGGTTCTAACGGAATTAGATAAGTTTCCTTTTTTCAGTTCATTCACCCATTACCTATTTTTGGTAGATTCTCAGACAACTGCTGCCACCGACCTTTCTAGTGAAATACAGAAATTTGTGGAAGGACATCGGTGGTCTTTTGTGTTTGCTTCGATAATTATTGGAGTAGCAGTTGAAACTAGAATTAGCTATTTCTCAGCTTTTAGGATTCGTCATTTATTTCCCGATTTTAAAAAGGATTTTTTAAAGACTTTTTTTCATTTATTAATTGTCAAAATTGTTACATCAATACTCTTATAAGTAGTCGGACATAAATAAACAACACTATGTTAAAGAATGTAAAATAGGCGGTTTTCGCTGCTGCATACAGCCTTCTACCCTATTTACAAAACTTTATACAGCAGCGAAAACTTATGTCCGACTACTTACTACCGAATCACCATCCGCTATTTAACCGGAACGGTCGAACAGTGTTGATTACTGGTTACTAATCAGTGATCACTGAAAAGACTCCCCAACACCCATCTCACTGGCGGGAAAATCGCTATAGAATAGAGAAAAAAAAGAATTGCGAGGAAAAAACTCTGTCTTTTAACCCGATTGTCATTCCCCCTTCCCCGGAAAATCCCGCTCGCTATCTAGTGATCATGCTGCACGGTTGGGGTGCAGATGCCATGGATCTGGCCCCCCTTGCATCGATGCTGGATCTAGCTGATTGTCAATTTTTGTTTCCCAATGCTCCTTTTGATCATCCCCAAGTGCCGGGGGGACGCGCCTGGTATGCTTTAGAAACCTCCGATTATCAAGGTTTAGTCGCTAGTCGTCAACAGTTGCACGATTGGATTATTTCCCTAGAAGCAACTACCGGTATTCCCCTAGAGCGGACTTTTTTGACCGGTTTTTCCCAAGGGGGAGCGATGACGCTGGATGTGGGTTTATCTTTACCCTTGGCGGGATTGGGTTCCTTGAGTGGTTATCTGCACGGTGAACCCCATCCCCAAGGACCACAAAATGTCTTAATTGTTCATGGTAAGCAGGATACCGTCGTTCCTGTCGCCATAGCTCGTCAAGCCAGGGATTTACTGCTTGGTTTGGGGGTTAACGTTGAATATCATGAGTTAAATATGGGTCACGAAATCCCGATTCCGGCGCTGACTATTTTACGCCAATTCCTCCGCAATCGTCTAGAAACTGCATGAATAATGCTCGTCAGCTGGCTTTGCTGATTTTACGGGATATCGATCGCTCCTCCGCTTATCCCGATCGCGCTCTTGATCGCCATTTGTCCGCTAGTTCCTTAAATTGTCTTGACAAAGCCTTGACAACGGAGATTGTTTATGGTATAATGCGCCGACAAAGAACTCTGGATGGGCTGCTCGATCGCTTGGGGAAAAAAACCGCGGCCCAGCAACCCCCGGATTTACGGCGAATTCTCCATATTGGTCTTTATCAACTGCGTTATCTATCCCAGATTCCCCCATCAGCGGCGGTGAATACGGCGGTAGAATTAACTAAAATCAGTCATTTAGGCAAATTAGCGGCGGTGGTTAACGGAATGCTGCGGCAATATCTCCGTTTAACTGCTAATGGCGACGATCCTTTACTTTTACCGGAAAATACCGCTTCTAGATTGGGTATTCTCCACAGTTTCCCCGATTGGTTGGTGCAATTGTGGTTAGATCGCTTTAGTGTTGCGGAAACGGAACAACTTTGTCAATGGTTTAATCGCTCTCCTGACCTTGATATTCGGATTAATCCCCTGAAAACTAGCCTAGAAGCCCTAGAAAATGAGTTAGAATCAGCCAATATAACTTTTAATCATCTTAAGTTACCTCTAGCTTGCCGTTTAACCTCTGGTTTAGGCAATATTGAGCGTTTAGAGGGATTTCGAGCCGGAAATTACACCCTACAGGATATTAGCGCCCAATTAGTCACTTATCTACTCGATCCCCAGCCCGGAGAGACAATTATCGACGCTTGTGCGGCACCAGGGGGAAAAACCACTCATATCGCCGAATTAATGGGCGATCGGGGTAGAATATTAGCCTGTGATCAAACGGCATCCCGTTTACGACAGTTAGAAGCCAATATTAAAAGATTAGACTTAAAAGCGATCGAAGTACATCTAGGGGATAGTCGCGATCGTCCCCAGTGGTGCGGCATCGCCGATCGTGTACTAATCGATGCTCCCTGTTCAGGATTGGGAACCCTGCACAAGCGTCCTGATATACGTTGGCGACAAACACCCGAAAATTTACCTGTACTAGCTAAACGACAGGGGGAACTTTTAGCCTCGGCTGCCACTTGGGTAAAACCGAAGGGAATCTTAGTTTATGCCACCTGTACTTTAAATCCGTTAGAAAATGAAGGAGTGATCGAGCAGTTTTTAGCCGCTCATCCCGATTGGAAAATGGCCACTCCTGACTCTAATTCATCTTTCTCAGAATACTATACAGAAACGGGAGCGATCGAAGTGTTACCCCATCGGCATAATCAAGACGGTTTTTTTATGGCTAAGTTAGTCAAGGAAGTGTGGGATGAAAAATAAACAATTACTGAAAATTCTCATCGGTGTTGCTTGGATTGATGGTGTGATTCAACCATCAGAAAGAAATTATTTACGACAGGTAGCTGTGATGGAAAAACTTGATGATGATCCGGAGATAAAACCACTCTTATCGGAACTAAAACCAGTTAAAACCGGTGAATGTTATCGATGGTTAGAGTCCTATTTAGGCGATAATCCTAGTCCAGAAATCTATCAAGATCTACTAGCATCGATTAGCACTTTAATCTATAGCGATGACGACGTGGATATACAGGAAGCGAAATTATTAACTAAAGTTCAGAGTTTTGATCCGACTCATGATAGCCATCGATCGATGTTAGATAAATTAGTGACGGGAATTCAGAAATTGTACCACAAAGCAATTACTGAAAGTAATTAGGGTTTGCTGAAAAAGTTTGTTGGTGGGGGTTGGGGTGTGGGGTTTTACCCATTTTCAGGTGGTCAATTACCTAATTTTCAGGGAAAAAGTCCCTGAATTTTCCCCCCAATCACTCCAAGGGTCGGCACTTTTTGAGGCCTAATTAAGGAGGAGCTATCAGTGGTCAGCAGGTCAAAAAATTCCCCGATAAAAACTGATAGCTGCTCCCTAGATTTTAGGTAATAACCGTGGGTTGTTCCCGTCCAGTAGATTGACGAATTTGACCGATTTCTTCGGCTAAATCAATTAAGGGTTGTAGGGCCTTTTGGGTGTCGATATCGTGTTTACTCGCGTCCGGTTCATAACTTTCTAGATAAACCCGGAGAGTTGCTCCTTTAGTTCCCGTCCCCGATAGACGGAAAATAATCCGAGAACCATCAGTAAAACCAATGCGAATACCTTGATTTTTACTCACACTACCATCCACGGGATCCGTATAGCTAAAATCATCGGCATATTCCACTTCATAGTTACCAAATTGTTTACCCTTAAGGTCTAAAACCAGCTTCTGGAGACGTGCCATCATCTCTTTTGCCGGTTCTAAGGCGACTTCTTCATAATCATGACGAGAATAGAAATTACGACCGAATTCTTGCCAATGACTACGAACAATTTCCTCTACAGATTCCCCTTTAACTGCCAAAATATTTAACCAGAAAAGAACCGCCCATAAACCATCTTTTTCGCGAATATGATTGGAACCCGTGCCGAAACTTTCCTCCCCGCAAAGGGTTGCTTTCCCCGCATCCAGCAAATTACCGAAGAATTTCCAACCGGTGGGAGTTTCATAACAGTCAATTCCCAGTTTAGCCGCTACTCGATCGGCCGCCGCACTGGTGGGCATCGATCGCGCCACTCCCGTGATACCATTTTGATAGCCCGGTACTAGATGAGCGTTGGCAGTTAGTACAGCTAAACTATCACTGGGGGTGACAAAAAAATTCTGACCGAGGATCATATTGCGATCGCCATCTCCATCGGAAGCAGCCCCAAAATCCGGAGCCTCTTGACCAAAGAGAATTTCTACCAGATCATGGGCATAGACTAGGTTAGGATCGGGATGACCACCACCAAAATCCTCTAAGGGAATACCATTTAATACTGTACCCTTGGGCGCGCCTAAACGCTGTTCAAATAGAGCATAAGCGTAGGGACCCGTCACCGCATGGAGAGAATCCATGCACATTTTAAACTTACCAGAAGTGAGTAAGGCTTGAATGCGATCAAAATCAAAAATCTTTTCCATCATTTTGACGTAGGGAGTGACCCCATCGATCACTTCCACATCCATAGTTCCCAGTTTAAAGGAACTGGGGCGATCGAGGTTAATATCGGCCCCTGAGAGGATTTTATAACTGCTAATCACCTTAGTCTCGGCATAAATTGCATCGGTGATATTTTCCGGGGCCGGTCCGCCGTTAGTAACATTGTACTTAATGCCAAAATCCCCCTCTGGACCGCCGGGGTTATGACTAGCGGAGAGAACAATACCGCCAAAAGCGTTATTTTCGCGAATTAACCCAGAAATAGCGGGAGTGGAGACAATACCATCGGTTCCCACGAGGATTCTACCGATACCGTTAGCAGCGGCGATTTTCAGGATAGTTTGAATAGCTTGACGGTTATAATAACGACCATCTCCACCGACAACTAGGGTTTGACCCTCGATACCGTCTAAAGTATTGAAGATAGCTTGAATAAAATTTTCCAGATAATGGGGTTGTTGAAAAACGGGAACGGATTTTCGCAGTCCGGAAGTCCCCGGTTTCTGGTCACTAAAGGGTTTTGTGGCAACGGTTTCAATCGTCATAGTCTTTTCTTGATAGGCTGACGCAATTGTCAACTTAAGTATATAGCAGTGGGTTGACAGCCAAGAAATTGGGTAAGGAAGACAACAGCCGGGGAGTCCCTGTCATAGTAAATCCTGTTTAAAAAGTCTAGGAGAGTGGGGAGACCACTTCGTGCGCGTTGCGGGGGGGAGATAGGGGAGTGGGGAGATAGGGAAGTGGGGGGAAGGGAGCAGGGAGAAGGGAAAACAAATAACAATAGTCTCCTGATTCCTGAATACTGACTTGAAAATAGAAGCTGAAATAACGCCAATTCGTCAATCATACTAAATCCGTTCAGTATAAGCTACATATCAGGAGAGGCACTCCTGCAAGGGGAGTGACTCTTAAATTATTATAGATGCGTCAGCGGCTGCGTGTAAGCATCCCACCGAAAAACTAATGCGCGGGGGGTTTGGGGGCGGCGCCACGCCCCCAACGGGGGGTTTGGGGGGTAGAACCCCCCAAAAGCTTGGATTGAGTGATCAAGTGGCAAGTAATACTAAATCCCTTGAGTATAGGCTAAATATCAGGAGAGGCAAAAGGCAATAGGCAAAACGGAGAATAAATAATCAGTTTTTAATAACTGGATTTAGTCTTAGCCGATAAATGAACCAGATTTGGGGGTATAAACCCCCAATAATAACCAATTTTAGCTATATCGCTTAATCGGCCCCTTCAATCGGTGCAAATCCCTGACGTTGAATATTCTCGCTGATGTGACGAGGTTCGAGGAATTGCAAGAGATAATCCGGACCCCCTGCCTTGGAACCCACCCCCGACATCTTGAAACCCCCGAAGGGTTGACGGGAAACAATCGCGCCGGTGATTCCCCGGTTAATATAGAGGTTTCCCACTTCAAATTCCTGCATAGCTCGGTTAATATGGGCAGGAGTGCGAGAATATAAGCCACCGGTTAAAGCATAGTCGGTTCCGTTAGCCACAGCTAAAGCTTCCTCAAAATTACTCACTTTGATAATCGCCACCACGGGACCGAAAATTTCCTCCATCGCTATTACCGCATCGGGGGGAACATTCTTAAAGACGGTGGGACTGACGAAATAACCCACTTCTGGAATTGGCATTTCTAGAGCCAATTCTGCCTCTTTTTTACCAGTTTCGATATATTCCCGAATTCTTGCTTGAGCTTTCTCGTCGATAACCGGTCCTACTTCCGTACTCGGTAAATCCGTCGGCCCGATATTGAGGGACTTGGTAGCCTCGACAAAGCGATCAACAAAGCTATCATAGACGCTTTCCAGAACGATGATCCTGGAACAGGCGGAACATTTCTGGCCGGTGTAGCCAAAAGCGGACTTAACCGCACCGACAACGGCCTGATCTAAATCGGCACTCTCATCGACGATTAGGGCATTTTTGCCGCCCATTTCGGCGATAACTCGTTTTAGGTGTTTTTGACCCTTTTGCACGATAGAGGCATCTGTATAGATGCGACAGCCCACTTCTCGTGAACCGGTGAAGGCGATTAGGTGAACATCGGGATGGCTGACTAAATGCGCCCCCACTTGCGAACCTTTACCCGGGATATATTGGAAGACTCCAGCAGGAATACCCGCTTCTAGGAGAATCTCGGCAAATTTCGCCGTAATCACCGAAGAAGTCTCGGCTGGTTTCAATAGCGTGCAGTTACCTGCTACTAAAGCTGCTACTGTCATCCCCACTGCGATCGCTAGGGGGAAATTCCAGGGAGAAATCACTAAAGCAATACCCCGGGGTTGGTAGAAATAACGATTATTCTCGCCTGCTACGTCGAAATTATGCCCTAAATCCAGTCTTTCCATCTCGGAAGCATAATAACGGCAAAAATCGATCGCTTCTGACACTTCCGGATCCGCCTGTTGGATAACTTTGCCCACTTCTAAACAAATCCAGGCCGATAACTCGTGTCGTCGCTCTTCCATCAAATCTGCCGCTTTTCGCAGTATTTCGGCTCTTTTAGCCACTGGAGTGCGTTTCCAAGCGGGAAAAGCCTGTTTCGCCGCTATTATCGCTTTTTCTGCCTGTTCCACCTCAATTAAGCCCACTTTACCCACTATTTCCTGCGGGTTACAGGGATTAACGGAATTAATTTGAACATTGGTGGTGACGTATTCACCGTTAATTAGGGGTAAATAGGTCTTACCGAGGGAATTTTTGACAAAAGTAAGGGCTTGATTCGCTTTATTTCGCAATTGCTCGTTGGCATAATCTGTATCAGGGGCATTAGGAAAACCGGGGATAATCGGGTTATCATTGCCTAAAACCCGGGGGGCTGCGATTAAATCTTCCACGGGACGATCCTCCAAATTTTGCCGCAGGAAGGAACTATTAGCGGTATTTTCTAATAAACGGCGGATTAGGTAGGCCATACCAGGTAAGAGTTGTCCGTAGGGGGAATAAACCCGCACCCGATGACCCCGCTTCACTAACGCTTTGGCTAATTGGTCGCCCATGCCGTACAATACCTGCATTTCAAAGCGACGACGGGGAATTTCTAAACTTTCTGCGATCGCACAGGCCAAGGCTTGCGATCGCACGTTATGACTACCGATAGCAGCGGATAAATATTGATGATTTTCCAATAATAACCGCGTCATCCGTTCATAATTGGCATCGGTGGCCGATTTTTCGTTATATACCGGCTGTGACCAATGATTTTGGCGAGATTTAATCGTTTCCTGATCCCAGTAAGCGCCTTTGACTAGCCGGACAGTAACGGGATAACCGCGCTTTTTCGCCCAATTAATTAAATCTTGTAAATCTTGGGCAGAATCTCTTAAATATGCCTGTAGGGTGATACCAATATCGGTACGACTGCGAAATTCTTCTTCTAGGAGTAATTCTTTCAGGATAGCCAGGGTGAGGTTTTTATAAACGTACTGTTCCATATCAAAATGGACTGCCACCCCTAACTCCTGAGCGCGTCGCAATAGTAGGCGAATGCGATCGCAAACTTTCTCTTTACTGCCAATCGGATCCATGGGATCAAACTGAGAATAAAAGGCAGTTAGCTTGACAGAAACCTGCACTTGTGGTAGTAATTCGCCGTCCGCTTGATCAATTTGGCTAACTTTATTCCATTTGGTTGCTTCTTGAGCCAAATGGGTCATTAAATCGAGATAACTTTGTAGATAAACTTGGGTTTCTGCTTCAGTAATTACCGCTTCACCGAGGAGATCTATGGTAAAAGCCATTTTTTCCTTCCGCAGACGGGTGACAGTGCGAGTAATTTGCTCTAGGTCTTCCCCGGCGATATACTTACGAGCTAAAGTTTCTACGGATTTACTGATCAGACTGGCGGCCGTTTGAGCGGGTAGGGAGTTAGGATCACTAAAGTTGAGGATACTTTTCAGCGCACTGGGCAGTTCTACGGAAGCATCACCGAGGTATTGTTGCAGATGATTAGCGATCTCGGCATTACTGCGTAAAGCGGGTAAACAGTCAATAAAACGGAATAATTGTACTCGTAAATTGGGGTTAGACATTGCCCAATCGAGTAATTTATCATCCCAACGCATTTGATCCTGTAAAGCAGACCAAAGACCTTTTTTTTCGCGAGTTTCGGCTAAAAGTTGTCTAGCGATCTCTTGGGTTTTGGTTTCGTAGTTTTGAGTTGAGTCGATTTGGATAACCACGGTGATTCAAGTAAAAAAATTATCAACGGGATTCAGCTTTCAGCAAGCTACCGTCAGCCTTCAGCTTAAAATTCAGTTTTTGAGCTTTTTCGGCTGATTGCCGCTCTTAAGGGCTCTTTTCTCTGGTCTATAACTCTTACCGAAGGACTAATCAAAGCTAATAACCGATCGCTTTTGCTGAACACTCTATTGTACTCGATCGAGTGGTGAAGTGGGGTGTGGGGTGTAGGGTGTAGGGTGTGGGGTGTAGGGTGTAGGGTGTGGGAAGTATAAATAAAAATAATCTCCTGTCTCCTGTCTCCTGACTTGAAAGAGGGTGTGGGGTGTAGGGTGTAGGGTGTGGGAAGTATAAATAAAAATAATCTCCTGACTTGAAAGAGGGTGTAGGGTGTGGGGTGTGGGGTGTAGGGAAGGAAACCTCTTTCATCTTTGGGGGTGAAAATTTTTTCATCGGGACTGACTACTGATTACTGATTACTGATTACTGATTACTGATTACTGATCACTGATTACTGATTACTGATCACTGATTACTGATCACTGATCACTGATACCCGATAGTCCTTGTGTATTGTCAAGGCGTTTACTTATAATAACTTTAAAAAGATTTTCGGGATCATCGGTAGCCCTATGGCAAAAATTGAAACGAGAACAGAACCCATGGTTTTAAACATGGGACCCCATCACCCTTCGATGCACGGAGTTTTGCGCTTAATCGTCACCCTTGACGGGGAAGACGTGATTGACTGTGAACCCGTAATCGGTTATCTTCATCGGGGCATGGAAAAAATTGCCGAAAATCGCACCAATGTCATGTACGTTCCCTACGTTAGTCGTTGGGATTACGCCGCAGGGATGTTTAATGAGGCGATTACGGTCAATGCTCCCGAAAAATTAGCCGATATCGCCGTTCCCAAACGAGCGCAATATATCCGGGTGATTATGTTGGAACTCAACCGCATCGCTAACCATTTACTCTGGTTAGGCCCCTTTATGGCGGATGTAGGCGCACAAACTCCCTTTTTCTACATTTTCCGAGAACGGGAGATGATTTATGACCTCTGGGAAGCTGCGACGGGAATGCGGTTAATTAATAACAATTATTTCCGCATTGGTGGCGTGGCGGTGGATTTACCCTACGGATGGGTGGATAAGTGCGCGGATTTCTGTGACTATTTTGAGCCAAAAGTGGACGAATACGAGAAATTAATCACTAATAACCCGATTTTCCGCCGTCGTATTGAAGGGATAGGCTGCATTACCAGAGACGAAGCGATTAACTGGGGTTTATCCGGTCCGATGTTGCGCGCTTCCGGGGTGAAATGGGATTTAAGAAAAGTTGACCATTACGAGTGTTACGACGATTTTGACTGGGAAGTGCATTGGGAAACCGCCGGCGATTGTTTTGCTCGTTATCTGGTGCGGATTCGGGAAATGCGCGAATCAGTGAAAATTATCCGGCAAGCACTGAAAGGTTTACCCGGTGGTCCTTACGAAAATCTGGAAGCGAAACGGATGGCAGAAGGGAAAAAATCAGCTTGGAATGATTTTGACTATCAATATATCGCCAAAAAAGTCGCCCCCACTTTCAAAATCCCTAAAGGTGAACATTATGTGCGTTTGGAAAGTGGTAAAGGGGAATTAGGTATCTTTATCGTCGGTAATGATGATGTTTTCCCTTGGCGTTGGAAAATTCGGGCCGCCGATTTTAATAATCTTCAAATTCTGCCTCATATCCTCAAAGGGGTAAAAGTTGCCGATATTATGGCGATTTTAGGCAGTATTGATATTATTATGGGGTCAGTCGATCGCTAAATCTCCCTCCTAGGGAGCAGGTAGGTTGATTCATGAATCAACCTACTAAGTAGGGAGGCACAATTATTTGTAGGATGGGTTAGCGGTAGCGTAACCCATGCGGGGGTTGGGTTTCATGCTTCAACCCAACCTACGTTCATCTTATATTTAATTCCACCTCAACCTCATTGATAGGGGGAATCTCGCTTTGGGGAATCTTTAACTCCCCCACCTGAACACCCAAACTAGCCAGAGCAACTAACGTAGTGATGATACGGCAAATCAAGTCAATGTCCGCTTTATGTTTTTGCCAGAAATTCATAGATTTTGCTCCTTTCGCCTTATGGCTTGTTTTTTGAGGACAAGTTGATTAAAATGCTTTAAGCAAATGCTGGCAAAAGGGGATCAAAAAGTGGATCAGATGGTAGGTTGACGTTTGACGAGATTTATGTTAAGGTCTGGCGAAATCAGATTATCGGATGAAGATGTAGAAACCCTTCGTAAGGCTAAAGATGCTTATCAGGGAACCTATTCTTGTGCTTCGGAGAAAACAGAGCAAATATTAATAGAAGCAAGTCGATGGTTACTTGAGGCATTTCTCGAAGAATACCGTAGTCGAACAAATCCTCCCAGTTATACCATTCCATTAAATGTCTTGAAAGCTTGGATGACACCATCGCCACAATCCGGAACAACTAAAGAGGTTTTAGAACCAAATAAGAAGAAATTGTACTTACAAAATGAATCTGATTTTAAAAGATTTGAAAATCAGAAGAAAAGCGCATACATTACTCAAAATAAAATAAATAAACCCAGAATTGAAGATATTAATGATAATTCAATTCATTTAACCTTAGCAGATATTAATGATTTATTAGAGCAGTCTATTTTAAAGGTAATTGGCATATCTACAGATAGTTTGCGGTTTTGTACTGAAAAAAAATATGGACTAGGAAAACAAGGGCAAAAAACCTCTAAACAGTCTTATATTGTTCAAGCTTATTGTGAAGTATTAAAACTAGATTTTGACAGTTTACAATGTTGTCAACTTACTCAAAACCTAAAAAATCAACAAACAAATAATGAGAAGATTTATCGTGTTTTAACAGAATTTAATTACAATAATGTAGTAAATTTTACTGGTTTAATAGCTGCTAAACCTTTACGAGAAGGCAGTATTTATATTCCCCCTTGTCCTCATCAATATCGTGTTTTGTGTTTGCGTCGTTTAGAAAAACAAATTTTTATCACTAATAATTTGCCCGTTAAAACCATTATTTTTAAGTTTCAAGGAGATGGTCAGGAAGAATGGGATAACTATAGTCTTCATGAACATTTTTTAGATAATTCTGGAGGAATTAAAAATTTAAAGGCTCATAATTTTTGTTTGATTTTTGAAGGAATTGATCATGCAGACTTTTGCCGTTTAAAGGACATTTATTCGTTTTGGCAAAACTTAATTACCAACGCTCGTAAAATATCAAATGGTCCCATTAAAGGCTTTTTATTAATGATTTGGTTAGATTATGGAAAAAGTAATGATTGGAGAGATAAGGACAAATTATCAGAATTAAGTCCTATTCACCGCTTACAGATTGACTCTCGCTTTGAACAACGGTCTTTTAAGGAAATTATTCCTACTTTTGCTCAACAACTTCAGTTAGGTTGTGACTTACAGGATGAAACCACAGACTTATTTAAATCTACCTTGCAGCAATTATGGAAAAATAGCGATCAAGGCAAGATAGAAGACACACTGAAAGCTTTTTATCAACAATTTCAAGGACAATTATCGAGGGAAAATAGATGGCAAAACTATCCTTAACCTACACGGGAAAAATTCAACCCAAATCGGATCTTTATTATGAACCGATTCAACAAAAAATTTATCCCTATGACGCAGGTGATGAGTTAATAGAAGTTGTTAACTTGGCTATTGAATTGGGAATGCCTTTGTTACTAGAAGGTGAGCCAGGATGTGGCAAAAGTCGTCTAGCTCATGCCTTAGTTTATGAATTTAATTATCGCCAGGAAAATAATCCTATAAAATATTATGAGTGGACAGTTCAATCCACAAGTAAAGCGGAAGATAGTCTCTATCAATATGATTATATTGGCCGTTTACAAGCTGCTCAAATTAGCGGAATTTTAAGTCAAAAAGGAACAGGAGAATCTTCTTCTGAGCAAAAAAATCCAGCTATTTCAAAAGATTGGGTTGATTTACAAGCCTTGGGTAAAGCATTTAAACAAAGTCGAGATGAGGAAGAACAATCGGTAGTATTAATTGATGAAATAGATAAAGCAGATCGAGATTTTCCTAATGATTTACTTTTAGCCATTGAATCTCGTCGTTTTTTCATTAAAGAAACAAGAGATTTAATTCAAGCAAATGAGCAAGCTTTTCCTCTGATTATAATTACCAGTAATCAAGAAAAAAACTTACCCAATGCTTTTCTGAGACGTTGCATTTATCACTATATTGAGCTTCCCAACCAAGAAAGATTAAGAAAAATATTAACCGAACGGTTTACCGACGCTGAACAAGATGTTATCATCAAAGCAGTGGACCGTTTTCAGGAAGTGAGAACATCACAAGACGAGACTAAATCTGAAGGAGAAAAAAAAGTTAGCACAAGTGAATTAATAGCCTGGTTTAAATCGTTACTCAAGTACAAACCTGAAGAAATTATCGCCAAATTAAACCAGGACAAATTACCCCACGCTAGTATTTTACTAAAAAGCCGTACTGATTTACAAGATTATGGAACAAGAGGTTAAAAGAGCCAATGACATCCCCCCTACTTGACCTATTTTATCAACTCAGAAATGAAGAAGGATTTCCGCTGTCTATTGAACAATATTATCGGGTGGAAAATTACCTGATTCAAAAACTCGCCAATGATTCTGATATTGCTATTCAAGAGAATCCCAACTTAGAGAATCCTAAAATTAAACTTCTTTGTCAAGCTTTATGGGTTAAATCTCCAGAAGAAAAACAAAAGTTTGATCAGGCCTGGACAGAGATGCTACAATTCCAACCGGAAATAAATATAGAAATACCCAAAAAAACGCCTATTCGCCATCCAGAAGAATCGATTAGCAAAATAATAGACCCGATGGATGATAGGGAATCTCCCTCATTAGCATTTATTACCCCTTCTGGGGATGCACCTTTACCTCCTGAGACTCCATTTCCACAAATTGCCACAGCTATTGAAAAGCGAAAAAAAATCACCTCCCTAGATAATCCTGATTATTATCCTATTGGCATCGCTAAATTACAAGAAAGTTGGCAGCAACTGCGTCCATTACCCTTAGAAAGTCCTCGACAGACTTGGGATCTAAAAGCTACGGTGATTGCAACAGCTAAACGAGGTTTTTTTGACCAAATAATTTACCAAAAGAAACAACTTTATCGCCGAGAAATTATTATTTTTATTGATTGTTCTGACTCCATGATTCCCTTTGCGGGATTTGGACGAATAATGAAACAAACCTGGGAAAATGTTCCCCATTTTTACTTTGATAATCTGATTAGAGACGAGGTTTTACGACAAGAAAATGGTTGGGAAAGTCAATCTTTAACCAAAGTTCTCTCTAACTATTCTCCTGAAGTAACCAGTTGTCTAATTCTTAGTGATGCGGGTGCTGCTAGAAAACGTTATGTAGAAAAGCGCTTGAGCGCAACAGAAACCCTTATCCGACGATTTAGCCGAAGATTTAGCCGAGTCGCATGGTTAAACCCCTTACCCTATCATCGATGGTATGGGACAACTGCGATCGATATTGCTGATTTAGCTGAAGATATACCCAATTTTTCCATGTTTGAACTAACCACAGAGGATTGGGAAAACTTGATAACATGGCTAAAAGAAGAACCTATCCCACCCCGTCATTTTCAATTTGATCTCGCTCAATTTCAACAAGGGGATAATTGGGATGACGATGAAGATTTTTTTAGCGCAGAAAGCTGTTTAAGATTATTTGAAAAAGAAAACGAACTAAACACCAGAGAACTAGCGAAAAGAGCCGCCTTTCCCCTTAGTTTATCCCCTAATTTACTTTATTATCTGCGTCAACATCAAGATAAAAATAATCAAGCTCCCTGGTATGCGATCGCTGATATTTTACTCTCCAGTTTAGTCCGCAAAATAGATCGAGAACTCTATGAAATGTCCCCCGATATTCGTAAACTACTATTAAAAAAATTAACCCCAGAGGAACTCAAATCTCTGGCCTATCAGTTACAAACCTATATTCAGGAACAAATCGGTGATCGTTGCTCAAAATCGGTTTATTGGCAAAATCAACAATGGTTAGCTCTTGCCTACCTAAAACCTAGTCAAGCGGTCAATGAAATCAAACAGTTACTAGAAGAAGCTATCAAAAATAATAACCGAGTGCGTCTTGTTAGATTGACAGCTTTATTAGAAAATATATCCGCTGCTTTAGCCGATTATGAACCCTTGTTATTGCTTAATGAACCGATTGCCGCCTATTCTAGAGGGGATTTAAGCCCGGAAGACGAAGGAACCCGACAAAAACATTTAATAGACAAAGTAGCCGATATTGTTCCCTACAATGAAAACCTTTTCCTTTTTACCGCAGAAACGGTATTGGTTAATGAAAAAGGCAAAGTTATCGAGAGGAAACCTGTTAAAGCCTATTTTTACGATGAAAACCTTGCAGAAGTTGGCAACCGGAAAGAAGCTCAAAACTATATCCCCATGATGTATATTCCCCAAGGAGAATTCACGATGGGAACGGAAGACGAGGAAATCGAAAGACTGGTGAAAAAATTTGGTTGGGAAGGATATAGAAGGGAAAGACCACAACACCTAGTCAAAGTCCCCGCTTTCTACATGAGTCAAACCCCGATTACCCAGGCCCAGTGGAGAGCAGTTGCCTCCCGTACCGACTTAAAAGTAGAAAAAGACCTTGACCCTGATCCCTCCTACTTTAAAGATCCCCCCAAACCCTCCTTAAAAAGCGAGGCTTCCGATTCCCCCCCTTTTGAAGGGGGGGCTAGGGGGGGATCGCCCACTTTAAAAGTAGAACGAAATCTTAACCCTGATCCCTCCTACTTTAAAGATCCCCCCAAACCCCCCTTAGAAAGGGAGGCTTCCGATTCCCCCCCTTTTGAAGGAGCTAGGGGGGGATCACCGACGCGCTGGGATAGACCCGTAGAAAAAGTCAACTGGTATGATGCCGTCGAATTTTGCGCGAGATTATCGAAATTGACAGGGAAAGAATACCGACTTCCCAGCGAAGCGGAGTGGGAATATGCCTGTCGTGCCGGGACAACCACCCCATTTCACTTTGGGGAAACCATTACCGGAGAATTGGCCAACTACAATGCTGGCTATACCTACGCTGACGAACCAAAGGGAGAATATCGAGGACAAACGACCCCCGTGGGACAGTTTCCCCCCAATGCCTTCGGGCTGTACGATATGCACGGCAATGTCTGGGAATGGTGTTTAGATCCGTGGCACGAGAATTATCAAGGTGAGCCGCCCAGAGACGGAAGCGTTTGGGACGAAGACAATAATGATAATCGTTATCAAAGCCTATTAATTAGTACAAAAGAACTCTTGACATATAAGCGATACCGTGTACTGCGCGGCGGTTCTTGGTACTTCAGCCCTTATCTCTGTCGTTCTGCCGTCCGCTCCGGGAGCAACCCCGTCAGCCACTACAACTACTTCGGTTTTCGGGTTGCGTGTGTCTCCCCAGGGCTTTGACTCTTTGCTCTTTTGCCCTCTTGACCTTTTACGGAATTTTTTTGAGCCAACTATAGTACAAGTGTATTAATCTAGGGGTTATACTAGGGTCTGCTGAAAAAGTTTTTCGGTGGTGGTAGGAGTCAGGAGTCAGGAGTCAGGAGTTTCAGGCTTTGTTGCCCTTGTTTTTTGTACCAAGCAATGTACTATAAGAAGGATAATGCAAGGTTTTTGAAAGTCCCAATCCTATTTTCTTGCACTAACATCGGACTTTAACAGGTCAAAAGCTTTATTTTAAAAGGGTTTTACCATTAT
>VYLB01000078.1_pt1 | contig 20452 bp, 21 predicted proteins | sample 5114431 | NCBI WGS metagenome assembly VYLB01 (sample SAMN12291786, study PRJNA351875) | freshwater metagenome | isolation source: freshwater lake | place: USA: Michigan, Gull Lake | collected 2013-08-08
TCATGATCGAGATGTAAACGCTGCGGTAAATATCAAGGTCGCCGGAGGACATTCGGAGACTTTAAACGGACGTAGAGGAAAGCGTAAGACTACCGCTAAGGTAGCAGCATCCCGGGTCGCGTCAACCCCGTTTAGCGACCACCCTAAAAAAGTGGCGTGGTGAGGAATCGCCGTCCGTTTTACGGCGGCGAGGATGTCAATTCTTGCTTTATTTTACCGAAAATTGTTAAAATTTTTAACGGAATCTTAAGTTTTTTTGGGAAAGAAACCCTAGTTTTTCAGTCTATTAGGATTTTTTTCCCTATAAATGCGCTTTTGCGGCTAAGATTGCCTTGTTTACCTAAAATGTCGGTTTGAAGGAACCCTCGGTTTCACCTCGGAGATGAAAAACCGACCAGCATAAAACAGCGAAGCACAGCTAATATTCAGGGGAATCCTGATTCTCTACATATTTTTTGAGTTGGTCTATTGTAACACCCCCACAACTAGCCACAAAATATGCCCCTGTCCACAAAACTCTCTTATCTTGACCATATATCTCTTTCAAGTGGTCTGAAAAGTTATCCCATATTAGTTTGCAAGAAGTTGACTTTAAGTTGGCTATTAATCCACTTAACAGCTTATGGGGTGGGTAAGTCAGAAGGATATGGATATAGTCTGACTCTCCGTTAATCTCTATTACCTTCGCATCCCATTTCTCGGCTATGTTTTGAAAAGCTATTCTCAAAAACTCCAGATGCTCTTTCTGAAACACCTTTCTACGATATTTTGTCACGAGAACTATGTGGACGGTGAGGTTAAAGGTAGCTCTACGAGTTTTAAAATAATTAGTCTTCATGCTCTTGACATTTTAGACAGTGGATTGCTATAATCATAATATAACACATTGAGAGGTCGAATCGATGCGAGTCATAGAGTTTAAGTTAAAAACCAATTCACACCAAGAAATAGCCATTCAAGAGGCTATAAGAGTGGGACAGTTTATTCGGAATAAGTGTCTAAGATTTTGGATGGACTCTACCAAAGAAGCTCAGGTTAACTATGCTACTTTGTGTAGGCTAACTACCGAATTATCTAATAATCCTGAGTTCTCTTTTGTTGGTAAACTCAACTCTATGGCTCGTCAAGCGAGTGCCGAAAGAGCCTGGTTTTCTATATCCCGTTTTTATGATAACTGTAAAAAGCGCACCGCCCGCGCCGAATCGACTTCGGCGAGCGGACGGAGCAAGAAGGGTTTAGCTAAAAAAGGCTATCCCAAATTCAAAAAGTTTTCAAGGTCTGTCGAGTACAAAACTTCTGGTTGGAAACTAACAGAAGACAAAAAGTTTATCCACATCACGGATAAAACAGGGATAGGGAAATTAAAGCTAATCGGTACTTTTAACCGTGAGATTCTCGATAACCCACGGTTTCTTCGTAAAGCAGAAAGACGCTTGAAAAAAGCACAGCGTAAACTCTCAAAGAAGAAAAAGGGAAGCCAAAAAAGGTTAAAACAGAAATCTAAAGTAGCTCGCCTTCATTTAAAAGTTTCTAGACAACGTAAAGATTTTGCCGTCAAGACAGCAAAAGCGTTAATCCAATCTAACGATTTGGTAGTCTATGAAGACTTGAAGGTATCTGATATGGTGAAAAATCCTCAGCTTGCTAAATCTATTTCAGATGCAAGTTGGTCGATGTTCACCGATTGGCTAGACTACTTGGGAAAAATACACGGGAAGTTTGTGGTAGCGGTGAACCCAAAATATACTAGCCAAGAGTGTTCTAGTTGTGGTAATATTGTCAAGAAAACATTATCTGTAAGAACTCATGTTTGTTCTTGTGGGTGTGTCTTGGATAGAGATGAAAACGCTGCTATAAACATTCTCGCACGCGCAAATACTGTCGGGCGGACAGAAATTCAAGCCCTCGGACAGACTATCCACTGTCTATTAGGTGAAAGCTTGGTAGATAAGGTAACTGGATGAACAGGGAATCCCTCGCATGAGTGCTTCGGGGAGCGTCAAATTCGTTGAGAAAAATTTAACATTTATCCCCTATGTCAAACCTGCTCCTCTGTGTCGGACTGATTTGTGGCTCAATTATTTGGGTGGAGATCGTGCGTGATTCCTATCATGCTCTGGCCCACCATTGGCAGCCCCTTTATCGTCTGCACGTCTGGCATCATCGGGTTTTTCGTCCCGATCTGTCGGTCATGAGCGAGGAAATTTATCGCAAGGCGCACTGGTACAATGATGTACCGGAGGCCTTAGTCATGTTGGCTTCTAGTGTTTTACCCGTACTACTGGCCTACTCTTGGGGGTTCGATCGCCCTTGGTTGGGTTGGTTAGGCTCCCTTTATACTTTGGCTTTTCTCAGTACGGCGATCGGTCGGGGTTTAGGTATCGCCAATCTGGACGAATTAACCGATTTAACCCATCGTCCGGGGCAATTTGAGAGTTTACCCGCTCCATGGCGCGTGAATCGTACCTACCACTGGCGACACCATTTTGATAACCAAAAGGCTTATTATTGTGGAACTTTCACCTTTATGGATAAATTGATGGGGACGGCACTTTCTCTCAAGGGCAAAACGATCGCCATTACCGGAGCGAATGGAACATTAGGGCGATCGCTGTTAAAGTACCTACAACTGAAAGGAGCCAAGGTGATCGCGCTCACTTCCGGGGAGAATGCGATCGCTATTGAAATTAACGGCGAATCAGTACCTGTAAAAACCGTAAAATGGCAAATCGGTGAAGAAACGCAACTTGAGAACCTATTTAAGTCTGTAGATATACTGATTTTAAATCATGGCGTTAATGTCCACGGCCAAAGAACCCCAGAAGCGATCGAATTAGCCTACGAAGTGAATACTTTTTCCGTCTGGCGTTTAATGGAATTATTCTTCAAAACTGTCCGCACTAACGAGCAAATTGCCCGCAAGGAAGTCTGGGTGAATACTTCGGAAGCAGAGGTTAATCCTGCCTTTAGTCCCCTCTACGAACTCAGTAAACGAGCGATCGGTGATCTGATTACCCTGCGTCGTTTAGATGCTCCCTGTGTGGTGAGAAAGCTAATTCTTGGTCCTTTTAAGAGTAATTTAAATCCTGTGGGTATTATGTCCGCAGATTGGGTGGCTAAACAGATTATCAAGGCGGTACAAAGAGATAGCCGCAATATTATTATTACTATTAATCCCTTGACTTTTATCACCTTTCCAATTAAAGAATTCTCTGTTTCTACCTACTTAAAACTATTTACTCGTTCCCCAAAAAATAGGGAAAATACCTAACTATTTATCCTTAATCGGGGATCAAGACTATTTTTCCGCGCACTCTTTCCGATTCACTATAATTATGAGCTTCTACCACCTGGGAAAAAGTATAGGTGCGATCGATTCTAACAGTTAATTGTCCCGATTCGATCGCTTCTTTGAGAAATTGCCAGTCGGACGCTTGTGCCTGAGCAAAAAATATCAGTTTCCCTTTTTGGGGCAACCAAGCAGTGAGATAATTTAAGAGGATAATCCCTGGATTTGGTAGGGTGGTTATATAGGTTCCTTGAGGTTTTAAAAGCTGACGACAGTGCCAAAAAGAAGACTTAGCCACAGCATCGAAGATTAGATCATATTTCTGCTCAGTTTTTCTCCAATCTTCTTGGGTATAATCGATAACTTTATCTGCTCCTAAAGAGGTGACATAATCGATATTTTTACTACTACAAACTCCATCTACTTGCGCGGAGAAAATTTTCCCTATCTGCACGGCAAAGCTACCCACTCCTCCCGATGCACCATTAACTAAAATCCGATTCCCCGCTTGAATACCGCCAAAATCCCGCAAGACTTGCAACGCGGTAGAAGCGGCTAAAGGGGTGGCGGCAGCTTGAATAAAACTCTGATTATGCGGTTTTTTAACTAATAGGGAAGCAGGAATAATTGCATATTCAGCATAGGTTCTACCCGGTAATTGATTGAGAAAACCAAAAACCTCATCTCCGATCTGGAATTGTTCCACCTGACTGCCTTTTTCAACGATAATTCCCCCATAATCAAAACCTAATTGCAGGGGAAATTTATTACCTGTGGCTATTTTGAGCATTCCCCGACGAATCTTCCAATCAATCGGATTAATTCCCGCTGCCATAATCTTAATTAAGACTTCTTTCGCTTGGGGAATTGGCTTTTCTATTTCTGTGTATTGGAGAACATTACTATCGCCATAGCGATTAATGATAATAGCTTTCATAATTAAGAAAAAAGTTGATAAAATAGTAAGGGAGCAAAAGTAATGACCAAGAGAACAAAAATCCAAACTCGTCCCGCTAAAAGATTATAATCTTGTCCTAATCTTGACCAAGAGTGACCGGCAATAAAATGGCCGAACAGAAATTCAAAACCTACTGTTAATAGTAACCAAATTAAACCGATAGTAATTGCTTGGCTGGACGATTCTAGACCCCAAAAATAGACAAGAGTGCCAATATAAAGACTAAAAAAGAGGCTTCCTGTCAGGGTAGAAATTTGATGAGCGCGTAGTTCATCGAGATATTTTCCGTAGGTGCTTTCCCTGAGAATACCGTTACTAATTCCTATTACGATCATCGGGAGCCATGGGACAATGTAGCGACTAATCATAAGTTGTTGGTTTAGAACTCGCTCTAATTGCATTATAGCTATATTTGGCTGATAACTTGAGATATTTTGGTAAAAATTAAGATTGTTACTTGCATAAATTTTCAGCAAGATAATCAACTAGCTTTTTCACTGTTGTAAATTCTTGGCATTTTTCGTCTGAAAGTTCAAGATCGAATTCTTCTTCTAAAGCTGCGATTAATTCAATTGTATCAAGGTCATCTCCTCCCCAATTTGATAATAAGCAACTATTCCAGCCAAAAGAACTATAAGAACTATAAAAGCTATCAGAACTATAACTACTGACTCTTTCCGCAGATTGTAAATAAAATAGTTCATCCTCAATATGTATCTGAGACTTTTCCACCTCTAATTGATCACTAATTATCTCTTGAACTTTGATAAAAATTGCCAATTGTCGTTCATTCTCTTGTGATGTTATTTTCTCGGTATCATCAATTTTTTTATCATTAATAATAGCATTAGCTTTTTGTTCTGCTATTTTCATAGCTTTCTCTTCATCGATTCTCTTTGATTCTAATAGACTGGATTTACTGAAAAATAACTGATACCTCATAACTGCAATTCTAGAATTATAGCGTTTCCTGTTAACAAGAGGTACATTCTCAATCCTGAAAAGCTTAATCAGCAAAGGTTAAAGTGTGCCACACAGATGTGAGAAACGCTATAATTAAGTTTCGTATTATATGAAATTCCACTTTATGACCACTTTCCTTGTAAATTCTTGTGGCTAAATCCCAAACAATCTGATCGCAATTTGCTTCTAGCTGATTTAATTTTTCTTCACTCAGAGATACCATATCATCTAAATACTGATTGATCATCATTGCCAGAATTTGCATCTCATAATTTTTGCTATCTTCATTCATTTGATTAGCTCCGCTGCTGCAAAAAATCTCAATCATATTGTATCTCAAGATCAATACTTTTCTAAAAAATCTAGCGTATCAACACCGATCAAGCAATTTATCGGTTAAAACTATAAATACGGCGTTTCTCATAAAGATGAAGTATAACCCTATAGGGTATCGTCTCGGAGTCTCCCCAAAACGAAAACCTCATACCTCACCATTAAGATAACTGCTATAAGTTAGGACAGGGGTGACAGTGGGGTAAATTGTTAATTTTTTTGGGGATTTAGCTACATCATCCGAAAAATGTCACACTAGAGGTAGGGGAGCGTCAACTATCAGTCAACAGCTTTCAGCAATTTTCTGCTATTTCCCCGGGGTATTGCTGGCAATGGTTTTTATCCCTGAGCTTATCTGCTATCGAGGAGGCAATTCTATGAATAATACGGAAACAATCTCAGTCGATCGGGATACCAACAAACTCTATAATAAAATTCTCGTGGCTGTGGATTATCAAGATGTCACTCCAGAGGTATTGAATACGGCTATCCTCTTAGCGAAAACCTACGCTAGTGAGTTGCGGATTGTCTATAGTCTGTCTAAACCTTTGACTCCCTACACGGAAACTTTTATTTATGGTAATCTGATCGGTTATGGTGGCGGTTATCCCCCCGATATGATCGCCTTAGAACAACAAATTACCGAAGAAATGCAGGCGGAATTACAAGCTTGGTTAAACGGTTTAGTCGATCGAGCTAAGGAAGATAATATCACAGTCCGGGCTGATTATTATATTGGTGATCCGGGACAGAAAATTTGTCAAGTTGCCCAGCAAGAGGGGATAGATTTAATTATTGTTGGTCGTCACGGTCGATCGGGTTTATCTGAGTTAATCTTAGGTAGTGTCAGTAATTATGTGGTGCATCATGCTCCCTGTTCAGTTTTGGTAGTACACATCACTCATTAATTAGAAAGGGTTGAAATCCATTTTTTGCTGTCCATTGAATCGCTCCATCTCTCCCAGTCCAATAAGTCTTAATACCGGCTTTTCTCAGTTGATTTCTGACATTGCGGGAGAGATTGGTGGTGACAGCGATCGCTGTTTGAGGTCGAATTGACTCTAACCATTGTTTGTCTAGATTGCTTCCCTGCCATAATAACACTAGGGGGCTAAATTCTTGGGATAAATTAACGGGAATTTTCGGGTTGACAATCCATAGCCAAGATTGATTTTTTACCTGAAATTTAAATAAATTTTTCTCGAGCAATTGTCCAGTAATTTCGCCGAGATTAAATTTTTCTGACTGGGATAAATTAAGAGTTTTTTTGATCGGTATGCTCTCACTGATAGTTGAGAATTGCGCCGAATTATTGACGGTTATTGCTCCTTGTATTTGATTAATTCCCTCCTGTCGCAAAAAGGGCAAAACTGTATAACGTGCTGTTGCGGGTTCCTCCCCATTAATTAAGAGAGTATTTCCTCGATTTTGAATAATTATTACCGGTTGCGATTTGGTGGCTAAAACTGTCACCTGAGTTAAAGTTAAATGCTGATAAATAATCGGTATTAAAATTAAAGTGAGGATAAATAAACCGATTAAATGCCACCGTTGACGAAACCAGATATTAAAGCAGATTAAGGTAAGGCAAATATAAATAATTAACATCACTCCTAAAGATAATTTACCTGTGGAGTAGGTACTAAAAGGAAGCAGACTAAAAAAGGTGGTAATTTGCAGTAATAACTCTAGAGGGTAATAGAGAATACTAGCGCTGATACTGCCCAAAGGGGGATAAATTAAGCCTAAAAAGGCAGTAAAAACTCCTCCTAAACTAATCAGGGTAACTAGAGGAGTTGTGATAATATTAATGGGGATACTATAAAGAGCGATCGAGTTAAACGTAAACATTAATAAAGGCATAGTCCAGAGAGTAGCAGCTAGACTAATAGCTATAGGTTCAGCGATTAAATTAGGGAAATAGTCAATTTTATTTTTCAGTAAAGGAACGGTAATAATTAATCCCAAAGTCGCTAAAAAACTTAACTGAAATCCTAAATCCCAAATCCAGAGAGGTTGCCATAATAATAGAATTGTAGCCGCTAGTAACAGGGAACCTAAACTATTAACTTGTCGATTATAAAGCAGACCGATTAATGCCCCAATTCCCATCAAAATCGCCCTCAAGACTGAAGGTTGTAACCCGGTTAAAGTGCCGTAAACTATTAAGATAGTAATGGCAATAATAAACTGTTGTTTGGGGGATAAATTGCGAGTAATAGTTAAAACAAACCCCAACAAAATAGCCACATGAAAGCCAGAAGCTGCTAAAATGTGAGCTAATCCAGTTTTAATAAATAAATCAGTGATTTTTGCTGGCAAATTAACCGCTTGTCGTCCGAGGGTAATCGAACTTAATAAAGTCCCTTTTTCCTGGCCTATTCCCTGAATTTGTGCCTCAACAATGCGCTGACGAATCTGCCAAACTCCCCAAGTCGGTGATTTTTTATCGATAATTATTTCCCCTTTTAAACCAGCAAAAGCACCCTGACGCGCTAGATAACTAGCAAAGTCAAAAGCACTGGGATTATTGGCACGACGGGGACGATAAAGTAATCCTTTAATTGTTATTTCTTGTCCGGGGTAAACCTGATTTTCTGCTAGATTTGGTAGAGTAACGTAGAGTTTACCCGCGGATTTTTCTGTCGGTAAATTCTTGAGGCTAAATTCTTTTACTTCTAACCAAAATTGTAAATTTTCTCGACGATTGAGACGAATTTCTGATATAATACTGCCCGTGATTTTAATAGAGTTAACCACATTATTTTTTAAAAGATTACTGATATCGTTTGCGCTGGGGTAAGGAGTACGAATTTCTAGATAAACAACGGCAAATATAGCTATTAATCCCCCCATCAGCCAAATTTTTCTAGGGGGACTTTGCCACCAAAAACGACGGATAAAAATCGTGGTTAATAGGGTAATTAGACTAAGAATAACAATTCTAATTACCACTTCTTGCCATCGGTTTAACTGCGGACTAAAATCTACCAGACCTGTAGATAACAATCCCAAAATATAGGCTAAACCGAGAATAACGCTATTAGGGCGATTCATAGAAATTTTTGTCAAACAATTTCAGAATTAGCGGGCATTATTTTTACCTAATATCAGCGAAAATCGAGATTAAAAAGTAACTTAGCATAAACACTATGGGGATCATTAAATGTAGGTAACTTCAATAATTCCTGCTGAAAATTTTGCCATTCCTGCGTCAAAGGGTGATTATTTTTAGTTAGAGGAGGAAGATAGGTTTGCAATAAATTAGAAAAAAGTTCTTCTTGCCAACTTTGCGATCGAGGATATTCTTTAAGACTCCAATCATCTCCTAATTTAGCTGTTTTGGCCGCGTATTGTACTGCCGCTTCTAGGCCACCGATTTGATCAACTAAACCAATTTTAACCGCATCTTTTCCCGTCCAGACGCGACCTTGGGCCACAGTTCTAACCTTGTCTGGGGATAATTTTCGCCCCTTGGCCACCGTCTCGATAAATAAATCATAGAACCGATTAACTGCCGCTTGATAAATTTCTAATTCTTGGGGATTTTTCGGTCTGGTAATAGTAGATAGATCGGCTAATTGTCCAGTTTTCACCGTATCCCAATCGATGCCATTATTATTAGCAATCTTCTGGATATTTAACAATAATCCAAACACACCGATCGAACCAGTAATCGTATCATTATCGGCAAAAATTCTTTGACCCCCCATCGCAATCCAATAACCCCCAGAAGCAGCCACATCACCCATAGAAATAATTACTGGTTTTTTCGCATCTAAACGCTTAATTTCTCGCAGAATCACCTCAGAAGCGGTGGCACTTCCCCCCGGACTATTAATCCTTAAAACTACCGCTTTTACCTCCTCCTTCCCTTGTAATTTTCGCAGTTCCTTAGCCAATTTATCCCCACCGATTTCGCCTCTATCTCCCTGACCATCCACAATTGTCCCTTCTGCATAAACTATCGCTATTTGATCGCTACTATCTCCCCCCTCATCATCGAGAGAACTAGCATAATTAGCTAAAGAAATTTGCGAAAAAGAGCCAGAGTTTTCCTCCTCATTAGTTTTATTTTTTGCTTCTCCTGTCAACTCCTTTGCTAAAACAATTACTCGATCTAAATGGGCCACTTCATCAACAAAACCCGCCTTTTTCGCTGTGGTTGCTTCCAGAATACCTTGAGTATCAGAAATAGTTTGCACTTGTTGGGGGGTTAAATTGCGACTTTTGGCCACTGTGGCACTATAATTAGACCAAATTGTATCGAGTAGGGTTTGCAGCTGCTGACGATTCTGGACACTTAAATCCTGACGCGTATAGGGTTCCACCGCACCTTTAAAAGAACCCACTTTTACCACTTGCACCCCGACACCATATTTTTCTAGTGCATCGGCAAAAAAGGTTTGTTGACTACTTAAACCATTAATTTCCATTCTCCCCACGGGATTAATAATCACCTTTTCAGCAACGGAAGCGAGATAATATTCCTTTTCCGTCCATTCCATATCGTAGGCGATAATTTTTTTACCCGATTGGCGAAATTTTGCCAAAGCTTGCCGCACTTCCGTCAGGGTAGCATAGCCATATTCACCGACAGTGCCGCGACCGTAGAGTAACAGACCGACAATATTATCATCAAGGGCGGCCTTTTCGATCGCCGCTATCACCTGTCGTAAATTTAAAGTGGTCCGACTCTCACTGGTCAAACTATCGGCTAAACTAGAACTAGGGGGAGCATCGCTGATATTGGTGGCTAAGTTAAAAACTAAGACTGATTTTTCCTTAACTGAGGAGCTATCGCTAGAAATCAGGGAAGAAAGCAGTAAAAATGCTAATCCCCCCACACCTAGGGACGAAAATACCAATAATCCCAATAAAGTTCCCAAGCAACTAGCGAAAGTTTGTTTAAAAAACTGACCCATCGGTTTTCATCTACTACTAATTATCCTGTTTCCTATTGTAGGGATTCCCCGCCCAGAAACAAGTTTTTTATCTGACTGCCTGACACATCTTGGTGAATCACCGACAGGTTAAGACACGGATGCGAGAGAACCAAATTCGGTCAAAGAAATCTTGTTCAGCTGGCTTGGACGCAAAAACTGGTTCGAGGGATGAAACCCTTATAGGGAAAGACATTTGGCGATTTTTGTCAATTGTTTTCGATCTAGAACGAAAGTAGTCTAGATTTTTTACTTCTATCTTTGACATTTTTCTTGACTTGAATATTTTTTGAGAACTTTTTTAGTTTCTCACTTTTTCTACCCCAAGAGCATAAGTATAAATACTTAAGTTATTTTCATTTTATATGCTACCAGCCATAAGCTGTTGACTATCTAAATTGCTCGTTAAGACTGCAAGGGAGAAGGAGCAGGGAGAGGAAGTTTGAGCATTTGTACTAAAATTTTGAATATGCAGTTTAAATTCAGTACAGCTTACTACAATTTGAAGTGCGGAATGTGGGTTACAAGAGGTCTATTATTGTCGTGCCTCTATCGGCTGAAAATACCCAGAAAAAAACTCTTAAGTTATACTAAAATAATTAATACAGACACACATCTTCCCAGACGGTGAAAAGGAATTATTTACCCTTGAAAACCACAGTTAAAGTCAGCACACAAACCCAATTACCCCTACATCTAGTTATCACCCATCCCCAGTATCGTTTTGTCGATTTATTCGCGGGAATCGGTGGGTTTAGAATCGCTTTGGAGAAATTGGGAGGACGTTGTTTAGGCTATTCAGAAATCGATCAACAGGCAATCCAAGTTTATCAACAAAATTTTATTAGCTATCTCAACAGCGATGAAATTGCTTTCGGAGATGTGAGTAAAATTAGCAATTTACCCGATAATCTTGATCTTATTGTCGGCGGTGTTCCCTGTCAACCTTGGTCGGTAGCGGGATGTTTACGAGGATTTGATGACCCCCGGGGAAAACTCTGGTTTGATGTGATTAAATTAGTCCAGAAAAGTCAACCGAAAAGCTTTATTTTCGAGAATGTCAGTGGGTTAGCTAGTCCTCGCAATCAGGAGAATTTAGAATTAATTATCGATGAATTAACCAGCGGTGGTTATCAAGTTTACTGGCAGTTATTAAATGCCTACGATTTTGGTTTACCCCAGAATCGCGAGAGAGTTTTTATCGTAGGAATTAGAAAAGATATAGAAAACTATGATCGGTTTAAATTTCCTTTACCTTTGGGTATCCATCCGAAGGTTTTGGATATTTTAGAAAACATCAAGAATATTCAACCCGTCGAGAAAGTCAAGTTATCTGCGGATACTTTATTTAATGGTTTTGTTCCTCCATCGAGAACTCGTTTTCAAAAAGAAGATGAATTAAATGACTTTTTTATTTTTTCTGATTTAAGAAATGGCCACACAACTATTCATTCTTGGGATATTATCAAAACTACGGAACGACAAAAAAGTATCTGTTTAGCTTTGCTGAAATTAAGACGCAGTAAAAAGTATGGCGAAAAAGATGGTCATCCCGTGGCTTTTTCTACTTTTTTGGAAATTATACCCGATCTAAAAATCGAGGAACTAAATCAGCTAGTTTCTCTCGGTATTTGTTGGCAAACGCAGGAGGGTAAGTATGAATTTATTAACTCGAAAAATATGACAGGAATTAACGGCATTTATCGGATTATTTTACCGACGGCCGATATTATTCCTACCCTAACCGCTACGGGTGCTAAAGATTATATTGCTACTATTTCAATTACCGCTACTCATCCCCAAGAATACAAACAATTGTTTTTAAAGAAAATCTATAAACCCAAAAAGTTTCGAGAAATTACTCCCCAAGATGCGCGTAAATTACAAGGATTCCCAGATAATTTTATCTATCATCTACAGCCGGCTATCGCTAAAAAACAATTCGGAAACGCTGTTCCTGTAACAGTGGTGGAGGCAGTAGCAAGAAATTTACTAGAAATAATTTTACCAAATTAATTATCTAGATAATTACGAAACTTTTGTTTATACTTATTGATAAATGCTTTATCTTCTTGAAGATCGATAAAAGCTTCTTTAATTAATGACCAAGTATTGATTTTACCAGAACAAAAATCCCAAAATTCATTTTCAACCCATATATCATGATTTTCCTCTAGAGGATACATTTTATTTCCCTGTGATTCCCACCATGTTTTAGGTAAGAAAGGATTAAAAGGAATAACAATTCTTGTGTGAATACTTGCTAAAGGTTCACGGGACAGCCGATAACAATACCAATCTAACAACTGGTCGCTAAATCTAGAACCATCTCCCCTATTAGGATGTGTAGCTTTTAAATCAAACACATACTCAATATTGTCTTTGATTAAATAAATATCTACTCCATGACCAGAAGGAGGATCGATATAATTGAGGTTATTCCTATTTATTTTCTTAGCTACTACTCTAAGTCTTTCAATGCACTCTGTCATGGATATTTTTTGTTCTTTCGATTTTCTGAAACTTTTTAAATTATCGAGTTTACTTCTTAATTATTGAGGAAATGGACTAGGTTGTAAAAGTTTTTTATCCTGCTTATATAAAATACGAAATCCATTATCTTTGGCTAAAAAGTTTGCTAATTTCTCCCAGAAAGTAGTTCCCATGCTTGTCGTTAGTCCAGTCATCACAGAACTAATCTGTCTCTCCTCTGGAAATAAATAATCTAAAATATGATGATTCCTAGGCTTGGGTTTTTTAAAATAGTTTTCTATTGAGTTTTTAATTAGCTTTTGAATTTCTATCACTAACTGGCTATTATCCATACTGAATTGCAATTCATCAAATTTATAAATCAGCAAAAAGATCAGTAATAGATATATCAAGTGCCTTGGCTAACTTTTCGATATTTTCTAAAGATACATTACACTTACCAAGTTCGATACTGGAAATATAAGTTCGGTGCAGTTCCGCTTTTTCGGCTAAGATTTCTTGAGATAAGTCAAGTTCCCTTCTGCGTTTTCTGATAGCTTTACCAAAACGATATTTGATATCTAAGGATTCTTTTTGTGCCACAGATCAATTATGAAGAAAGTTAATGAGGTATTTCTACAGATTATAATTCACATTTTGCAGATTATAATTTACATTTTATCTAAAACATTGCTTCGTTCCTCTGAAAGTACAATTGCTGCTTGCTATCGCTTCGACTATCTTTTAACTCTTATTTTCGTAACAACTCGAAAAATGTTTCTTTATCAAGACCAATATCTTGAATCATACCCATGAGAGTACCTTGCTTAATATCTTTTCCTGAATGAATAGGGATCACAACCCTACATCCACCAGTATTTTTGTAAATAGCATGGCTACCTTTTTGACGATCCAAATAAAAGCCCAATTTTTCAATAACTTTAATAAACTCCTTGACTTTAACTGCGGGATACTGACTCATACTAAAATATTTAAAGGCTTAAAAATCAAATCTTCTTTGGGAATGGGTTGATGATCAGCTATCAAACTTTCGAGGTACAATTCCATAGCTTCTGTAATATTGACAATCGTTTCTTCAAAAGTGTCTCCTTGAGAATGACAACCTTTAAGCGCAGGACAAAAAGCGTGATAACCACCGTCTGACTCTTTTTCTAGAATAACGGTGTAGTTATAAATTTGTTTGGTATTATCACTCATAACACTATCAGTTGTGGATTTTAAACTATCCTAGTTACACTTAAGAAATGCTGGATAAAACACAAAAATTTTACCTGTCAACCCCTCCACCCCAATTATGTCAAAATTATTTGACCAATAGTTGACATTCGATACATTTTTTAACAATATTTACAATACTTTATAATTTTGTTGACAAATATAAATTTTCCCAACAAATCTTATAGGATTGCTCTTGAAGCCCTCAGCTTAATTGAAAAATAAAGAACTAAAAGTGGATGTTCTGATATCTGAAAAATTCTCTAGGTGCTGAACGCTAATAGCTAGTAAAAATCCAACTACTTTAAATTGAAAAAATGATCATGTTTAAACGATACGAAGCTGATGAGCAAGTTATATTTCATGGTGATTCTTTGCCGATTTTATCCAGTGAGATTGCCTCTAATTCTGTAGATCTAATTTTTCTCGATCCTCCCTATAATATAGGTAAGCATTTTGCCGATTTTTACGACAAATGGGAATCGGAAAATGATTATATAAATTGGGGAAATCAAATTCTTGATCAGTGTCTTCGTATCTTGAAACCCCAGGGAACATTATATGTTATGGCCAGCACTCAAGCAATGCCTTACTTTGATCTTTACTTAAGACAAAAAATGACGATTCTTAGTCGCATTATCTGGCATTATGATAGTTCAGGAGTACAAGCAACAAAATACTTTGGTTCTATGTATGAACCAATACTGCATTGTGTCAAAGATAAAAATAATTACACTTTTAATTCAAAGGATATTAAGATAGAAGCAAAAACTGGAGCAAAACGAAAACTAATTGATTATAGAAAAGCGATTCCCAGTCAATACAATACAGAGAAAGTACCGGGCAATGTCTGGTATTTCCCTAGGGTAAGATATCGCATGGATGAATACGAAAATCATCCCTCACAAAAACCTGAATCATTGCTAGAAAGAATTATTCTGGCCAGCACTGACAAGAGTGGAATTGTGCTTGATCCATTTGCAGGAACTTTTACAGCTGCAGCTGTAGCTAAACGCTTGGGAAGAATTTCTATTAGTATTGAATCGCAAGAAGAATATCTTAAAATTGGTCTTCGACGGGTTCTCGGATTGCAAGAATACAGGGAAGAAAAGTTACTACCTCCTCAAAAAAGCTATAGGAAGAAAAGCAAAAACGAACGGGAACATAATTTTGTACAGGAGAGTATTTTCGATGTCGATAGTCAAGCATGAATTTACAAAGATAATTATTAAAATTATCGATAATTACTTTCCCAATCAGGGAAATAGCATTTTAAACTCTAGTGAATTATTGCAATATTTGAACATTAAAACTAGAGCCGCTAATCGAGGTTCTAAATCCCGAGCAGGATTGGCTAATCATTATGCTATTTATGTTTTAGTGGAAGACTATATTAATAATGAGTTTCATCTTAAGGATGAATACGACGAGTATCAAGGCGCTCAGTATATCACACTTTTTCGGAGACAAAGGCAGCTTCCTTTTGGCAATAAATTACAAAATCATGCCCTCAATCATCGATTAAATGAGGAATTTAAAAAATATTTTCCCACTTTATCTTATCTACCGATAATTAGAGATATTAAAACCAATAGATACTGGATTAATGAGAATCTAATTAAGGTTTCTCTAGAGGGTAATCAAGTTAATATTGCGCCGATTATTATAGATATAATTGATGCCTATGTGCAAACAAGACAAAAAGCATTTAATCAATTTATCAGCTATTGTCAACAGATGATTGATATTCAACAGCAAGACCCCCAGAGAGCCATTGAATTTATTCGGAGTTTACTGAGACCCAACATTGATGCTAGAGTTTTTGAGATTGTCAGTTATGCAATTCTTAAAGAGTATTATGGGGAACAGAAAATATATTGGGGATGGTCGCCCGATCGGTTAAACTCTGAATACTTACTTTTATATAAAACTGGTCGAACAAATGCCAATGATGGGGGGATAGATTTTGTCATGAAACCCCTAGGACGATTTTTTCAAGTGACGGAAACAATCGATGCTGATAAATATTTCTTAGATATTGATAAAGTCCAAAAATATCCCATTACTTTTGTGGTTAAAACCGAGCAGACTTGCGAGGAAATTTTAGGAAAAGTTGCGGAGCAAGCTAAGATAAGATACAAGATCAGGGCAATCGTCGAAAGATATCTAGAATCGGTAGAGGAAGTGATCAATATTCCAGAACTAATCAACCGTTTTGATCGGGTTTTAGCTCAAGGTAAAGGAGGAGCGGTAATTACAGAAATGGTTTTACAGAGCCGTATTGAGTTTAACCTAGAATCAGAGCCATAAAGATATCTAACTCCCCAGTTAAACTAGAATAGAAAGATAGGAAAGCGATCGAAATTAGAATGACGACCGAAATTGAAAAAGAACTAGAAACCAGCGAAGCTGTCTTGGAAAAACGGCGAAATTTTGCCATTATCTCCCACCCTGACGCGGGAAAGACCACCCTGACCGAAAAACTGTTACTATACGGGGGTGCAATCCATCAAGCGGGTGCAGTCAAAGCAAGACGCGACCAACGCAAAGCCACCTCCGACTGGATGGAAATGGAAAAACAACGGGGAATTTCGATTACTTCCACGGTTTTACAGTTCGATTATCGTGATTTTCAGATTAATCTCCTCGATACTCCCGGCCACCAAGATTTTAGCGAAGATACCTATCGTACCCTAGCCGCTGCCGATAATGCGGTGATGTTAATCGACGCGGCTAAAGGTTTGGAACCCCAAACCAGAAAACTCTTTGAAGTGTGCAAACTGCGGCAGTTACCCATCTTTACCTTTGTTAACAAAATGGATCGCCCCGGCCGCGAACCTCTGGATTTATTGGACGAAATCGAGCGAGAATTAGGATTACAGACCTATCCCGTCAATTGGCCGATCGGAATTGGCGATCGCTTTCGGGGAGTCTTCGATCGGGCTACCCAGACCATACACCTGTTTGAACGTCGCTCCCACGGCTCTCAGGAGGCGCAGGAAACCGTGATCGAGCTTGGCGACCCCAAAATTGAGGATTATCTCGAAAAAGACCTGTATTACCAGTTAAAAGAGGATATAGAACTGCTCTCGGAATTGGGCACCCAATTGGATTTGCCAGCAGTCCACGCAGGAGAAATGACCCCGATCTTTTTTGGTAGCGCCATGACCAATTTTGGGGTGAAATTATTCCTAGAATCCTTCCTCGACTATGGATTACCCCCCAGAGGACGCAATTCCTCCCTCGGTGTCCTTGATCCCACCTATCCCGATTTCACCGGTTTTGTCTTCAAACTGCAAGCAAACATGGATCCCAAACATCGCGACCGGGTGGCCTTTGTGCGGGTATGTACGGGGAAATTCGAGAAGGATATGGTAGTAAACCACGCTAGAACCGGTAAAACTATCCGTTTATCCCGTCCTCAGAAACTTTTTGCCCAAGATCGCGCAGTTATAGAAGAAGCTTATCCCGGAGATGTGATCGGATTGAATAACCCCGGGGTCTTTGCGATCGGTGATACGATTTATATGGGTAAAAAGCTCGAATACGAAGGGATTCCCTGTTTTTCTCCGGAATTATTCGCCTATCTCAGAAATCCTAACCCTTCCAAGTTCAAACAGTTTCAAAAAGGAGTCTCGGAATTACAGGAAGAAGGGGCCGTACAGATATTATCCTCGATCGATGAATTTAAACGCGACCCGATTTTAGCCGCTGTCGGTCAATTACAGTTTGAAGTGGTGCAATTCCGTCTTTTAAGCGAGTACGGAGCCGAAACTACCCTCGAACCCCTAGCCTATAGTTTAGCCCGTTGGGTAGCCGGGGGTTGGGCCGCTTTAGAAAAAGCCGGTAAACTCTTTAATACTCTAACTGTCAAAGATTACTGGGGTCGTCCCGTCTTATTATTCAAAAATGAGTGGAATTTACAGCAAGTGAAAGAAGATCATCCCTCTTTGCAATTAAACTCGATCGCACCGGTAGGATCGGGAGTAGAACCGCAATCCTAACCATTAATCCTCCAAGACAATTGCCGAACTGGTCAGGACAAGATGGCGACCCCCCAGACAACTAGACTAAAGTAGAAGTGGCAAGAAAGTCTCGATCTTTCCTAACACTTCGGATGTCTCAAAGCACTATCGTTGACGAGTCCCTCACCATTAGAAAAAGTCCTGCTGTCAATTCCCGAATTAATCCCTGTTTAATTCGCTTTTGTTATTTTCTGGGAAATTATCTAGTTTTACCAGCTTTTTTCAGCAAAATAACCGTCACAGGACAGGAAAATATTCCCCTAACGGGGGGTGTCATCCTTGCACCTACCCATCGTTCCCGTTGGGATGCGCTGATTTTACCCTACGCGGTGGGACGCTTAGTTAGTAGACGCGATTTGCGCTTTATGGTTTCCGCTAACGAGATGAAAGGGGTACAAGGTTGGTTTATCCGACGTTTGGGGGGTTTTCCTGTCAATACCGATCACCCCGGTATGGGTAGTCTGGTCCATAGCGTCGAACTGTTGGCTGCGGGGGAAATGGTGGCGATTTTTCCGGAAGGGGGTATCTGTCGCGATCGAGTGGTTCATCCTCTTAAACCGGGGGTAGCGCGGATCGCGTTGGAAGTTAAGACGATGAAATCCGATGCAGATATAAAGATTTTACCAGTAAGCATTAGTTATAATCAGCCTTACCCCGGATGGGGAAGCGAAGCGACTGTAAACATCGGTCAAGGGATTAATGTGCTTGATTATCAACAAAATTCGCTAAAACGGGAAACTGTCCGCTTAACCAAAACCTTGAGCGATCGCTTAAAACTTCTCCACGAGGATCAATCACCTTAATCAGCTGTTGACTATCTACCGCACAAGTGGGATTTCGGGGACGGATTAAAATTATTGTTTTAACTATTTTTCAGCAAAAAAGTGGCTTTTCTGGTTTAAATAAATCATACTAAATCTGGTTATTAGTGCATGAGTAGAAAACGGGTTTCTCCGAGAAACCCGTTTTCTGTGCGTTACTCAACGGATTTAGTATAACATCTTGGTTTTTTCTACTTTTAGCTCCTGAATACTGCCTCGGAAACCCATCAGATCGGTGAAGATGTCCGATTGTTGCAGGAGGTCTAATGATAGAATGGGCATCAGCGAAAGTAGTTTGTGAGCGAAGTGATCCGATGCAGTTCCAAATCCAGCCAGACAGTGAAATTCCCGCCTCTAAGCAATTATTTGACCAAATTCGCTTCGCTATCGCCTCTCGTCAGTATCCACCGGGCCATCGTTTACCTAGTACCCGTCAACTGGCTATGATCACGGGATTACACCGTAATACGATAAGTAAAATTTATCAACAACTGGAAGACGATGGGTTAGTAGAATCCATAGCAGGTTCGGGGATTTATGTCAAGGCTCGCGGGCATGAAAACGATAATTTATTGGGTTCGCCCCTATTGGAACAAAATCCAGAAATAGGCCGACTAATTCGCCAGAGTTTGGCTGGTTTTCTCGCTCAAGGTTTAACTTTAGAGCAAATTCGCGAGTTATTACTGGCGGAAATCGATTGGCGATCGCAGTGTAGTTCTCAAGTTCTTGTCACCATTCCCCGTCACGATTTGGGTGCAGGAGAACTAATGTTGAGAGAATTAGAGCAATCCCTCAAAATTCCCGTCCAATTAGTGGCAATGGAGGATTTAGCCCAAGTTTTAGCCAATACTAAATCTGCCACTGTTGTCACCAGTCGCTATTTTATCAGTGTAGCGGAGGAAATTGCCGCTCCTTTTCACCTACGAGTCATTCCCATCGATATCTACGATTACAGCAAGGAATTGGCATTAATCAAAAAATTACCCACCGATAGCCGTTTAGGGATTGTCAGTATTAGCACTGGTATTATTAAGGTGGCCGAAATTTTAATTCATAGTTTACGGGGCGATGATTTATTAGTTATGTCTGCCCAAATTCATGAAACGGATAAGTTAAAAGTTTTAGCTCGAACTTCCCAGACAATTATCAGCGATCAAGCGAGTTATACTTTAATTAAAAATCTGATTAATGAAGTGCGATCGGATTTAATTCGTCTGCCAGAAATTATCTGTAGTGATAATTATATTGGGGATAAATCAATTCAATTGCTAAGACGAGAATTAGGATTAGGTGGTTAGTTGACATCCTCACCGCCGTAAACGGACGGTGATTCCCAAACCTCACGATTTAGGTTTCTGCTTCTTTCCCGAAGGATTTTTCGCACCTGCCTTAACAGATTTACTCTGTTCTGG
>VYLB01000074.1_pt1 | contig 19429 bp, 19 predicted proteins | sample 5114431 | NCBI WGS metagenome assembly VYLB01 (sample SAMN12291786, study PRJNA351875) | freshwater metagenome | isolation source: freshwater lake | place: USA: Michigan, Gull Lake | collected 2013-08-08
TGGCGCGTTCATCGGGCGCGGTCTTCGGCGCCGTCCGCGAGGGGGAGCGCAGCCTGGCGGTGGGCGTCCTGTCCCGGGCGGGCGGCCTCGGCGGCGTCCACGGCATGAGGACTCCTCCGGACCAGCGGGTCAGGGGCCATGCGGGGCGCCTCCTCGCCGCCTTCGGGCGCCAGACCGCCGACTGGGGCCTGCCCGGGGTCTTCCTGCAGGTCGAGGCGGGCAATCCTGCGCGGCGCCTCTACAGGGCCGCCGGCTTCGCGGAGTTGTGGCGCTACTGGTACTGGCGCTGAGGCTCAGAGCCTGAGGGTCATGAAGACGCTGAAGGGATCGGGGCCATAGCTGTCGAAGGGTCGGCAGGTCGTGAACCCGACGCTCTCGTAGAGGGTGCGCGCTGGAAGGAAACCGTCAACCGAGCCGGTCTCCAGCCAGAGGGCCGCAAGACCCATGGCCCGGGACTCTGCGAGGATATGGTCCAGGATCGCCCGGCCAACGCCCTGACCCAGGAAGGCGTCTGCCACCCGCATGGACTTGATCTCGCCGTTTTCCGCATCGATCCGGCGAAGGGCCCCCATGCCTGCGAGGGCGCCTCCGCTCCAGACGCTCCAGAAGCAGATGGAAGCCGCCTTCAGGCCATCTAGGGCGAGGGCGTGGACGCTCTCCGGCGGGCTCTGGGCATGCATGCCGGCGAGGTGACGGGCCACAAGGTCCCGGACGGGTTGGCGGGAGAGATCGTCCAGCTCGAAGCGGAGGGCGGGGGACGGAGAGAGGGCTCGGACCATGCCGTCAGGCTTCGCCCGAGCCTCCCTTCCGTCAATCCTCTTCTCGGCGCCGGGTGCGGGCGACGCGTCAAACTGCAGGTTCGCCAGGCATCGCCGCACCTCGGATCGGCAGGGCGGGGACCCCGCAGGGCGCCCGGGAGACTTCACCCTGACCAGACGCCCCGCCTGAACTCAGAACCGGTAGGTAAGCGCAGCGCGCCAGGATGTCCCGAGGATGGGCCGGGCCAGGTAGTAGCGGGCGCCGGCGTCTCCGGAGACGAACTGGCCAGCCCGCGGATTGCCCTCAGTCAGGCCGATGACGTTGGTCAGGTTCACACCGGCGAGCGACACCGCCATCCGGTCGCTGACATTCCAGCGCGCATTGAGGTTGATCACCGTGTAATCGGTCAGGGACTGGCTGTTGGCCGCGTCGGCATAGCGCTTGCTGTAGTATTCGACCGGCAGTTCGATACGAACCGCACCTTCCAGGAAATTGACCGCCGGGACGAGCCGGAGCCCCAACCTCGGGACACGGATCAGCTGGTTCCCGCCGAAGTTACGAACCGTCGGAACCCCGCCCACATTCTCGGTGAACCTGAAGCTGTCGTACTCCGGGTTCTGCCAGGACACGGCGCCAGCGACATCCCAGCCCGCCATGAGCTTCAGGACGCCCTCGATCTCAACGCCTGAAGTCCTGGTCGAGCCATAAGCGACGCGGGTGGTGAAGCTGTTGGTGGCGCTGTTGAAGACGTTGTCACTGAACCGGATGTTCTCGTACCGGGTCTGGAAGGCGGTGGCGTAGAGGTCGAAGACATCCGTCCGCCACTTCAGCCCGGCCTCGATCATCTGGACTGGGGTCTTCTTGATGTCCGTCCGGAGGGCGTCCCCCGGGCTGCCCTGGAACTCAGAAGGCGCGGGGAGGCGCACCGTGTCGGTGTATCGGGCGAAGACGCCGAGGCGATCTTCGAGCTGGTAGTTGGCGCCGAGGGTCCAGCTCAGGCCCGAATAGGCGCGATCGATGCGGGTGAAGACGCCCGTCCCGGTGATCACCTGATTGTCGGCAAGGGTGCCGGCGACACCCAGATCCACAGTCTGCTTGCCTTCGACGGAGCCGGAGAACTCGATCCGCTCCTGACGTACACCCGCGTCGATCCGGAGCTGGGGGGTCACCTGCCACTCATCGGAGGCGTAGAAGGCGACCACCTGGGCGTCGATGGCGGCGTTGTCGAACAGCGAGCCATAGCGGAGGATGCCGTTCTCGGTGACCCGGCCGATAATGCCGCCGGCGGCGTTGACCGCTAAGATGTCGAGACGGCGGGCCTGGTCGCGGACCTCCAGGTTGGACGTCGCCATGTACCGGTCGTAGTCGTAGCTGTAGTCCGAGACATAGGCGCCCACGGCGATGTCGTGGGTCTGGCCAGCAAATTCGAACATCCGAACGAGACGGAGATCGTTGGTGAACTCGTCGAGGGGGACCGACACGCTGAGCAGGTTTCCGCTGACCACCAGACCGTTGCCGTTGGCTGTCACGGGGTCAAAAGCGGCGCCGGAGGTGGCGTAGCGGTACTGGACGTCCACCGCGCCCGGGAAGGCGGCCAGGGCGGCGTTGCGAAGGCCGTTCAGCCGGCCGGTCGCCGTCTCGATGCTGCCGGTCGGGAAGAGACCGTTGCGAACGATGTCGCTGGTCCTGTACCGGCCGGTGTTCTGCAGGCGCCAGCCGGCCACGACCTCCAGGTCCAGCCGGACCGTGATGGCCGTCAGGCTCACGTCGGTGCCCCTGTCGAGGTCGAAGGCGAAGGGACCGCCCACGTTCCGGAAGCTGACCTGGCGGTTGTCCGGGCCGGCCAGGGTCCCGTAGCTGGCGTCGAACCCGGGAACGCCCTTGGGTTCCTGCTTGTCATCGAAGGTCAGAGGAACCGGCAGAAGGAACCCCACATTGTCCGAGATGTGCTTGATGTTGACGTGCAGGCGGCCGGTCTCGAACGCCTTGGACAGTCCGATCCGGACCTGCCCGCCCCTGTTCTGGGTAAAGCCCGGGCTCCGGACGCCCTCGTCCGAGCGGTAGAAGCCGCCCAGGGTGAAGCCCCAGCCATCCCCCAGGGGCGCGCCGTACCAGAAGTCCGCCCGGTACATGCCGTAGTCGCCGACGGTCGCCTTGACGAGGCCTTCTGCGGTCTCGCCGGGCTTTCGGGTGATGAAGTTGACCGTACCCCCCGGGGAGTTGGAGGCGAAGATGGAGGCGGGACCGCCGCGAACGGCCTCAACGCGCCCGATGGTCTCGTCGAGCCGGAAGGACTGGTCGGCGTTCAGCCAGCCCAGGCCGCCGTCATGCTGGATGGTGAGGCCGTCCTCCTGGATCGTCACCGAAGAGTATCCATCCGTCGGGATGCCCCGCGTCCGCACATTGTTGGAGGCTTCGCCACCAGAGGCCTCAACCCAGAAGCCGGGGATGGCCTTGAACACTTCCGCCGTGGACATGGGCGCCTGGAGGCGCAGGGCGGCTTCGTCCAGGGTGGTGATGGCGTAGCTGGCCTCGACCCGGCGGCGGTCAAGGGCGCCGGCCCGGCCCGTGACGATGAGCTCCTCGATCTGAGATCCCCCCGCTGGGGCGGTCTGTGCGTGGGCGGGGGCCAGGCCCATGATGACGGCGAAACCGGCGGTTCCCGAAAGAAGGAGGTTCGAAAGGCGCATGATCATCCCCTGATCTGAACGGCCGGATTCGGCCTTGAAGAGGGGGTTAGCCAGCCTTTGCGTATGTTCCTCTACGCAATGACGAAGAAGTCATGTCGGGTTCGTGTCAGTTCTGCAAATGGACAGGATTGCCCACCAGAAGAAGGCGCTGTTCAGCCGACCGCACGTCGGCCCGTATCCAGCGGATCCCCGGCGTCCGGCGTAGGTCCGCCGTGATCTCCCCCCGGCCGTCAATGGGGACGGAGAGCCGCTTGGGCGGGTTGCCCTTGCCGCCATAGACGAACTCCACATGTCCGTCCTTCACCCCGGAGATCGTCGCCTTCAACTGCAGCCGGGAGGTTGGGGAGGTATTGAGAACACCGCCCATCACCACCTGCGTTCTCCCTGAGGTCACTTCAAGGTCCACGACGGCCCCCGCCGGGGCGCCGAGGTCCACGAAGACCCGGCCGCGCCTCAGGCCCTCCAGGATCGCGGGCTGGGAGAGTTCGGGGGCGTAGACGGCGGTAGCGGGCCGGCCGACAGGGGACTGGCCGCCGGCCTTGGCGTCGGGGTCATGATTGTCGCTTCCGGCGATTCCCGTGACGCGACAGCCCCGGTCGAGAAGGCTCTCCCAGAAGGGCAGGCCGGACAGCGGGCCTTCAGCCGAACCGGTCAGGCGAAGGCCGCCGCCGTTGGCGATCTCGACGGCGCCGATCCGCGAGCAGTCCGGTATGGGCGCGACCCAGCCGCATCCCATGCACGCTTCGCCCGACGGCATGCCGGGATGATTGATCGACAAGAGGCCGCCTTCGGCCTCCACCGCGTCCAGCACGACGTCGAGGGTCGGCGCGCGCGGGGAGCCGAGCTGGAAGGGAAGGGGGCTGGTCACGCCGAAGACATTGGCGTGGCCCTGGAAGGTCGTGATCTCCCGCCCCGGCAGGACCAGCAGGGTGTCGTAATAGGCCTGCAGCGCCCTTAGCTCGGGATAGACGGAGGTCGAGTTATGTTCGGTCAGGGCGATGAAATCCAGGCCCGCCGACCGGGCCGCCTCCAGCGTCCGGAAGACGGGGCAGGGGACGCGGCGTCCGGAGAGGCTGTCGCAGCTGCCGTCGCTGTGGCCGGAATGGGTGTGAAGGTCGCCCCGGAACCAGCCCGGCCCTGTCCGAATGGGCCCCTCCTGGAAGGCGGCTCGCGGGGACGGCGCGCCCTTCGGGTCAAGGCGGACCCTGGCGCGCCAGGACGCCTCCACGCCCTTCCGGATGTTGGGGACGCCCAGGATCAGCCGCCACTCGCCGGGGGGAAGGGTTCCGGGGATGTAGGCGGAGGTGGCGTCGCTGCTGGCGAGGGTGAAGGTCGACCGGTTCCCGCCGCTCCAGCCCCGGAAACCGTTCGGGTCACGGACCCCGAGATCGATGACGGTCCTGTTCGCCCGGTCGTACTCGAAGGTCACGGTCAGCCGCTCGGTGTCCTCCGGGACGATGAAGGGGACCTCGACATAGGTCTCGTGGTTCTCATGGGTGATTACGCCCCTGAGTTCGATCTCGTTCGGGCCCGCACGGACGCCGCCGGGTGAGCCCAGCAGGCACAACAGGCCAAGCAGGAAGGCCCATGCCTGGGGATGAAGGCTGCGGCCCTCTGTCTGACGTCGGATCATGCTCTGTCTCCGGTCCCGGAGCGCGGAGTCTGGCGCCCCAGGATGACAGGATGATGCCGGCCGGGCGGGATTACTCCGCCGCTTCGGCCAGGATCACCGCCTCGCGGCCGCCCCGGACCAGGCCGCCGGGCAGGGCGCCGGTGTGCTGGCCGTCCTCGAAGGTCACCTGGCCGGACTTGATCGTGTAGCGGTAGCCCTCGACGCGCTGGACGAGACGGCGGCCGCCGGCCGGCAGGTCGTAGATGGCTTCGGGGCGGAACAGGCGCAGGGCCTCGAAGTCGATGACGTTCAGGTCAGCCAGCAGGCCCGGTGCGATCCGGCCCCGGTCGTTCAAGCCGTAGGCCCGGGCGGTGTCGCTGGTCAGCTTGCGGACCAGGAACTCCAGGGGGAACTGCTCGCCCTTCACCCGATCCCGGGCCCAGTGGGTGAGGATGAAGCTGGGCATGCCGGCGTCGGCGATGACCCCGCAATGGGCGCCCCCGTCAGACAGGCCGAACAGCACATTGGGGTGCTGCATGTTCTTGCGGAAGAAGTCGAAGTTGTAGGTCTGGTAGCCGCCGAGGGGCTGGTAGAAGAGCTCGCGTCCGCCATCGCGGAGCAGCAGGTCGTACATCATCTCCACCGGGGAGACGCCGGCGGCCTCGGCGAGGCCCGCGACGCTGCCCTCGCGGTCGGGCTCGTAGTTCGGGCGCTCGCCGAGGGGGAAGATGCGCCACAGGAGGCCGTCGAGGCCGGCGACCTGGCCGCCCACCGGCGCCGAGGTGGCGGCGCGGATCAGGGGCGAGTCCTCGGAGAGCAGGGCGGCGCGGATGTCCGGCCGGCCCATGGCGGCGACCTTGTCCTCGACGGACAGGGTCTCAAGCTCAGACTTCCAGGTCGGGCTGGCCAGGAAGATGTGGAAGTTCGAGGTCAGGCCGTGCAGCACGCCAGTCGGCCGGCCGGCGATCTGCGGGCGGATGTCCATGCCCTTCTGGCGGGACTCCTCGGCGATGTTGAACATCTTGTCGCCCAGGTAGGCGCCGGCTGACGTCGCCACGAGGGTGACGGGCAGGCCGGTCTCCTCCACGAAGCCCTTCACCCAGGCCCACTCGTCGTCATCTCCCAGGTGGTCGGAGACCATCTCGAAGACGCCGTGGGTCAGGCCCTTCATAGACAGGCCCAGGGCCAGCATCTCGTCCGAACCGGCGAAGGTGCCGGGCACGTGGACGCCATGGACGTCCTTGTGCAGCAGGGTGCGGGAGGTGGAGAAGCCCAGGGCGCCGGCGGCGACGCCCTCGCGCACGATCTGGGCCATTTCGGCGATCTCGGCGGCGTCAGGCCTGTAGTCGGTGTTGCAGCGGTCCCCCAGGACATAGGCCCGGACCGAGCCGTGGGGCACGTGGACGCCGACGTCGATGGCCCGGGGCTTGGACTCCAGGGCGTCGAGATATTCCGGGAAGGTCTCCCACTTCCAGTCGATGCCTTCGGCCAGGGCGGCGCCGGGAATGTCCTCGACCCCTTCCATGAGCTCGATCAGGAAGTCCTGGCTGCCCGGGCGGACGGGGGCGAAGCCGACCCCGCAATTGCCCATGATGGCGGTGGTCACACCATGCCAGCTGGAGGGCGCCATGACGGCGTCCCAGGTCGCCTGGCCGTCATAGTGGGTGTGGATGTCCACCCAGCCGGGGGTGACAATCAGGCCCTTGGCGTCGATCTCGCGCCGGGCGGGGCCCTCGACCTTGCCCACGGCGACGATGCGGTCGCCCTGGATCCCGATGTCCCCGACGGCGGGCGCCGCGCCCGTCCCGTCCACCACAGTCCCGCCCCGGATGATCAGGTCCAGCATGTCGTCGTCTTCCCAAATGAGCGCCAGCCTCGCGCCGGTCTGAAATTCTACACTACTGTAGGGCCGAAACCCGGCAGGTTTCCAGTCCTTTGCCCAACCCCCTACTGCCGGCGCAGGGCCGCCTCCAGACTGGCCTGCGGATCGGTCTGTTGGTCATCCCCGAGTTCGACCTCCACCCGGTACAGGACGCCGGTGAAGGGGAAGGGCGCCTCGAAGTCGGAGACCGCCGGCTTGGGCGCCCGGCCAATCTCCATGCCGATGAAGGAGGCCTGCGCCCGATAGGTCTGCGGCAGCACCGCCGACCCGCAGGGTTGATCGTCGATCCGCAGCTCGCCTTCGGCGGTGTATTCGCCGGTCTTGCGCGCCACCCAGCTGAGGGTGTGGCGTCCCGCCGGCACGGGCTGGGCGGAACGGGCGACATAGTGGCGGTTCACGAAGTTGTAGTCGTGGATGAGATGGCCGTCCTTCAGATAGAGGGCGTAGCCGCCGCACCAGTCGCCCTGGGCGATGAGCACGCCCTCCGCGCCGCCCTCGGGGATGTCGACATGGGCGGTGATCCGGTAAGAGCGGTTGCGGATGTCGGGCGCGGCGGCCTGCGGGATGCGGCCGCCGCCGGTGAGACCGAGGCCGTTGCGGTTGGGCGTCTGGCTCATGGAGTGTCCTTTCGGTAGGGATCGCGCCGAAGTCCAGGCGGATGGTCGGCGCTTGCGGTCGTCTTGTAGCTGATGCCGGTCTTGAGGATCTCCAGCGCGCGGTCGCGATCCGCCGGCCCCGGAGGCGCCGCGAAGGCGGGATGAACGGCGAGGAGGGCTGCGGCCAGAACAAGGGTGCGCATAGAGCCTCCTCAGAGTGATGGAGGGACGGTCCTGAATAGAGACCGGCCCAGGGCTTGTCAGCCGTCCAGGAGGGCCCTGGCCCGGTGGAAGACCGCCTCGAACATCTCAGGTGTCAATCGCCCGGTGTTCGTGTTCAGTCGCGAGCAATGATAGCTGTTCAGCACCGTATAGGGGCCCGCCTGGAACTCCGCGCCATGGCCTGACACCCCCGCAGAAGCTGCAAGGCCCATAGCCCTCAGGAGGTTTCGCCGGGCCACATCACCAAGTGTCACGACAACTTCCAGGCGGGGCAGGGCGCCCAGCCGGGCCGCCAGGAAGGGTCGGCAGGCGGCTTCCTCTGAGGTTTCCGGCTTGTTCCCGGGAGGCGCGCAGCGCACGGCGTTCGAGATCATGCAGTCAATGAGGACGAGCCCATCGTCCGGCCGGGCGTCGTAGCGTCCTCGGGCGAAACCCGTCGCGAGCAGGGTCTGGAACAGCAAGACGCCCGCGTGGTCGCCGGTGAAGGGGCGTCCTGTGCGGTTGGCCCCGGTGCGGCCGGGCGCCAGGCCCAGGACGAGAAGCCTCGCTCCGGCATCGCCAAAGGAGGGCGCCGGGCCATTCCACCAGTCCGGGTACCGGCTCCGGTTCTCCTTACGGTAGGCGACGAGGCGGGGGCACAGGTCGCATTCCCGACCGGGTTCGGGTGTGGCGGCAACCGTGAGCGCCGGCGAAGTCACGCGTCCGCGTCGTCGCGGTCGGCGTCCATTCGGCTCTCCTGCAGGAAGCGCGGCAAACGGGAGGGGCGGCCGATGAGGTCTGCGAGGTCAGCAAGGTCGATGAACGAGTCCGCTTGCCGTCGGAGATCGTCCGAAGCCATAGGCGGCTGAGACTTGACCGTAGAGACCACGGTCACTCGGGAGCCGCGCCTCTGGACAGCTTCAAGCAGGACCCGGAAGTCGCCGTCTCCGGAGAACAGCACCATGTGGTCGGCATGGGCGCTCATCTCCATCATGTCGACGGCGATCTCGACATCCATGTCGCCCCGCCAGCGCTTGCGTCCCTGGGAGTCGGTGAATTCACGCGCGGGCTTGGTGACAAGGCGGAACCCGTTGTAGTCCAGCCAGTCCACGAGGGGGCGGATCGGGGAATACTCCTGATCCTCCACCAGGGCGGTGTAGTAGTAGGCCCTGACGAGCACGCCGCGCTTGCGGAACTCGTCGAGGAGCTTGCGGTAGTCGATATCAAAGCCAAGTCCCTTGGCGGCGGAGTAGAGGTTGGCCCCGTCAATGAAGAGCGCCAGCCGGTCGGTAGGGTAAAAGGTCATTGGGTCAGGGTTTTCCGGAGTGTGGCGTCGGCGCTTCCCGGCCCGTTCGGGCGGTCGTTGCGCTGGGATCAAATCTTTCCGGCGACTACGGATCGCCGCTGGATCTGCTCGAAGCCGCTCTCTCTTTTTTCTCTCAGGCGGGATTGCCGGTGTTGCGTCGATCGTCCTGGTGGAGGTCTTCCGCCTGGCCGGATTTTTCCGCGAACGAGTATCGCAACGGGGTCGCCATTGTCGAGGCGACTATGGACGCTGAAGCGACGATTCAGCGTTTGCTGGAGATTGAGAGAAGGTTTGGTCGGATTCGCGGTCGCCGAAACGCTGATCGCACCCTTGATCTCGATCTGATCGATTATGGCGGTCGCCTCATGGAAACGTCTGTATTGACCCTTCCTCACCCCCGGGCTCATGAGCGTCGCTTTGTCATGGGGCCGCTCGCCGAGATCGCCCCTGACTGGCGTCATCCACGGCTGGGCCGTTCGGCGTCTGACTTTGCAGCGGAGGCTGTCATCGGGCTTGATGCGAGGCCGGTCCCATGATCCGTCCAGCGACCCGGGGGCTGGCGCCGGGCGCCGCAATCGTGCAGAAACTTGGGCTGGGAGAGGGGGCGGGCCGCGCTTTATCGTCGCCCGGAGGAAACGGCTTGGCCTATCGGCTTGTCATCTTTGACTTCGACGGAACCCTTGCAGACAGCGCTGACTGGTTCATCAGCATGAGGAATGAAGTCGCGCGGCGGTTCCGCTTCCGACAGATCACTGATGATGAAGTGGACATGCTTCGCGGCCGATCAAGCCGGGAGGTGGTGGCTTACATGCGGGTGCCCGCCTGGAAGATGCCTTTCATCGCTCGTCATACCCGTCGCCTGGTTTCCGAGAATACGTCGCAGATACCCCTCTTTCCGGAGTCTCCAGACCTGATCCGGCGCCTGCATAATGCTGGTGTCGTCATCGCTCTCGTCAGTTCGAACTCTGAGGCCAATGTGCGTCGGATTCTCGGTCCCGAGCTGACGGTGTGCATAGATCACTACGCCTGTGGCGCTTCCATGTTTGGCAAGTCACCCAAGTTCCGAAAGGTGATCCGCAAGGCCGGGGCGCACCGGGCCGAAGTCCTCTCCATCGGCGATGAGACCCGCGACATTGAGGCGGCCTCCCGCACCGGCATAGACTCCGGTGCAGTCACCTGGGGGTATGCGCGTCCTGAGATCCTCGAGGCCCATCAGCCCACCTTCCTCTTCAAAACCATGGAAGAGATCTCAAGCACCATTCTCGGGCGCAGGTGAGCTCCGTGGCGCCCGGTGTGGCGTTGCGCTATGTTCTCCGAGGCTCTATGTTGTCCGGCTTCTGTCTCCCGTCGAGGTAGCTATGGCCCGCGTCACTGTTGAAGACTGCATCGAGAAGGTCCCCAACCGCTTCAGCCTTGTGCTGCTCGCGGCGCATCGGGCCCGCGGAATCTCGTCGGGCGCCCCCCTCCTGGTGGATCGGGACAACGACAAGAATCCCGTCGTCGCGCTCCGCGAACTGGCCGACGACATGGTCGATCCCGAGGAGTTGAAGGAAGCTCTGATCGGCACGCTACAGCGCGTCGATGAGCGATCAGAGGCCGAGGAGGAAGAAGAGACCCTCGCCCTTCTGGCCGACCCGACCCACATGCAGATGAGCGAACTTGAGCTGGTTCGCGCCCTGCAGAGCGACCGCGATGGCGGTCAGGAAGAGCGCTACTGAGCCCCGACGCGCCAGCGGAAGGATCGCCTGCGGCGCAGGCCCCGGTCTTCGAGACCTCGGCCCCGCAGGCAGGGGGCGAACTTGCCCCATCACCTGCAGAGCCGGCGCCCCGTCGCACTGTCCTGCGGCAGTACGAGCTCATCGATAAGGTCCTCTCCTACGACCCCAGCGCCGAAGAGGCGGTTCTAAACCGCGCCTATGTCTACGCCATGCGCATGCACGGTTCCCAGAAGCGCGCCTCGGGCGACCCCTATTTCGCCCATCCGATCCAGGTGGCCGGGATTCTAACCGAGTACCGGATGGATGCGGCGACGATCATCACGGCCCTCCTTCACGACACAGTGGAGGACACCGAAGCCACCTCCGCCGAGATCGGCCGCCTGTTCGGGGAGGAGATCGCCGGGCTGGTGGAAGGGGTCACCAAGCTCACCAAGCTTGAGCTGAACAGCGAGCATACCCGCCAGGCGGAGAACCTGCGCAAGTTCATCCTCGCCATTTCGCGGGACGTGCGGGTGCTGCTGGTCAAGCTGGCGGACCGTCTGCACAACATGCGCACCCTCCAGCACATCAAGGCGCCGGCCAAGCGCGAGCGGATCGCGCGCGAGACCCTGGACATATACGCCCCGCTCGCCCGGTCCATCGGCTGCCACCGGATCTGCACTGAGCTTGAGGAACTGGCCTTCACCCACCTGAATCCGCTGGCGCGGGACGCCATCAACCGCCGGCTCGCGGCCCTCCGAAACGATCAGGGCGGCGCGGTGGCTTTGGTGTCGCAAGAGATCGTCAGCCGACTGGAGTCCGCCGGCATACCCAGCCGGGTCCTGGGCCGGGAGAAGAACGCCTATTCGATCTGGCGGAAGCTGCAGCGCAAGTCGATCGGCTTCTCGCAGTTGTCGGACATCTACGCCTTCCGGGTGATCGTCGACACCGAGGAAGACTGTTACCGCGCCCTGGGCGTCGCCCACCGGGCCTGGCCCTCCGTGCCGGACCGCTTCAAAGACTACATCTCGACCCCCAAGCGGAACAACTACCGCTCCCTTCACACCACGGTGGTCGGCCCCCGTGGCATGCGCATCGAGATGCAGATCCGCACGGAATCCATGGACCGCATCGCCGAGGAAGGGGTGGCGGCCCACTGGCGCTACAAGGATGCCTCCTACGGCTTTGACGCCGAGCACCAGGCTGAGCAGGGCGGCCGTGATCCTTTGGTGAACCTCCGGCACCTAGTCCAGGTGCTGGAGCACGGCGGCGACGTCGAAGAGCTGGTCGAGCACGCCAAGCTCGAGATGTACCTCGACCAGACATTTGTGTTTACGCCCAAGGGCCGGTTGGTCAGCCTGCCCCGGGGCGGCCTGCCCCTTGATTTCGCCTACGCCCTGCACACCGACATCGGCGACACCTGCATCGGGGTCAAGATCAACGGTGAGCCGCGCCCCCTGCGCACGCCCCTGCAGAATGGCGACGTGGTGGAGGTGGTGCGTGGGCCCAAACCGGTGGTTCCGGCGGACTGGCGCTCACTGACCGTCACGGGCCGGGCCCGCTCGGCCATCCGTCGGCACATCCGCCAGACCGAAAAGGAAGAGTTCACGCGCCTCGGCCGGGCGGCCCTGGACCAGACCTTCAGCCGGGCTGGCAAGTCCCGAGGGGACGTCTCCCTGGCGCCGGCCCTGGAGCGTCTGGCTGTCGGCTCTGCTGACGAGCTGTTCGAAAGGGTTGGCCGGGGAAGCATCGCGCCGGCGCAGGTGCTGGATATCCTTTTCCCGCGGCTCGATGCGGCGGCGCGGGAGGCTGCGACGGCGGTCCGACGCATCGAGGGCGGCGCCGGCGCGCGCCTCTATGTCCGCGGCGGTGGCCTGACCCCGGGGATCAGCCTGCATTTCGGGACCTGTTGCACGCCTGTGCCCGGCGACCGGATTGTGGGTATCCTGGAGGGCGACGGGCACGGCCTGACAGTTCATACCATCGACTGCGCTGAGTTGGCCGCCTTCGAAGAGAAGGAGGACCTCTGGCGGGACCTGCAGTGGACTCCCGAGGCCGAGCGCGACACCCTGACCCAGTCCCGCCTGACCGCGACCATCCGAAACGCCCCCGGTGTCCTGGGCCAGGCCTGCACCACAATCGGCGAGGCTGGCGGCAATATCGTCAACCTGCGGATGCACCGGCGAATGTCAGACTTCTTCGATGTCGACTTCGATATCGAGGTCAAGGACGCCCGGCACCTGACCAACATCGCTGCGGCCCTGCGCGCCAATCCCGCCATCGAGACGGTCGAGCGCTCGAAGCGGGCCGGGTAGATCGTCAGGCCGGATCGACCGTGACCCGGCGCATGTGCCGGCGCTGGCCGGGATAGTCGTTCAGGGCGAAATGCCAGACCTGCCGGTTGTCCCAGAAGGCCACCGAGCCCGGCCGCCAGTGGAAGCGACAGGTGTACCCCTCATACCGGCAGTGCTGGAACAGGAAGTCGAGGAGGGGCCGGGACTCCCGCTGGGTCCAGCCCTCGAACCTCAGTGTGAAGGCGGGATTGACGTACAGCGCCTTACGGCCCGACTCCGGGTGGACCAGGACCACGGGATGGATGTACTCGCCAACCGCCCCCTCGGCCTCAGTGACGCTCATGGAGGCCCGCTTCTGCGCCGAATGCCCCTGCGGGGCATACTCCCGGCCAGCGGAGTGGACGGCGTGCAGACCGTCCAGCGTCGACTTCATTCCCGCCGAAAGGGCCTCGTAGGCGGCGACCTGGCTGGAGAACAGGGTGTCGCCGCCCCACTCCGGCAGGTCGATGGCATGGAGGATGGAGCCGATGGCCGGCCGCTCCAGGAACGACATGTCCGAATGCCAGCCCCCGCCGAAGTTGGTCTTGTCGCCCGGCTCCTTGACGACCTCCATGACCTCGGGATGGTCGTCCATACCCCGCACATAGGGATGGATGTTCAGCGGCCCGAAACGCCGGCCGAAGGCGACCTGGCGGGCCGGGGTGAGGGCCTGGTCGCGGAAGAAGATCACCTGGTGCTCGACCAGGGCGGCGCGGATTTCCGCGATCACTGCATCGGGCAGGTCCTGCGACAGGTCGGCGCCGGAAATCTCGGCGCCCAGCGCCCCGGCGACCTTGCGGATGGTCAGGCTCATGCGATCCTCCCTCAGACGGTCGCGCACCTTGCCTGCAAGCGTGAGGCTTGCAAAGCCGGGCGAAAGCCGCTTTCTCGGCCATGGCGCGGGGAGGGCGCGATATGACCGCAATGCCCTGGCGTCACGCCCTCCTGGCCCTCGCCGTGGTGGCGGTGTGGGGGACCAACTTCGCGGTCATCAAGTCCGCCCTGTCGCATCTTCCGCCCTTCACCTTCGCGACCCTGCGCTTCGTTTTCGCCTTCCTGCCCGCGGCCTTCTTCCTGAAGCGTCCGCAGGTTCCCTGGCGCAACCTGGCCGCTTACGGAGTCCTGATCGGCGTCGGCCAGTTCGGCGTGTTGTACTTCGCCATCGATGGGCGGATCTCCCCCGGCCTGGCCTCGCTGGTGGTCCAGAGCCAGGTCTTCTTCACCATCGGTCTCGCCATCTGGCTGAAGGGAGAGAGGCTGAACCTCCGGCAGGGAATCGCCCTGGTTCTCGCCGCCGCAGGCCTGGCGGTGATCCTCTCGAATGTGGACGCCGTGACCACATCGGTCGGACTGGGCCTCGTCCTGGTCGCCGCCCTGAGCTGGGCGCTCGGGAACATGGTCCAGAGGGCGACCCCGGAGGCGCCCAGCCTGGCCTTCGTGGTCTGGGCCAGCCTATTCTCCATCCCGCCGCTGCTGATCCTCGCCCTGGTGTTCGAGGGGGCGCCGGCCATGGTCTCGGCCGTGGCCACCATGACCCCGGTGGTCTGGGCCGAACTCCTCTACCAGTCCGTTGGCAACACCCTGTTCGGCTATGCCGCCTGGGGCTGGCTGCTCGCCCGCCACCCCGCCGCCGTGGTCTCGCCCTGGGCCCTGCTGGTGCCCGTCTTCGGCCTGACCGCCTCGGCGCTCGCCCTGGGCGAGCCCCTGCCTCTCTGGAAGCTCGCGGCCGCCGCCCTGGTCATCGGGGGGCTGGCTCTGAACACCCTCCCGGCCTTCCGCCTCCGGCGTGACAGGACCGGCGCCGTGGGCTAATCCGGGCGCGCAAGGAGCGCCCCATGAACACCGAACAGGTCCTCGACGAGTTCCGCGCCGCCGGCGCCCTGCGCGAAGGTCATTTCGTGCTGTCGAGCGGCCTGCACTCGGGGGTCTTCCTCCAGAAGAACCTGGTCTTTCAGCATCCGGATCGCACCGAGCGCCTCTGCCGCGCCCTTGCCGAGAAGATCCGCACGGCGGTTGGCGGGGTGGATATCTGCGTCTCCCCGGCGGTGGGAGGGATTATCCCCGGCTATGAAACGGCGCGTCAGCTGGGCGTGCCCTCGGTGTATGTCGAGCGGGAAGGGGGCGAGTTCCGCCTGCGCCGCGCCTTCGAGATCCCCGAGGGCGCCCGGGTCGCCATGGTCGAGGATATTGTCACCACAGGCCTGTCCTCCCGCGAGTGCGTCGAGGCGATCCGGAAGGCCGGCGGGAATGTCGTGGTCGCGGCCTGCATCGTGGACCGGTCCGGCGGCCGGGCCGACCCCGGCGCGCCCCTGGTCGCGCTCGCCCAGCTGGACGTGCCGGCCTATCCCGCCGACCAGCTTCCTCCGGAGCTGGCCGCCATCCCGGTGGAGGACCCGGGCAGCCGGCGGCTGTCGAAATGAGCCGCCTGCGCCTCGGTGTGAACATCGACCACGTCGCGACCTTGCGGAACGCCCGGGGCGCCGACTATCCGAGTCCGCTCCGCGCCGCCGAGCTGGCGATGGATGCGGGTTGCGACGGTATCACCGCCCACCTGCGCGAGGATCGCCGGCACATCTCTGACGCCGATATCGAGGCCCTTGCCGACCTCACCCGCAAGCGGGGCGTGCCGCTGAACTTCGAGATGGCCGTCACCGCTGAAATGGAGGCCATCGCGCTCCGGAGCCTGCCCCACGCCGCCTGCCTGGTGCCGGAACGGCGGGAAGAGGTCACGACCGAGGGCGGCCTCGATCTCCTGGGCGGGTTCAACCGGATCGCCCCGGTGGTCCAGCGCCTGGCGGGGGAGGGCGTTCGCGTTTCCTGCTTCATCGACGCCGATCCCGCTCAGGCTGCGGCGGCCCAGCGCGCCGGCGCCCAGGTGGTGGAGTTTCACACCGGCGCCTATTGCGACGCGGTGCGCGAACGGTCGCCCGAGGCGCCGGCCCTGCTGGAGCGATTGAAGATCGCCGCCTTTGAGGCGCAGCGCATGGGACTGGAGGTCCACGCCGGTCACGGGATCGACTTCGAGACGGTCACGCCGATCGCCGCCATTCCCCAGGTCGTCGAGTTGAACATTGGCCATTTTCTGGTGGGTGAGGCCGTCTTTGTGGGACTGGCTCAGGCCATCCGCAGGATGCGGCTGCTGATGGATGAAGCCCGCTCCGGGCAGACGGCATGATCCTGGGCATCGGCTCGGACCTCAGCGACATCCGACGCATCCAGGCCAGCCTGGACCGCTTCGGCGACCGTTTCCGCAACCGGTGCTTCACCGAGATCGAGCGACGCCGGTCCGATGCCAAGCCCGACGCCGCCTCCAGCTATGCCAAGCGCTTCGCCGCCAAAGAGGCCTGCGCCAAGGCCCTGGGCACGGGCCTGCGGCGGGGGGTTTTCTGGCGGGATATGGGCGTGGTGAACCTGAGGTCGGGCCAGCCGACCCTGGCCCTCACAGGGGGCGCGGCGGCCCGCCTGGCGGAGATGACGCCCGCCGGCCATAGGGCCGTGATCCACCTGTCCATGACCGACGACCACCCCTACGCCCAGGCCTTCGTCATCATCGAGGCCCTGCCCGAAGGGTAGGGCTTGCCAAGTTTTCACCCACGCGCGGGCCGGTTTGCGGTATGTCCCGGCGGTAAACTGAGCTGGATCCCTTATGACCGAGACGACCGCCCCACTCCCGGCCGAGCGCAACGAGACGATCGAGATCATCAAGACGGTCGCCGTGGCCCTGGTGATCGCTCTTGTGCTGCGGGTTCTGCTCTTCCAGCCCTTCACCATTCCGTCGGCCTCAGAAGAGCCCAATCTCTATGAGGGCGACTACGTTATCGTCACCAAGTTCGACTATGGTTGGTCACGCCATTCCATGCCGTTCAGCCCAAGGATCTTCAAGGGAAGGATCCTCTCCCGGGCGCCCGAGCGGGGCGACATTATCGTCTTCAAGTTGCCGCGGGACGGCCGAACCGACTACATCAAGCGGCTGATCGGCGTGCCTGGAGACCGTGTGCAGATGCGTCAGGGCCTCCTTTATCTGAACGGACAGCCCGTGGAGCGTCGGCAGACGGAACTGGTCACCGAGACCGGCGGCAGCGGTCTCGTGCGCCCGGTCGCCCGGGTCGAAGAGACCCTGCCGGGGGGTCGGCGGTACATGACTAACGACTTCGGGACCGACGGGGACCTGGATGACACGCCGGAAGTCATCGTCCCGCCGGGGCACTATTTCTTCATGGGCGACAACAGGGACAACTCCGCGGACAGCCGGCTGCCCACAGAGATCGGCGTGGGCCTGGTCCCCGAGGAAAACCTGGTGGGCAAGGCCCGCCTGGTGCTCCTGTCCTGGTCGCCGGGCGCTTCCCTCCTCAAGCCTTGGACCTGGATCCTGAACCTGAGGCCCAGCCGGTTTGGAAAGGTGCTGCACTGACCCGGCCGGACAGGCGCAAGGCGGCCGTGGAGGCCCTTGAGGCGCGGCTAGGCCATGTCTTTTCGGACCGCGAACTCCTGGAACGGGCCCTGACGCACGCCAGCGTCGGCAATGGCGGTTCGCCGGGTCGGGACAATGAGCGCCTGGAGTTCCTGGGCGACCGCATTCTCAACCTTATGGCGGCCGAGCACCTGCTGGCCGCCTATCCCGCAGCCCGGGAGGGCGACCTGGCCCGTCGGCTGAACCGCCTGGTCAATTCCGGCGCCTGCGCCGAGGTGGCGCGAGACGTGGGCCTGCCCGAAGCCCTGCGCCTGGACGCCAGCGCGACCAAGGTCGGCGCCCGCGACAGCGAGCGGGTCCTGGGCGATGCTTGCGAGGCCCTGATGGCGGCCCTCTACCTGGACGGCGGCGCGGAGGCGGCCCGGGCCTTCTTCCGCACCGGCTGGCGCGACCTCGCCGACGCCCTGGACCGGGAGCCCGACCGCGACCCCAAGACCCGCCTGCAGGAATGGGCCATGGGCCTGGGCCTGCCGCCGCCGGACTATGTGGTGGTGCGCGCAGAGGGGCCGCCCCACGATCCGCGCTTCACCATCGAGGCTCGCCTGCCGGGCCTGGCCCCGGCGGCCGGCGCCGGTCGCTCCAAGCGCGAGGCCGAGAAGGTCGCCGCCGCCCTGTTCCTTGAAAGGGAAAAGATCCAGCCATGACCCGCGCCGGTTTCGCCGCCATTATCGGCGCGCCCAATGCGGGCAAGTCCACCCTGACCAACCGCCTGGTCGGGGCCAAGGTGTCCATAGTCACCCGAAAGGTGCAGACGACCCGCTTTCCCGTGCGGGGCGTCGCCCTGTCCGGCGAGAGCCAGATCGTGCTGGTGGACACCCCCGGAATCTTTACCCCGCGCAGACGGCTGGACCGGGCGATGGTGCGGTCGGCCTGGGGCGGGGCGGAGGAGGCCGACGCCGTGGTTCACCTGGTGGATGTCCAGGCGGAGCTGGCTCTGGACGCCGGCGAAGCCCGTGGTGCGGACCGCAAGGCCCATGAGGATGTCGAGACCATCGTTGAGGGGCTGCGCGCCTCCGGCCGCAAGGCCATCCTGGCCCTGAACAAGATCGACGGCGTTAAGCGCGAACGCCTCCTGGCCCTGTCCGCCCGCCTGTTCGATACAGGGGTCTATTCCGAGGTCTTCATGATCTCGGCCGCCGATGGCTCCGGCGTCGACGACCTGTTGCAGAGGCTGGCGGAGATCGTCCCGGAGGGGCCCTGGCTCTATCCCGCCGACCAGACCGCCGACCTGCCGGTGCGCCTCCTCGCCGCCGAGATCACCCGCGAGAAGGTCTACCTGCGGGTCCATGAGGAGCTGCCCTACGCCGCCGCCGTGGAGACCACCGCCTTCAGCGAGCGCAAGGACGGGTCGGTGCGCATCGAGCAGACCCTCTATGTCGAGCGCGAGAGCCAGCGCCCCATCGTGCTGGGCAAGAACGGCCAGACCCTGAAGTGGATCGGCCAGAAGGCGCGCGAGGAGCTGACGGAACTGCTGGACCGGCCGGTCCACCTTTTCCTGACCGTCAAGGTCGACGAGCGCTGGGCCGACCGTCGGGAGTTCTACGGCGACGTCGGCCTGGACTTCGAGGCCTGAGGGGGTGGAGTTCGAGGACGACGCCTTCGTCCTGACAGCCCGCGCCCACGGCGAGAACGGGGCCATCGCCGAGCTCCTGACCCGGGGCCACGGCCGCTATCCAGCCTTCGTCGCCGGCGGCGGCTCCCGGCGGATCCGGCCCCTGCTGCAGCCAGGCACCCGAATCACCGCCCGTTTCCGGGCCCGGACCAGCGAGCAGCTGGGCTCGGCGACCCTGGAGTCGTCCGGCGCCGGTCCCTCGGACCTGTTTGATGATCCCCTGGCCCTGGCGGGGCTCGGCTCCGCCGCCGCCGTGGCCGCCGGGGTCCT
>VYLB01000075.1_pt1 | contig 19382 bp, 20 predicted proteins | sample 5114431 | NCBI WGS metagenome assembly VYLB01 (sample SAMN12291786, study PRJNA351875) | freshwater metagenome | isolation source: freshwater lake | place: USA: Michigan, Gull Lake | collected 2013-08-08
CGAATAGGCTTTTTCCATGTCTCACATTTTAGCATATATTTGGTAAATGCGCTAGTATTTAACGGTAAAGCCGTCGTAGAACGACGGGGTTTCAGACCCAAAATTTTCGATGACAACTTTTACGGTTACAGTTCCCGCTACCACTGCTAATATTGGGCCCGGCTTCGATTGTCTCGGAGCGGCCTTAACCCTATATAATCAGTTTACTTTTACCCTGCTGCCAGCAACGACAGCTAACCCTGTCAGCATTAGTGTCAAGGGAACTGAATCAGCTAAAGTTAGCCAAGGTACTGATAATTTAATCTACACTTCTTTTTTGCAAGTTTATCAAAAAATAGGACAGAATCCGCCCCCCATAGCCATCGAGATCGGTTTAGGGGTTCCTCTGGCTAGAGGTTTAGGTAGTTCTGCCACTGCTATTATCGGTGGGTTAGTGGCTGCCAATCAATGTGCGGGAAATCCTTTATCTATGGGGGAAATCGAAGCATTAGCGATCGCCTTGGAGGGACATCCGGATAATGTGGTGCCGGCTTTGCGGGGCAACTGTCAGCTATCGGCAGGAAATAGCACAGATTGGGCTATTTGTCAAGTATTTTGGCAAAAAAATCTCATTCCCGTCCTAGCGATTCCCGATTTTGAACTGGCTACGGAAAAAGCTAGGGCTGTTTTACCCGAAAAAATTAGCCGTCAGGAGGCAATTTTCAATATTTCCCGCTTGGGTTTATTATTGCGGGGATTGGAGACGGGTAACGGCGATTGGCTGAGAATTGCCCTAGAGGATAAACTGCATCAACCCTATCGCCAATCTTTAATACCGGGTTACGAAAAGGTCAAAAAAGCCGCCATTAACGCGGGTGCTTACGGGATGGTAATTAGTGGCGCAGGTCCCACCCTATTAGCTTTAACTAACCCCGACAATGCCCAAAAAACAGCAACAGAGATGAAAAATGCTTGGCAGCAAGTGGGGATTAACTCTGAGGTGAAAATTTTAGCTTTAGATACCCTAGGGGCCCAAGTAAACTGTTAAGCCTCCAATTTACCGGTTATACAGATTTCAAAAAAACAGGATTTAACTCTCAATATGTTGACTATATAGACCACAGGATGTACACTATGAGTAACATCAGTTTGTAATTGAAGTAATGGATTTTCTTGAAATCAATACTATTCATCAGGGACGAGCAGAAATATTGATGAAGCAGATTGCGCCTGAGTCAATAGATCTGAGCTTCTGGTCACCACCATATTTTGTAGGAAAAGAATACGAGAAAGAAGAAACATATCAATCTTGGCAGGCAATGCTTCGCCAAGTAATCAATCATCACTTTACCGTTTTGAAGCCCGGTGGATTTCTCGTAATCAATGTTGGAGATATTCGTTGTTTTAAAGATGAAAAAATTCCTAAATTTCAAGCGATGAACATTTGCATGCAAAAATCAAAAGTTACCAAAGAAATGGTACTGGAAGCAAAAGAAAAATTTCCCGAATTTAATCGTTATCAATTGGCTGATTACTTGGGTTGTAGTGAGCAAACAATTGATAGGAGACTTAACGGCAATAACATTAGAGGTGGAAAATACGAGTCCCAAACAAGAATGCATCTTATTGGAGGATTTCTTCAAAGCTATGGACAAGAATGTGGCCTTTACTTATACGATCGAAGAATTTGGGTAAAAGATCCAGCATGGGCAAATTGCAAATGGACTTCTAACTCGCTTAAGTCCGTTGATGAGTATGAAGATCTTTATATTTTTTGGAAACCTGGTCAGCAAATTATAGACAGAAAAAAGATCAATCCAGATGAGTGGAAAGCTTGGGGTTCTAGAGCGGTATGGTTTATTAGAAGTGTAAGATCAAACGATGACCACGAAGCAAAATTCCCTTTAGAACTTGCCTCAAGGGTTGTGCGGTTATATAGCGATCAAGGAAATACTGTATTAGATCCATTTATGGGATCTGGCACGACTGCAATAGCTTGTATTCAGAATAAAAGAAGCTTTATAGGCATAGAAAAAGAAGCTAAATATGTAAGCCTAGCAAGAGAAAATATTAATAAAGAAGAGAGCCAACTTAGACTAAATTTTTAAGGGTCGGCAACTAGAATAGATTCTACTCTCCACGGGTGAATTTTCTTTAATAGTGAGAAACTAACTCGCACTCGTAATTTCCTAGGGTCTTTTGATTTATCATCTTTCCCTGGAAATAAAATCCCTCTATAAGTGTTAAGGTAATTTGGATTTTGGGTTAGTAAGAGTCCGTTAGGGATACAGGCAACATCAATTCTTTCCAAAGGTTGTCCATTATTTCTGATGTTACTATGGTTTGCCTGTAACATTTGATATACAGGCTTTAGAGCAATAATCACAACTGGTGCAATAGTTCCATCAGACAGAACATAAATAGGTGGAATACTTGCATGAAAATCATGTGATGCTCTCGCCCCAATTGCTTGTAGTATCGAGTTTCTAACTCCTGCTTGAGAATTTTCCCAAGTTCCATCACCCGAGACTTGATTATGGCTCATCACAGTATGATCTTGATCATCTCTTGGTCCCACACTTTTAATATCTATAAACAGCCATGCTGAATTAGTAAATCCTTGGGTAGCTTCCAGTATATTTTTGCTACTTATAACAAATCTTTGATCGGCCCCTGTCGGAATTCCAGTATCCCTAACATCAAAGCTATTGACTAATAACCTTGGTAGTTTAGCTCCTATTGCATGTTCACCAACTTCGAGCCAAGGATACTGATCCATTATGGGCTGACGACCTCTATCTTCAGGTGGATAGTTTTCCCAGAAAGGATAAAGATAGGATGCTTCATTGTAGTCATTTTTAATTTCAGCAAGGTTTGATTGAACTAATGACACAATATGATTAGTCAAAAACCTTTCTAGCTCAATCAAGGCATTTGGTCTTGCTATGAAATAGTTTCTTGCTGAATTGTAAAGTTGGAATTGTTGCTGCCTGTAAAGATTAATCACTTACTATACCAATTATTTATTAGAATCGATAAACAAATCTTGAATCTCAACACCTAATGCAGTAGCAAGTTGTTGAACAATTTCAATTGTTGGATTTCTAACGCCTCGTTCAATACCACTGATATAAGTTCGGTGTAATCCTGTCTCTTCAGACAGGCGATCTTGCGACCAGCCTTTCTGCTCACGAACTTTTTTGACATTTTGACCAAAAAGTAATCTAACACTCATGCTTTGGATAATAAAAGTATGTTACTTTTTAGTCTATAGACAATAAGTCACAACAGGGATTCATAAGGAGATTTTATCAGTTATCAGTGAACAGTAATCAGTAATCAGTGAAAAGACAGCAGTGTTAGGATAAAAATAAATATAAATAATTGTTAAGAAAATGACGCAAATTACCGTTATTGGTGCAGGGATTGGCGGACTAACGGCGGCGGCATTATTGGCGCGTCGAGGTTATCAAGTCACAGTATATGATCAGGCGCTTGTCCCCGGAGGTTGTGCCTCGACTTTTTCCCGTCGGGGTTTTACTTTTGATGTGGGGGCAACTCAAGTGGCAGGATTAGAAGTAGGGGGCATTCATCAGCGCATTTTTGCCGAATTAGGGATAGATTTACCCGATTCTGTCCCCTGTGATCCCGCTTGTGCTGTTTTTCTGCCGGGGGAAACCACTGCGATTAACGTCTGGCGCGATCGGCAAAAGTGGCAAGAGGAAAGACAAAAACAATTTCCGGGCAGCGAACCTTTTTGGCAATTATTACAAAAACTCTTTCAAGCAAGTTGGCGTTTTCAAAGTCGCGATCCAGTTTTACCCCCGCGCAACTGGTGGGATTTAGGGCAATTAATCGCCGCTTTGCGTTTAGATACTGCCATTACCTTCCCTTTTACTTTGATGACTGTGGGCGATGCTCTGCGATTATACGGCTTAGAGACAGATAAACGCCTAAAAACCTTCCTTGATCTCCAGTTAAAGCTTTATTCCCAAGTTACTGCCGATGAAACCGCTTTACTTTATGCCGCCACCGCTTTAGCAGTTTCTCAGTCTCCCCAAGGTTTATCCCACCTTCAGGGTAGTATGCAGGTATTAAGCGATCGCCTAGTGGCAGCTTTGGAAAAATACGGCGGTAAATTGCAAATGCGCCACACAGTGGAAAAAATAATGACAGAAAAGGGAAAAGCCACGGGAATTATCGTCAGAAATCAAAAAAATGGCCAAATACATCCAGAAATGGCCGATGAGATTGTCGCCAATATCCCGATCCAAAATTTACCACAATTAATCGATCGCGAAGCCATTCCCAGTCTTTATCACCGGAGAATCGAAAAACTTCCCCCCGCATCCGGTGCTTTTGTGGCCTACTTAGGAGTTGATCGCGCTGCTATTCCCCCCGATTGTCCTCCCCATTTGCAATTCCTCTACGATGACGATGGCATGATCGGCGAAAATAACTCTTTGTTTGTTTCCGTGAGTAAAGAAGGGGATGGTCGCGCTCCAGTGGGAAAAGCGACGATTATTGCTTCTTCCTTCACCGATACCAGTCTTTGGTGGCGAAAAGGAGAAGATAATTATCAGCAATTAAAAGCAGCATACACCCAAGAGGCGATCAATCGTCTCGGTAATTATTTCCATCTTAGCCCTGATCACATCGTTCACATCGAATCAGCTACTCCTCGCACTTTTGAACGGTTTACGGGGCGAAATCAGGGCATTGTCGGCGGTATTGGTCAAAGACTGTCCACTTTTGGCCCTTTTGGCGTAGCGACGCGCACTCCGATCCCCCATCTTTGGTTAGTGGGAGATTCCACCCATCCGGGAGAAGGCACTGCCGGAGTCAGCTATTCGGCACTAACGGTAGTTAGACAGATTGAAAATAAATTAGCTTTTAGTTAAGTGGGAAGCTTTTTTCAGTGATCAGTAAACAGTAATCAGTAATCAGTAATCAGTGATCAGTAAACAGTAGAAAAGACAGTAGGAAACTTGCTATAACGGTTTTCACAGAAGTGAGTCCCGATTGAAACGCTGAAACGCCTATCTATCAAGGGATTTACTATACCTTATTAGACTGAAAACCGCTATATTTAATACTGCTCACTTAAAACTCAAATCTGCTAACTGATAACTGATAACTGAGCACTGATAACTGTTATAAAGCGCCGGCTGCCGTGCGATCGAGTATTCCCGATCCTAGATGAGAGGTAATATTAACTGCTTGCAGGACGGGTTGAGAGTCAACTCCTTTGGGATAATCGATCACACTAACCGCGCCATTTCCCTGTTTAATATTCCAGAAATTGGCGGGTTTTAAACCCAATAAATAACAAAGAATCACCTTATTAATGGCATCGTGGGCCACTACCATAATTGTCTTAGGACTATCGCTATTACTATAGGTTTTAACGATTTGCCGCCAACAAGCGATCGCTCGATCCCAAACTTCCTGTAAATTCTCCCCTTCCGGCATTTGCACGGTTTCCGGGGCATTTTTCCAGTCTTCTAACATCCCGGGGAAACTCGCTTCAATTTCCTCCTCTAATTTACCTTCCCAAAGTCCGTGACAGATTTCTGTCAGATCCACTTGGGTATCTAAGGTGACATCGGGGTGATATTGCAGGATAATTTGGGCAGTTTCCTTGGGACGGGACAAAGGACTGGTGACAGCGTGATCGAGCGCCGTTTCTCGCAGAAATTCGGCGGCTTTCTCAGCTTGAGCTTTGCCATTATCATTGAGAGGAATATCGCGCACACCTTGAAAACGTTTATCCCGATTCCATTGGGTTTCTCCGTGACGCACAAGCAGCAGCCTGGAACCTTGGAAAGGAGGACGCGGTGGGGGTAAAGCTATCCCTAAGTGTGCCGTTTGATTGAGGGATTCCACCTGCACAGGATCACCAAAATCACCTGTAAAATTGAGAACATTAACGCAACAGTTAGATTGTTGCAGGGAATGGTATAAGGAAACTGGAATACCGATCGCACTGAGGATTAAACAGCGATTAATGCCGTTATGGGCAACAATGAGGATAGTTTGGCCCTCGTGTTGGGGAATAATTTCTCGCCAAAAATCCTGGGCCTGTTGATAGAGGGAGAGAACGGGATAATGTTCTTGACCATCGGGCAGTATCATCTTAAATTCGTGAGGTTTTTGGTGCCAATCCCGATATTCTTGGGGGTATTGAGCTTTTACCTCCTCTTTGACCATATTTTCCCAGATAGGCAGATCGATTTCTAGTAACTGCGAAGTGGGTTGAATGACGGGAGAGTTATTTAAACGAGACTGAATCACCTCAGCAGTAGATTTGGCTCTTTGGAGAGGACTACAGTAAAAAGCGGCGATATCGATTTGACTGAGGGCATTTCCTACTTTTTCCGCGTCCAGATGGCCTTTTTCCGTCAAAACCGAGCCATCACTGCGACCTTGTATTTTCTGCTCTGCGTTATAACTGCTTTGTCCATGACGAACAATAATCACACGGGTAGCCAAGCGGTTCAGTCTCCTTAACTAAAAGTCTCAATATCAGATTACAGGCGATCGGGATCGGAGTACAAATCAGTGATCAGTGATCAGTGATCAGTAAACAGTGGGGAGCAGGGAGAGGAAGTCCGAGCATTTGTACTAAAATTTCTCAGATACAGTGTCAATGCTGGACAGAATATCAAAACTTCCTGACATGAAAATCTTTTGGGGATCAAGGGTTTGGCGATTTTGTCAAGAAATCATGACAAGGTACTTGGTCAAAATCGGAATCTTACTGTTTAATAGGTATTTATAACAAGCGATTCCCTTGATCCCCATCGAGTGGATCTCTCGTTCACACAGCAATCGATGAGTAGTTAGAAGGATTACCCAGATCACTGCTTTTGCAAATGCTCAAAAACATCTGCCGTCGTAACTAATCGGAGAGTGTCAACTCATGGTTCCAGAATACCCCCCCTTAGATGAGATGACCTTGCGGCAACTACGACGAGTTGCCAGTCAATACAGCATCTCTCGTTACAGTCGGATGCGGAAAACGCAATTAATCGAGGCAATTACCCAAGCTATGGGAGTAAGCGGCAATTTTAAATCTACTATTAAAGAGGAAAAACCAGTGGAAGCAGCAAAATTTGAATTAGGTCAAGCTAACCCGATCGAAGATATACTAGGTTCGGTGGATGATGGTTTAGGAGATCTGCCCGGTGGCTACGGTGAAAATCGCATTACCCTCCTACCTCGCGATCCTCAGTGGGCCTATGCTTACTGGGATATCCCCAACGAATCAAAAGAAGCTCTACGTCGTCAAGGGGGACAACAGTTAGCCCTACGTCTTTATGATGTCACCGATATCGATCTCAATAGCCAAGGCGCGCATAGCGTCCAAGAATATCTCTGTGATGAATTAGCCCGAGAATGGTATTTACCGATTCCGGTCAGCGATCGAGATTATGTTATCGATATCGGTTATCGTTGTGCTGATGGTCGTTGGTTAGTTTTGGCCCGTTCTCCTTTAGTGCGGATTCCTCCCGTCTATCCTTCCGACTGGATTGAAGATATCTTTGTCACCGTTAACTGGGAAGAAGAACTGGTGGGCAAAACTGTTTACGAACTCGTTCCCCCCAGCAAACGCTACGGCAGCAGCGCCGGAATCACGGGAACTAGCCCCATCTACGACCAAATTTTCGAGAGTGTCGGCGATATCGAGGCCCTACGGGTGGCCGGTTCCTTGTTTGGTTCCATGCAGCACGTCGCTGGTTCCGTACCAATCTCGGAAGTGATCAGTTCTTATGTATTCCCCTCCGGGGTTGGTATGTGGGCAGTTCCCACGGTATCGGGACTAACCGCTTCCGGTATCGGCATAACTGCTTCCGGCATCGGTATGGGTGCTTCGGAAACCCTACAACGTCCGCGCAAATTCTGGTTAGTTGCCGATGCAGAATTAATCGTCTATGGTGCTACGGAACCCGATGCCACCGTAACTATCGGTGGTCGTCCGATTAAACTCAATCCCGATGGCACTTTCCGCTATCAGATGTCCTTCCAAGATGGTTTAATCGATTATCCGATTATGGCCGTGGCTGCCGATGGTGAACAAAATCGTTCTATCCACATGAAATTTACCCGGGAAACCCCCTCTCGCAATACCAACACTAAAGATGAGGCGGTTCTAGAATGGTTATTCTAGATCGGGTTTTCTAACGTTACCAAAGCCAACCTAATTACTTCCCCCTAACTGAGATTTAGTTAGGGGATTTTTTTCGAGAAGTTAACGGCAAGCTACCGAGGGGGTTGCTTGCCGCTATCAACTTCTATTCCCAAATCTGACAGCTTAGATCGCCCGATTTTTGGGAAAGACGCAGATTTTCACCGTAATCGACGGGAACATCAATAACAGTGGGAACCTCTTGCCGGAAAGCATCCTCTAGTATCGGGATCAAATCCTGAGTAGATTCCACCCGATAGCCTTTTAATCCCATACTTTCGGCAAATTTAACAAAATCGGGATTACCAAACTTAATAAAAGAAGATGTCCCAAAATGGTTAAACTGCTTCCATTCGATTAAACCGTAACCGCCATCATTAAAGATGAGAGTGACGAAGGGAGTTCCCACCCGCAAAGCTGTCTCCAATTCCTGACAATTCATCATAAAACCGCCGTCCCCCGTCACCGCTACAATGCGTTTATCGGGATGAACTAACTTAGCGGCGATCGCACCAGGGATAGCAATACCCATAGCGGCGAAACCGTTAGAAATAATGCAAGTATTGGGACAATCGCAGTGATACTGGCGCGCCATCCACATTTTATGAGCGCCCACGTCACAAATAGCGATATCTTCCGGTCCCATCACCTGACGCAGATCGTAGATCAATTTTTGTGGCTTGATCGGAAAACCCGTATCATTGGCATAAGTTTCGTAATCGGCCCGAATTTCCGTCTTTAATCCCGCGGTGACAGGAGTTGGTTTATTCTGGCGATCGGCCCGTTTGAGGATATCGATGAGAGAATCGGTGATATCACCCACCACTTCCACCACCGGGGCATAACTGCTGTCAATTTCCGCCGGAGTCATGCCGATGTGAATAATCGGTAATTTCCCGTCTGGATTCCATTTTTTCGGGGAATACTCGATTAAATCGTAACCAACAGCGATAATTAAATCACTGCGCTCGAAGGCACAACTAATCAAATCCCGTTGCTGTAATCCTACCGCCCAAAGAGCCAGAGGATGGGTATAGGGAATCACCCCCTTACCCATAAAAGTGTTAGCCACAGGGATATTCAAGGCCGTGGCGAATTCCGTTAAAGCCTCACTAGCATTAGCGCGAATTGCCCCATTTCCCGCCAAAATCAAGGGATTTTTCGCTTTAGAAATCACCGCCGCCGCCATGTTCAAAGTCCGATAGGAAGCGTAAACTTTTTCCTGACTATCGAGGGGCAAGGGATAACCATCGGCAGCCATAGCGGCGATATTTTCGGGAAGATCGATATGAACTGCCCCCGGTTTCTCACTTTGGGCGGTTTTAAAGGCTCTCCGTACCACTTCTGGGGTGATACCCGGCCGCACGATTTGTTTATTCCATTTCGTCACCGGGGCGAACATGGCCACCAGATCTAGGTATTGATGGGATTCAATGTGCATCCGATCGGTTCCCACCTGGCCGGTGATGGCCACTAAGGGCGCCCCATCGAGGTTAGCATCGGCTACCCCTGTCATCAGGTTAGTCGCCCCCGGTCCTAAAGTGGAGAGACAAACCCCCGCTTTTCCCGTCAAGCGTCCATAGACATCGGCCATAAAAGCCGCACCCTGTTCGTGACGGGTGGTGATAAATTTGATCGAGGAGTTTTTCAGGGCTTCCAAAACATCGAGGTTTTCTTCCCCGGGTAGCCCAAAAATATACTCGACCCCTTCATTCTCTAGACATTTAACTAGAAGTTCGGCTGTGTTTAATTCCCCCATAATTCCCTCCTGTAGAGCTTACTTCATCAGTAAAGTCTCTAGAGATAGTTCATCCCGGCGGATTGAGGTTGTTGCGCTCAACTCGTCGGGATGATATCAGTAGACTATATGTACCAATGCAGCTGAATAAAATTTTGTTTAAGTCTATCCATATACTATTGTGACTTAGATCTTGACCTTTGGCAGATTATTTATTAGTGAACTAGGAAGTTTTCGTTTTGGGGAGCCGGTCGTCAGGAGACTCCGAGACAGCTTTTATGTATTCTCCCCACACCCCACACCCTACACCCTGCCCCCAGTTTTATGCCGTTAATTCTTCCGCGGCGTGGGCTAGTTGGGCGGCGACTTTGGCTAAATAGGGACGACTTAACCACCAGATAAAGGGGGACAGCCAACCCCGCAGAGTGACAGAATAGGAAATATAACTACCACAGAGGGTTGATTCCACTTGGTAGGTCATTTTCTGTTCCATGCCGGGGATAGCGAGAACTCTTAGGCTGAGGAGTTCACCGGGGCGGACATTTTCCACAAAAACCCGGATAGGAATGGGAGTCAGACGGGTGACAGCTTGATAGATTAACCCCGGTTTAGCGATTAAACCCAAGGGAACATCAGCCTTGGCAATCAAAGGATGCCAAGAGACATCGGCCACATTGATTAATTTTTGCCAGAGGACATCGACGGGGGCAGTACTGACCACCCGATAGGTTTTGTAGAGTGAAAACTTACAGAATAGTCTGCCTTTGGCCGCTACAATCCTTAAGGAAAAATTGAGAATCACCGATTGCCTCCCGCAAAAATAATCTAGGGAATCTTCTATTGTAAAAAATAAATGGCTTTCCGGGAGTGTGCGCTTTTGATAATTTTAAAATATGGCAGTAAGCTCAAGGGGTGACAAAGAGGTTCAAAGGTAGGTGGTATAAAGATTATGCCAAATGTCCCCCAAAGAAATAGAGTGGTTATGGCAACCACGGCACTGGTATCTTCTAGTTGAAGAATTAAAAGGTTGCGATACAAAAGGTTCAACAAAGCAGGCGAATCTGGAGTAAGTAACATAAACCAAAAATCTAACTAATATTATTTAAACTTGCTCATAATCTGTGCTATCATAGTCTTATGAGCAAGTTAACTATATCAGAAGCGGCTAAATTAAAAGGTGTAAGCGTATCAACTTTAAGACGTTGGGAGTCCGAAGGTAAACTAATACCCGAAAGAACCGCTAACGGACATCGGCGTTATACCATTTCTCAGTTGCTTGGAGTAAAAGAGAATCTCTCTTATACTGTTGGCTATTGCCGTGTTTCTAGTCATGACCAAAGAAAGGATTTGGAACATCAAAAAGAAGTTGTTGAACTGTTTTGCGCTCAAAATGGTTGGCAAGTTGAAATCATAGACGACCTAGGTTCTGGACTTAACTACAACAAGAAAGGATTAAAGCGATTAATCAGATTGATTGTTGATAGTAAAGTAGAGAGATTAGTCTTAACTCATAAAGATAGACTACTTAGATTTGGTAGTGAATTAATCTTTAGTCTGTGTGAACACTTTGGAACTGAAGTTGTCATTATCAATCGAACTGAAGACAGTACATTTGAGGAGGATTTATCACAAGATGTCTTAGAAATTATTACTGTATTTTCTGCTAGGTTGTATGGCTCCAGAAGTCACAAAAATAGAAAAATCGTAGAGGAGTTAAGGGAGGTTGCTACTAGGATTCAAGACGGAATTAAAACTGAATAATCAACAACGCTCATTATTATCTCAACACGCAGGAACCGCACGTCATGCTTGGAACTGGGGATTAGCTTTAACCAAGCAAATCTTAGACCACAACAAAGCTAACCCAAATGATAAAATTAAGTTTCCTACTGCTATTGACCTTCACCAATGGTTGGTAGCATTAGTTAAACCTGAAAATCAATGGTATTATGAGGTGTCTAAATGCGCTCCTCAATGAGCGTTAAGAGCTTTATCCAATGCGTGGAAACGATGCTTCAAAAAGATAGCCAAACCACCAAAGTTTAAGAAAAAAGGTAAACCGGATAGTTTTACTCTGGATGGTAGCATTAACGTTGCTCATCAAAAGATAAAAGTTCCTGGGATTGGTTGGTTAAAAACTTACGAGCGATTACCCCATGGATGCCAGCCAAAATCCGTAACTATTAGCCAAAAAGCTAATAGATGGTTTATTAGTTTTAAGATTGATGTTGAACGGCAAACAACCGATAAATCTATCGACGGAATAGGAGTTGATTTAGGGGTTAAAAACCTAGCCACTCTTTCAACTGGTGAAGTTATCGAAGGAAGTAAAAGCTATCGTAAACACGAGAAAAAGTTAGCTAGACTTCAATACCTGAACCGACATAAAGTCAAAGGCTCAAACAATTGGAAAAAAGCTCAGAAGCAAATTGCTAAACTTCATTTTAAGATAGCTAACATCCGTAAGGATACATTGCATAAACTCACCACTTATCTGTCCAAGAACCACGGCAAGATAGTAATTGAGGACTTAAATGTTTCTGGAATGTTAGCTAATCGTAAGTTAGCTAAAGCTGTTCAGGACATGGGATTTTATCAATTCCGAAGACAACTTGACTATAAAACTCAGTTGTATGGAGCGGAGTTAATCCTCGCTGATAGATGGTTTCCCAGTAGCAAAACCTGTTCCAATTGTGGATACAAAAAAGAGTCACTATCTTTAACCGAAAGAGTCTTTGAATGTGAACAATCACTAAAATTAAGAGTTAAATTTGGAAGGTTTCTAGACCGCATTTTTCCCCAAGTAGGGATGGAAAAAATCCCATCCCCATACTTTGTCAATTTATCGTTTTTGTTTGAATTGAGAACCGATGACCAAAAGTCCTAGACTTAATAATCCTAAAATTGCTGAAGGTTCGGGAACCGGCGTGACATTGATGTTATCAAACTGATGAAACGGGGATGCCTGAATCCATTCAACAGATACTAAATTGGTGAAGCTAGAATTAAAGGTAAAAGTTTCTAGGGTACTGAGAATTGCATCGGTAGTAAAAGCTTGGCTAACGGTACTAGAATCGGCTTTTGTTCCTGTAAAATTGACAGTCACACTATCATCACCATTGATGCTAGTTAGTTGAATAGAATTTAAGTCAAATAAGCCTCCGCCATTTTGGGTTAATCTGGTGATTCCATCAATCTCATTATTGAATAAGGCGGTGGAACCGGGGTAACGAGATTCCTGAGTGCCAAAAAATGCAAAGGGCTCAGAAGTAGACAGGCTATCTAGGGTAAAACCGTCTTCGGTATAGGTAAAACCGGCATAATTAACGACTGAGTTATTTTGTTCTAAGCTTTGAAAATCGATAATTACAGCTTGGGCGGCTTGGAAAGGAGCTAGGATAGCTAGAGCTGCCCCTGCTACAAATAAGTAATGCTTACCCCCCCCCCGCACTTTTGATTAGTTTTGCTGATAATTGAGTCATTTGTCATACCCTCTTTGGTAAGTTTTCTCCCATTATATTACTATTTTATTTTTCAAAAGACTGGTACTGCCTGCTACAAATAAGTAATGCTTACCCCCCCCGCATTTTTAATTATTTTTGTTAATGTTTGCGCCATGGAAACCTCTTCTTTGGCAGGGTTTCTTCGATTGTATAATTGTCTTTGCCTCTCTTGGATATTGGCTGAAAAATGTTGACAATGTCAGATTATGGGCTTAACGCCTGCGCCCCTACATTGCACAATGACCTAAAATACTTTTTCAGCAAGCCTTTATGACCATAAACGATAAAAATTTTTCAATATTTGCGGCGGAATTTTAAAATAATAACCAATAATAACTAATTGATTAACTAAGGTAGTTTTCCAGACTCCTAATTTTTGCCAACGTCTTGCCGAGGTAATCACCGCTGCAGAAACTATGGCTATTTTACCCCTTTTTTTCAATCTTTGTATTAATTCAAAATCTTCCATAATTGGCAACTCAGGAAAACCGCCCAAATCGGCAAAGATTGCGGCTTTTAAAAATATTCCTTGATCTCCGTAGGGAAGGGAAAGCCAGCGAGAACGCCAATTAACTAATTTTTCCACTAAACGCAGGGTTTTTTCCTCTCCATCAATTTTTAATTCAAAGGCTGCTGCTACTATCCCAGATTGGGATAAAGTATTGATAATTTGTTCTTGAAATTCATGGGGTAGTAAAGTATCTCCATGCAGAAATAACAAAATATCTCCTTTCGCTATTTTTGCTCCTAAATTCATCTGAAATGCACGACCTTTTCTGGGTGAAATAATTACTTTAGCTCCCAATTTTTTTGCTATTTCTTTAGTTTTATCCGTACTTCCCCCATCGACAACAATAATTTCTACTCCTGCACCTATCTGTTTTAACGTTGCTGCAATTCCTAACTCCTCATTAAGAGTCGGAATGATAATACTAAGATAATTCATCAGGTTTTGCGGTAACTAAAGTCAGAGTATTTAGTGGCAACCATCGGGTAAATTTTCCTACAGATACCGAGGGATTGATTTCGATTTGTAATAACTGTTTTTCCTGTAGAAAAGTTAAACATTCCTGTCAGTTTTCTAGAGTGGCTAAAGCTGGAGTCAAAAGTCGATACCAAATTAGGTTACACTTCATCTTTATGAGAAACAAAACTCTGTTCTAAGATAGGTGGGACAATGCCGAATATTAAAGGAGACGATGGTGCGCTCAAAACCATTTTCAGCAATAGTAAAATTATCGCAGTGGTCGGGCATTCCGAGAAATCGAGCCTCGCCAGTTATCAGGTGGCCAAATTCCTGCAAGCGGTGGGTTATCGAGTCTATCCGGTCAATCCTATGGTCAAGCAAATTGACGGTCAAAGCTGCTATCCTTCTCTAGAGGCTATCCCCGAACCTGTGGATATTGTTAACGTTTTTCGTCAAGGATGCTTGTATCCAGATAGAATATCAGCGTCTATTTGCCTAAAACAAAACCCCACCATGGGTGGGGTTTCGGGTTTAATTTAGGAAATCCTAGAAGGTAAAGGTTCCGCGGAGAGTGCCAATCCACTCGTTACCAGTGCCTTTGAACTGTTCAGGTGCAGAAATCCAGATGACACCGGGGGTGATAGAAATATTGTCGGTGACTTGGTACTTGTAGAACAATTCAACGTGGTAGGGAACGATGTTAGATACTTTTAGACCCATGTCTCGGAAGCTTAAGTGACCGATGTAGGGCTGCGCACCAGCAAATAGACCTAAGATATTTCCTTCTTTACCTAAGTCGGGGAAGGCAATACCAGCACCGTAGGTCCACACTTCCGCATCACCGAGACCGAGTAAGCGCACGGTGGAGTAGGAACCGAAGGCACTCAAGCTGGCGAAACCAAGATTCACTGCACCGCTTAAACCGTAGCTATTGGATACTTTGGCTCCGAAGTTGAAGAAACCGACTTCATCCTGTAGGGTGACGCTATCAGGATTGTTGCCGTTGACGTTGAGCAGGGTATTTAACTGAGTTTGGGAAAGGTTAGCGGCGGAAGTCCCCGTTACACCGAAGGAACCACCGTTACCGAAGATGGCGGTATCGGCACCTTGGTAAGCGTTAACGTAGGTGAAGCCGACGTTGAGGAAGTTAAAGAGGTTAGCGTTAATCTGTGCTAAAGCGGCGTAATCTCCGTTAAAGAGACCATTACCTGGGTTAGGATTGGCCGCAGAACTAGAGCCACCACCACCGGCTAAGTAACCCAAGGATAGGGAGGTCGGACCGACAATGCTTTGGAGGAAGCCTAATTGTAGGCTAACACCACCCCCAGAACCACCACCGATACGGTAGATGGGGTTTTCGGAAGCGAAGGTAGATAGCGCACCATTACCACCGTCGAAGTCTTCAAAGAAGGGGTTAGTGGTGGGAACGAAGTCATTCCAAATACCACCCCAAGCGGCGACGTAGGTACTGAAGCGACCAAAATAACCTAAGTCAATCGGGGTATAGTAGGCCAACCAGTCGAGAACCACATCGCTACCGTTACCGGCCGCGGTCCAAGTTTGGAATAGGGAAGGACTTTGCAGATTATCGAATCTGACGGAAGCGGGATCACCATTTTGTAGTGTGGTGGTCGATTTGTAATCAAATCCGAAGGGAGTGGCACTACCCGCCGCTAAACGAGTTTTCAATACGTCCTGACCGGTGAAGCTCGTGTTTAACAGCAAACGAGCGCGGTATTGCATGGCGGCCTGGGAGGCGGGGCTACCGGCACCGACCGTATCGGTGACGGCGAAGATAACTTCCCCAGCTAATTTGGTGGTGGTGGAGAATTGGTTATTTTCGAGGAAAGACACCCGGCTTTCTAAGTTATCAACTCTAGCTCCCAACGCCGCTAATTCGGCCTGGAACTCATCCATCAAGCGCTTGAGGGCATCTAAGTCTTCCTTGAGGACGTTGACACCATCTTGAATTAAACGCTCCATCACGTTTAAGCAAGCGTTTAAACCAGCCGCAAATTCCCAACGGGTTAAAGCTCGGTCGCCGCGGAAGGTGCGATCGGGATAACCAACAATACAACCGTAGCGCTCCACAAGACTTCTTAAAGCCTCGAAAGCCCAAGCGGTGGGGGAAACATCCCGCAGTTGGTTAACGCTGGTCACTTGATCGATGGTGTTGCCCTGTACGGGTGCAACTTGACCTTCGTTACCGTACTGTTCGATCTGATTGATTAGTTCGCCAGTTCCTGCAGCGTTGTCCTGAACTTGAGCGATTTCTAGATTGTTAAATTCGGTAGAAACACTGGTAGATTTGGCGGGATCGAAGCTACTAGCATTAGCGGAAGCTACCAGGGTAGCCCCTAAAATCGCTGGGCTAACCAGCAATGATTTCCAGAACATTTTTAACATGATGGTTTTTTCCTCACACCTTATAGGTTGACTACACAGTTTGACGACGCATATAGCCTTGCTATTCTTTTGCTATTATACACAATTTAATTACTTAGGGAAAGATGTGATCTCATTTTTTTTCCCTTGACCAGTTGACAAAGTGGCCACCCTGTCGCTCAACAGGCTCGTCTAGACGAGTCGGGCCAGGTTCTGTGATTTTGATAACGGCCACTGAACTGGATTGTTGTCAGGTTAATTGATGATTTCTATGGTGGCACTCTTAATATGGAGTGATGTCTAATAGGCAAAACTTAACGCCGATAAAAACAGAGACAAGACCATGAAAAAAAGAAAGATAGCCAATACACTGCGTAAAGCCTTGCTAGAAGATGGCAAGATGGAACGCGCTCTCTATGAATACGAATTAGAAGAACACATAGACTACTGGTACGAAGGTCTCAAGTCCGACCGTGATCAGTTTGTCTTTGCCGTCACGGAAAACTCCGGTGATGTGGCAATGGTATTGATTACGCCAGGTAAAACTATCTATGTTAATGAGGAGGCGAGAGAGAAACTCTCTGAATTCTGGATAAAAGCTTATAAGCATAATATAAATCAACTCATTCCCATGATGGCAGAGAATTTGGCCAATGATATTATCTCGGTGACAGGCGTTAAAATGGTGTCCCCAAACCAGAAGCGGCGCTGGGTTAGTTTGCGCCCGTAGAGTTAAAGTGAAGAAAGGCTCACTTAGGGCAAAATCAGGGCAGGTTTAGACAATACTGACGGGAAACCCTCAAAAACTATCCGCCCTTACCAATTGCTCGGTAAGGGCGGTGTAGCGGGTCATCGGAATCGACACCAGACTGCCGGAAGGAACTCCAGCTAGTCTAAATCTTGTTTAGACGTGGGGGTCTAGAGAACAGCCCCGGCGCACAGCCGGCTATTGTCGATTAAGAGACCCATGCTTTTACTACTTTCTACCATCGACATCACCTCCTGTATCCCTTAACGGATTGATTATCAGATTTATCTGCAATTAGCTTAACGCAGCTATGCGGAAAAAATCAAGGCCGGCAGCTAAAAATTTTTTCGGCAGGCTGAGATTAGCCCCAAAATGTAGGTGCAGATAGGAAGCGTGCAGATTCTTACCTTGCCACCCTTCGGCATTGATAGCACTTTTGGGGAATGCTTGCAGTTGATAAATCGGTGCGTCGCTCACCCCGCTTAATTGGGAGCGATGGAATTCATGACCGCGCACTGGTTGACCTGCTTTGAGCAGGATCGTCTCCTGTTTAGCGATGGCTTGCCGATAACCTAGGGTTAGTTTCGGGGACATTATAGCAGATTGGGGGATTATTTGCAACATGGAATGTTTTTTTTGCTCAAAATCAATTATTTTTTCACATAAATACATTAATCCCCCACATTCGGCGTAGGTGGGCATTCCAGAGGCGATCGCTTTTCTCACCTGAGTTAAGATAGGGGTGTTAGCGGCTAATTCCGGGGCGAAGATTTCGGGAAAACCGCCACCAAAGTACAATCCTTGCAGGTTTTCGGGCAAATTTGCTCCTTGTAAGGGACTCCAAAAGATTAATTCTGCGCCTAAATTGGCTAAAATATCGAGATTATCGGGGTAATAAAAGTTAAAAGCCTTATCTCTAGCAATACCAATACGGATAGGGGGAAAAAGCTTATTTTCTCCTGTGGGATTTTTCGGGTTCTCTTGAGGAGAAATAGTGAGTAAAGGCAAGAGAATGTCCCAATTAAAGCAGTTTTGGGCAATAGAAGCCAGTTGATCTTGCAGTTGCCTGATTTCTCCTAGTTCATCCCTGGGAACTAATCCTAGATGGCGATCGGGAATTGTCAGGGAATCTTGACGACGCAAAACCCCGACAATCGGCATATTGATCGATTCTAGGGCGGTTTGCAGTAATTGCAGGTGGCGATCGCTACCAACCCGATTGAGGATAACTCCGGCTAGATGGAGATTTTTGTCTAAAGATTGATAACCGCGGACGATAGCGGCGACAGAGGTAGATAAACGACTACAATCGATAACTAACAGCAGAGGAAGCCCTAAAATACGGGCAATATGGGCGGTACTGGCATAATCGGGAAATTGAGTATCGCTTAATTGAATACCATCAAATAGCCCCATTACCCCTTCAATCAGAGCATAATCGACATTTTGACAATGTTGGGCAAAACAGGTTTTTACATAGTCTTCAGAAGTTAAAACCGGATCGAGATTGCGACAGGGGCGACCGGTAAAATGAGTATGGAACATGGGATCGATATAATCGGGCCCGACTTTAAAAGATTGCACTCGATCGCCACGACTGATTAAATAGGCCAAGATTGCCAGGGTAATCGTAGTTTTACCGACTCCGCTTCTTTCTCCTGCGATGATCATCGAAAATTTGGGTCTGAAACCCCGTCGTTTCACGACGGCTTTACTGTTAAATATTAACACATTTACCAAATATATGCTAAAATGTGAGACATGGAAAAAGCCTATTCGTTTCGATTTTACCCCACACCAGAACAAGAGTCGCTATTGCGGCGCACCTTGGGCTGTGTAAGATTGGTTTACAACAAAGCTCTCCATCTCAGAAC